>VFQS010001568.1_pt1 | contig 20691 bp, 19 predicted proteins | sample 3512361 | NCBI WGS metagenome assembly VFQS01 (sample SAMN10412375, study PRJNA504923) | tailings metagenome | isolation source: Relicate 1 Philex TSF3 active mining | place: Philippines
ACAGCTACCTCGTCAATACGGTGTAAAAACCCGGGGCGCTGGCCACGATTTCACTCTTGGTTAGGAAGACCTTGACCACGTTAACCATTCGCGCGAGTCAAGGAGTTTTTTCATGGATGTCTCACTACTTGTTTGGTCACTCACTATCGGGGCAATTCTGCTTCTGGTGGTTGTTGATCTATTGACGGTTAGCGCCAAGCCACACGAAGTTAAATTTAAGGAAGCTGCCGGTTGGTCAATTTTCTATATTGGTCTAGCTATCGCCTTTGGTTTGTGGATTTGGGCGCAATATGGAGATGAGAAAGGCACCGAATTTTTCGCCGCCTACCTCGTCGAAAAGTCACTATCTGTCGATAATCTCTTTGTCTTCGTCATCATTCTTGCCCAGTTCGCAGTTCCGGGCATCTACCATCAAAGAGTTTTGCTCATCGGAGTTGTTCTAGCGCTTATCTTGCGCGCCATTTTTATCGCAGTTGGCGCAGCAGCCTTGGCAGCATTTGCCTTTACCTTTGTCATCTTTGGCGCAATCCTGATCTGGACCGGGGTCGGTCTATTTAAACATTGGGATGAGGATCCAGAACCAGCGGATAACAAGATGGTAAAGCTGATTAGGAAGAAAGTTGCGATGGTTGATGAATACCACGGCACAAAAATGTTTATCCGCCAAAATGGTAAGCGCTATGCCACACCTATGTTTATGGTGATGGTTGCCATCGCTTCAACTGATTTGCTCTTTGCCCTAGATTCAATCCCGGCAACCTTTGGTGTGACTTCAGAGACCTTCCTTGTCTTCTCTGCTAACGCATTTGCTCTTCTTGGCTTGCGCGCCCTTTACTTCTTAGTGAAGGGACTTCTCGATAGATTGGTCTATCTATCGCTTGGTCTTTCCATCATCTTGATGTTTATCGGCGTGAAGTTGATCATGACCTATCTTCACGAAGAATTCACCTCGATTCCTAAGATTCCAACCCCTATCAGCCTGGGTGTAATAGGTACTATTCTTGTCATAGCGACAGTGGCTAGTTTGGTGAAGACTAAATCTGATCCTTCAGCCAAGGCGCACGCCGGTCGCGTGACAGGAAGTAAGGATGATGAAGAGCGAAATAGCTAAAGGCTGGAACCTACTTCCCTCTGCTATCCGCAAGACCATAGTTTCAGTTATTGGTTCAACTCTGATTCTTATTGGTCTACTTCTTTCAGTGCTACCTGGGCCATTTACGATTCCACTCGTAATTCTTGGACTGCTCGTTCTTGGCCTTGAATTTGCATGGGCGCAACGCACCCTTGAAAAGGTGAAGGCGCAAGGCGCAAAACTTAATCCCAAGAAATTCTTTAAGAAGTAACGTCTTTCTTCGCAAATCTGGTGATTGCCAAGGTGTAGAAGAGAATTCCAGCCATTGCACAGTACGAAGCTCCTCGAGCCATCTGTGACCAATCGATGGTAATTGCCAGCGCATCAAACCAACTAAAGGCATAGTGCACGGGCAACCAATTTCGAATTGAACCAAGGGCAGTAATTGCATCCAGAATATTCAGCAAGATGGAAATACCAACGGCAACTCCGACAGCGCCCAATGGCGCATCAGTACGAACGCTGAGATAGAAAGCTAAACCAGCTACGAAGAGCAGGGATATCGCCAAATATCCTGTCATGATCGCGATTCTGCTTATCGCTGTCGCATTTTCAAAAGTTGCACCCAGTGGAGTTTGTAGGGGCTTGAGTCCAAAAGCAATAGTTCCGACAATCCAGGCAGAGAGCGGTACCAGCAGCACAGCGATAAGCGAGAGCGTCAGACTAACTTTGATCTTCTGAATGAGTAGACGTGTGCGAGGCACAGGGGACGCAAGTAAATATCGAAGAGTAGACCAGGATGCTTCGCTTGCAACTGTATCGCCATTGAAGAGAGCAATCACGGTTACGAGAAGAAATGGTGTAGAGAAATAGAGCATGGTGGTCGTGAAATTGGCAGCTCCTAATGTGGCTAATCCAATGAGGTCGGTTGTGCCTGATCCGAGTCGAGTAGGTCCACCACTATTTCCTGATGGGCCAAATTTAACTGCGATGGCAACCAAGATCGGAAGGGAAAGTACAAATGCATAAGCAAAAGCGGTGCGCTTACGCTTGAGTTGACGATAAAGCTCGACGCGATAGGGGAGAGTTTTATTTGCCTGATACGTCATGACAACTCTTTTCCAATAACTAGATCATCACCAATAAGTTCAAGGAATATCTCTTCAAGGCTGTGTGACTGGCGATTCTTGTTCAAAATTTTCTTCATCGGCCCGAAAGCAATGAGCTTGCCACGATGCATCAGCACCACGTGAGAGCAAGTCTGTTGAACTTCTGCGAGAAGGTGAGAAGAGACAATAACTGTGCGACCAGTTTTGGCGTAATCCTTGAGAACTTGGCGCATTTCGGCAATCTGTTGCGGATCCAGTCCATTTGTTGGTTCATCTAAAACCAAAAGATCAGGCATTCCCAACATTGCTTGAGCGATTGCAAGACGTTGGCGCATTCCTTGGCTGTAAGAGCGCACCTTTTTATCAAGAGCAGTTCCAAGTTTGGTGATTGCAATGACATCCTCGAGATATTTTTCACCGGTACGACCAATAGATTTCCAATAGAGATCTAAGTTTTCACGACCTGATAAATGCGGCAAAAATCCTGGCCCTTCAACGAAACTTCCTAAATTGGAGAGTGCAGGTGAGCCGGGATAAACAGATTTGCCATCCATGTAGATAGAGCCCTCTGTTGGGAATATCAATCCCATCAACATTCGTAGCGTTGTAGTTTTTCCGGCGCCGTTTGGCCCCAAGAGTCCAACTACTTGTCCTCTACTTACAGTAAATGAAAGATTATCGACTGCGCGATAACCATCCTTGTAAGTCTTTGAGAGGTTTTCTACTTGAACTAAGAAATCTTCTTCTCGCTCCTGGGCGCTCGGACGTGGTCTGCGAAGATAGATGAAGACAACCGCAAAAATCAAAGAGAGCAGTGCCAGGATGGGCCAGATCCAGTTCGCACTTGATCCATCGGCGGGTGTTGAAGTTATGACTGGATATTGGAGAGGAGAGAGAGCAGTTACAGAGTAAAAGGCAGAGGATTTTGGTAGCTCATAACCTTGATCTGTGCTAGAAATTCCAATCGCGAGCGTGTCTCCAACAGCTGCATCCAGAACAACTGCGGGCAATGTGATCGTAATGTCTTTGCCTTGTGCCGGAATATCGGTAATTCGGATAGGTGCAACTATCCCATTCGGTTGAGTGATGGCACCGCTTGGTGATTTTGTCACTAGTGAGAAGAAGAGCGTTGCATTACCAGTCGTACTTGTAATGCGAACCTTTACTCGAGCTGAACCTGTTATAGAGATAGGCTCCTGCAAAATTGCGCTATTGATAAATCCACTTTGACCAGGAACGAATGCAGGACTAAAGCCTGCGATATTTGAGGCTACTGTTGCTGCCAAACTTCCTGCCGAACCGATCCCAGGTAGAGCCGATATTGCACTTGGAATTCCACCAACTGGATAAGACATCGCCGCTGGCTGAGGCAGGAGTGGCATATCTCGATACACAGCTTCAAATGGCAAAGTACGAGAGGTAAAGGTTTTTGGAATAACTGTCGAGTCTTGTAACGAAATCGATCCATTTGTTTTTGTGAACTGAAAAACAGGATAATCTATCTTTTTCTTGAGTAGGTGTTTATCGAACCAGAGTGAATATTGCTCTTGTAGATACTTCGTTTCATCGGCTCCACCGTCGTGGCCTGCCGCATGCCAAATCATTGACACTGGAGTCTTATTCTTACTGAGCGCCTGCGCAGTACGAGAGCTTTCTGTCAATGGAAAGAGAGAGTCAGCTTGACCTTGCGACAAGAGAGTCGGAACTTTGATATTTTTTAGAATCGAAACTGGAGAAACCGATCGCAGCAGGCTCTGCTCAGCTTTGCTTGGAACTCCATTGACGACTGCGCTCTTATAGGCGCTGCACCATTGACTTGTCAGCGCTCCGCATTCACCTAGATACGCACTCTGTAGAGTCGCTAAGGCAAAGAATGTTCCAGTCCAAATCTTCTTAAATGGTCCGGGTTCATCGATATCTGCTGAAGATTGTGGAAAGAGAGCTTGGCTCAAGTCATTCCAAGTAATGTCAGCAATTACCGCATCTATTCGCTTGTCTTGGGAAGCAGTCAATAGCGCTGCGGCGCCTCCATAAGAACTTCCGACAATTCCAACGAGAGGATCACCTGTGCTCTGCTTTGCTACATCCGGACTTGTACCCAATATCGAGATGAGTTTGCGGATATCTGAAATCTCGGCGTCCAGTGAGTTCATAGAAATTTGCCCGGTAGATTTACCGAACCCACGAGCTGTCCAAGTCATTACGACATAACCACGTTTCTGGTATTTGAGAGCCTGTGCAGCAACCGATTCCTTGGAACCTCCAAAGCCATGGGCAAGTAAAATTGCTGGGGCTGGAGTTTGTGATGGTCGATAGATAGAAGTGTCGATGAAAACACCAGGTGCCGTTTGCTGATTTTTACTTGTGACTTCTGCCGCAACAGAGTGATGTGGAAAAACCAAGGAGCAGATGAGCGCTAAAGCCAACACGCGCGATTTCATTACTCAAAGATATTGGTAATCTCAATCTGCTGCATTGTGAAAGCTTGGGTATTCTCGGGCTATGAAGTTTCAATCAAAGTTACGTCCAATGGCTGTGGTTATTGTCACCACTTTGATTCCAGCTCTAGCTATTTCGACTCTTGTCACCGCTCCTGCGGCACAAGCGGCTAAATCGAAGTTTTACACCGCAAAGATGGTCAAGGCCCATCTGCCGGTGGCGCCAAATAACGGAACCGATGATTATCGCTGTTTTCTTCTCGATCCCAAGGTAACCGAAGATTCAATAATCAAGTCAGTTGAATTTGTACCTCAAAAGAAGAACTATGTTCATCATGCAATTATGTTCCGAGTTACCGAAGCTGATGTTGCTGAGGCAATCGCTGCTGATAAAAACGGCAAAGGATGGCCCTGTTTTGGAGGCTCTGGACTCGGGTCGATGTTCTCTTCTTTCCTGACTTCTCCATGGCTTAGTTCATGGGCTCCCGGTCGTGGAAAAGATGTATCTCCAAAGGGCTATGGAATTCCATTTAAAAAAGGCGAAAAGCTAGTGCTCCAAGTTCATTACAACTTGCTTGCCGCAAATGGAGGAAAGATTGAGACAGATCAATCGAAGATTGTTATTGAAGCTATTCCGGCAAAAGGTGCAACCGTGAAGCAGTTACAGGTTGAACTTTTTCCTGCGCCAGTTGAACTTGCTTGCCCTGCTGGAGTTTCGGGCCCTTTATGCGACCGAAAAAACTCACTTCTCGATTTAGCAGCGCGTACAAGCACTACCAGTGCATTTGAAGCTGCCGGTATCAATGTTCTATGTAAGAACGATCCATTTAACCCCAAGCCAAGCCTGCTTTCACGTTGTGACAAGGTGATGGATAAGAACCTTACTGTTATTGCGGCTGCGCCGCATATGCATCTTCTGGGACGTTCTCTTAAATTAATTCTTAATCCGGGAACACCTAACGAGAAGATAATTCTTAACCGCCAGAATTACGACTTTGATGATCAATCTGCGACAGTTCTTAAAACGCCGATAAAGGTTGTTCCCGGAGACACTATTCGAGTCGAGTGCACTTTCGATCCAACTTTGCGCCAAAAATTACCAGCGCTAAAAAATCTTGAGCCTCGCTACATCACATGGGGTGAGGGCTCTTCAGACGAAATGTGCCTAGGCGTTATCGCTGCAACACGCTAGCGATTAGCCCGTCAGTTGCTCGCTCAATCATCTCGAGAACTTCTTGGTATGCCGCAATAGTTTCGCCCCAGGGATCTGGAACTTGTAGCTGCTCTGCTTCTGGCGAGGTGGGGTCAATATGCTCTAAAGCAGGATCAAAGGAGCGCAACATAAAGACTTTAGCTCTATCAGATTCATTGCGGGCACCATTAAGAATATTTGCCCGGTTGGTGAGATCCATGGGCAAAATCAGATCAGTCTCATCAAAGAAATTGAGTTGGAATTTCCGTGAGGTATGTCGATAGCTATAGCCAGCAGCCTTCCATGTCTTTTCTGATAAGTGGTGTGCGGATTCGCCGTCATGCCATCCAGAAGTGCCACTGCTAGTAACAATAAATTTTGGGTGCTCAATATTGAGCGCTTTGTTGTGAAGTACCGCAGCAGCCATGGGAGATCGACAGATATTCCCAAGACAGACCATCTCTACGCGGATAACATCACGCGCAAGAAGCGAATTTAGATAGTGGCTCTCCACCAGGTGACCATATCCAAAAATTTCATGATTCTCCTATCATCAGCGCTATGAATTCATCAGTTCAGGTCGAAGAGCTAACAGACGAGCAATGGGAGCGTTATCGCGATATCCGAATAGCCGCGTTAGAAAATGATGGCCACGCCTTTGGAGGAAATCTCAAAGAGGAACTGCAATATTCCGAGAGCGTTTGGCGTTCAAAATCCCGTCAATATATTGGATTAGTAGCCTCGATTGATGGCCGCGATATAGGCATGATGACGGTTGAGAAGTTACGAGGTGATTTTGGTGCAACCTGCTGGATTGGTAGCTGTTGGGTAAATCCTGATTTTCGTCACAATGGCGCCTTGCGGGCACTCTTTTCCTACACAGATAAGAACGCAGTTGAACGAGGCTGGGTGAAACAAGGATTGGGTGTCTGGGTTGATAACACTATTGCGATTGAGGCTTACAAAAAAATTGGATTTATCCCCATGGGAGAACCACAGGAAAGCACGCGAAAACCTGGGCTTTATTACCAGAGAATGATTAGAGAAGCGCTTGTGTAGTTATTCAGCAATATCTTGTAATTGAATTCGATATTGCCTTTTTCCAGATTCAAGAACATAGGTGTCATAGAGCTTACGTGCCGTTTCATTGTCAGCATCTGTATTCCAGTACAGGCGAGAACACTTCATTTCAAGTGCATATGACTTCACATAATCAATGAGGGCTCGCCCTGCGCCTTGTCCGCGCACTTGTGGATCGACGAATAGATCTTCGAGATAGCAATGGCCGTTAGGTGACCAAGTGGAATTTTGTAAGTTATACGTTGTAAATCCGATAACAGCGCCATCGATTTCAGCTACAGCACATTTCATATTGAATTCTGGATCCATAATGCGTTGCCAAGTGCGCTCGGTCTGTTCAGGCGTCACGGATGTTTTATAGAAATCTAAATATCCTTGCCAGTGCACGAGCCAACGTTCTTTATCACTGGCAAGTATGGGTCGAACAGTAACGCTCATGAGAGTGAGAAGCTTGGGTATTCATCCGTGACTAGCAAGATTGCGTATCCATATACCCGGTTCCAATATTTGAGGGTTCCGAGAACTAATGGAACCGCCCATTCCGGATATCTACCCGATGACCAGGTAGCAATCCAGGCAACAAAGGTAACTGCAACTGCCATCAGCGCGTAAATGAGACCAACTACAACAAGTGGAATAGCTAAGAACCATTTGACGAGCGGTAGACCTCTGTTGAGTTTTCGGCCGCCGTCTACATCTGGGAGCAGAATCGCAATATTTGGATTACGTTCGATTGATGGGTAGTCATCAGTTAACAAGAGAACGTAGGCATTGATGCGATTTTCTAGTTCAAAAAGTGCGTGATTAAAGGAGAGTACATAACTCGGATAAATTCCTCGTACGACTATCGCTAATACAACGGGAACGACAAGTAAGCCGGTTGTCCAACCCCAATGCAGGAACTGGGTAAAGGAAGCAAGGAATACCGCGACTGGTGCTACTAGGATTCCACGCCAGAAGACCGTCTTGCGATTTCTGTCATTGATTTGAACGTTAATGATTGTTTCTACTTGATTAGACATATACCGATCTTAGTCTGCAGATATATCCTTCCCTAATGAGCACACGCGAATACGCCGTAGTAACTGGAGCAAGTAGTGGAATAGGGGCAGCAACTGCCCAGCTGCTAGCCGAAAATGGATTCCACGTTATAGCTGCAGCAAGGCGTAAAGAGCGACTCAATCAGCTTGCAGAAGGAAACTCTGACATTGAAGCTTTTGCGCTTGATGTTACCGATCAAAGCAGCGTAGATGCGCTTGCCCAACATCTATCCGATAAGCCTGTTTCAGTCCTGATCAATTGTGCCGGAGGAGCCTTTGATTTTGATCCAGTGACAGAGTCGGATCCAGAAATCTGGAAAAAAACTTTTGACATCAATGTTGTGGGATCTGTTCGTATGGTTAAGGCTCTCACACCGTTGATGGTCGCTCATGGTCGGGGTCATATCGTCATCATCTCTTCAACCGCCGGCCACCTTGCATATGAAAACGGTGGTAGTTATGTAGCTTCAAAGTTTGCTGAAACTTCGCTTGCGCAAACGCTTCGGTTGGAACTCAATGGCAAACCTATTCGGGTAACAGAGATTGCTCCAGGAATGGTCAAAACTGATGAGTTCGCCAAAGTTCGTTTTGCAGGTGATACAGAGAGAGCTGCCAAAGTGTATGAAGGCGTAACACGACCACTTACTGCAGAAGATGTTGCCGAATCGATTCGTTGGTCAGTGATGTTGCCCAGCCACTTCAATATTGATTCCATGATCATTCGTCCGCTGGCGCAAGCCGCACAGCACAAGGTCTATCGCCAGCCGTTATGAGCCAAGCCAATCTGCTCTCGCGAGCTCGCTTGGGGGTTACGCTCTCTTTCTTCACCCATGGATTGATTTCTGCCTCATTTTTTGCACGAATCCCAGATTTTAAATCGCGTCTTGAATTATCAAATACGGTCCTCGGCTTCTGTCTCTTAGCAGCTTCAGTAGGAGTACTAGTAGCACTTGGACCAGTTGGAAAGTTAACTGCGATTCGTGGCAGCTCTGCAGTGCTGGCAAAAACTTCATATGTGCTGGTTCTAGTGACTCCTTTTGTTGGGCTCTCCTTTAATGCGCCGTCACTTGCATTCACTCTCTTTATCATGGGGATAGCGATTGCATCTCAAGATGTTGCCATGAATACCCACGGAGTCACTTTGGAACAGAAGGCACAAGCGCGCTTCATGGGAAGGTTTCACGCATTCTGGTCTGTAGGAGGTCTTACCGGTGCAGTATCAGGAGGGCTATTTTCACAATTTGAAGTGAGCGAATTTCTTCACCTTCTGATCATCTGCCTTCTAGTTTCAGTCAATGTCTACTTCAACAATGAGAGATTTTTAGAGGCAGACGTTGATAAACATGTCTACGAGGAGGGTGTAAAAAAGAAGCGCCCTCGCATCATTGTTGTAATGGGGTTGCTGGGCCTCGCTGGTTCGATTGGAGAAGGTTCAGCAGGTGATTGGGGAGGAGTGCTTGCACGTGAGACTTTTGGTGCATCGCAATTTGTCGGAACACTTCCTTTTATCGCGTACTCATTCACCATGGTGGTCGGCAGATTCTTTGGCGATCAGCTCGCTACTAAATTTGGAGCAAGTCGAATTCTGAGAGTGGGTGGCTTACTTGGCGGGGCTGGACTCGCAGGTGGACTCATTGTTGGTGGCACTGGTGGTGTGATTGTTGGATGGTTCCTCTTTGGTTTAGCGCTATCAACAGTGATACCTCTGCTCTTTAGCGCAGCGGGCGCAATGGCCAATAAGCGATTCCAAGGAACTATTTCACCAGCAGAAGCAGTTGCGATGATCTCTGGAATTTCTTATTTCGGTTTCATTGTTGGACCACCACTCATGGGCTTTCTTGCTGATGTGATGACCTTGCGTTGGGCGATGTTGGTACCAGCGTTTCTCGCGCTTGTAATTTCGGCGAGTTCGCGTCTATTTAAGAGTGAGTAACGACGCGAAAACGAGCAAGGGTTGAATCTGTCGCATAAGCGATGCGCACACCAGCGGCGCGGGATGCTTGTAAACCCGTAACAATTTGTTCAGTCAATATCTCACCGGGCGCAACGACTGCAACGCCAGGGGGATAGGGAGCGATTAAATCAGCTGAAATTCGCCCGATAGCGTTTGATGCGTCCACCATTTCAGTTTTTGCAAAGTAAGCATCACGCATTGAGGTAGCTCGTTGGGGGATTACTGACCAGCTCAATGCAGTTGCGCTCTCGCGACGCTGCTCTTGGCGCCGTTTGAGTATCGGAATGAGAACATTTGCCAGATGATCAAAATCGGCAGATGAATCAGCAATTGTTGCAAGAAAGACAATTGTGTCGCGATCAGCCATCTCTACTCGAACACCTTGCTGCTGCAAATCTTCTTCGATTTCTACACCTGATGCACCTAATTGCTGCACTCGCAGGACGATTTTGGAAGGATCAAAGCGACCGTCTGGAAAATCGCTAGGGTAGAGAAATATAGGAAGTGGAAATTCTGCTTGCACCGTCTCTTTGAAGCGATGAATATTGTTGAGCAAATCCTCAATAAGCTCTTCGCCACGCGTTTGCAGCAGGGCGCGCACTCCATCTATGGATGCAAGCGGAGCGCCAGCAGGTGATGTCGTATGAGTGGTTTCAAAGCTTTGTTCAAGTCTTTCGGCGCTCAGTAGTTCGGTTCGAGCTAGCAATAAGGCAGATGCGCTATATCCAGGGAGTGCTTTATGGGTGCTTGTAATAAGTGCATCGGCTCCCAATTGAAAGGCATGACGAGGCAACCGTGGATGAAAACCAAAATGTCCTCCCCATGCCGCATCAAAAATTACCGGCGTTTTTTGTTGGTGTGCGGCGCTAATTAATTTTGGTAAATCAGAGATTGTTCCGAGATACCCAGGTTCAGTCAGCAATACAGCCACTGGTTTTTCTTGCAGCGCTCGCTCTAGTTCAGAGGCAGGGATTCCAAGAGGTACTCCAGTAGCGTGATCAATCTCTGGGTTCATCCAGATTGGTTCAAGCCCTGCCAACACAAGTGCGCTTAAGACCGAGCGATGTGCAGTTCGAGAGACGGCAACTTTGTCTCCTGGTTGACCGAGCGCAAATATCAGCGCTTGATTTGCGTGGGTGGAGCCGCCCGTGGAAAAGCGTGCGTAATCAGCTCCCCAGAGGGTGGCAGCTAATTTCTCTGCTGCTTTGAGAGTCTGATTTGTTAACTTGATTTCATCAAGGCCACCGTAAAGAGGAATATCACCATCGACGACTGCGCCCAACCCGGCATCGAGCGCACTGGTCTTCTGCTTGTGGCCAGGAATAGTGAATGGAGTACGAGCCTTTTCAAAGTACGAAAGATAGGCATCGAGAAGCGGTGCGCTCTCTCGTAGGTTGCTCATGTGGCAAGCCTAACTTGTACTGAGCGGTATCGCGGCTCGCTCAAACTTTCGCGGGGCTTAGAATTAACGTATGACAGCAAAGGACCCTCTCCCGCAATCTCGCCACTTGGCCACTGAAATCCCAGGGCCACTTTCAACTGCTGCGATGCAGCGACGCAAAGAGGCGGTATCTGGAGGACTGGGTACCGCGCTACCGGTAATCGTTAACCGGGCAGAAGATGCAATTATTGAAGATATCGATGGAAACAGAATTATCGATTTTGGTGCAGGTATTGGCGTCGTAAACGTAGGAAACGCTGCTCCGCGTGTTGTAAAGGCTGTACAGGACGCAGTTGCAACATTTACTCATACAAATTTTACGACCGTTCCTTATATGGGCTATATCGAAGTGTGCGAAGCGCTTAACCGACTAACTCCAGGAGACTTTAAGAAAAAGTCAATCTTGCAGAATTCTGGTGCAGAAGCTGTTGAAAACGCCATCAAGATTGCCCGCCACTACACGAAGCGTCCTGCAGTTGTGGTCTTTGAACATGCGTATCACGGTCGCACAAATTTGACGATGGCGCTCACTGCCAAAAACATTCCTTATAAAGATGGTTTTGGTCCATTTGCTAATGAGATTTATCGGATGCCTCTGCCATATGCATATCGCTGGCTAGGAAATCCTGACACGATTACCGCAGATGCTCTTGATTTAGTAACTCATAAGATCGAGAAGGAAATAGGCGCACATAATGTTGCTGCCATTTTGATTGAGCCAGTTGTTGGCGAAGGTGGCTTCATGGTTCAGCCAGAAGGATTTATGCCTGGCTTACAGGAGTTTGCTACGAAGAATGGCATCGTATTTATCGCTGATGAAGTTCAATCTGGCTTTGCTCGCACCGGAAAACTCTTTGCGGTTGAACATGAAGGCATGGCTCCAGACATGATCATTACCGCTAAAGGAATTGCAGGCGGACTTCCACTGGCTGCAGTCACCGGCCGCGCTGAAATCATGGATTCATCTCACGTGGGTGGTCTTGGTGGTACCTACGGTGGTAACCCAATTGCATGTGCCGCTGCACTTGCTGCCATTGAAACTATTCAAGAAGAGAAACTGGTTGAACGCGCTGCTCACATCGGTTCCATTCTCTTTGAAACTTTAAATGGACTTAAAGCGAAGTACCCAGTCATCGGCGATGTTCGCGGACGTGGTGCAATGGTTGCAATCGAATTGGTAAAGCCCGGCAGCAAGGATCCAAATCCAGAAGCTATGGCAAAGGTTGTGAAGTATTGCCATAGCCACGGTCTTCTCGTTCTCACTGCCGGAACGTACGGAAATGTAATTCGATTCCTGCCTCCACTTGTGATTACCGATGAACTCTTGCGCGATGGCCTCTCGGTCTTAGCCGAGGGTTTTGCGGCTCTCTAAGAAGCCAGAATCACCGCGCCAAATCACCCCCTGAAGGGTGATTTCTTCTTCCATTCTCCATTCATCTGTATCACCCTAACCCCATGCCGAATAAAAAGGGTGAGAAAGCTTTCGAAGTAGCTCGAGGCGTGACGCTCTCTCGCACTCTCATTCCGATACTGCCTCCTAACTATTTATCGCGAAAGAATCTATTCCCTCTTTTAGAAAATGACTCGGGGAGTACCACCGTTGTTATTGCGCCCGCCGGATATGGAAAAACATCTTTAGTTGCAGAATGGGTTTTGTCTCGACCCGAACAAACGATCTGGCTAACACTGACCGAAAGAGATTCGCTCGCAGATATGTCAGCGCTTTTCATACAAGCGACCAGAAATATCATTGCCGATTTTGGCCAATGGTATGAAAATGATCGAACTTTAAGACCTGTTGAAATAGTAAGGCGTTGGGGAAATGACCTGCTAGCAACCGGAAAAAAATACATTTTTGTCATTGATAATTTGCGAGAAAATACTTCAAAGGATGTGGAGATAGCTGCTCGATTAGTCGAACAATTTCCGCAAAACGTCCAATTTATAACTATACGACGGGATTCGATTGAGGACGTCTATGCCACTTTTGCATCTCGTGGGACTCTTAAAGTCATAGGAAAATCTGACTTAGCATTTAGTAATGAAGACATTGTAAAACTTGCAGCCTCATTTGGAATTGATTCCTCAGACTCGACTTTTCAAGAATCTATTAGGGCGGCAGTGGGATGGCCCTCGGCAGTCTCAATGCTCATGTATCAATTTGCAAAGAGTAAGAAACCTGTGGATTTTGAGAAAATTGCAATTTCGCAGAGTGATCCTCTTCGAAGTTTAGCCATCTCAGTAATCGAAAATCTTGATCCATCTGTGCGTTCCATTATCACCGCACTATCTGTTCAACAAGAATTTAGCCATGAGCAGGCTGAGATAATCCTTCAGGAGGAATACTCATACGATTTAATCAACCAACTTGCTCTCGATGCAAACTACTTTTCTCAAACGGGAAGTCCCGATCAAACCTTTGAGTTTTCAAAACTGATGCGCGAAATTTTTATTGCTGATTTGCGAGCAATCCCAGAGAAGAAGAAGCGGATCCACGAATCACTATTGAAATATCATGAAGAGAGAAACGAACCTTTTTTGGCGCTTGAGCACGCTTACTTATCTGAAAATTATGAGAAAGTTGCCAATCTCTTTCCTGACGCTGCTCGAATCCTTCAGGCAACGGGGCGTGGCCATGAGTTAGTTCGCTGGTCAGTCTTCGCGGGTGATACCAGTTCCCAGGGTCTACTGAAAAGGGCCACTGTTGAATTGGCGGGAAGACTCGCGAATCTGGATTACCGAACTGTCATTAGTTTGTGCGAACAAATGGTTTATGAGGCTGAGGGGACGCAATTACAGGGATTCATTTCTCAAATCACTTGCGCCGCGCGTGCCCATGTTGATTTCTCTCTAGGCAAATTTGACTCTATGGATCTCAACATTGCTAAAGCGCTAACACCAGTAGGTGATCCACTGATGTTGGGCGTTGAGGAACAAGTTGCACTCTTACGTTTATCTGCCATGCGCCACTTTATGGTTGATGAAACTGAAAAAGTTGAAGAAATTTTGGAGCGAGCACGAACACTCGCTGTCGCTTCCAAGATTTCTCAAAACCATCTCATGATTTCATCAATTCATGCGATGCATCTTTTTCAGATTGGAGATTACCGACGAGCATATGAAGCTGCTTCAATTTGCTATTCTCAATTTTCAAAGAGAGGCTATGTAGGAATCTTTGGGCCTCTCGATTCTCTTTTTGTCATCGCATACTGTCTTTTGGAATTTGCAAGGCCACATGAGGCACTTCAAAAATTTGCCGAGATTCGCGATCTAGCTGAGCAATGGCAACAATGGAGTTGGCATTTTCGTGCTGATGGATTCCTGGCTCGCGATTTAGCTCTTAGGGGACTGGTATCAGAGTCGCTAGAACACATTAGACAGGCCCATCAAAGAACTGACAGAGTTGAATTTGACCATCAACTTGATGGAATTATCGACATGAGTGAAATTTTTATTCGTTATCAAGTGAAAGATTTCGACCGACTTGGTGTCCTGCTAGCAAGAGCTCCGAAAACAAGATTAACCAGACAGATTTCACTGCACTATGACGAGAAGATAGGTGGCAAAAAGGTTTTTGATGAGCTCAAAAGTCTTCCTACTCGTACACCCAGAGAAAGGATTTGGAAGCACTTGGTAGAGGCTGAGTTAGTTATCGATCAAGAGAATCTTGCCCTTAAAGAGATAAAGAAGGCACTAGAAATTGGCGCTCTAGTCGGTGCTAAAGAGACCTTTCTACGTCAGGCGAGCCGAATGGGGACTCTCATAATTAAGGCTGCGAGCGAAAGACCGACCGTTTACCTTGAAGATCTTGCATCCGCTATCGCTGAAAGGATTAAAGGAGCTGGAGAGAATAAATGGGAATTGTCGGCTTCGCTTACCAAACGCGAAGTTGAAGTGTTGCGTCATTTATCAACAGATAGGCCGATCAGTGAGATTGCAAGAAATTTGCATATTTCAATCAATACGATGAAGACCCACTTAAAGAATTTGTATCGCAAGCTAGGGGTTGAAAATCGCAATGAAGCAGTCGATAAAGCCAAAGCAAATTTCATACTTTAATCTTCATGCAATACTTGGCACATGCATGAGCCAACTCTCATATCTGAGAGGTTAGAACTTCACCATATAACAGCCGCTGGAATCACAGAATTATTTGAGAATAAGGTTGATACCCAAGCAATTGCAGGGCGTGGATTTACTAATCCTCATAAGGTTCTTATTGCTGAATCCGGGCCGCTGGCCTGGCGCGTGCCGCAGGTAAAGAAGGATCCAACTCTCAATAAGTGGTTTGTCCGTTTTATCGTGCTCAAAGATTTAAATGTAGTAATCGGGAGCACTAGCTTTCATGGAGCTCCGGATAGTGAAGGCATGATTGAGATTGGACTCGGCATCGAGCCTGCCTTCCAAGGCCAGGGGTATGCCAAAGAATCACTGCTGGCTATGTGGCGTTGGGCGGTGCAATTTCCAGAGATTCGCACCTTGAGATACACAGTCAGTCCAGATAATCTGCCATCAATTGCAGTCATCAAGCACTTTGGTTTTGATTATCAAGGCCAACAGATGGATGAGATTGATGGACCAGAAGATATCTACGAGATGAGTGCGTTGAAATTTTCTGAAGAATGGGGATCTAATGAGCGATGATTTTGACTCCATGATCGGAGATATCGACGGTGAATTGGACCTTACTCTTTATGCCGACGCCACCGAGTTGGCACAAGAGGTCACAGTGCAGATTCTTGCTGCAATAGAGAAAGGCCTTAAGGTAAAGAATCGCTTTCATCTGGTCCTCACCGGCGGCACCCTGGGTGTGCAAATCTCTGAAGCGCTAGTAAACGAGTTAAACGCCGATTTAGATGCTTTCCAGGGGCTTCATATCTGGTGGAGCGATGAAAGATTTGTCCCCGCAGATAGCGTCGAACGAAATGCATTCCCTTTTCATGGCTCTGTGAAAAATTCACGCGTCAACATCCATGAAGCACTTTCTAGTGATAACGCAGGAAGCGTGCAGGAAGCGGCTGATGATTACGCCTTAGCACTAGAAAATGTTGATATCGATTTAAATGTACTTGGACTAGGTCCTGATGGACACGTCGCTTCACTATTTCCAGGTTTGACCGATGTTGATGATCAAAGCCGCATTATTGCGGTTACAAATTCACCTAAACCTCCGGCTGAGCGAATTTCATTTACTATGTCGATGATAAATAGCGCAGATGAAGTTTGGATTGTCGCCGCTGGCGAAAGTAAAGCTGATGCAGTCACTAGAATCATAGAAGGCGATCTCGCTATTCCCGCTAGTTACGTCCGCGGCAATTCACATACACGACTAATTGTTGATACAGAGGCCTTCTTTTCTGAGTAATTCATCGAAAATTTAGCGGCAATTTTTGTAACTAACCCATTTACCGATAGAATTTGCCTCTCAACGTTGAGCAATTCTTATAGTGAATAGGCATCTGCATGAGCGCAACCAATTTTGGAATGATCGGTCTTGGCCGCATGGGCGCCAATATCGTCAGACGACTTGCTCGCCATGAAATTTCTTCTGTGGTCTACGACGTCAATCGTGAGGCGGTGCAGACACTTGCCACCGAAGGTGCAGTTGGCGCTAGCGATTTGGCCGATCTTGTTGCCAAACTCAGCGCTCCGCGCACGGTCTGGATTATGGTTCCTGCATCGGTGACCGATTCCACCATTGCAGCAGTTGCTGAACATTTGGCGCCTGGCGACACCATCATTGATGGTGGAAATAGTTATTACAAAAATGATCTTAAGAATGCAGAGTATTTGCGAGCCAAGGGCATTAACTTCGTAGATGTCGGAACATCTGGCGGCGTCTATGGGCTAGAACGAGGCTATTCATTAATGATTGGTGGCGATAGCGCGACTGTAAAACAACTTGAACCCATCTTTAGAGCGCTCTGCCCAGGTGTTGAATCGGCTGCGAGAACTCCGGGACGAACTGGCGAACCTTCTCAAGCTGAGTATGGATACTTGCACTGTGGCCCAGTTGGTTCGGGCCACTTTGTGAAGATGATTCATAACGGAATTGAGTACGGAATGATGGCAGCTTTTGCTGAGGGGCTAGCCATTTTTGAAGCAGCAGATGAAATGAGCCCTGCATACGATTTAGATATCCCTGCAATTACCGAGGTCTGGCGTCGTGGCAGCGTAGTTGCATCTTGGTTGCTTGATTTAACGGCACAAGCGCTGGTTGAGTCAGAGGAATTGACAGAATATTCAACGCAGGTCAGCGATAGCGGAGAAGGACGTTGGACAGTACAAGCTGCCATCGAAGCTGGTATTCCTGCCCATGTTTTGAGCGCATCTCTCTATGCTCGATTTGCATCACGGAATAACGATGAGTTTGCTAATCGTGTCCTCAGTGCGATGCGCTACAAGTTTGGTGGCCATAATGAAAAACCACAGGCGGAGAATAAATGAAAGCTGATGCACTTGTTCTCTTTGGTGCAACAGGTGATCTAGCCAAGAAGAAGCTTTTTCCTGCGCTCTACGACCTAGCAGATCTTGGTGAACTCGATGTTCAGATCATCGGGGTAGCGTCATCAAAATGGACGCAAGAGGTCTTCCGCGAGAATGCTGAAAAAGCCATTCGAGCCCGTAAACCTGAAGTTGATGAAGCAGCGCTCAGCAAACTCTTAAATGAGATGAAGTTGATTGTGGGTGAGTACGAAAATCCTCAGACCTTTGAAGATCTAGCGCTAGCAATTAAGGATTTCAAATTACCTGTAATTTACTTAGCGATTGCCCCAGAGTACTTTTCTAAGATTGTTGCCCAACTTGAGCGAGTAGGTATTACCAAACGAGCCAGAGTTGTCGTTGAAAAGCCATTTGGACGCGATCTTGAGAGCGCAAAGGCGCTGGATGCTGAGTTGAAGAAGATTCTCCCCGAAGAACAGATTTATCGTATCGATCACTATTTAGGCAAAGAGGCAGTTGAGGATCTATTGGTCTTCCGCTTTGCCAATACCCTCTTCGAGCCGGTTTGGAATCGAAATTTTGTCTCTAATATTCAGATCACGATGGCTGAGAATTTTGGAGTCGAAGGACGTGGCCGCTTCTATGACGGCGTTGGGGCTACGCGGGATGTTCTGCAGAATCACATTTTGCAGGTGTTGACCATGCTCACCATGGAACCGCCTATCGACATGAGTTCTGAGGCGATGCAGAACGAAAAGATTAAAGTGCTCTCTGCCATCCGGGATATCAACAAAAACGAGGTAATTCGCGGACAATTTGAAGGCTACCTCGATGAAGAGGGCGTTGCTGAAAATTCAGATACCGAAACCTTTGTAGCTATGAAGTTATTTATTGATAACTGGCGCTGGGCTGGAGTTCCTATCTACCTAAGAACTGGAAAGCACATGCCTGAGACGGTGCTTGAGGTAATTGTTGAATTTAAACAACCTCCACGCGCGCTCTTTGGTAAAGCTGCCAGCAATCACGTCAGATTTAGACTTGGAAAACGCGATGGCGTTGATATTGCACTGCAGGCGAAGAAGCCCGGAACAAAACTTGTCACAGAGACAGTTGATTTATCAGTTGAGTTTGTTGCTGAATTTGGAGATCGACAGGGACCTTACGAGCGTTTACTTCGGGCTGCTATGCTGGGAGATCACTTCAGATTTACTCGCATCGATGCTGTGTTGCAATCCTGGCAAATTCTGGAGGATTTGTTAAAGAATCCTCATCCAGTCATTACCTATGAAGCAGGTTCTTGGGGACCGGCCGAGGCAGAAGAGTTAGTACCTGGAGGATGGGCACCAGTTGGCACGCAAGCGGATGATTTAAAGGATCTCAAAACCAACTAGTCGCGTGATTGACCTGATTTATGCGCGTATCTGCCCATAAATTCTGCCTTTAACTCCTGGAAGTTTCCATCCACGATTGACTGCCTAATCTGGTCTACTAATCTGACAATAAATCTCTCATTATGAATAGTCGCCAAGGTGCCAGCGAGCATCTCTTTTCCTCTAAAAAGGTGACAGAGATAGGCCCTTGTGTAATTGGCGCAGGTGTAGCAATCACATTCATCATCAATCGGGCTAAAGTCTCGAATAAAGGGTTGATTAGAAACATTAAATCGCCCTGACATTGTGTAGACAGAGCTCGTCCGAGCGATACGAGATGCGAGAACACAATCGAAGGTATCAATTCCATTCTCGATTGCAATAAAGAAATCCTCTGGCGCTCCAATACCCAATAAGTGCTTGGGCTTCTCCTCAGGAAGTGTTGAATTGACCCAGCCAACGATTGTTCCAAGCGCGTCTTTATCAAGCGCTCCACCAATACCAAAGCCATCAAAAGAGATTCCTGAGGAACACATAGAACCTAAATCTGAGGCAGCCTTTTTACGTAAGTCTTCATACTGAGCGCCTTGGATAACGCCGAAGAGCGCTTGGTACGGTTTTCCAACACGTGATTCGGTAAGCCGAGCATGCTCATCGAGGCAGCGGATAGCCCATTCATAGGTGCGCTTCATCGCCAATTCTTGATAGGGGCGAGTGTTGTGGAGCGTTGTGCACTCATCAAAGGCAAACATGATGTCAGCGCCCAACTTATGTTGAATCTGCATCGAACTCTCTGCGGTAAAGCGGTGCATCGATCCATCAAGATGGCTCTTAAAAGTGACGCCTTCATCATCTACATGAGCAAGTCGTTCTTTATTCTTCGCAATCACTTGATCAGAACGGAAAGTTTGTGCATCCATTGCTAGAACTTTCTTAAAGCCCACACCTAGCGACAAGACTTGGAATCCACCGCTATCTGTAAAAGTTGGCTTGCTCCAATTCATAAATGAGCCCAAACCGCCCGCTTCATCGAGGACATCAGGACCAGGCTGGAGATAGAGGTGATACGCATTGGCCAATAACGCTTGGGCACCTAGCGCCTCCATTGCCTCTGGAAGAACTGTCTTAACGTTTGCTTTAGTTCCAACAGGAATAAATGCTGGAGTTTGAATATCGCCATGTGGAGTTGAGATTGTGCCGGCGCGCGCCAATCCGGATTCAGATGAGTGGTTTATTGCAAAAGAGAAGCCCTTATCTGCAGCTGCTTTTGCCATCGAAACCATGTTGCATATTGTGGCAGAGTAATAGACTGTCTAAATGCCTCAATTTAAACTCAAAGATGGTCGAGAACTAGAGATTCTAGATAACGCCGTTAATGCAGAGCGCGCCATCATCTTTCATCATGGAACACCGGGACATGCCAGCGCATGGGCTTCTTGGTTGGACGATGCAGCGCAGTTGGGTCTTCGTGCGATTTCCTATAGCCGCGCCGGATATGGCACCAGTGATCGCCATCCTGGACGAAGCGTTGTCAGTATCAATAGCGATATC
>VFQS010001569.1_pt1 | contig 20668 bp, 15 predicted proteins | sample 3512361 | NCBI WGS metagenome assembly VFQS01 (sample SAMN10412375, study PRJNA504923) | tailings metagenome | isolation source: Relicate 1 Philex TSF3 active mining | place: Philippines
TATCGGCACGAAGTAAATCGGCGGTAAATAACTTTTGAACACGTTCGATAGTTTCCTTTTGGAAATCTAAAACTGATGGCGCATTTCGGAAATACAAATAACCGCCGAAAATTTCATCCGCTCCTTCACCTGACAATACCATTTTGATTCCTTTTTCAGTAATGGCTTTTGATAAGAAATACATCGGCGTACTCGCACGAATTGACGTTACATCATACGTTTCCAAATGCCAAATCAACTTATCTAAAATCTCGATTCCTTGTTCGACTGTGAAATGAATTTCGTGATGCGTTGTTCCAATGAAATCTGCCACTTTTTTTGCCGCAACTAAATCTGGAGCCGAAGCATCTAATCCGATTGAAAACGAATGCAATTCTTGTCCGCTTCCTTCTAACAATCTTGACGTTATTGAAGCAATTAAGGATGAATCTAATCCGCCTGAAAGTAAAACTCCAAAAGGCACATCGCACATTAAACGTTTTTCTACGGCTTGAGTTAATGTTTTATTTAATGCATGTAAATCTAATTTTTCAACTGCTTTTTCGTGCGCTTCCCATTCTGGTTTATAATATTTTACAAAACCTGTTTTTGGGGTATAATAATGTCCCGGTGGAAATGTTGAGAATGACTTACATTGGTCGGTAATCGCTTTCATTTCGGAAGCAAAATACAAGCGACCTCTTTCGTCCATTCCGTAATACAAAGGTTTTACTCCTAGTGGGTCGCGAGCTACAATGTAATCATCGCCATCGATAACTACCAAAGCAAAAATTCCGTCTAACATATCGCAGAAATCGTAACCAAATTCTTCATACAAATGCACGATAACTTCAGAATCAGATGTAGTTCTAAACGTGTGATGTTTTAAAGTGGTTTCTCTTAACTTTTTGTGATTGTATATTTCACCATTATGTACCATCCAAGCAGAATCGGTTCCTTGAATGGGTTGTTTTCCAGTGTGTAAATCGACAATTGACAAACGCTCATGCGCCAAAATGTGACCTTTTTCCGTAACATGAATATCACTTTCATCTGGACCACGATGGCTCATTCTTTTAGACAATTGTTGCACTAATGTTGCTTCTTTTCCTTTTCCTATAATGGCTAATATTCCGCACATAATCTTTAAGTTTAATCGTTGAAATGTTTAATTGTTTAAATGATGTAACTGATTCACTTAGTTTGATGAAGCAAAATTGGACATATAAGTTTAAATAATAAACCTTAAAATTAATTTTGGTTATAAATTAAAACTAAAAAATGATTTTTTAATTAAATCATAAACCTTAAAAGCAGTTTTGAGTATGTTTTGGTTACAAATCATAAAAAAACCACTCGAGTGAGTGGTTTACATTTTATTCAATTGCTTTTATTTGGAATCGATTGGTGTTTATTACAACGGCATCGCCGACACTTTTTCCAATTAATTGACTTCCTAATGGTGATTGCGGAGAAACAGCAATAATCGTTTTATTTTCGAGTTGGATTTTAGGCAAAGCTGCACTGATATAAAATAACATATCATTGGTTTGAACCAAACTTCCAAGAGCTACTTTGGTATGAATTGCATCAGCATCAATCTTATCCATAACATTTTTTTGTTCGATAATTTCTGCTAATTTTTGATTGAGTTTTTCTTGCTCTAAATGCATCATAGACAAAGCGGTTTCGTGCTTATCGCCAGCCGAACCTTTCGCATCGTTTTGCGCATCTTGAGCCAAATCGGAAATCATAAAACGCAATTCGTTTATTTTCTCCGATAATAGGTTTTGATAATGGGATTTTATTTTTTGTTTGAATGTCATGATATTTTTTACCACAAAGCGCACAAAGAACGCACAAAGCGCACAAGTATTATTGTTTTTCTTTTATTTTTCTAACTTAATTAACTTACTTTCATTATTGATAAAAGTGATTGTATCCGATATATAATTTTCTTTTGAAAAAACAATAGTCATTTCTTTATCACCAAAAGCAAATCCTTTTATTTCATGAAACTCAAAATATCCTTGCTCATCGGAAAATCCTAAAGCATCAACCTCTTTAATTTCTCTTATCTGAACATTAGTAATTGGCTTATGCGTTTCGGAATCAACAATTATTCCATCAATAGCTTGAAACCCATCACAAGAAACAAAAAGAAAAAATAAAGCCGATAGAATAAAAATTTTTAAATACATTTTGATTTTTTACTGATTAAAAACCTAATAAAACCGATTACTCAACTTCAAAATTCGTTGTTCAAAATTGAATATTCAACATTTCTTAACATTGAACAACGAACTTGGAATTTTGAATGTTGAAATTTTAGAAATCGAACTTATAGTTTGCTCCTAATAACACCTGAATTCCTTGTACTGGGAAATTCGCCCAACGATTGTATTGTTGATTCGCTAAGTTGTTTCCTTTTAAGAAAGCGGTTAATCTTGCGTTGTATTTGTAGCCTAAGTGTGCATTCAAATCGAAATAGCTATCTAAAGTTACCACTTGTTGTGAAAAAGTAGCTGGAAAAACTAGGATATCATCTTGAACAGAAATTAAATCTTTTCTTTCTCCAACAAAAAATACATTTGCACCTGCGTACCATTTTTCGTTGATATCAAAATCTATGGTTGAACCAATTTTCAATTGTGGTAAATTCCACGCCTCTGCTTGTGTATCGGTTGAATAATTGTTGTAGGTTCCGTTGATTCCTAAAGTTACGTTTTTAGAAAAATCGGCTTTCAATTCTCCAAAAATACTTAGCGTATTTAAATCGTCATACACTACTCCGAATGAATTTCCGTAAGCATAACCATTCGTATTCGTTCCTGTTCCATCAAAACTATTACTTACGAATAAAGCTCTATCTGCTTGATTCTTATTAGAAGCTCTAACATTAAACGCTACTGAATTCGCTAATTTTCCTTTCATCCCAATATATAAATCAAATTTATTATCGGTTGGTGCAACGAAAATTGTTGGGGAAACAAATGGGTTTTGATCTACTAAATCTGCATACGAATTTTGTTCTAAATCACCTTCAGCTCCAGCATAAGCCACTAAAATATCACCTACTAATTTGTAAGACGCTTTAATATTTGGATAAACAAAGATTTTACCATCACTTTCTCCGTTAATTTTTGCAGTAGCATAATACAATCCGGCTCCGATTTGAACCGATAAATCATCTTTTTGATATAAAATACTTGGTCTTGTTCCTGCGATAATAGTGCTATATTTTAACTCTGAATCAACATCGTACATTCTATCAAAACTTCCGCCTACATAATCCACCAAGAAATCTGCTTTTACTTTTTGACTCATTACATCAAAATCGAAATTAGGCTTGATGAAAAAGCGATTTTCACCAGAACTTAATCCATCCGAAAAACGTTTGAATTGCATGCTTGCATCATTGAAAATTCCGTCTTTGAAACTCATTTTTCCGCCTAAAGCAATAGTGTTATATGTTTGTTTTGAATCGATTCCAGCAATTGTTGGATCATCGAAGAAAATCGTTTCTGTTGGTAAACCGTACCAATTGTAAATTTGGTTTTTCACGCCTAAATCAACATTCCAACTCATATCGCGTTCACGAACTCCGTATGTCACATCTAAACTGGTGTTGTAGAATTTATCATCTAAAACCAAATCTTTAATTCCACCTTGAGAAGACAAATGACGCAACATTCCACCTACATAATTACTTCTGCTTAAGTTTTGTGTAATGAATAATTCCGCATTGATAGTTGGATAATTTCCAAAACCTAAAGTTGCGTAATTGTTGTATAATTTTTCTTTTTCGGTTTTATCCACTCCAGCCGCTTTTCCTTTTGCTGGTGTAAATGTTGATGCTACTGGAAACGAGAAAATATTATACTGGATAGGTTGTTTCTTTTGCTCTTCTTCATCCTCTAAAACAGGTGTTTCTTTCACTTTGAAAGCATCTGAAATAGTTGGTGTATAAGGTTTCACAATGTTTACCACTTCCGAACCAATGTTTTCATCTTTTACTTGGGCAAAAGAAAATTGGATTCCGAATACGACTAAAACTATGGCGATTATATTTAATTTCTTCATGTTCTATATTTTTAAATGAGATGTTAGATACTGAAACGAGTTCAGTATGACAATTATCAAATTTTATTAGTTTGTGATTGATGAATTACGTTTTGCTTCTTCTCCTTTGATGAAATCCAATTCTTTTTGCGCTTCCTCGATGACATCTGTGTATTCTTTGAAGTTTTCAATTACACTTTCTAAAATGTAAGTCGCTTGAAAACTATCTTTTAATCCGTAGAAGTTTTTCGCCATAACTACCAAACTTTTTGCACCAAAATATTTGTATCCCGAATAATCTTGAGCAATTTTTTGTACCACAACATTTGATGGTTCAAACTTGCCTTCTTTATTTTTGAAATAAGCATCGTAATACAAAGCCTCGGCTGCTAATTCTCCTTTTGCAATTTTTTGCAATTTAGCATACGCTTCTTTCGCTTTCGCTTCATCATTCGTCTTGATAGCTGAACGTGCTACGATAATTTGAGCATCACTTTTAATTCTATCGTCAATTTTGTCGTTTTTCAACACTTTATCGGCATACACAACAGCATTAGTAAAATCTTGTTTTTCGTAATACGATTTCATTAAATTAGATTGCGCATAAGTAATGTTTTGTGGAAAATCAGCTTCCGTTTCTAAACGTTTTAAAACTGGAATTGCGCTATCATAATTCTTAGCTTTCAAATGCACTTGACACAAACGAGCCAAAGCTTGTTCTGTGAATTCATTTCTTGGTTTTGAAACCACAAACTCATAATGTTTTACTGAATTTGCTTCCAAATTATCAGCAAAATACAATTGCGCTAAGTAGAAATTTGCCTTTAAAGCATGAATTCCATTTGGAAATTTGCTTACGTAACTTGAGAATCCTGAAATAGCTTGTTTGGTATTGTTTTGAAGATATTGTTTTTCGGCAGATTCGTAAGTATCGTTATCTAAATCAGCATCAGAAACCTCTACAAATGATAAGGTTTTTACCCATGCTGCATATTCATCCACTTGACCTTTATCTAGATAAATCAAACGAGCGGTTGAAACTGCTTCAATAGATTCTGGTGAATTTGGATATTCTGCTACTACTTTTTTGAATTTCGTTAAAGCTAAATCTTCTTTGTTCGAATTATAGTAAATCAAACCTTGTTTTAAAATCGCTTTTGCTACATAAGAACTCGATTTATATCCGTTGATTAATCTATCGTAAGTTGCAATTCCTTTCTCATTTTGGTTTTGATTCACGTAAGTATTTCCTAATTCATACAAAGCATCATCCGCGTATTGCGAATTTGGGAACGTTTTTGAAAATTTCTCTAAATCTTCTATTTTACGATCCGGTTTGCTTACAAATCCGTAACTGATTCCTTTTTGGAACGCTGCGTAATCTGCATCCACACTTTTCATATCAATAGCTTTGTTGTACGCATCCATCGCTGGCCAATATTTTGCTGCCATGAAATTACAATCTCCCAAACGTAAATAGGCATCCGTTAAACGAACTCTGTCATCTTTAGAAGATTTGGTGTAAGCATCGAAATATTGAATCGCATTTTCATATTCTTTCAACTTGAAATACGAATACGCTAAGTTGTAATTTGCATTAGCAAACTCAGGCGTATTTGAAGCTTCAGCCGAATTTAAAAACTGTTTGAAACTCAATTTTGCTTCTTCAAATTGGTCTAAATTGTATTCAGTTTCGGCTTTCCAAAAAGTAGCTCTTGCGGTGAATTTCGCATCTTTATTTTCGGCTAACGATTTTTTAAACAAGGCATAAGCACCTTTGTAATCGCCATCGGTATACAATTCTAAACCTCTGTAAAACGTTACTTTTTGATAGGCTAATTTGTTTTCTGGAGATTTATTTTTTTCCAACAAAACCAATGCTTCTTTATAGTTTTTTGAAGTGATATACGAACTAATCAACAACGTATTGATTTCGGATTTGTAAGATGTATTTGGATATTTCGCCATGTAATCATTCATCACTTCCGGAACCGACTTATATGGATTTCCGATTTCGTAACTCAATTTCGCATAATTCAAATACGCATCTTCTTGAATTTTTAAATCAAATTCCATTTCAGAAGCCGTTTTGAAAGCATTTAACGCTTGTTGCTTTTTATCTGTTTTCAAATAACTTTCTGCTAAATGATAATAGGCATTTTGAGCCACAGCATCATTTCCTTCAATGATTTTATTGAATTGTGAAATCGCGTTTTCGTAATCTTTTTGTTGGTAATAGGTATAACCTAATTGGTAAAAATCGGTATTCGTCCATTTTCCTTTTTTTCCATTGTAAGCCAATAAATAAGGTAGCGCTTTGTCGTATTGTTTAAGGTTGAAATAACTTTCTCCAATAATTTTCGACAATTCACTTTTCTCTTCGCCTTTTGATTTTGGCATTTGTTCTAAACCTAAATCAATAGCTTTCTGGAAATTACCAAGCTTGAAATTCATATCCGCTTGAAAATACCCCATTTTCTCTTTGTATTTTTCTTGGTCAGAAACTTGATCAAAATATTGATTCGCACTTTTGTAATCATCGGTTTCATAAGACATGTAACCTAAATAGTATTTCGCTTGACTTCCAAAAGTCTTCGAATTTACTACTTGATTAAAGTATTTTGTAGCTTCTTTAGTGTTTTTAGCTGTAAAATAAGCATATCCTTTTTGGAAATTATATTTTTCTCTTTCGGCTTGCGACATATTATTCGAATCCGCTTTGTCGAACCATTCTAGCGATTTTGGATAATTCCCTTGATCAAAATAGTAATGTGCTACTTCAATATAAGCTTGATTTGTTTTTGTACTTGTTGGATAATCTTCTACAAAACTTTCCACCAAAACGTCAGCTCCCATTTGGTCCAAACGAATAGCACAATTGGCAATATAGTAAGCACAATCCGATTCTACTTCCATATTATCGGTTTTCGATTTTACTTTGTTGAATAGAATTTGGGCAGCTTGGTATTGTTTGTCTTTGTACAGTTCAACAGCTCTATTGAATTCTGATAATTCGTGCGTATAAACAGAAGATTGTTGGGCTAAAAGAGTTCCTGAAAAGAACACGACTAGAAAAGAAAGTTTTAAATACTTTATCATGAGATTCGTTATTTATAAGTTCCAAATATAAGGCTTATTGTAAGTAATAACGAAGGTTCTTAACATATTATTGTACTTTTTTTGAACATAGTTTTTAACCAAATACAATAATTTTTATCGAATTTGGTTTAAAATTTTGAATCGGAAGTTTAAGTTATTACTTTTACATTTTAAAATCCATTTTATATATGTCGCAATCAGTTCTATCCTTAAAAAATGTAACGATTTATCAAGATAAAAATCCGGTTTTAACCGATGTTAACATTGATGTTAAACATGGTGAATTTCTTTATTTAATTGGTAGAACAGGTTCTGGAAAAAGTAGTTTCTTGAAAACACTTTATGCAGATTTAGCTCTGACTGAAGGTGAAGGTAACGTAGTAGATTATGATTTAACCACTTTAAAAGAGAGCGATATTCCGTATTTGAGAAGAAAGTTAGGAGTTGTATTTCAAGATTTTAAATTACTTTCTGACCGAAGTGTAAAAGAAAATCTTTTATTTGTTTTGAAAGCTACTGGCTGGTCAGAACAAGAAGAAATGGATGTTAAAATTGAAGAAGTTTTGGATAAAGTTGGCATGAAAGGTTTTGCTCATAAAATGCCACATCAGCTTTCAGGTGGAGAACAACAACGTGTTGGAATCGCAAGAGCATTATTAAACGACCCAGAACTTATTTTAGCGGATGAACCAACAGGAAACCTTGACCCACAAACTAGTGTTGAAGTTATGGAAGTACTAAGAAAAATTAATGCAAACGGAAAAACCATTTTAATGGCGACTCACGATTATGCATTGGTTTTAAAATACCCATCTAAAACGCTGAAATTTGAAGGTGGAAAAATGTTTGAAGTAGTTCAAAGAACGGTTTAATTTATATATTTCATTAATTCTTTAGCATTAAAATCATTATCTAAGGTTTTGTAAAGAATTTGCTTCTTGTTTTCTATACATTTTTTATCATACGGAACTTGAAATAATCCATTTATACTTTCAATTAGTTCATTTTTAGTTGTAGCTAAAGTACAAAGTGAAATAACTTGAAAATCGTCTGAAATATTTTCATTAATAATATTATGACGGGATTGAAACAAACTGTTAATCAATTTAAGCTTAGTTCCTGATTTTTGAAACGACCATGAAATACAAATGTGTGCTTCATGAAAAAGCGATTTTAAATGTGCAGTATCTTTTAATTCTTCAAATTTAATATTAGGCGAAGAATTAATTGCTCTTTGGATTATCTCTTTTCCAAAACTTGACGCAATAACTAAATTTTGATTAGGTAAATCTTTAAAAACTTCAATTAAAAATAAAGCCGATTTTCTATTATCTGATGTTGATAAATCACCATGGAATAAAACAAATTTACCAAACTCCGAAATCTCATCTACTTGATTATTTCCATGAAAAACAGGAATGTAAACACCATTTTTGTAATTTTCATTCACATATTCATTTTCATAATTTGAGAGTGTAAATATCTTTGAAAAGCGCGAAACTAATTTTTCGTATTTTTTATATTTAACCGCTTCTCTCCAAAATAAAATTTTTCTAACGAATGAGGTTTCACTTTTTGCTATTCCAAAATGATAAGAATGTTCAATATTATGATAACGGAGATAACAATTAAAATTCTTTAATCGTTGATCATTTATTAAACAAGTAGTTTTTAAACCTTCAAACAATATAGGCGCATCATTTTTTAATAAATTGACTACTAGTTCTGGATTTTTTCTTGAAATAACAGAAATTGGTAATTTACTAAACAAATAAAACCATTGTATTCTTGTTTTATAAAAATGAATTGATGCTGTAATTTGTTTTAAAGACTCATATTCAGAAGGTATTTCTTTAACAAAACAGTGCAAATGAATTTTAATTCCTAAATCATTTAGGGCTTTTATTTTGAAATACACATCAATAACGCCACCATAATTAGGTGGAAATGGATTATCAAAAGATACAATATTTAGCTGTTTTTCTTGCATGAGAATTCAAAAATACTACTTTTGTTAGTAATTCCAACTTAAAACTAAAAGTATAGATGCTGAAAATTTCAGTAGTTATTCCCTTATACAATAAAGAAAAAACGGTAAGTAGTACTTTAGATTCCGTTTTAAAGCAAACCTTCACCAACTTTGAAGTTATAATTGTCAATGATGGTTCAACGGATAATTCTGTTGATAAAATCATGATTTATAATGATGATCGAATTCTTTTGTTACATCAAAAAAATGGTGGTGCCGCTGCTGCAAGAAATTTAGGAATTGAAAAAGCTAACGGAGAACTAATTGCATTTTTAGATGCTGATGATTATTGGTTTCCAAATCACTTGGAAGAAATAGCCAAACTTTATATCGATTTTCCTAATTGCGGTTTATATTGTAGTCGATACAGTATGAAAATATCGAAATCAAAAATCATTTCTATAGATTACAAACCTGAAATTGAAAATTTGCACAGAGGAATTGTAAAGGACTATTTCAAATCTAGCTTGAACTATAGAATTGGACTAACTTCTGCCGTTTGTATTCCGAAAATAGTACTTGAAAAATTCAATTTCAACACTTCTGTTTCTAGTGGTCAAGACACGGAACTTTTTACAAAAATTGCAATAGAATATCCGGTTGCATTGACTAATGAAACAACCATGCAATATGATTTTTCTTCGAATAATCACTTATCCAAAACACCAATCACTAAGAAAAAACTTTTCGATATTAATCAGTTTCATGAATTTGAAAAAGAGAATAAAAGTTTAAATCAATTTTTAGATTTATACCGTGTTGAATATGCGCTAAATTTCAGGATTTTAGGTGCTATTGAACAGTCGGAAGAATATTTGAAAAATGTTAAAAATCCGATTCCTTTTAAGACCCAAATATTACTCAAATTACCTCCAATACTATTAAAATTACTTCTAAAAATAAAACATTGGCTTAGAGCAAATGGAATCGATTTTACGGTTTATCATTAATGTAAAGACGAAATAAAATCGTCAAAATCTCTAATATAATCCGCTTCATCAAAAACATCTGATGCGACTACTAAACAAACAGCACCAGAAGAGAAATTTTTAAGTTCACGCCAAATACTATTAGGAATAAGTAAACCTTCAAATGGTTTATTTAATGTTACCGTATTTTGAACTTTTCCATCGTTTAAAATTACATCAAAACTACCGGATAATGCAATCAAAAACTCTTGCTGCTCTTTATGCGAATGTCCGCCTCTCTCTGCACCTGCTGGCACATCGTACAAATAATAAACACGCTTTATTTGAAAAGGAATCACATCGTTTTCTATAACCGACAAGTTTCCTCTTGGATCTTCTATTTTAGGTATTGTTAAAATATTAATTTTCATGATTTAAAATTTGTAACCAACTATTTACCGTGATATTCGACCCAAATTTACTAACACTTAATTGTGCGTTATTTTTACAATTTTGGTACAAAACCTCATCTTCAACAAAGGTATTTAATTTATGAGTTAATTCTTTAAAATTTTGATTATCGACTAAAATTCCGTTGTAATCATTAATAATCATTTCGTTTGGCCCACTTTCACAATCAAATGAAACTACAGGAATTCCTAAAGATAATGATTCTAAAATTGTCATTGGAAAACCTTCATACTGACTGGTTAAAACTAAAAATTTTGCATTCGAAATATAATCCCAAACATTTTCTTTAAAGCCTAATAAATGAACTTTATTCTCTAATTTTAATTCTGAAATTTTATTTTCCAGTAAAATTTGATCTTCGCCTATTCCTAAAATTACCAAATGAATATTTTTCTGAGGCAAATTTGAATTAGCATAACTTTCGATTAACTTATCAAATTGTTTTAATGGAACTAATCTACCAACCGTAATAATGTACTGATATGGTAATTTTTCAACCTTTGAAACCGAATGAATTAAAACAGAATTCGGAATTACTTCAACGGATTTAGTATTAAATTTAGATTCTATTTTTTGCTTGATGAAATTCGAAACTGCTACTACTTTGTATGATTTCTGAATCATTTGTTCAGCAATCATTTCATTGTTTGTTAAATAAGATTCCAATCTACTGCTATGAATCGTATAAACAAATTTGAAATTACGATAAATAAAATTCAAAAACACCCATTCCATTTTTGGATTAATGCGATGGCGAAAATCAATTATATAATCAAATTGTTGTTTTTTAAGATAACTTCTAAGTTTAAAGTATTTGATAAACTTAGAATAACTTCCAAAAGTCACTAATTTTCCGCCAAACTCATAATTGATTTTATCTTCTAAAACCAAAGTATGCACTTCAATTCCAGCCTCTTGAAGTATTTTTGTAGTAGTTCCAAAAACACGTTCCAAACCACCTTCGGCCAATTTATAACCAATTACGGCTACTTTTAATTGTTTTTTTGGATGGTTTGTCATTTCGATTCGATTAGTTTCTTATTTTAGCATAAAAATAGATTTAAAAACCCAATATGCAAAATTTTCCGCTAGTTAGTGTTATTTGTTTGTCTTACAATCACGAAGCATATGTTACGGAAACTTTGAATTCGGTTATTCATCAAACCTATCCAAACGTTGAATTATTAATCGCTGATGATTGTAGTTCTGATAATACCGTTGGAATAATTAATGATTGGTTACAACATCATCCAAATGTTTTTTTTTCGGCAAATGAAAAGAATTTGGGAAACACCAAAACCTTCAATCAATTAGCAAAAAAAGCAAAAGGTGAATTTATTATCGATTTAGCTGCTGATGATATTTTACTTCCCAATTGTATTGAATTACAAGTAAAAACTTTTCTCAATTCTAATTATAAAAACTTAGGTATTGTCTATGGAAATTTAATAGAAATAGACGAAAAGGAAGCCATTATTGCTAATTATTATAACAAAGAAGATCATCCAGAAAGCGGTGATATTTATAAAATGGTCATTGGAAGAACAACTAAAATTTGTTCGGTTTCGTCTATGATAAAAAAATCAGTTTTTGAGAAATTAGGATATTATGATGAAAATTTGGCTTACGAAGATTTAGATTTATGGGTTAGAGCTTCAAGAGTTTATGAATTTGAATATATTCCTGAACTTCTGGTAAAAAAGAGAATTTTAGCATCTTCTTTGAGTTCATTTTTTACCAAAAAAAAGAATCCAAAAACAAAAAAACTCCATGAATCTTCTTTAAAAATTCTTCATAAAGCTTTTAAATTAAATCAATCAAAAGAAGAACACAAAGCCTTATTAGGAAGAATTAAGTTTGAGTTTTATAAATTCTTACAATCAAAAGAATATTTACTTTTATTTAAATTGATTGTATTAGGATTAAAAACCAAGTACAAATCTATAATTAAGATTTCTTAAGATTCTTTTTTAATTTGAAAAATGAAAAAAGTATAGAAATTATAAATGCTACTAAAATTATTGGATTTTTATATGACATTTCAAACCATAACAATGAAATCATTGCTAATAATCCTAAAAAAAGAGAAAAGAAAATAACTTGAATTGTTTCTCTAGAAAATTGAAATTGGTACTGGCGATTAACTGTAATAAAGTTATATCCAAAAGACACAAGAAACATTACAGAAAAAGCAATTCCTAATCCAACTAATCCAAAATAGTAGGTTAATAAAATTGAAGTTACAACATTAACTAAATCACTCAATAAGTTTTGTTTAAAAAATAATTGCTTATTACCTTTTACAAGCGAAATGAAGCCTATTGGCCAAGCTATTGTTTTTAAAATCAACCCAAATAATGCGATTTTTAAAATAGTTAAAACAGAAAGAAATTCCGAAGAATACAACACTACAACCAATTGTTTTGCAAACAAATACATTCCTATAACTAATGGAACAACAACAAAAAGTGCAAATTGAGTTTGTTGATTGATGTATTTTTCAAAATTAAACTTATCGCTTTCTAAATTACATAACTTAGGATAAAAATCATTTGACATTACAATAAAAATAAGACTCAAATATCCTATTAATATCGTTTGACTCACCTGAAAAATTCCCAATGCTTCTAACGACAATAAATCTTTTACACCAAGTCGAATAATATAAAATGCAATTTGATTTAGGATAGCACCAAAGGATAATATCAAACCTAATTTCACAATTGGTAATCCTTCAGAAAAAGTTTCTTTTACAGTTATTGAAACAGAACGAGTATCATAGCCGAGTGTGTAGACATAAACTATAATAAATGAAAATACCGCAGTTAACAAAATAGCAAGAGCAATTCCGTCTATTCCTAAAAAATAATAACTAAATAATGCAGTAATCATTTGGAATAAAGCAATCCAAATCTGTATCAAAACCATTTTTCTTAATTCTCTTTTCCCTTGAAGAATTGCCATTTTGGAGGAAAAAAGAGAAAAAAACAAGAAATAAAATCCCAAAAAAATAAAATAACCAAAAGAAGCGTTTTCAGGATAAAAATTTTGAAAGAAAAAATACGAAATAACAGCAAATGCAATTCCGCCTAAAATTCCAGAAAAAACAGACCAATATTGAATAATCTTTATTTTCCTGTTTTCTATTTCAGTATTAGGATGTACTTCATTTGATAGTAAAGCAATTTCTCTAACAGCACTCGACGGTAATCCAAAATTAATTACACTAAAAATTAAGCTTAATAAGTTTTCTACAAGACCAACAATCCCAACTCCAATAGTACCTAAATATATAGCTGCAACTTTATTAACAATTACTTTTGTAATTATTTTTACAAGGTGAGAAATACCAAAAATTCCGGTACTTTTTAATATTGAAAAGTGATAGTTTTTTTCTTGCATCTCGATGATTAGTAAACTTAATTCAATTCTCTAATTACAGTTGCGGGATTACCAACTGCTATTACATTAGAAGGAATCAATTTTGTAACTATACTTCCGTTTCCTATAACTGAATTATCACCAATAGAAACACCTTTTAATATTGTAACATTATCTCCTATAAAAACATTATTTCCAATATAAATTGGGGCAGTATTGGGAACTCCAGACTTTCTTTTATCTCGTTCTAAATTATGACCATCATTATCTAAAAAAGAACAATTAACTCCTACTAAAACATCATTTCCAAATTCAATTTTTGTATTAGCTTCAATTCTACAATTATTATTAAAATGATTATTATTTCCAAAAATTATTTCAGCCTCTTCAGCTCTTGCTTCCACATAAGTATAAGTAGAATAGAAAAAAGGCGAATCTTTATATCCAAACTTACAATTTAAGCCAAAAGAAATCTTACCATTCCCCTTTAACAGTAAAGGTTGATTCTTTTGTGGCTTTCCATTAACATTTTGACATTCAGACAAAAAATCATACTTCAAAACCCTACATTTAACTAAAATTAAAGCTATACTTTTTCTTATAAAACCCATTTAGTATTTATTTAATATGGTGATTATATGCTGAATTTCATCATCTTCTAAACTCGAATTCAACGGAATACTCAAAACTTCATCATGAATTTTCTCAGTAATTGGAAAGGATAATTGATTCCAATCTGACAACGCTTTTTGTTTATGAGGTGGAATGGGATAATGAATCAATGTTTCAATTCCGTTCTCCTTTAAATAATTATGCAAATCCACTCGGTTGGAAGTTCGGATGACAAACAAATGAAATACATGGTTTTGAGATAAATCCCAATTTGGCAAAACAATTTTATCATTTTTAATTTCTGAAAGATAGCGTTTTGCAATTTTTCTTCTAGATTCATTTTCAGAATCTAATTGCTTCAATTTGATATTTAGAAAAGTGGCTTGTAATTCGTCTAATCTTGAATTTACACCAATAATTTCATTTTCATATTTTACTTTAGAACCATAATTTCGCATCGAATACAAAACTTGTGCTAATTCATCATCATTAGTTGTAATAGCTCCAGCATCGCCTAAAGCACCAAGATTTTTTCCTGGATAAAAACTAAACGCTGCAGCGTGACTTAAATTTCCTGCTCTTGCTTGTTCCAACTTCCTACTTCCTGCTTCCAACTTTCCACCGTGTGCTTGAGCTGCATCTTCAATAACTAAGAGCTTATGTTTTTTAGCAATTGGATTAATAGCTTTCATTTCACACAATTGTCCGTAAAGATGAACGGGCAAAATAGCTTTGGTTTTCGAAGTTATTTTAGCTTCAATTTCCTCAGGATTGATATTAAAAGTTTCCAATCGAGGTTCAACTAAAACCGGAATTAAATCAGCTTGCAAAACTGCTAGAATACTTGCAATATAGGTATTTGCAGGCACAATTACTTCATCTCCTTTTTGTAACTTTCCAAGTTGAATATAAGCTTTAAAAATCAACACTAAAGCATCTAAACCATTTCCAACTCCTATGCAATATTTAGCACCACAATAAGCCGCAAAATCAGTCTCAAATTGCTTGACTTCACTTCCTAAAATATACCAACCTCCTTCCAAAAATTGCTTCATCTTTTCCTGAAAAGCAACTTCAAAAGGCTGATTCATTTTTTTTAAATTTAGGAACTGTATCATAATAAAATGTAGTCTAAAAAAATGTGATTTTCAATTGGAACTTCATAAAAATCTTGGGTAATGCTTCTGGCTCCAAAACTTTCCTTCCAATACATCAAGCCTTCATTAATATTTTTGCCTTGATTTTCATTTGAAATTCCGAAATCGAAATATTTTTTTTCTTTAAAAACGTTAGAAATTAAATAATCGTGTAAAAAATCTAAACTTCCCAATTCATTTTTATCTGAATTTCCTGAAATATATTGTGAATGAGCTACTAATTTCGATTCAAAAACGGTAGTTCCAGCTACAATTTTATCGTTTTGATATACATTAAATTGTCGGATATTATTTGGAAATTTACGCTGTAAATATTGAATTTCTTCTAACGTATGAACGGGTTTAGCTTGATGTTTAAGGGCTAAATTTGGAATTAAAATCTCATTCCAAAAAAATTCAAAATCAGCTTCTTCTTTAACGATTAATTTATTTTTTACACCTCGTTTGATACCATTTTTCCTATCTCTTGAAAATGTAAATGAAGATTTTAAATCTAAAACCGATAAAACATCTCTTCTTACTAAATTCCCTTTTAGTACAAACATCAAATATTGCAATTCATCAGATGGTAACTGATGATAAATTGTTGGCACTTCTTTAAAAATTAGTTTTTTAAATCCAAATGCACTCAAATATTCAAAAACCGATTTTGTAATAGAAATACAATCAGAAAGTTTTGTTTTCTCATCAAGTAAAATTCCTCCATACGTTAATCCTAGGTGTGAAAAAATCGTATTATCTACTTTATTTGCAGGCAAAAGCGCCATTAATTGCTGATTTTCATCAAAAATCAAAAGCGAAAAATCTTCAAATCGATCTTGATGATATTCCATAAAATCCCGATGAAATAAAAAAGTAGCATTTTTAGATTTTGCTACAAATTCATTCCATAAAGTATTGAACTCTGAACTGTATTTTTTTACTTGAAACTTTTTCAAAAATTATTTTTAAAGCCGAAATTTACTAAATTTTTATCGCATCTGTTTTCTTTATTCTGTTTTTTAAAAAAAATATAGTAAATTGGATGCAAATTTTCACAAAATCAACATGTTGAAAAAGCTATCATTTATACTATTTATATCGCATTTTTTTATTCTGACAACCAGTCATGGGCAGGACATTGCTCTATACACTCAAATAAATGGTAGGTATGATTTTACTTTCATTGGAAACACATTAAATCCTTCTGAAAATACAAATTTTTCACCAACTTTCTTATATACACAATCTTCTGCAACCTTAAATCTTGCTACAGATGATCGAATTGAAAGAGCGTATTTATACTGGGCTGGAAGTGGTCCTGGAGATACAAATATAAAACTAAATGGTGTTGATTTTACTCCTGATTTATTAAGTAATGTGGTTGGTACAGCAAACAACTTTACCTATTTCAGTGCATTTAAAGATATAACCTCTTTTGTTCAATCAACCGGAAATGGTGTTTATACGTTATCCGATTTTGATTTGAACAGCTATGTTTCAACTTATAGTTCAAACGCAACACATTTCGCAGGATGGGCAATTTTAGTAGTGTATGAAAATCCTAACTTAACTTTAAATCAGTTAAATATATATCAAGGTCTTGAGGCATTATCTCCAAATCTTCCATTAGGAATAATCGACAATATGACCATTCAGCTAGATAACCTTTATTTAATAAGTAATACGGGTGCAAAAATCGGGTTTATTGCTTGGGAAGGAGATCGATTTATTCAAGTAAGTGAACGCTTGAGTTTTTCTGCAAACGGAACTACAAACATTCTTAGCAATCCATTAAACCCAAGTAATAATGCATTTAATGGAACGAATACTGAGACCAATTCCACAAATCTTTACAATATGGATTTGGATGTTTATTCAATCGAGAATTACATTGTTCCTGGAACTACTTCTGCAACAGTATCACTACAATCAGGTCAAGACTATGTAATGCTAAATACGGTTGTAACAAAGCTAAATAGTCAATTACCCGATGCTACTATAATTTTAGAAAATCCAGTATCAGAATGTAATTCTAGAGAACTTTCAATTGATTTTACAGTTTCTAATTTGAATAGTACAGAAGTATTACAAGCGAATACTCCAATTACTTTTTACATTGGAACAGAAGCTATAGCTACTACTTTTACTCAAAACATAATTCCTATTGGCGGAAGTGAAAACGGAACAATAACACTAACCATTCCAAACTCTTTCCCTTTAAATTTTACACTGATTGCAAATGTTGACGATTCAGGAAATGGTTTTGGAATTAGACCTGAATTAATTGAAACCAATAATTCCTTTCAAATTGAAATTGAGCTAACTGTCTCTCCTATTTTTAACAACTTGGAACCGATAACAACTTGTAACCTAGGATTAACTAGGGGACTTTTCGATTTCTCTGGTTATTCTGAATTAGTGAAAACTAATCCAAATCATGTTGTTTCATTTCATGAAAATTATAATGATGCGGTTCAAAATATAAATCCAATTACAAATACTTCAAACTACGAAGCAATAACTACTCCTAAAGAAATATTTGTTCGAATTGACAATGGATGTTTTGCAGTAACTTCTTTTCTTCTATTAACAGAGAATTGTCCACCGACAGTTTACAATGCTGTTTCTCCAAATAATGACTTCTCCAATGACACTTTCTTTATTGAAGGACTTCGCGATGTTTTCGTAAATTTTGAATTACTAATTTACAATCGTTGGGGAAAACATTTATGGACAGGAAACAACAATAAACCCGACTGGGATGGTTATGTTGAAGATGGTGTTGGAAGCACCCTTGCTCCAGATGGAACTTATTTTTATATCCTTTATTTAAATGACCCCAACTATCCTGAACCACTTACGGGATATCTTTACCTAAACCGATAATATTCGCATAACAAAAGTTAAAATTTCTTAAATAAACCATATTGAATTATATAATTGAAGATAATTTTTATCTTTATGCTTTACTAAACTAAAAATCATGAGATACTTATCGTTATTGTTAGTATTCTTGCTCTCATTCAACATTCAGGCGCAAGAGTATTTTCCAAAAAATGATGGCGTAAAACAAAGTTTTAAAAACTTTACTGCTTTTACAAACGCCACTATTTATGTGTCAGCTACGCAAAAAATTGAAAAGGCTACGCTGTTAATCAAAGAAAATAAAATTGTAGAAGTAGGAACCAATGTTGTAATTCCAAAAGGAACCAACATAATTGATGCTACAGGAAAAACAATTTATCCTTCATTCATCGAATTGTATAGTGAATTCGGAATTAACAAGCCTACTCCAAGACCAAATGGAAATTTCACTCCTCAATACGACACCAATCGTGAAGGGTATTATTGGAACGACCACATCAAACCAGAATACAATGCCTATGAAAACTTAAGTTACGATTCAAAAACAGCAGGAAGTCTAAGAGAAGCTGGTTTTGGAACCGTTTTAAGTCATCATAATGATGGTGTAATTGCTGGAACGGGTTTACTTTGGACCTTAAACGACTTCGGCACAAACGCTGATAGAATGATTAAAGACAAAGTATCGCAACATTTCACATTTAGTAGAAGTAAATTTACAAAGCAAAGTTATCCTTCTTCTATGATGGGAAGTATGGCTTTAATTCGTCAAGTATTTCATGATGCAAAATGGTATGCACAAGGAAATGCAACTAATAAAGATTTATCTTTAGAGGCTTTCAATGCGAACAAATCTCTATTACAAATCTTTAATGCTGGAGATAAATTAAACGCTTTAAGAGCAGACAAATTAGGTGATGAATTCGGTGTAAAATACTTAATTAAAGGAAGTGGAAACGAATTTGAGCGCATCGACGAAATCAAAAAAACGGGAGCTACTTTCATTATTCCATTGAATTTTCCGGATGCTTATGATGTTTCTGACCCCTATTTAGCGCAACAAGTTAGCTTGAGCGATATGAAATTTTGGAATCAAGCACCATTCAACTTGAAAATTTTAGCAGAGAATAATGTACCTTTCGTACTTTCAACAGCTGATTTAAAAGAAACAAAATCGTTCTTATCAAACTTAAGAAAAGCCGTTTTATATGGTTTACCAAAAGACAAAGCGTTATTAGCCTTAACAGAAAATCCTGCTAAATTGGTCAATCAATTTGATAAAGTAGGTTCTATTTCAAAAGGAAAATTAGCGAACTTCATCATCGTTTCTGGTGATATTTTTGAAGACAAAAGCAACATCTTAGAAAACTGGGTGCAAGGAAATCGAAACATCATTGATAAAATTAATCCAACTGATATTAGAGGAACTTATGATTTAGTTTTCGATAACCACAAATTCGAACTAAAAATTGAAGGAGAAACTTCAAAATTCGAAGCAAAAGCTGTGAAAGATAGCATCAACTTTGGAACAAAAATTCAATTTAATGATCCTTGGGTAAATTTAGTAATCAAAAACCAAGATACTACAAAAGCGAACTTCGTTAGACTTTCTGGGACTTTCGTTAAAGACATGATGCAAGGAAAAGCCGTTTTAGAAAACGGAAACGAAACTTCTTGGACAGCAACTAAAAGAGCAACTGAAGTTAAAGAAGATAAAAAGAAAGACGACAAAGCTGAACCAAAAGTTCCTTCAATGTATGCTGTAACGTATCCAAATATTTCGTTTGGAACGGCTGAAAAACCAAAACAAGAAACTATTTTATTCAAAAATGTAACCGTTTGGACAGGTGAAAAAGAAGGAAACTTAAAAGAAACCGACGTATTAATTCAAAACGGAAAAATTGCAAAAATTGGCAAAAACTTACCTTCAACGGGTGCAAAAGTAATAGATGGAACTGGCAAACACTTAACAGCTGGAATCATTGACGAACACTCACACATTGCTATTTCAAACGGAGTAAACGAAGGTGGCCAAAATTCATCTGCTGAAGTTACCATAGAAGATGTTGTAAATTCAGATGATATTAATATTTACAGAAATTTAGCTGGTGGTGTTACTTCGGCTA
>VFQS010001570.1_pt1 | contig 20663 bp, 23 predicted proteins | sample 3512361 | NCBI WGS metagenome assembly VFQS01 (sample SAMN10412375, study PRJNA504923) | tailings metagenome | isolation source: Relicate 1 Philex TSF3 active mining | place: Philippines
CCGAAGTTGAGATACTTCCTGAGCCAGATTTGCTAGTCGAAGATAATGACGAGCCGGATTTGGAATTCTTCAAGGCGGAAGAGGGAGTAACCGAGCCGATTGACATTCCGGCTCCGCGCGAGAAGAAGCCGTATGTCCTGCCTGGTCTTGGAATTTTAGCTGCTGGTTCTCCAGCAAAGACTGCCAGCAGCGTGAACAACCAGGTGGCCGCTGCTATTGATGCTGTCTTCCAAGAATTTGATGTTGAGGCAAAGGTTTCTGGTTTTCAACGAGGTCCAACCGTAACCAGATACGAGGTTGAGTTGGCGCCCGGCGTGAAGGTTGAAGCTGTGACCAGACTCACCAACAACATCTCGTACGCTGTAGCATCGAATGAAGTCCGCATCCTCTCGCCTATTCCTGGTAAGAGTGCGATTGGTATTGAGATTCCCAACTCCGATCGGGAGATAGTAACCCTGGGTGATGTGCTCAGGAGCAAGAACGCTCAGGCCTCGAGTCATCCACTAACGATTGGCGTTGGTAAGGATGTCGAGGGCGGCTATCTGGTTGCCAACATAGCCAAGATGCCCCATCTTCTCGTTGCCGGTGCCACAGGTGCGGGTAAGTCGAGCTTTGTGAATTCGATGATTGCATCAGTGCTGATGCGAGCGACACCTGCTGAAGTCAGATTGGTTCTGATTGATCCCAAGCGAGTGGAATTGGCTGCCTATCAGGGAGTCCCGCACCTAGTCACACCAATTATCACTAATCCCAAGAAGGCTGCTGAGGCTTTGCAGTGGGTGGTCCGGGAAATGGACTCAAGGTATGACGATCTAGCTTCCTTTGGTTTCAAGCACATTGATGATTTCAATCGTGCGGTAGTGGCTGGTGAGATCTCTCCTCCTGCAGGATCCAGGCGTGAATTAGTTCCCTATCCATACCTCTTGGTAGTCGTGGACGAGTTAGCGGACCTGATGATTGTTGCCCCTCGTGATGTTGAGGATGCAATTGTCCGTATCACACAGCTAGCTAGAGCAAGCGGTATTCATTTGGTTCTTGCAACTCAGCGCCCCTCTGTCGACGTAGTTACGGGACTAATCAAGGCCAATGTGCCATCCCGCCTAGCATTTTCGGTTTCATCGCTCACTGACTCGCGGGTCATCTTGGATGGCCCTGGTGCCGAAAAGCTGGTTGGCCAAGGAGATGCTCTGTTTGCCCCAATGGGTTCAAATAAACCAATTCGCGTGCAAGGTGCTTGGGTTAGTGAGCCAGAGCTGCACAAGCTGGTTGCTCATGTCAAAGCTCAGATGGATCCGGAGTACCGAAGCGATGTCACCCTCGCACAGCAGTCGCGAATGGCAGATAGCGAAATTGGTGACGATCTGGACCTGCTGTTGGCAGCCTGTGATCTGGTCGTAAATTCACAATTTGGTTCAACCTCCATGCTGCAAAGAAAACTTAGGGTTGGATTTGCTAAGGCCGGAAGACTAATGGATTTGCTGGAATCCAGGGGAATCGTGGGTCCCTCCGAGGGTTCAAAGGCCAGGGAAGTTCTAATCAGGCCAGAGGATATGTCCAAGGCATTGGCTCGAATCTCTGGAACAGCGCCGGTTGCGGGCGATGAGGTATCGGGGGAGGATAGCCCTGATGAAGACGCCTGGCAGCTCACCGGTAGAAGAGATGACTTCTAACAGCTTTCTATATCGTCAAACTCCAAATCTAATTACATCTCTCCGCCTAGCGCTGGTTCCGCTGGTTCTATGGCTACTACTTGAGTTTTGGGATGACTCAGTTATTCGCTTTATAGCCATGGTAATTCTGATTATCGCCGCCTCAACTGATGGTCTTGATGGCTCAATTGCCAGAAGACGTGGACTGATTACCAATCTTGGAAAGATTCTTGATCCCATAGCGGATAAAGCTCTGCTCGGTGGAACCTTAATCGTTCTTTCGATGCTGGGCGCAGTTTCCTGGTTTGCAACCGGATTGATTCTGGTTAGGGAGCTAGGGATAACTCTCTTTCGCCTCATGGTGATTCGCAGGCGCGTTATTGCTGCTGATGGTTCAGGAAAGTTCAAAACGGTTATGCAGATCATTGCTGTCTGTTTGGTGATTGCACCATTTGGATTCTTGGGTGACTGGTACAGCTGGCTAACTAACATCGTGCTTTGGTTTACCGTGGCAATAACTCTCTGGAGCGGAGCTCTGTACCTGTGGCCGAAGAAATAATTCCTGCAGCTTTAGCAAAGGGGCTTTTCCTAGCCACCGCTGAATCTCTTACGGCTGGGCTGATCTGCTCAACCCTCGTTGAGACTGCTGGCTCATCAAAAGTTGTCCTCGGAGGAATCAACTGCTATCAGGATCAGATTAAGCAGCGGCTACTTGGCGTACCAAGCTCGCTTTTGCAGCAGCAGAGCGCTGTTGACCCGGAGGTAGCAGCACACCTGGCCTCCCAGGTTCGAGCAAAGTTCGCAAACGCCATGCAGCTTCCGGAGGAGCGGGTGATTGGAGTCTCCTCAACTGGCATCGCAGGCCCAGACAGCCTGCCCGGGAAGGCGGTGGGGGAGGTTTACCTGGGCATTAGCTCCAGCCTTGGAACTAAGGTTTTTGCCGAGCAATTTGAGGGTTCTAGGGCTGAAATCCGCCTACTTGCCAGGGATAGAGCCCTTGAGATTCTTCGGGAAGAGTTAGCTCGGTTTTAGGTTTAACCTGAGGAAATATTCAGCAGCAGCCTCTATCTTTGTCACTACCGACAGGTAGATTAGAGGGCCAGGAGGAAAGTTGTTACTAAGGCAAGAGATCGGCGATGTCCTAAGGACCCACCGTCAGAAGCAGGGGGCGACCCTGCGTCAGGTGGCGGCCAAGGCATCGGTCGCTTTGGGCTACCTGTCCGAGGTTGAGCGTGGCCAAAAGGAAGTCTCCTCAGAGATTCTGGCTGCTGTCACCGATGCCCTGGAAATCCCGCTTTCGGTTGTCCTTCGAGAGGTTGCCGAGCGTATGGCCACGGCCGAAGGTCTGTACTTTGATGACACCTTCATTCCGGATACCCTGCCTGACGATTTCGTGACCGAGGCAGACCTTTACTCCAGGCAGTAATTGACTCTCAGCCGCTTTCACGAGCTCATGCTCGATGAATTTGGGCAACTGGCGGATGCCATTTTGAGCGATCTTCGCCTAGATACCTCAGATCAAACCCCAAACCAGCAGTTGGCCGCCGGCGCTGAGCCCAGGGAAGTCTGGCTGGCGATCTGTGCTCAGCTGGCAGTTCCCAAGGAGCGCTGGCAGGGCAGGCTAAAGACCCCAAGACACGCCGACTGACATTATTCGAAATTTTGTTCGAACGCCTAGAGTTTTCACAACTTAGGCAAATCGGGAGTTATCCACAGCGTGTCGGATTCCCCCCAAGGTGTCTGAGGTGGCAGCTAGCTTTACCAGCATGGCTACTTACCGAAGAAAAGAGGATGCAATGCCCACATCAGCAGAGCGCGAAAAGGCACTAGAGACCGCCCTGGCACAGATTGACCGTCAGTTCGGAAAGGGCTCAGTAATGAAACTGGGCAGCGAAGAACGAGCACCGATTGAGTCGATCCCCACTGGTTCGATTGCCCTGGATGTAGCCCTTGGTATTGGTGGATTGCCCCGTGGACGAATTGTTGAGGTCTACGGACCTGAATCCTCCGGAAAGACAACCATTGCCCTGCACGCAATCGCCAATGCTCAGCGTGCTGGTGGTGTTGCCGCATTCATCGATGCCGAGCACGCACTAGATCCGGAGTATGCCCAGAAGCTGGGTGTGAACATTGATGAGCTGCTGGTTAGCCAACCAGACACGGGTGAGCAGGCCCTAGAAATCGCCGACATGCTAATTCGCTCCGGCTCGATCGATGTGATTGTTATTGACTCTGTTGCTGCCTTGGTGCCAAGAGCAGAAATCGAAGGTGAAATGGGCGATGCCCACGTTGGTCTTCAGGCAAGGCTGATGTCACAGGCGCTGAGAAAACTAACCGGTGCGCTGAGTCAAACAAAGACCACCGCGATTTTCATCAACCAGTTGCGCGAAAAGATTGGTGTGTTCTTCGGTTCACCTGAAACCACCGCTGGTGGAAAGGCACTGAAGTTCTACGCCTCGGTCCGACTTGATATCAGACGAATCGAAACGCTCAAGGATGGACAGGATTCCGTTGGTAACCGAGCTCGCGTAAAGGTCGTCAAGAACAAACTTGCTGCTCCTTTCCGTCAGGCAGAGTTTGACATTCTCTTCGGCGAAGGAATCTCTCGCGAAGGCGGTTTGATCGACTTTGGTGTTGAGCAGGACATCGTCAAGAAGTCTGGTGCCTGGTATACCTACGAAGGCGAGCAGCTAGGTCAGGGTAAAGAGAACTCCCGCAAGTACCTTAAGGAAAACCCAGCGGTGGCAGACACAATCGAGCAGAAGATCAAAATCAAGCTCGGTATTGGAGTCCCCAGGGCAGTAGCCGACTTGCCAGCCGAGAACGCTAGCGAAAAGGCAGAGACTAAGCCGAAGGTGGCTAAAGCCGCTAACGATGCCTAGCGAGGAAAAGCTCGAAAAAAGAGCAAAAAATATCCTGCTTCATCAACTGACCCGATCGGCTAAGACCGAGAGTCAACTTCGAGAAGTCTTGCTCAAGCGAGAAATCCCGCAGGCTCTGATTGATTCCGTCATTTCCGATTTTGTATCAGCTGGTTTGATAGATGATCTTTCTTTCGCCAAGGGTTACTTATCATCGCGACTGGCCAGGGGCAAAGCCGTTCGACTGATATCGCGTGAGCTTCGGCAAAAGGGCATCGCTGATCACATTATTGAGAGCGTCTGCTCCGAGGTTTCACTTGAGGACCAGCGGCAGCAGGTTATGGAACTCGCAAAGCGCAGAGCTGAGCGTTTAGCGGGGCTGGAGTCGGAAGTGCGTCAGCGCCGGCTAAGCGGATACCTGCTGAGACGGGGATTCCCAGGAGCGCTAGTTAGCCAAGCAGTGCGGTTAGTTGAGCGCCAGGGGTAAAATCCCCTTGCAATGTCTCTAACCTACGAAGTCCGAACCTACGGCTGTCAAATGAACGTTCACGACAGTGAACGGATTTCTGGCCTACTCGAATCAGCCGGCTATGTGGCAAACAGTGATGGCAATCCAGACCTGGTGGTCTTCAACACCTGTGCGGTCAGGGAGAACGCGGACAACAAGCTTTACGGGAATCTGGGCACCATGCTTTCGCGCAAGGAGGAGAACCCTCAGTTCCAAATTGCAGTTGGTGGCTGTCTGGCGCAGAAGGATCAGAGCACGATTCTGAAGAAAGCACCTTGGGTTGATGTCGTTTTTGGAACTCACAACATGGGCTCTCTACCGGCCCTGCTTGAGCGTGCCAGGCACAATCGTGAAGCCCAGATTGAGATTCTCGAGTCTTTAGAAGTTTTCCCGTCGACTCTTCCTGCAAAGCGTGAGAACGCTTATGCGGGCTGGGTGTCGATCTCGGTAGGTTGCAACAACACCTGCACCTTCTGCATAGTTCCTTCTTTGCGAGGCAAAGAAAAAGATCGCAGACCTGGCGAGATACTTTCCGAAGTAAAGGCACTGGTTGATGATGGCGTCATTGAGGTGACGTTGCTTGGACAAAACGTCAACACCTACGGGGTTGAATTTGGTGACAGGGGAGCTTTCGCCAAGCTGCTGCGAGCTTGCGGGGAGATTGAGGGCCTAGAGCGAGTAAGGTTCACATCCCCACATCCAGCTGCCTTCACCGATGACGTGATCGATGCGATGGCGGAGACTAAAAATGTCATGCCGCAGCTTCACATGCCGCTACAGTCTGGATCTGATCGAATTCTCAAGGCAATGAAGCGCAGCTATCGCGCTGAGCGGTACTTGGGAATTCTAGAAACGGTTAGAAAAAGAATTCCAGATGCCGCAATCACCACCGACATCATTGTTGGCTTCCCTGGTGAGACGGAAGAGGATTTCCAACAGACTTTGGAGATTGCCAAGCTCTCTCGCTTTGCCATGGCCTATACCTTCCAGTATTCAAAGCGACCAGGAACCCCTGCAGCTGATATGCCAGACCAACTTCCCAAGGAAGTTGTCCAGGAGCGCTACGAACGACTGCTCGAGACAGTCAATGAAATCGCTTGGCAGGAGAATCAAAAACTGATTGGCCGCGAGGTTGAGGTTTTGGTGGCAAGTGGCGAGGGCCGAAAAGACGAGAACACTAACCGCAGATCTGGAAGAGCCAAAGACAATCGGTTAGTTCACTTTGAGGTTCCCGCCGGCCAAGATGAGCCAAGGCCAGGTGATTTGGTGAGGGTTCAGATCAGTCGCGCTGCCCCCTATTTCCTGGTGGCTGACGCTCTAGAGAACTCTGTCTACCAGCTGCGCCGCACAGCCGGAGGAGATGCCTTTGATCGCTCGCAAGCGCAGTCTTGCTCAGATGGCAAGGTTCAGCTCGGTATTCCCATTCGAGTAAAGCGTGACTAAGTTGATCGCAATTGTCGGGGCAACTGCCTCCGGCAAGTCCTCGTTGGCGATTGACCTTGCGAAATCACTGGGCGAGGCCGAAGTTATCAATGCTGATGCCATGCAGCTTTATCGCGGGATGGATGTTGGAACGGCCAAGCTTTCTCAAGCTGAGCAAAAAGGCGTTAGACACCATTTGCTTTCAGTTATCGAACCATCTCAGGAGCTGACAGCCGTTGAATACCGCGAGCTCTTTGATGCAGCGGTAGAAGATGTAGTTTCTAGAGGAAAGCAACCAATAGTTGTTGGCGGCAGCACCCTTTACCTTGCTTCCGCACTCGATGAACTTACCTTTGCCCCAACTGATCCGGATTTGCGAGAGGAACTTGAGCAGCTGGGTGAGCAAATTGGCGCACTCGATATGCACCAAAGACTTAGAGAACTAGACCCCACTGCCGCAGAAAAAATTCCAGCCACCAACCGCCGCAGGGTAATTCGAGCCCTCGAGGTAATCAAACTGAGTGGAAAGAGCTACGCAGCCTCGCTTCCAGAGCCGACCTATCGAAGACCAACGATACAGATAGCAATTGATATTCCTCGAGCTGAGCTAGCCCAGCGAATCGAGCTGCGAGTTGCAAACATGTGGCAGCAGGGCCTAGTTGATGAAGTTAGAGAACTGATCAAGGGTGAGCTGTCTCGAACGGCTCGAGTTGCAATTGGCTACAAGCAGGTAATTGACTACCTCAATGGAGTACTTACCGAGGATCAGGCAAAGGCTGAAATTATCTTCCTGACTAACCGCTATGCCAAGAAGCAAGGCACTTGGTTTAGAAGGGATAAGCGAATTCACTGGCTCAAGGATGAACCAAACCTGGTGGCTCGGGCTCTTGAGCTAGTTAGGCTGTAGCGATGGCAATCCAATTCACCAAGGGTCATGGCACAGGCAATGACTTTGTTTTGGTGCTAGACAGGGTTGGACAACTTAATCTAAGCGAAGCTGAGATTCGCAAGATTTGTGATCGCAACTTTGGAATTGGGGCGGATGGCCTGATTGTTGTTCGTCCGACCAAAGGTAGTGAGGTGGAGTCCCTTCTTTCTCAGGAACCTGAGGCTAAGTGGTTCATGGACTACCGAAATAGGGATGGCTCAAAGGCTGAGATGTGTGGCAATGGCATCAGGGTGTTTGCCAGATATTTGCTAGAGCACTCACTTGCTGAAATTCCTCAGGGCAGCACTCTTCCAGTTGCAACTCGTGCTGGCATTAAGGACCTCACACAGACCGCAACAGGTTTTGCAGTTGACCTGGGCCCTTGGAAGCTTTCGGAAGAAGAAGTTCTGGTTAGGGCACAGGGACTACAGGTAGCCAGACCTGGTCTTCATGTCAATCTAGGTAATCCTCACGTGGTTGTCGCTCTGGCTGATTTGGATGAGCTTGAAAATTTGGATCTTCATCGTGCACCAAGCCTGGACCCGATTTCAGATTCCGGAGCAAATGTTGAATTTGTTGTGCCAGGAGATCCGCTGGTTGAGGAGGGTGTCGCATCTCTCACCATGCGCGTTCATGAGCGTGGAGTAGGGGAGACACTTAGCTGCGGGACAGGAGTGGCAGCGTCAGCCATAGCAATTCGTCACTGGGCTGGTGGGATACAAAACAATTGGCGTGTGAATGTTCCTGGGGGAGAGTTAGCGGTGAAGATGTTTGCGACTGAAGATGGTGAGCACGTTGCCATCAGCGGTAACGCAGTTCTGAGTTTTACTGGTCAGTGGGGCGATTAACCTCTATCACCCAGTAACCCTTGTCTGTGTGAAACTTCTTTACCTGATGGCCAACGAATTGTTCGCTGAGCCATTTCATAAGACTTTCAGCGCCGAGCTGTTTTTGAACCACCAGCATTGCCCGACCTCCTGGTAGCAACCTAGAAAGATACTTCTCTAGCAGGGCATGCAGTTCTGATTTGCCTATTCGAATAGGGGGATTAGACCAGATCTCTTGAAAACGAAGATTATCTGGCAGTTCATTTGCCAATACCGCTGTCAAATTTTTTAGTCCAAGGGCTTCGCAATTTTGCCTAGTCAGCTCAACGCTTCGAGTGTTGACATCGATGGCCCAGAGTTTCGCACTTGGACAAAGTGTGGCGATAGAAAGAGCAATTGGACCCCAGCCACAGCCAAGGTCCAGAACGTCTCCACTTTGTGGAAAATCACTTGATAGCGAGAGAAGGACTTTAGTTCCCTTATCTAGTCCTGAGCTACTAAAGGTTCCAGATGAAGCCTGGGCGGAAACTTCTTTTCCGCCTACGACAAAGCTGACCTGTTTGAGTTTTCTTTGGCCAGCTGGCTCCTCAGAAAAATAGTGCTCTTTGCTCACCACACCAATCTACCTAGGCATAGTCTTTATCCAGATGGAAAACGAGACCACGCTTCAGCGAATATTGCGACGCGGAGCTAGCGCCCCCAGTGACTTTGACGGCGACCAGTTAGAGCTAGAAGAGCGCGAATCTCTGCGCAGAGTTCCCGGACTTTCGACTGAGCTCGAGGACATTTCCGAGGTTGAATATCGAAAACTCAGAATAGAGAGAGTAATCCTCATCGGGGTCTGGGGGCAGGGAACTGTCACAGAGGCTGAAAACTCGCTTAGGGAACTTGCTGCTTTGGCGCAAACAGCGGGAGCTGTTGTTCTGGCCGGAGTGCTGCAGCGCAAGGCAATGCCTGATCCAGCGACCTACTTTGGAAAGGGTAAGGCTGAGGAGCTTAGAAGCCTCGCAAAAGAGCTGAAGGCTGACACGGTTATTGCGAATACCGAACTATCGCCCTCTCAGAGAAGGGCTTTGGAAGATATTGTCAAGATAAAGGTCATAGACCGAACTGCAATCATCCTGGACATTTTTGCTCAGCATGCCAAGAGCAAAGAGGGTAAGGCACAGGTTGAACTAGCACAGCTTGAGTATCTCCTGCCAAGGCTCCGCGGTTGGGGAGAGTCCATGTCACGCCAGGCCGGAGGACAGGCTGCCGGTGGCGTAGGTATTGGATCTCGTGGTCCTGGTGAAACAAAAATTGAGCTAGACCGCAGACGAATCAACACAAAGATGGCGAAACTGCGTAAGGACATCGCTGCCATGAAGATGGCTCGAGATACAAAACGAGCCAAACGTGAAAAGTCGAGAATCGCTCAGGTGGCAATTGCGGGTTACACAAATGCAGGTAAGTCATCGCTGCTGAATCGTCTGACAAGAGCCGGTGTGCTGGTCGAAAATGCACTTTTTGCAACACTTGATCCAACCGTTAGAAGACACGAGACGCCTGATGGTAGGCAATACACAATCTCTGACACAGTCGGATTTGTCAGAAATCTTCCTCATCAGTTGGTGGAGGCTTTTCGCTCAACACTTGAAGAAATATCTGCCAGCGATCTAGTGATTCACGTTGTTGATGCGACGGACCCAGACCCCTTAGGCCAAATCGCCACCGTCAGGGAAGTAATGGCTGATGCTGGAGCTGGTGCGATTGCTGAATTGTTGGTTTTCAACAAAGTTGATCTGGTTGATGATCAAAGACAAGTCGAGCTGCGTGGTTTAGTCCCTGGGGCGCTAATGATTTCATCGCGTTCCGGCCAAGGAATTGCTGAGTTAGAGCTTCGCATTGCTGAGCTACTTCCAAAACCTGAGGTGGAATTTCAAGGGGTTGTTCCATACTCAAGAGGTGACTTAGTTTCTCGAGCTCACCTCAGCGGCAAGGTGTTGGAAACCGAATACGTTGAGCAGGGAACTGCGTTGCATGCGATGGTGTCTGCTGAACTGGCAGCCGAGCTAAACGCAGTTAAACAGATCTAAGTACCGCAACAACTTTTCCAAGAATCACAGCGTGGTCGCCAAGGATTGGTTCGAATGCACTGTTCCTTGGTAATAGCCAGGTGTGACCATCACGCTGCTTAAAGGTTTTCACTGTCGCTTCTTCTTCGATCAGCGCAGCCACGATGTCTCCATTGTCAGCGGTCTGCTGCTGTCTTACGACAACCCAGTCACCGTCGCAGATGGCTGCATCAATCATTGAGTCACCGACTACCTTGAGCAAGAAGAGCTCGCCTTGCCCCACCAGTTGGCGAGGGAGCGAGAAAATCTCCTCCACGTTTTGCTCGGCAGTTATCGGAATACCTGCAGCAATTCGACCAACTAGTGGAACAAAAGCGGTGTCTGGGCGGGGGATATCGGCAGAGTCTTCCTCGCCGATCAAGTCAATGGTTCTGGGTCTTCTAGGGTCCCTAGAGAGATAGCCCAGAAGTTCCAGCTTGTTGAGTTGGTGTGACACGCTGGCTGTGGAGGAAAGGCCAACGGCCTCACCAATTTCTCGCATGCTTGGGGCGTAATTACGCTCCTGCATGGACTCCCGGATAACGTCTAAAATCCGGCTCTGGACGGCTGTTAGGCCCTTTTCCATGGCTGCCTCCATAAATGTCGGTGGCTAGTGGTTGTATCTAGCTATCGAAACTGTATTCGGAAAACATGGAATTTCCAAACACATTTTCGAAAAAACTCAAAATTAGGGCAGAAATCCTTGCCAAATTGGCTAGGAAATCTATACTTAGAACAAGTGTTCGAAATAAAGATTCGGACAGGGAGGACCAAAATGCTGAAAGTAGGCCAATACCGGCTGACTAACCCCGGTCGACTCTTCCGCGCGCTGGCTGTTGTGGCACTAGCCACGGGACTTAGCCTTGCTGGCATGTCGGGTTCGGTAGCAACATCAACTGACCCAGCGGCACTTCAGTACCTGACGGTGGGACAAGGTGACACCCTTTGGTCACTCGCTCAGCAGCACGCCGAGGGAGATCCAAGAGATTGGATTGCCCAGGTTGTCACAATAAACGCACTCACTTCTTCCGAGCTGACCCCTGGTCAACAGATTGCGCTTCCCTAGTAGCCCTAGCATTTAGGGGTGAGCAATCTAGAGCACCTACCCATTAGGGATGACCTACGAGGTCAAAAGCCTTATGGTGCTCCGCAGCTCGACGTTCCCATTTCTTTGAATGTTAACGAGAACACTCATGGCATTCCGGAAAAAGTTGCTCTATCAATCGTTGAGAATTTGGCAAGAGCCACAGTTACTCTCAATCGTTACCCCGATAGAGAGTTCTTAGAGCTTCGCTCGAAGCTTGCAAGTTTTCTCGGTCACAATCTTTCAGCCAATCAGGTCTGGGCTGCCAATGGATCGAATGAAATCTTGCAGCAACTATTCACTGCATTTGGTGGACTGGGAAGAAATGCTCTGAGCTTTGGACCCACTTATTCGATGTATCCAAACATTGCTCGAATTACGCTAACTAGCTATTTCGAAGCGCCACGCAATTCAGATTTCACCCTCAATGCAGACAGCGTCGTTGAAGCGATTTCGGAGGGTAAGCCCAACATCACAATCTTTTGCTCTCCGAACAATCCGACCGGCACTGCACTCGGGCTCGACCTGATCGAAAGTGCTTACGAAGCAACCGACGGAATTGTGATTGTGGACGAGGCATATGCCGAGTTTTCTGATAACCCCTCCGCGCTGTCCCTTCTAGAGGGCAGGGATCGCCTAGTCGTGTCTCGGACTATGAGTAAGGCTTTTGCATTTGCTGGGGCTCGGCTTGGTTACCTCGCTGCGAGCGAGGGTGTAGTTGACGCCATGCGAATAGTGCGTCTTCCGTATCACCTATCTGCCCTCACCCAAGCGGCCGCACTGGCTGCCCTAGACCACAGCGCTGAGCTTCTGAAAAACGTAGAGAAAATCAAGCAGCAGCGCGATCGCATAGTTGAGGCAACTGCTGGTTGGGGACTTCATCCCTACCCGTCCGATGCCAACTTTGTGCTGGTCGGCGGATTTGAAAATCCCGAGGAAGTTTTTGAGAAACTTCTGGCTCGTGGGGTACTGGTTAGAAATGTCGGCATCCCTAAAACCCTGAGAATCACTGCCGGTACCGAAGCCGAGACCACAAAATTAATTGCTGAGTTAGCTCTGGTTCTTGGTTAGACTTCTAACCAATCCCCAAAGAAGGCACCTAAATGCGCATTGCCAAGCTGTCTCGCCAAACCAGCGAGTCAAGTGTTGAGCTTGAGCTGAACCTGGATGGCACCGGCGTATCGGAAATCGAAACTACGGTTCCCTTCTATAACCACCTGCTGACGGCACTTAGTAAGCACGCTTTGTTTGACCTGAAGATCTCGGCCAAAGGCGACACGGACATTGATGCCCACCACACGGTGGAGGATGTTGCCATTGTTTTTGGCCAGGCTCTCAAGCAGGCCCTAGGGGATCGAAGCGGAATCAATCGCTTTGGTGATGCCCTTGTTCCACTTGATGAGGCGCTAGCTCGAGCAGTAGTTGACATCTCAGGTAGGGGCTATTTGGTTCACACTGGGGAGCCACAGGGTTTTGAGTATCACCTAATCGGAGGGCACTTCACGGGCTCTCTGGTCCGTCACGTCTTTGAATCAATTGCTCACAACGCTGCAATTACTCTTCACATTAATGTCCTGACTGGTCGCGATGCGCACCACATCGCCGAGGCACAATTCAAGGCATTTGCCAGGGCTTTAAGAAAAGCCATTGAGAAGGATTCTCGTGTTCAGGGAATCCCATCCACCAAGGGAAGCCTTTGACAAAAAAAGTTGCCCTGCTGGATTACGGCAGCGGCAATGTCCACTCGGCGGCCAAAGCCCTGCAGGCATCCGGGGCCGAAGTGATACTTACCGCTAACAGAAAAGAACTGCTCGAGGCTGATGGGCTAGTGATCCCAGGTGTCGGCGCGTTTGCTGCTGTGATGGAAAAACTTAATGCAATCGATGCTGCCTCCATCATCGACTCACGCCTTGTGGCCGGAAGACCCGTGCTTGGCATATGCGTTGGCATGCAGGTTCTTTTTGAACGAGGAGAAGAGAATCAAGGCGCGGATGGGTTTGCTCAATGGCCAGGAACGGTTGAAAAACTAAAGGCTCCGATTCTTCCCCACATTGGTTGGACGGAAGTTGAATCGGATGCCACAAGCCAATTGTTTGCAGGCCTTGAGAAAGAGCGCTTTTACTTCGTGCACTCTTATGCGACTAAATCCTGGAAGCTGGACATCCGTCCTCCATTCAAAAGCGCAAAGCTTGCTTACGCCACTCATGGCGAGCAATTCTTAGCGGCGGTTGAGAATGGCCCACTGTCAGCTACACAATTTCACCCTGAGAAATCAGGCCAGGCCGGTCTCAAGTTGATTAGCAATTGGATCGGCACGCTGTAGGTAGCTTATGAAATTAGAACTGCTTCCTGCTGTCGATGTCGCTTCCGGCATGGCCGTTCGCCTTACTCAAGGTGAGGCAGGAAGTGAAGAGTCATTTGGTCATCCCGCTAAAGCGGCTCAAGACTGGATTGACGCTGGCGCCGAATGGATTCACCTGGTGGATCTTGATGCAGCGTTTGGACGCGGTTCCAATAAGGAAGTAATCTCCGAAGTTATCTCCTTGGCTGGTAAAACCAAGATTGAGCTATCCGGCGGAATTAGAGACGACGCTTCACTGGAAGCTGCAATCGAACTTGGAGCTACTCGGGTAAATCTGGGAACGGCCGCACTTGAGGATCCGCAGTGGACGGCGAAAGTTATTGCCCGATTCGGGGACAAGATTGCAGTTGGGCTTGATGTCAGAGGAACCACTCTCGCTGCCCGCGGTTGGACCAAGCAGGGTGGAGAACTTTTCGAAGTTCTTGCCAGGCTCGAAGATGCCGGTTGTGCCAGGTATGTGGTGACCGACGTTACGAAAGATGGGACCCTCAAGGGTCCAAACCTAGAACTACTGAAGTCAGTTATGGAGCGAACGGCTAAGCCAGTTGTGGCATCGGGAGGTATTTCATCTCTTTCTGATATCGAAAACTTGCACGAGCTTGTTCACCTCGGTTTGGAGGGTGCAATTCTTGGTAAAGCGCTATACGCAAGAAAGTTCACGCTGCAGCAGGCGCTCGAAATTGCCAATGGATAAATTTCATGATTCCGCTGGTGTTCCTTGGGAGGGACGGCAGTTCAGCGCGAATAGTTTTGCCGATGATGATGGCTCAACTCCGGAAATTGTTGCCAAAGCGCTAGCTGAAGAAAATTTTTCTCTTGAAAAGCTGCACGAAGCACTGCTCAACTCAAGAGTTCTAATTCCCCTGGTTGCTCAGCTTGGAGAATCGGAAGTCGGTGCTCACGGAAAAGTTGTCGATAAAAGTGCTGAGCTTTCAATTGTTGCTGTCGCAACTCCAGATGGTCAGTCGGCCATTCCTGCTTTTACTTCGGTAGATCGCATGAGAATCTGGAAAGGCGATGCACGCCCAGTTCCGATTGAGACCAGTCGTGTGGCACTGGCGGCTATAGCCGAGGGTCACACTCGCGTGATTTTGAATCCAGGAACCGATTCCATAGCTCTGAGAAGACCTTTCTTGGCAGCTTTGGCCCAACAGCTGAAATGGACGCCGCCACATAAAAACTCCCGGGTTTTTGACTTGGTTGAAATTGCCTTATCAAACTTGGAGCACATAGAAAGTTTTGGTTTATTCGACGCAGACCCTGCAGGCACCTTGCGACAGGCCGAGCTCATGATTCAGCTATCCGTCACAGCCGGTCTGAATTCGTCTCAGCTAAGTGATTTGCTCAACCAGTTTTCGCAATCGCTTCAGTCTGAAGAGTTCTTGCAGCTGGTTGATTCGGTTTCCTTGAAGGTTATGCCTAGCTAACTGGTCCGGTGAATTTCTCACCTGGACCTTGACCGGGGGGATCTGGGATAACAGAGGCTTCTCTGAAGGCGAGTTGGAGTGAACGCAGACCGTCCCTTAGCGGTCTTGCGTGGTGATCTCCGATTTCAGGTGCAGCGGCAGTCACGAGCCCTGCCAGGGCATGGATTAGTTTCCGGGCCTCATCTAAATCCGCCGGGGCATCCTCGGCGAGACCGCACTGGACAGCCGCCGCGCTCATCAGGTGAACGGCTGCGGTGTTGATGATTTCTACTGCTGGAACCTCTGATATGTCCCTGGCTGCGCTGTCCAAACTGCCTCTTCTCGCCTAAGTCCTACTCTGCTAGAGTAGCCGAGGCTCTGAGCGAAGGCTCAGTACGAAAGTGGATGGAAGATCCCACCAGCCAACCGCCTCAATTAGGTTGTCTTGGTAAGAACTTTGATTTGTTTTTGTGCGCCGCCCGGCGAGTCAAAACGGTTCAAAGGAGCTGAGTATCAGCGATCCGCGCGTCAATGAGCGTATTCGGGTTTCGCAGGTTCGACTAATTGGACCAACCGGAGAGCAAGTCGGGGTTGTACCCATCGAGCGAGCACTAAAGCTGGCTCAGGATGCAGATCTTGATTTGGTCGAGGTTGCACCGGATTCAAATCCTCCGGTCTGCAAAATCATGGACTTTGGAAAGTTCAAATACGAAGCAGCTCAAAAGGTGCGGGAAGCGAGAAAGAACCAGGTCAACACCATCCTGAAAACCGTGCGATTCGGACTAAAAATCGATGACCACGACTATCAGACAAAGGTAAACCAGGTTCAAAAGTTCCTGAAGGCTGGCGACAAGGTGAAGGTAATGGTCGTCTTCCGCGGCCGCGAGCAGTCCAGACCAGAAATTGGTGTGAAGCTGCTGCAGCGAGTTAGCGAAGAAGTCGGCGATGCCGGAGTCGTGGAGTCAACCCCATCCATTGACGGAAGAAACATGGTCATGGTGATTGGACCAACTAAAAACAAAGCTGAGGCAAGAGCCGAAGCAAAGCGCTCACAACCAAAGAGTGACGCGCAGGTGACTAAGGAATAAGGAGAGATCATGCCGAAGATGAAGACCCACTCGGGCGCCAAGAAGCGTTTTCGCGTAACTGGCAGCGGCAAGATTATGAAGCAGCAGATCAACATGCGCCACAACCTCGAGCACAAAAGCTCTCGCAGGACACGTCGCCTGAATCAAGATCAAATGGTTTCGCCAGCGGACTACAAGAAGCTGAAGAAGCAGCTGGGTTTCTAGGGTAGGGGAGAGAAAAAATGGCAAGAGTAAAAAATGCTGTCAACGCACTAAAGAAGCGTCGCGTTGCACTTGAGCGTGCACACGGATACCGTGGTCAGCGCTCCAGGCTCTACCGCATGGCCAAGCAGCAGATTCTGCACTCCTTGGTTTATGCCTACAACGACCGTCGCAAGCGCAAGGGTGACTTCCGCAGATTGTGGATTAGTCGCATCAATGCTGCCTCTCGTCTAAACGGCATGACCTACAACCGTTTCATCCAGGGTCTTGCTCTGGCTGGTATTGAAGTTGATCGTCGCATCCTGGCTGACATGGCAGTGAATGACCCGAAGGCTTTTGCCTCTCTGGTAGCCAGCGCCAAGACAGCGCTACCTAAAGATGTGAACGCTCCAAAGGTTCGCTAGTGATTTCTGACCCAGGTTCAACCAGGGTCAAGGCGGTAACACGACTTAGACAAAAAGATGCCCGGCAAGAAACCGGGCTCTTTTTGCTTGAGGGGCCGCAGGGACTCAAAGAACTCACGCACTATCCCGAGATAGTGCACGAGATTTTTGTGACTGAAGCCGCATCCGCAAGGTATGCCCAAGAGATCGACCTGCTGCGAGGTGCTAAGAAAAACATCGAAGTGGTATCGGATCGGGTTATTGAGAAACTCAGCGATACTCAAACCCCGCAGGGGATTGTCGCGGTCGTTCACCAGCTACACATCGAACTTGCTGACTTAGTTGAGTCTGAGCCAAAGCTTGTTGTGCTACTAGACCGGATCCAGGATCCAGGAAACGCGGGCACAATTCTTCGAGCCGCAGATGCTGCTGGTTGTGATGGCGTTGTCTTTTCCGCCGAATCGGTAGATGTATATAACGGCAAGGTGGTCCGATCAACTGCTGGCAGCTTGCTACATGTGCCAGTCTTGATTGGTGCCGAAATCCCAGCGGCAATCAAGAAGCTTCAAGAAGTTGGCATGCAGGTTTTCCTCGCAGATGTGGATGGCGAGTCCCTTCCTAAGATTCCGAGCGATGTATTAGCTCAGCCAACCGCCTGGATCTTTGGCAATGAGGCAAACGGGGCCGATCCTGCACTTCGCTCCTTGGTCGACAAAGTGGTCTCAATCCCTATCTATGGTTCTGCCGAGTCGCTGAATTTGGCGACGGCAGCTTCGATTTGCTTGTATTCAAGCGCCTTCGCTCAGGCGGGCGGTCGCTAAACTTGTGCAGATGGCGGTCACCAATAAAGAGGTAAGCGAAGCCCTAGCCTCCTCGCGCGCTTTGCTGGCCAAAATCTCCTCTGCCAGTGAACTTAAGGCTTCCAAGGCAGCACTTATCGGCGACGCCTCAGCACTGAGTCAGCTTTATTCACAAATCAAGTCTTTGCCTGCCGAATCTCGAGCCGAGGCAGGAAAGTTAGTCGGTTCAGCCAAAGCCGAGTTCGAAAAAGAATTCTCTGAAAAAGAAGCTGTGCTAAACCGTCAAGCCAATAGCGAGCAGTTAGTTAGTGAAAAGGTAGATCTAACAGCCACTGGAATGGTTATGCCGCAAGGTGCGAGGCATCCGCTTTCTTTGCTCATGGACCAAATCAGCGATGTGTTTATTGGAATGGGCTGGGAGATTGCTGATGGACCAGAGCTGGAAAGCGAGTGGTTCAACTTCGATGCGCTGAATTTTCACCCCGATCACCCTGCAAGAGCGATGCAGGACACATTCTTTGTCTCACCGGTAGAAAATCATCTACTCCTTCGCACACACACCTCCCCGGTTCAAGTGCGTTCGCTGCTTAGTCGAGAACTTCCCGTATATGTATTGTGTCCTGGTCGAGTCTTCAGGACCGATGAGCTTGATGCCACTCACACACCTGTCTTTCATCAAGTTGAGGGACTTGCTGTTGACAAGGGCCTGACCATGGCGGATCTGCGAGGAACACTTGAGCATTTTGCTCGTGTGATGTTTGGCGAGGAAGCAAAAATCAGACTAAGACCAAGCTTCTTCCCCTTCACCGAACCTTCGGCTGAATTGGATGTCTGGCATCCAGGTGCAAAGGGTGGCGCGCGTTGGGTTGAGTGGGGCGGTTGCGGCATGGTGAACCCAAATGTTTTGCTCGCTGCTGGCATTGACCCAGAGGTTTACACCGGTTTCGCCTTCGGAATGGGAATCGAGCGCACGCTGATGTTCCGAAACGGCGTAACCGACATGCACGACATGGTTGAAGCCGATGTTCGTTTCTCAAGGCAGTTTGGCTCGGTGATCTAATGAAGGTTCCACTGAGTTGGCTTGCAGAATTTGTTGAATTAGAAGAGGCGACTCCGGCTGCCGTGATGGAGCAGCTGGTCAGAGTTGGCATCGAGGAGGAAGCCGCCATTGGTGGCGAAATCAGCGGCCCAGTGGTCGTAGGCCAGGTTCTTGAGTTTCAGGATGAGCCCCAATCCAACGGCAAGACAATTCGCTGGTGCCAGGTTCAAGTTGCACCAACTGGTAAATCGGCTGCAGATGGTGGGGAAGCAGTTAGGGGAATTGTTTGCGGTGCAAACAATTTCCTAGTTGGTGACAAGGTTGTTGTAGCTCTGCCAGGTTCGGTTTTGCCAGGCGGTTTTGCAATCGGCGCTCGCAAAACTTACGGCCACGTGTCAGATGGGATGATTGCATCATCAAAGGAACTTGGCCTTGGTGATGATCATGCGGGCATACTTCGACTTACAACGCTTGACCTTGATCCAGCGCTTGGAACCAATGCGATTGAACTTCTAGGGCTGGGGGAGTCTGCAGCTGAAGTTAATGTGACTCCAGATCGCGGTTACTGTCTTTCGATCAGAGGCATCGCTCGTGAGTACTCTCACGCCACAGGCAACAAATTCACAGATCCAGCGCTAAAGCTCAAGCCACTTGCTGGCTCTGGGTTTCCGCTGAAAATCGAAGACTTATCTCCAATTCACTCGGTGCCAGGATCTAGCAGTTTTGTGTTACTCGCAGTTGAAGGAGTGAATGCAAAAGCCGCAACGCCAAGCTGGATGGCAAATCGACTCAAGCTTGCGGGTATGCGTTCAATTTCCATTGCCGTTGACATCACAAATTACGTGATGCTCGAACTTGGTCAACCTCTTCACGCATATGATTTGGACAAGCTAAAGGGTGGCATAACTGTTAGACGAGCCAAGCCAAACGAGAAGATCTTCACACTGGATAGTAAGGAGCGTCAGCTCCACCAGGAAGATCTTCTAATTTGTGATGACTCTGGCCCAATTGGCATTGCCGGTGTTATGGGTGGAGCCTCGACTGAAGTTAGCGAAACAACTAGTCGAATACTTCTAGAGGCCGCCATTTTCGATCCAATTTCTGTTGCCAGAACGGCCAGAAGACACAAGCTTCCCTCTGAGGCATCGAGAAGATTTGAGCGCGGAGTAGATCCTGAGGTGAGCGCGATTGCCGCGCATCGAGCCGCAAAGCTGCTGGAGGAATTTGCCGGTGGAAAGATTTCAAAAATCGGAGCCAGCTACAGCAATGTTCCGGCATCCAAACCGATTGATCTGCCCATTAGCTTTCCTGCTCAGTTAGTTGGGTATGACTTTTCTGAAAAGCACGTGGTTGACTCTCTCGAACTCATTGGCTGCGAAGTGAAGAAAAAAGGTGGGAGCCTTCAGGTTCAAGCACCAAGCTGGCGACCAGACCTCAAACACAAGACTGATTTGGTCGAAGAAGTTGCGAGGCTTGTCGGTTACAGCAAAATTCCAGCAACGCTGCCTGTGGCCCCTCCCGGTAGGGGACTGGCGAAAGAGCAGAAGCTTCGAAGAAATGTACTCAACACACTCGTTGGCGCTGGCATGGTCGAGGTACTGAACTATCCATTTGTTTCCCAGGAGCAGAACGAAATATTCTCGTCCGGTGATGCTGTGAAACTCGAAAATCCACTGCAGCTTGAATTTGCTCAAATGCGCAAGATGCTGCTTCCAGGACTTATGTCGGCTGCGGCGAGAAACATTTCTAGAGGCATGGTTGACCTGGCTTTAGTTGAGGAGGGTTCGGTCTTTATCCCATCAACAGAAAAGGCTGTCAAAGAATTGCCAGCTGGAAATCAGCGACCATCTGTTGCTCAACTCGAAGGACTAAACGCTGCAATACCAAATCAGCCCAGACACTTAGCTGGACTTTTTCTTGGAGAATGGGTTAGCCAGTCTCCAACAGCCTCCGCAATCCAAAGCGGTTACCCCCAGGCAATTTCGGCAGTGTCAGCTGCTTTACGAGCTCTG
>VFQS010001572.1_pt1 | contig 20646 bp, 27 predicted proteins | sample 3512361 | NCBI WGS metagenome assembly VFQS01 (sample SAMN10412375, study PRJNA504923) | tailings metagenome | isolation source: Relicate 1 Philex TSF3 active mining | place: Philippines
AATTTATTTTCTTAAATGACTTTAATTGAGCCCTATAATCAAGATAAAGATTTATCTTTTTATATTTATTTTTCATTGTTAATGATTCTGCATCTTCAGGTAAACAATTATAAATATCATTGGTATCATTAGAAATCCAATAGATAATATTATTATTCTTTGAATATATGGTTACCAACCAATCAATCATTCTTAATGATAATTGATGCTTTCCTTCAATAATTGATTTAAGGAGATATTTATAATCTTCATTTTTATTATAAAAAGAGGTGAGGGAAGATAATAACAGTTCTTTACAACTATCAGACATTAATTAAAGTAATAATAAATTTCTTATATCGTTTAATTGGTGAATTGTATCATGTCAAAAATAAGAGCAACTATAGATAAACATAGCAGAATACCTACTTTACTATCCCATATATATACATAGAAATTAACTATGACTATTAAGACTAATAACCAAGGATTTTCATATAACTCAAGAATACTATCGGGATAAGGAACCGATGGTCTCAATCCATATATTAATAGATAAGCACTTAGAATTCCAATTAAGATATATTTAATAATAATTGAAAAATCCATTCTATAATAAATAATTTTTTTCTTTTCAATAATAATTATAGGAAAAATGATTAACTTTTCATTATTAGATGAAGCATTCCCAAATGAGGACAAAACTTCTCTTAAAAAAAAGAGTAAAAAAGAGGGTTCAACTTCAAAAGAGGGAACAAAGGAGGGAAAAGATTGTAGTCCCATTCAAGCACCCATATATGAAATTCCGAATACTTGTGATAATAAACAAGTATTTAGGAATGTTATGAATGACGCCATGAAAAATGATTATTTAAATAAAAATGATTATAAAAAAGATGGAATAAGTTCATTTGATTTTGATGAAATGGATGCCTATCTAAGTGTCAATAATATTAATACTAATAATCCTGATAGAAGTTCTGAATATAATACAACACCATATCTATTAAATTATTTAAAATCATTGAAAGAATCTTTAAATAAGGATGAATATTCAAAATCAACTGATAAGACCCTAAATATAGAACAATTTAGTGGTTTTATGAATGCTAATTCTAATGCTAATTTTCTTAATATAGATAATAATCTCATTTTAATTATGTTTTTGGGTATCATTCTGATATTACTTATAGACCAAATAACGAGATTAGCAATTGCCCTTAAATCATAATCACAAGTATTTAAAGAAGATAATTAGATTTATAATTATACTCATAATAATGAAATTTATTACTCATTTAATTTTTTGTGGAAATGCCCTTAAATCATTAACTTTATGTGGAATACTTAGATATTTATATTCATATAATCTTGATAGAAATATTCATGATATAGCTGCAACTTCAATGGGTGCCTTTTTTTCATTAGCATTTGCTCTTAAGATACCAATAGAAAAACTTGAGTCAATGATTGTTGAAGCTGTTAAGGATGAGTCTATAACTAAATTTAAACCATCTACATTCATAAATGTTATCAATAATTATGGTTTAACTTCTTCAACTGAATATCTTAAGATGTATAGAAAATACTTAAAGGAAGTTTATGAACAAGATGATATTACCTTCTTAGAATTATCTAAAAAAACTGGTGTTAATTTATATATAAGCACTACAAGAGTAGATACAGGAACAAATGTTATATTTAATGTAAATGATACTCCAAATGTATCTGTATTAATGGCTATTGCTGCATCTATGTGTATTCCAATGGTTAGTCAGCCAATAATAATTGACGGATATTATTATGTAGATGGATATTTAACTAATAATTTTCCATGTGAGATGTTTTCACATATAAATAAGGATAATATTCTTGCAGTCGGGGCGAATCTTGTAGAATCATATGAGATGAAACCAATAGAAAAAGGTCAGGAATTATCAATATTTGAATATTATTTAAATATAATGTTTATTTATCATAAGAATAATTATACATTATGTTATTTAAATAAAATTCATGAATTTGGTGATGTATTACTTATAGATACACATCATTCTAAGAGTTTATGTGTATATAATCATGAAGAAAATTGTTTAGATTTCACATTAAATGAAGATGATTTAAACGGTTTATATTTGATTGGATATAAGGCAATTAGTGATTATATGGATAAAAAAAATAAGGTTTCAGATGTTATTATTGAAGTTTAATTTCAATTTATTCTAATAATAATCTATTACGTGCTTTCTGAGAAATTTCATCAAGTTTCCATGAGATATAAAGATAGTCATTATTGGGAGGAATAAGAACTGCAACATAAAGACCAGATTTTTTCAATTCTTTTTCTAAATATTGAATACAATTATTAATATCATAAATTGGAAATCCTATTACTATTCTTGGAACTTTATAATAAAGCGACATACCACCATGTTCAGCAATATGTCTTATTTTTTTATAACATGAATCGAGGATGTGTGTAAAAACAACAGTATTTTTAACTTCTCTTTTCTCTTTTATTTTCATCAATTCATATAAATCAATTTTATTGGTTTTTTTCATTATTATCTCTATTATTATTTAATACTACATTTATTAATTTTTATACACCATTCAAGAATTTTATCAGCTGTCATTTCTCCTTCATTCATATATTCATTCATTCCTTTTGGAGTTATAAATAAGATAACGGGTGCATATGTATATCCTTTTTCAGTTGCAATTTTAGTTCCTTTATCCTCATCATTGATATTAAAAGAATTAACATTAAATTCATATTTAGGTTTACTATCATTATCATCTGTTTTCTTTATAATTTCATCCCAAGTTTTTTTAAATTTATCACATCTCGGACAATTATCCAAATATAAATATACCAAACTATTATCATATTTATAAGTATTAATATAAGTCTCTTTAGTTTTCTTAATAAATCCAATTATTGCCAATGATAATAATAATGATAATAATGATAATAATGATAATAATCTCATAAACTCAATTATTTATCTTAATAGTTAAATAGAAATGAATAGTCGTATTATAATTGGAGGAAAAAACAGAATTCAAAGTAATAAGATTAATAAAATTGAATATAAGATTAACAAAATGATAGAAAAGAAAGAAAATAATATTGAGGTTTATACCATGAAAAATATAGATAAACAATATTTCTGTCTAAATTTTCTTTCAACATTATTAAATAATTTTAAATTAAATGATTCTAGAGTTGAATTATTAAGAGCTGATACAGTTTATAATTTAGGTTCACATAAAACCAATAAATTTCTAATCAAATACAAAGATATATATTTAGGTGTATATTATGGAAAACCTGAATTAGAAAGTTCATCTTTATCAAAAAGTTCAAGTGTAATAACACCTGAACTTCAAAGAAAAAATAGAGAAACTGAGTTTTATGTAAGAATTGATTATGATAGAACTATTGCTCTGAATGTTTATGATACTGATGGTTTAACTCCTAATAATAGCAGAAGCACCAGAAGTAGTAGAAGCACCAGTAGTTAAATGATTATTTCATAATTGCTTTTATAGTTGCATTAGATTTATAATTTAATAATTCAAAATCTTCATATTTTAATTCTTCAATCCATTTTATTTTTTCATCAATTGACATTGATTTAGAATTATCAAATTCTTTCTTAATTATCAATTGAGGACTCTCAAAAACCTCATTATTTAACTGTTCTTTTACATGTTCCAAATGTTCCTCATAAATATGATTATCACAGATACTAATACATATTTCATTGGCTTTCATTCCCATTACTTTAGAAATTATCATACATAAAATTGCAGTAGAAGCGATATTAAATGGAACTCCCAAAAATAAATCTGCAGACCTCATATACATCATACAACTTAGATTCTCATCGTCATTCTTATAGAAATTATAAAGAATATGACATGGAGGTAATGCCTGTTCCTTCAATTGAACTGGATTCCATGCCGATAATAAAGCCCTCCTACTATTCTTTAATTCCAGTTCTTCTAATATATATCTGATTTGGTCAATTTTACCATTAAAATTTCTCCACTGATATCCATAAATTGGGCCCAGATATCCTTCAGGATAATCAAATAGACCAACTGAATCTAAATATTCTCGAGAAGAATTTCCTTTCCAAATATTAACACCTTTCTCTTCCAATTCTTTTGAATTAGTTGAACCTCTCAAAAACCATAAAAGCTCCTCAATAATACCTCTTATGAATACTTTTTTGGAGGTCAATAGAGGAAAAGTGAGACCGTTATTAATGTTAAATCGCAATAAAGAGCCAAAATAAGAATAAGTGTATCCATTTCTAGTTTCTTTTCTACTTCCATTATGAAGAATAAAATTCAGAAGATTTAAATATCCTTTTTCATTTACAATCAATTCCATAATTATAATTATTATCAATATTTATCTTTAATTGATTTTATATCCATCAACTGCAATTAATCCACTAACACAATTCTCATGTAAAAATAGAACATCTTTTATATATAATTCACAGAAGGTTTTATAAGTATCTTCATAAGATAAATTATTATTTAAGTTATTTAATAAATGTTTTTTATATAATAATAAGTAATCTTTAGTAATCTTATATAATCTTGTCGAGGTAATATTTAGATTAATATCTCCAAAACTTATGATTTTATTTGAATTATATAAATTAATATTAAAATTATCATTAAGATAATAGCGACCACTTATAAAAAAATAATTAATGAAATTAAGATTATTTTCTAAAATAAAATCCAATAATTCTATTGTCATTATAGATACACCTCTTTTTTTACATAAACCAAATATAAATTGATGTAAATACTTATTATCATATAAATTTATAAAGTAATCAGTATTTTTCTTTAAATAATCCAATTCATTTTTATTAGTTTGATAATCAGAACATTCAACTATCATTATTTTAGTATCTTTCATTTTTTCTTTAATAGATTTGATGGTATCTTTTGTTTGTTCAAATCTTTCATCTCTTGTAAATATTGAACGAATTGGAGAATAACTTAATGGAATATTTGGTGTATCTATAACAGATGTAATTATAAATAAATTTGAAGTCATTATTATTACTATAATTATTATCAATATTTATCTTTATTTGATTTTATTGAGAAGAAGCCCACTTAAGAACTTCATCAACAGTTCTTGAACCCTTATATTCATTTCTAGTGCTTGGACTGGAACCTTTTATAAATAAAATTGCAGGGGCATATGATATTTGGAATTGTTTGGCATATTCACTTCCTTTTCCATCACTTAAATTATATTTTTCAACAGTAAAATTATAAGTTCCTGGGTTTCCTTCAACCTTATTTTTGATATTCTCCCATGTAGTATTAAAGTCAGCACAATGACCACAACCATCCATATATAAATAAACAAGTTTGCTTGGAGGGTCAGTAAATCTTTCTCTGGAGTTATAAGAACTTCCTATGATAGTTCCAATGATAATTGCAAATACAAATATGCCAATAACTATGAAAAGTGTCGTATTATCACTTTTTTTCATTTTCTTTAAATCCTTTTTTATTCTAATATATGGCAATAAAATTATAATAGTTTTTGTTGATGTGAGATAATAGTGAAATATCTTTCATAATAAATAATCTGTAATTATAATTGATATCATGGCTACTATTAATAAAAATAGGTATATGATTATTTTCTTTAAGTTTCTTAATGAGTAAATTGAGATTATTATAATTATAATTATTGAGAATGATAATAGTTCTATAGATATTTATATTTTCGAATACTCTTTCTAAATTAAAAATAAATGAAGATAAGCAATTATCCATATATTATTTTACTATTATTACTCTTAAACCATAATAATATAAATATGAAAGAAATATGAGAATAAATATCAGAATAATGAAATTGATATAGATTGTATATTGAATAATAATATCATTTATATTTGTAATCTTTTTATTTTTCATCCATATAATTGAATTCATGAGAAAGAAGAGGAATATTAATAAAACTATTATTGATAAAACTAATAATAATGTCATTTCTTATTCTTCTAAATATAAAAAAATGATTGTAATAATATCTATATATAAAATTACAATCATTTGTATGATTACACAGATTCTTATGATGTCTATCAGAGCTTCTATTATTCATTCTTGTAATAATCCTCAGATTTATAATATTAATCTGAATAAAATCAATGATTTCAATCGACCTACTTTAGAACACGTCTTTCCCAAGTGTTATATGAGTAAGAAGAGTTTCAATGACCTTCACAATATCTTCAGTTGTAATGGGATTATTAATAATCATCGTTCCAATTATAAATATATTGATATGACTGATGATGAGTTTTATAAAAATAAAAGTGATTTCAAGACTATCAATAATACCAATAACTATTATTCATCTAAATTGAAGTTATTTATTCCTGAAAATGAAAGCAAGGGAATTATTGCTCGTTCTATTATGTATATTGCCTACGAATATAAGTATAGGTATGACAGAGTCATCAGTTATTCCAATTTAATCAATTGGTGTATTAAGTATCCACCAACAAAAGAAGAGATTTATCATAATAATATCGTTTTTAAGAGGCAATTTAAGAGAAATCAGTTTATTGATTTATATTACAAAAAGAATTACATCAATTATATCACAAAAATATTTAAGTGATTTTCTTTTGTTTTTTAGTTTTTAATTTAATAGTAATAGTCATTATTTATCTTGTGAACATTCCTGAATGAGATTTTATAATCAGAGTTCTCAAGAGGTTCATAATGACAGTTGAAATAGAAACCATCGATTGAGAAGATAAAACAGAAATATCTCTTAGAATAGAACTCTAATTCAAAATCTTGATATTCATGAATAATAAATTTTGCTAAATTAAAGAAGTCATCATCATTCTCGCCATTAAAATCAGCTTCTGAAACATGAAAACATGAGATAGGAAAGCTTCCTTTTTCGTTATAATTATCAATCATAATTTTGATTGCATCTCTAGTGAGCTCCTTCAAATTATTTGAAACCATTTAATATGGTAATAGTTATTTTTATTATTGATTTTCAGTTTTTATTAATATTAAATGAAAATAAATACAAATAAATAAAAAATGATTAAAGTTAATTAATATTTAAAAATTACAAATGCTTACTAAACGGAGGCAAGACAAAACCCAAAGTAAAAATGAAAAGTTTAAGGATGATAAAGATATCTTTTATTCAAGTTTAAGGGATATCACAAGAAAACATGAGTTTTTTATGGAAAAAGCTGCAGAAATAGCTCAAAAATCATCGATGCAACAAAAGCACGGAGCTGTTATTGTCTATAAAAATAATATCATAGGAACTGGTTTTAATTATAATTGTAGTTATATGTATAATAATTATAGTATTCATGCAGAAGTGGCAGCTATTTCTCAAGTATTCTATGATAAGAATCTCCTTAAATTATGTGATATTTATGTGGTAAGAATTGCTCCAGCCTTTAATAATTGTCTAAAAAACTCTAAGCCCTGTAAAAACTGCACTAATTTCATTAAGAAGTATAATTTGAGAAATACTTATTATTCTACAAGTGATACATATGAGAAATTATATTTATCTTGTTGAGTTATTAGCTAAGTATTTTTTTTACATCTGCTAATGATTTTTTATAATAATATATTCTAAATTGTGTAATACCTCCTTCAACTGGTATATAAGTAGACTTAATTACAATATATTTTGTTTTACCATTATACTCTATTTTTATGACACAATGTGATTTACCAAACGATTGTATTGAATATCTACTATTACGCATGGTTTCATTTAAAACATCAATGAATAATTTCATCATATTTTTAAATCTGTCAGCCATTATTATTTTTTTTACAATAAAATCAAAGTTTTTATTGTAAACATTCATAGTAAATATTGGTTTTATTATATTATAGAATTCAACTATAATATCATCTAATAAATCATCAGTTATTTGATATTTAGCTAAATTTCTTCTTATAATTTCTTTTATGGTATTAGATTTAATTGATTTAGATAAAGAAGACATTAAATTTGGTGATGGTTCGGGTGATTTTGAAGGAGAATAAGAAGTATCATTATCATGTAATTTAAATTTATTTTTAATATAATTTTTAGCACTGGTTTTATTTGTGTATACATTCTTATAAGCCCATATTAATTTTTGATAAAAATTTAACTGACTAAAATGATATTTATACATGAATATTAAATAATATTTGGTATCGTTTTTTAAATTATGATTTTCAATTACATAATATTGTCTATTGATTCCTTTAAATTGTAATTTAAATTTATGACCATAAATATTTTTATTTAATAAATAAATTACAAAATCTATTATAGTATTGAATTTTCTTTTTGATATTTTTTCTAAATCAATTTTATTATCTTTATATTTTCTGATATCTTCCATACTATTTGTAATACTTACACTACTTAAACTATTTGAACTACTTGAACTACTTGAACTTCTTGAGCTACTTGAGCTACTTGAACTAAGTGAACTATTTATTTTTTTATTTAAAAAATTAATTATTTTTTCAAAATAGTTATAAATATCTACAATGATATCTATTAATTTATCTTCATTTATATTTATATTATATAGATGTTTAAGAACAATTGTGCTTAAACCAGTATAACCTTTATCATCTTTATTTAATCTTCTATTTACACTTAATAATCCAATACGCTCTTTTTCTGTTATATTATCAAATAGATTATATTTTTTAAATTCTGCAATTACTTCTTCTTTATTAATCATTTCTATTATAAATAAACAATTAAAAATATGTATTGATATGAAAGCAAAAGAATAAAAAATTGATTTGTTTTTATTCTTATAACTATCGCCCACAAGCATGATATATAATCAGAATAGTGAGTTTGATTTCTTCTATAATGAAGAATCAAAGTTCTATAAAGTTATCATTCACAGAAACGGAAAGGATTTCAGTGAAGTCTTCAATGATTACAATAAAGCTCTCAACTTCTTATATGGAGTTCTAGTGTAATCTCATCTATCTCTTCTAAAAAAAGAACAGCGGTTTTTGTTCTTTTCAGAAAAATGATTTAAGGATTTGGTGATAATTAATAATTGACGCTAAAAATTAGATATCGAGGGAGAGCGATACTTTAGGAATAATTCTTTTGATTGTTTTTTTGGTGGTTGTTGGTCTATCTTCTTTATTGAAGATTAGTGCCAGCAATTCTTCTCCTTTTAAGTCCTTATGACTTTCGAGGATTGTTCTTACTTCTTTTAAATTGACAGGTTTATGGACTGTTCTGACTGTTGCTTTTATTCTTCCATTTTGAGTATTTAAGTCATTATATTTATATGAAAACATGAAATCTTCAATTTTTGAATTGAGGGCTCTTTGGATTGTTTTTCTTTCTTTTAGGGCTACTTCAAGTTTTCTGATGGTATCATCATATTTAAACCATTCACTAACCAGATTCTTAAAGGTATCCAATTCTTCTTTAGTGGGTTCTCTATTTTCACTTATAATTTCTTCTATTATATTATCTTCACTCATATTTAATTATTTATAAATGAGATTTCTTTAATTACTTTTTTATTTCTAATAAGAAGTCTTATAATTCTTAAGAACTCTTCTTTTTCTTACTGATTGAGTTGATGATGATTTTGATGATGATTTTGATGATGATTTTGATGATGATGGTTGTTGAACTAGATTACTATTTCTTGAAATAAATGCTTCAAGTTTAGGAATGGTTCTTTGGTCATTAAATTCTTCAACAACTGACCCCTTTCTGTAAGCAACTATATAAGGAAAGGCATTTACATTTCTTAGGGAGTTCGGAATATAATTAAAATTACTGTATTCTACTTCAAAGACATTAGCTTTTTGATTTAAGGCTCTATTTAATTCCATTAATTTATATAAGAGTGGCATTAAGACACGACAATGACCACAACTATTCCAGTGATAAACAACAACTGCTCTATCATTATTAATTTGTTGTTCAAGTGCTCCTCCTTTAACGGCTGAATTAACTTTAATAAGAGGCATAAATATTAAAATTCTATTAATAAATAAATAAAAAAATTGTAAATATTATAATTAAGAATGAGTATTAGACAACTTGCTGAAAGTATTTCATGTGATAGAATCAGATTTATAGATGAAAAATATGATGCCTATAATAAATATATGTTCAATAAGAATATGAAATGTTTAAATAATGTTCCTCATGTTTCTAATAATAAGGAAAAGGTTGGATATTTGAATTCCATTAATATAAATAAAAAGAGTTGTGTTGATTTACCATATGAAACTGATTATGAAAAAGAATTGGAATTGGAGGGAAATCCATATTCAAACAAAAATAAAGTTCCAATTGCTTTTAATGAGAGCACTCGATTCAAATTAAGAGGAGAAACTACTATCTAAACATCCATAATAGATAAGTGCCTCTTTGCTTACATTATTTTCAGCTTCTTTTTTTGAGCTTCCAGTTGCAGTAGCTATTATTGTATTATTTCTATCTTTAATACAATAACTGAAAATCTTAACTGAATCTACAGTAGAAACATTCAATTCAAGAAATCGAGGAACTGATTGAAAGGTCTGTTGCATATAATTGACAAGCATATCTTTATAATTGGTTTTCTGAAGAATTAAATCAGTAAAATCTATATAATTTTCAATTATGAATATTATCCATTGTTCAGCGATGAAATATCCAGCTCCTGTTAATGGTTCCAATCTAATTCTTGATGGTAATATTACTTTATCATCAATATTTTGAAAGTCAATATAAATTGCTGCAATGAAAGCCTCAAAGATATCTTCCATTATTTTATAATTATTCCTTCCATTTGCATCTTCAACCTGTTTTGAAATAATTGCAAACTTATTGAAACCAACTTTCTCAGCCAAATATCCTAGCATCTTTCCATTGACTATCCTTGTTCTTATTTTTGAGAGAAATCCTTCTGACTGGTCTGGAAATCTCATATATAAATAATTGGCTACTATGAAATTAAGGATGGAATCACCCAAATACTCAAGTCTTTCATATGACATATCTTGAAGAGGAATACAATCAGAAGGACACTTGGAATTACTGGTGGTAAAATCAGTATTCTTCATGGTGCAGTATGATTTATGAATGAAAGCATTTCTGTAAAGATTGATATTATTAAAGTTAACTCCTTCCAATCCATTTTTATCAAAGAAAGTCCTTAAATCATTTTCTTGAAGAATAACATTTTTATTGTTATAGGGAAGCTCAGTATCAGTAAGAATTTTAGTTTTATTATGAATACTTTCAATTTTCTTCATTTATTTTTATATATATGAATAATAATTATAAATATCAATTTTTATTTATATTTATTTATATTTATTTATATTCAATAGAATACATGAATAATAAAGAGGTTGCTGACTTATTATTATCAATGGAAAGACTGATGAAACTAGCAAAAGTTTATAATAAGTGTTCTATGACTAATTGTAATAAAGAAAGAGAGGCTGTTCATAAAGATACTACTGCAAGTTCTCTTAATAAAATCAATTTTAAATTATTGAATCCAAAAGACAGAGAGAAACATATAAAAGATATAATTAAGAATAAACTCATATTTGATTTGGAAAAATGTAATTATAATAAATGTAATAAAGATGAAAAAGAAATATTTAAATTATCATTAGAAATAACATCAAAGACACCTACAAATAATAATCCTAAATATAAGAAATTATCTGAGGAATTTAAGAGATTGCTTAAACTTCAGAAATTAAGTGATAGTGAGCTTAATAAATTGAGAGAAATTGGAATGAGAATAACATTGACTTAATATTTATTTTAGTGATTATTATTAGTATTATGATTTCTAAATTAAGTTCTAAACTAATTAAATTAACAGGAGAGTTTAATAGATGCACAATCAATCATTGTTTTGAAGAAAAGGTTAATTTCATGAAAGATAAGGATGTTTCTAATTATACATGTAATTCTATTGGAGCTCTTAAGAATTTATCAGATAAACAGAAAGAAAAACAGGTGAAAATATGGATTAATAATGATAAAACAATTGCTTTAAGTAAATGTAGATTTGAGAAATGTAATGATATTACACGTAAATTTATGAAGACTAATATGGATTTATTTATGGAAATGAATAAGAATAAAAATCATAAGAATAATAAAAATCATAAAATTGAATCATATTTAGATGAATACAATAGGCTACTTAAATTACAGAAAATGACTGATGATGATATAAAGAAAATAAAAAAGTTGAGTTTGGCAATTAAATTATAATTATTATAATAGAAATGGCTGATAAGAAACAACAAGCAATTCAATTATTTGCCTTAGTTGGAAAAATGATGAATATAATGAAAGATGTTAATAAATGTGTAATTACTCATTGTGAAAAAGAAAAAGTTGCAGTTATGAAGGATAAAGAAGCTTCTACTTTTAATGCTAATGCTTTACTTGATTTAAAAAAGAAATCTAAAAAACAACAAGATAATCAGATAAAAAAATGGAAAAATAATAAACTGATGATTGCTTTAGAAAAATGTCAGCATAATAATTGTATTAAAGATACTAAAAATCTAATGGAATTGATTATTGATGTTGCCAGTAAAACTAAAGATATGGAAAATGAAAAGGTATCACCTGAAGCTGAAAAAATATATAAGGAGTTTAGACATTTACTTAAACTTCAAAAATTAACTGATAAGGAATATTCAAGATTAAGAGAATTAAATATGAGAATTGTTTTAGTTTAAATTTAGATTATTTTGAATAATATTAATAGAAATTGATGAAAGGAGTTAAGAAGGACGTTAAGAAGGACGCTAAGAAGGACGCTAAGAAGGACGTTAAGAAGGACGCTAAGAAGGACGCTAAGAAGGACGCTAAGAAGGACGTTAAGAAGGACGTTAAGACTGAGATTAGTAATAATCTTGCAGAATTAAAAAAATCAACAGAAGATATAAAGAAATATACAATTGCTTATCAAAACTGTATATCAAATGTATGTGTAGATGAAAAGGTGGCAATAATGAAGGATACTAATAAGAATGCTCCTAAATTTAATTTAAATATTCTTTTAGAGAAGGATGATAAGAAAAGAAATGATTTCTTTATGAAACATGTTGAATATCCTCTTAACTTTAATTTATATAAATGTAATTTTAATGCCTGTGGAAAACATATTAAAAATATGATTAAGGTTATACTAAAGGTGAGTATGTTAATGAAAAAACTCAAGAAGGAAGAGATAAAAGGATTAGATGATGATTTTTATAAGAAATTTGAAGATTTATTAAAGAAACAGAAGTTATCTGATGAAGAACTTAAGGAATTAATGAATAAGTTTCTTCAAACTACTTTAGGAATGGGTAAATTTTCATAAGTATTTAAAGAATTACTTTTATTTTTATATTATAATATGGATATTAATAATATAAGGAAAACTCCATTAGTAATCTCATTAAATGGAGGTCTTGGAAATCAATTATTTATGTTAGCAGCTGGAATATCAAAGGCAATTAGTGAAAAAAGGGATTATCTCATTTATTTGGAGGTCAATAAGAGACCTTTTTATTTTGATAGTATGATGAAACAGTTATATGGAAGAGTTCTTAATTATAATTCTGAAATTCAAATTGAAATCAATAATATTTATAATGAACCTTATTTTCATTATAAAGAAATACCTGATAACTGTGATTTAATTAAGGGTTATTTTCAATCTTATAAGTATTTCATTAAAAATTATCTGAAAGTTAAAGAAGAATTAATGATTGATTATTATAAGGATTCATTTAAAATTAATTTGAAATCAATTGCTATTCATTTTAGACTCGGAGATTATTTGGAATTAACTCATTATCATAAAATAACTTCATTTGTATATTATCTGAAAGCGATTAAGTATCTAAAAGAAAAATTAAATGATTTTGATGAATATACATTTGTCATTTTTGGCGAAAGGGCAAATAATGACCTGATTGATAAATTTATATCTCAAATTAATTTCAATTTAGATAAACCAATTCATTATATTAAAATTTATGATAGATATCCCAATAATAAGAATGATTATGCAGAATTATTCTATATGAGCAATTGTAATCATATTATTATGGGCAATTCCACTTTTAGTTGGTGGAGTTCTTATATCAGTGATTCTGATTCTAATTCTGAGAAAATCATTATATATCCATCAAAAACAAAATGGTTTGCTGAAGGAGTAAATGAGAATTATAATTTAAATGATTTATTTCCATCAAATTGGATTGAAATTGATTATTAAAAAGTTCTATTTAAGGAATTAACACTAATGATTATTATTATCAAAAAAATGAGTTTATGTATTGTGCTAGAAGCAGGACTTGGTAATCAATTATTTAGTATATTTGCTGGAATATCGAAGGCAATTGATGAAAATAGGGAGTATAGTGTATATCCAATTTATAATACTTTTAGGAAGTTTTTTTTCAGTAATTTCCTTAAATCTCTTTTATTCAAGGTTAATCCGAATCCTCAAGTGAATGAAAAAGAGATTTATAATGAGCCTCATTTTCATTATAGTCCTATTCCGGATAATTGTAAGTTAATAAAGGGATATTTTCAATCACCCAAATACTTTCATCATAATAGATATAAAATAATAAAGGCACTTGAAATTGATAAGTATTTGAATAAGAATAAGTTTGATTTTAAGGCAATTGGAGTTCATTTAAGATTTGGTGATTTTACTTTTAATCAGGGTAATCATTTAGTAATGAAACCACAGTATTATATGGATGGAATTTCAAAACTTCTTGAGAAACTTGGAGATGATTATAAGAATTATAAGTTTATTGTTTTTGGAGAGAAGGATGATAATGATATAATTGATGATTATATAACTATTTTCAATGAATTTTTTAATGGTAAGATTGAATTTATTAAGTTTTATGATTTATATAAAAATCTGAATAACTACGAGGAGTTATGTTATATGAGCAGTTGTTCTCATTTAGTTATTTCCAATTCTACTTTTAGTTGGTGGGGAGCTTATTTAAGTGAAAGTCCTGATAAAATAGTGGTATGTCCTAAGAAATGGTTTGGTGTAAATTTGGTGAATGTTAATGATACCAAAGATTTATATCCTTCTGAATGGATTAAAGTTTAATTATTTTTATTTATAATAAAAAATGATATTAAGTTTTATTATTATTAAAATCATAATTATAAATGAAATCATTAACTCTTGATGATGTTTATCATGATTATGATAGTAATCATCAATATAATATTTCTTGTGAATATCAGGGAGATAATAAGATTACTAAAACATTGATTTCATATAATCCCAAGAGAAAAATAAGAAGAAATATTTATGAGAATCTGAAAGTTAAACATTATATTAAAATTGGTGAAACATGTCCCATATGTTATGATTCTATTAATAATAGAAAGGATTCATTCTTAACTGATTGTGGTCATTCATTTCATTATAGTTGTATTATTGATTATGATTATTGTATAATTAAAAATAAACTCAATAATTATAATATTTGCTGTCCTATTTGTAGACAATATATGGGTAAATATAATGATATCAAAGATAGATATCCTTATAGTAAAAATGAAATAGATAAATTGGAGGATTTTGAGAATAATATTAAAATTAAGAATCCTACTGTATGTTTTGATTTTCATGAAATTAAATATAGAAATCATTTTAGTCGAATGGATTATAAGAATTGTTTCTATTGTAGATTATAATTGAATAACAATTCTTTCTACATTTCCAGATTTCCAAATAAATATTCTTATTTATAATTATTTTTGTTTTTTTATGTAATTCAAGTTTATCATAATTTGATTTCCATAATTTAAATCTTTCTATTAATGAAATTAAACTCTTATTTGATGGATAGGTATTATAAAGTTTAAATATTCCATATTTCCAATATAATAAACTTAAATTAAAATTCTCTAAATTAATATCCTTATGATATTCATTGAAATTATTAATAGAACTTTTTAAATTCAAATGAAGGTCTCTAAGAACATCTGATAAATCAAATAAACCTCCAATTATTCTCTTATCCCATTTCTCTAAAACTGGAACTACTGAACTCCTTATTTTACCTCTTTGACTCCATTCAGGTGTTGAATTATTAAGATAAGGAATATTGTTATTCCTAGAATATTCATAAATATCATTCTTAGAAACATTAATGAGAGGACGATGAAAATCTATTCCATCTATTTCTGTTTTTAATTCAATCCCTTTCAGATTCTCATATTTATTTTTATATGAAATATTTGTTAATATATTCTCAAAACAATCATCTTTATTATGTCCCAATACTACTATTGGTTTCTTATGATTATTATTATTATTATTATTAATAAAAGCTTGTTTATAAGAATTAAATCTTATTTTCTTGGTATAACTTTCATAAACATCTCTTAAATCATTATCATTTGCCTGTTTTCTTTTTATTTCAGTAATAGTTCTCACATATAACTTAACATTTAAATTCTTACAAATATATCTTAAGAACTTAACTTCCTCTTTCGTTTCTTCTCTATTATTATAATTAATATGAACTGCAATTAAGTTTGATGTTAATTTTGATAAATGATATAAACATGATACTGAATCAACTCCTCCCGATAAACTAAGAATAATTAGATTATTCTTATTTATCTCCTTTTCCAATTCTGAATAATCTCCAATTATTTTATTATTATTACCATCAGAACTAAAATAATTATTAGGATTATATTCCAATATATTTCTATCAAAATCATTAGAATCATTAGAATCATCAAATTTATCAATAAAATTGGCTCTCATATATGTAGCCTTAATGAAACTCTTTAATGGTAATTCCTTTCTTTTCCAAATCTCATTCATAACAAATAATAAGTGTTCTCTCTCATTTGTATGTCTGAATACTAACATATAAAATATCCAATTATTATAATCCAAATTTGATATAAAGACATCATTCTTATATTCTTCAGCTATTTTAAGAGCTTTTCTATTAAAATAAGTGATAATATGATTTTTATAATAATCATAACTTCTATAATAATGTCTCGTTAATTGGTCATATATTAATATCTGAGTAATGATATCATTGGTATCAGGATTAGAATCATCAGAATCATCATTAAAATTAAAATCAATGAGATGTCCATATTTGGATTTTATATAACTATCAAATTCCCATGAAAATGAAAACCAATTCTTTGAATTATTCATCCAATCATTATAAAATTCCTCCAATTCTGGTCTCATTGATTATAAATAAAAATAACAATTAATAATATAACTCATTTATTTATATCTATTTATTGATGTAGATACAGATATAGACCTAGAGAATAGAATTTTATCAATAATTATATTTATGAATTTATTTAAAATTTCTGGTTCAATATTCCTCTTAAATAAAAATAGAATGAGTTCTTTTATTGTCTTATTATTATCATCTTTATTTGATAGATATGAACTAAGAACTGATTTTGAATAAGTTTTTAATAAATTGATATATTTATCATCAATTCCAAATAACTCAACATCATCAAATATTATATTATCTTTTAAGTTGGCTTTTATCATTTTCTTAATGAACTTCTTAATCAGATTTTCATCAGTATTACTCATATTAACTTTAAATAAATCCTTATACTTTTCATTTAAGTTCTTTTTTATGTTTTCTGGTGTTATTCTTTCAATCATTATATTATTATATTTTAGTTGCTTTAGAATCTCCTTGAGTTCAACTATTGATTTATCATTCAATTGATAGAAACTCCTTAAGTATGGTTTGAGTGTTTGTGATGTATACTTAATTGATTTTGATGTTATATTATCTTTTTTAGTTGAAATGAATGATTTACTACTTATTTCATCAACTTTAACATAAATAAGAACCTTATTACCTCTTGAAAAATTGAAACACAAATCCTTTTCATCTATTATTTCAAGTAATTTACATTCATTCATACTAATACAAAAACCATTTTTAGATTGAGATTGAGATTGAGAGTTATCTGAATTAATAATATCTGATTTCCAATTAAATTTGAATAAAGGACATGATTTCTTTATTTTTCTAACACCAGTCTTATCAAGAAATTTATAATTATCAATTCTCCAACCATTGTATACATAACTCTCATTATTGTAAGTAATTCCTGAAATTACATGATTTATTTTTTTATCATTAATGTTATAATTCTGTAATATTGTTGAATCTAATTTATATTTAACTCCATGATAAGTAATATATTCATTTATTTCTTCAATTCCACTTATGAAACTCGAATAATTTGAAAATGGAGCACTTAGTTCATCTTTATTTATATCTGGATTAGTTTTCTCATGAAATAATAAAATAATGTCTGGTGATGTCGTTCTTTTGCTCATGGTATAGATATTATAATGTAAATTATTGTCATAATAATAAAGGTCTTGAGCTTTTATTTCAAGTTTTTCCAATAGTTCTATAATAAACTTAAAAGTATTTCCAATAAATAATCTTATATTTCTACTTAATTGTTTCTTTAATTGTTCTTTTAGTTTAGGTGATTTATAAATATCTAAATAAGTGAATAATAAGAATTCTGTTGTAAATCTACCTCTGAATAATTTCCTTATATTCTCCGGACTCGTATAGTTATTATCAATTATATATAATAATGATTTAAGGAACTTATTTCTTCCAAATAAATTCTCTTTAAGTATCTTTCTAACACCTTCAGAATATAAAAGAACAGTTAAAATTGAATTGAACCAACAAATATTCGATATCTGTGGTAATAATTCAATTTTATTATAATCCAACATTAATTTCTATTTATTTATATTTTTTTAAAATTCTTCTTGTTTTTTTTAGTTTTTGTTTTTTATTACCACCTCTTGATTCTTCATTTAATCCTCTTACCATCATTATTATATAATTAATAATTGCTTCTTTATTTTCTCTTACATGTCTTTTAATTGTATCATCTAATTCTAAATTATTAATATCTGAATATAACTCAGATAAAGATTCTATATCTAATTGTCTTATTTTATCTTCAGATAGTTCAAATAATTCTGAATAATGATATAAATTCTTATTTAATTGTCTTGTTTCATCTTCAGATAGTTCAAATAATTCTGAATAATGATATAAATTCTTATTTAATTTATTTTGAGATAATTTATATAACTTACTCAAGAATTTGTATAATAATATTTCATCATTATCACTACTATTAACATTAAATTTAGTTTTAATTTCTTGTTTTAATTTTCTTCTTAAATTTGTTGGTGTTATATAATTAATTGTAGATTCATCATAACCACTTGATAATAAATATTGTTTAAGTGCTATAATTTGTCTTGAATAATTTATTGGAAATAAAACTCTATGATAATAAAATTTATTTCTCTTAGATTCTTCATATAAATTGTCTAAAAAATCATGTAATATAGTTATATCAGTATCATCTATATCAACATGAAAAAAATTTTTTAATTCTTGTTTTAATTTTGTTCTTAGATTTGTTGGTGTTATACTATTAATTGTTAATTTATCATAACCATTTGATAATAAATATTCTTTAAATAATAAAATTTTTATTGTTTTTACTACATCATATATATACCATTTATAATTATCCGATTCATATTTATCATTTGAATAAATTGAATAAATTGATTCTAGATTTGTATATTGTTTATAATAATTATAAATATTTTCTACAGCTGTTTGAGATAATTTTGTTAAAAAACTATGTAATTCATCATTATATTGTTTATCTATATAATCTTGAGTTATTTTAAATAATTGAATATAATTATATGTATTATCTGCTTGTCTTAATTTATCTAAAAATGCTTTTACTAATTCAGTATCATCAGAATATTTATCAGCATTAAAATTAAATAGTTTTTTATATTCATCTTTTAATTTTGTTCTTATGTTTTCTGCAGTTATGTTTTTAACAGTTAATATATCCAATTGTTGTGGTGATGGTTGTGATGGTTGTGATGGTGTTTGTGATGGTGTTTGTTGTGATGGTCGTGATGGTCGTGATGGTGGTTTTGGTAATGGTTGTGATGGTAATGGTTGTGATGGTGGTTGTGGTAATGGTTGTGATGGTAATGGTTGTGATGGTGGTTGTGATGGTAATGGTTGTGATGGTAATGGTTGTGATGGTAATTGTTGTGATGGTAATAGTTGTGATGGTGGTAGTGGTGATGGTAGTGGTGATGGTTGTGGTGATGGTTGTGGTGATGGTTGTGATGGTGGTTGTGATGGTAATGGTTGTGATGGTGGTTGTGATGGTAATGGTTGTAGTATTGGTCTTGGTCTTAGTGATGATGGTAGTGGTGGTCTTGGTGATTGTTGTAGTGATAGTTGTCTTGGTGATGATAATGGTAAAGGTGGTCTTGGTGATGATAATGGTAAAGGTGGTCTTGGTGATGATAATGGTAAAGGTGGTCTTGGTGATGATGATGGTAAAGGTGGTCTTGGTGATGATAATGGTAAAGGTGGTCTTGGTGATAGTTGTAGTTGTTGTTCAGATGGTAAAGGTGGTCTTGGTGATGATGATGGTAAAGGTGGTCTTGGTGATGATAA
>VFQS010001573.1_pt1 | contig 20643 bp, 24 predicted proteins | sample 3512361 | NCBI WGS metagenome assembly VFQS01 (sample SAMN10412375, study PRJNA504923) | tailings metagenome | isolation source: Relicate 1 Philex TSF3 active mining | place: Philippines
GAATCAAAACGAAACTCCAACTAGTGAAAAGTTCACTTTAGTTTGACGACGTACATGGCGTAAACGTTTGATTTAGTTATTTTTTTGTTTTGAATAAATAAGATATCATGAAAACACTTTTTAATTCTATTTTGCGTATTTCAGTTATTGCAAATATTTTACTTGTATTATTTGCGTGTAGTAAATATCAAGATGGCGGTTTAATTGGTAAAGCTGATAAACACTTAACTTCAGTAACTTGGAAACTCAGCTCGTATTTAAGAAATGGAATTGATGAAACGGCGTCAATACATGTTAGCAATTGGACAGAGCATTACATAAATGATGGCACGTTACATCGGAATTTCACCGATTTGAATGGTGATAGTCAGCAACAAACAGGTAGTTGGGAGTTCATTGATGAAAATCAAAATCTTAAGATTGATGGTGTTGGTTCAATAGATTTAAGTCCTCAAACTGGAACAGTTTCTGCATCACAGATTAAAATATTAAAACTCACAAAAGATTCATTTTGGTATACTTTTACAAATGGCAGTGATAAGCACGAATTCCATTTGATACCCAACTGATTCTTATTTAACGAAAGTACGCACACTATTTTTTGCGTTTTTCGCAATTCTAGCTGCTTAACTTGCTATTTTCGATTGGGTTAAGCAGATCAGAATTTTTAAATTCGAGGTATGAAAAATCCCTTGAATCTATTACTTTTTGCATTCTTTGCATCGATTTCTACGCTGAGTTTTGGTCAGATTAGTAAATTAGAAATCACCAACACCAATACAGCTCAGGTTAAAAAAATCAAAGCAATGACTGAAATTGTGGTGTTCACTTCAACTGGTACTTTTAAAGGGCCTCTCGTTTTTTTAGATGCGCACACAATACAAATTGGAGTGCATCAGGTTCCGCTCTCTGACGTTCAGTGTATCATGCATAAAAACAAAAAAGCAGGCGTGGCCTGTTTGGTAATTGGAGATGTGATGCTTGCCTCAGGATTAATTTCTTATGCATGGATTTCTATATGGATCAATTATTATGGAAAAGATGCTTTGACGAAACCCATTTTATTAATGAGCACCGGGGCAGCCACCATGGTATCCGGTATCTATTTGTTAACACACAAAGCAGCCTATCCAAATACAAAATACAGTTATCGAATTGTTCTTTGAACATAAATTGAATCAACATGAAACCTCATTTCCTATTCTTCATCGCTTCATTGCTCATTTGCTTAAATAGTTGGTCTCAGGTTCGGGTCTTGCAAGTCGAAAATCGGAAAAGTGGAGAGCAGATAATTATACCGCCAAGTACAAAAGTAGTTTTGACAACTATAAATAATAGATATCATGGTTCCCTCATATTGCTATCTGATTCTTTAATTCAAGTCGATTCGGATGTATTTTTATTGAATGATGTGAATAGTCTTCAAGTTGTAACAAATGATAGAGGAAAGACACGAACTGGGCTCGAGCTGCTCATCTTAGGTTCTGCGGGCATCGTAACCGGTGGAGTAGTTGCCATTGCTGCGTCAATTTCTAACTTTTGGGGAACAATTACAGACAATACAATTGGTTCTACAGCCGCCAATCCAGTCTATGGAATTGGGATAATGACGCTCGGTACTGCTACAGCTGTCTCTGGTATTGTGGTATTAGCAAAGCGCGAAAGTTATTCTAAATCAAAATATCAGTTTGAAATTCTGAGTAAATAAAAAGCAGTGATTTTCCGTAACTTCGTTTAATGAAAACACCTGGAACAACCGTTGAGGAAATTTTAGCCAATATTCCGGAGGAACGAAAAGAGGCTTTCTATAAACTTCATCAGACCATTATTGATCATTTACCTACTGGGTTTGAGCCTGGCATTAGTTATGGTGGTTTGGGTTATGTTGTACCTCATCGTTTGTATCCTGCAGGTTATCACTGCAAGCCTACAGAGCCACTGCCATTTGCGGGTCTGGCTTCGCAAAAGAATAGCATTAATTTTTATCATATGGGTATTTATTCTGATCCAGACTTAATGGATTGGTTTTTAGCTGAATATCCCAAACACTCGAGTCAGAAATTGGATATGGGCAAGAGTTGTATCCGCTTTAAAAAGCCCGAACACATTCCTTATCAATTGATGGGTCAACTTATGGAAAAAATGACTGCCGAACAATGGATAGCTCTATATGAGCGTATTTTAAAGAAGTAAATTTTATCTTTGTTATAAATAAAATTTATGTCTGAAGAATTACAAAAGTGCCCGTCGTGTGAGTCACCATATGGTTATGAAAGTGGAGATGGCCAATACACTTGCCCAGAATGTTCATTTGAATGGTCGCTTGCGGACGTCAACAACCCCGATGAACTTGTTGTGCTCGATGCGAATGGTGCACGACTGCAAAATGGAGATTCCGTAGTGGTGGTCAAAGATTTACCAGTAAAGGGCGCTCCGAAACCTGTAATCAAGGCCGGGACGAAAGTCAAAAATATCCGTCTCAACGACGGCGACCACAACATCGATTGCAAAATAGATGGCTTTGGAGCCATGGGCCTCAAGTCAGAGTTCGTGAAGAAAGCGTAAATAAATCTCGATAAAGTGTCATTTGTCATTTAATAGGCTTAAATTCAATGGATTAATCTGTTGAATATGTTCACCAATGCTTTTAAGTCTCGTTTTGAGCGGCTGACCTTATATCTAGGAATCACCGCATTCCTGTTGCATTCAGCGCTTATTTTTGCATTGCGTTTGCAATTCATAGACGATAAGTATTTTCCTGAAAATTTATTTGGAAATCCATTCGCTGCGCTGTTTTCCCCATTTAGTTCTTTATTGATTTATGAAGTTTACTTATTGATATTTTATTTACGTCAGAGTTATACTAAAAGTGTAGCCAAACAACTCGAAATCATGGCATTGATATTGTTGCGTAATTGTTTTAAAGATATCGGTCAACTCACAGATGGCAAAGTGTCCTTACTAAATAGCGAGTTACTGAAAGACCTAACGGGTTTTGTCGCTTTGCTTTTATTGGTTTGGATATTTTATCACTTAGATGCCAAACGCACAGAAATCAAATACGAGCTGACCGCTTCGTTTATTAAGCTCAAGGAGCGTCTTTCCGTATTCCTTCTAGTTGTTTTCTTTGGCTTGTCATTGTATTCTTTTTCCAGTTGGTTAATTGACTTAGTCAAATATGCCGACAACCACGGGGCCCTTATGGATCCATCTCATATATTTTATACTGAGTTTTTCACCTTACTTACTTTTGTAGATGTTTTGTTGCTTTTGAGCAGTGCAAAAAATTTGCAAAACACCATCTTAGTTATTCGCAATTCAGGGTATGTTTTGGCCACTTTTCTTGCACGTATTTCATTTTCTCTCGAGGGTTGGGAACGTATCATTACTATTGTTATAGGTGCGGCAGTTGCCGTTTTCATGTTATGGATCAGTAGAAGAAGTGTATTTTTAGCAGCTGAAAAGGAATTTAAATGAAACTTACCCACGACGAGCGCATCGCGCAAATGACTTTTGCAACTGTATATCCTTTGTATCTCGCAAAAGTGGCGCGTAAGGGTCGGACCAAAGAAGAATTACATCAGGTGATCACTTGGCTGACCAATTTTGATGAAGATCAAATTCAAGCACTCATCGAAGAAAAAGTTTCTTTTGAAGTATTTTTTGAACGCGCCCATTTGCATTCTAACGCTATTTTAATTACTGGGCTTATTTGCGGTTATCGCATTGAGGAAATCGAAAACCAACTCACCCGCAAGGTCCGCTATCTTGATAAATTAGTAGATGAATTAGCGAAAGGAAGAAAAATGGAGAAGATTTTGAGGGTGTAAAGCGTCTGGATTTTTTTCTTTAATTGAAGTTTAATGGCAAGGTCTCTTTTTGTAGCACAAATTTTTGCAGCCCTTAACATAACTTTAAGTCAGCTTACAACCTTTATTCCTGCATATTTATTTCAATTTTCTGTAGTTCTATTTTTAGTATCGGCCTTTTTAATCGCAATTGGATTATATAAAAAAAGGAACCTACCCTTTGCTCAAGTTGGGAGCTTCATTCTCATTTTTTATCTTGTTTATCGGGTTTTTCAAGTGTTGCATTTACCTGGCGCGCTTTACTTTAGTTTGAGTATATGGCCACTCCTCGCTTTTTTCATTTATACGCTTATTCGTTATCGAAGCTATCAAAAATATTTGCCTTTCTTATCAATCATTTTTATCGATTTGGCTTTTCAAGTACTTGGTTTTATTCTATTTTTACTTAAAAGTAATTAGATGAAAGTATTCTTGTTATTAACCTTTGTGTTACTGATCTTTTCTGCCTGCAACCGCAGCACCTGCGAAAATGCACAAGCAGCTACTATTGTCGATTACACAGGGCTTGATGGTTGTGGTTTAGTCATCCAGCTTCAGAATGGCACTGTTCTTGAACCAGTGAATCTCAATGATTTCAATTTGACGCCAACTGACGGCATGAAAGTTTGGGTAAAATACCACGAAATAGCAGGCGGCAGTATTTGCATGGTAGGCCAAATTGTAGAAATTGATTGTTTGGCTAAACGCTAAGTGACTTCATTGGTTTGGTGCGCGCAATGAAATATGGATTCACCAAATTGGCCTTATTGTAGTGCAGCGGCTCACCCGTTTCTGCATGCACAACTTCACCTCCTAGTGCTTCAAGAATGGCCTGCCCTGCGGCGATGTCCCATTCCATAGTTGGTGCATAGCGTGGATAAACATCGGCAATCCCTAAGGCCAGATCAAAGAATTTAAGAGCAGATCCTTTTTTTAGGAAAGTCAAGTCATTGGTAATTTTCTTGAGCGATTGAATAAATTGCAAAACAGGACCAGAATGGTGACTGCGTGAGCAGGTCATGACAAGGGGTTGATTACAAGTTGTCGGGTTTTCTAGTTTAGTCCATCTTGAGAAATGACTCGCATCGTCAAAATGAAAAAGGAAAACACCGGTTTCTTTAGAACCCAACAAAATTTCTTCCTTAACAGGAGCCGCAATGAGCCCAAAAACAGGTAAGCCGTTTTCTATAAGCGCAATATTCACCGTAAATTCTCCGTTGCGCTTAATGAATTCTTTGGTGCCATCTAGCGGATCTACGCACCAACATTGCTGCCAATTTTGCCGCTCTTCATAAGGTGCTTTATCGGTTTCTTCGCCTGTAATTGGAATACCCAACGGCGTAAGGATCTTTTCTATTTGTTCGCTTGCAGCAAGGTCAGCGGCCGTCACCGGCGAGCCATCTTGTTTATCTTGACTTTCAAAGTCTTGCTCGTAGACTTGCATGATGGCTTTGCTTGCTTCAAGAGCTGCTTCAAGAGCCAATTGATATGCGGTTGGCAGTCCTTGCAATTAGAGTTGCATTTCAGGTACGAATGCGGGCACAACGAGGTCGCCTTCGGTTTTGGAAATAATTTCTTCTACAGAAACGCCGGGTGCACGTTCCACTAAGTGAAACTTACCCTCTTTGATTTCCAGTACTGCCAATTCGGTGACCACTTTTTTGACACAACCTACTCCTGTTAACGGCAAGGTGCAGGCTTTGAGTATTTTTGATTCGCCTGCTTTATTGCTGTGCATCATAGCGACGATGATATTCTCTGCTGACGCGACTAAATCCATGGCACCACCCATGCCTTTTACCATTTTGCCTGGTATCTTCCAGTTAGCGATGTCTCCGTTTTGAGAAACTTCCATGGCGCCGAGTACAGTTAACTGAACGTGTTGTCCACGAATCATGGCAAAGGAGGTGGCAGAATCAAAGAAAGAGGCGCCATTGCGTACCGTAATGGTTTGTTTACCTGCATTGATGAGGTCCGGATCCTCTTCGCCTTCGAAAGGGAAAGGACCCATGCCTAAAATGCCGTTTTCTGACTGAAACTCAACCTCGATGCCCTCTGGAATGTAGTTGGCAACAAGTGTGGGTATGCCGATACCAAGATTGACATACCAGCCATCTTTAAGTTCTTGTGCAATGCGTTTGGCAATGCCATTTTTATCGAGAGCCATTTGCTTAAAGTTTTGGACGAACAGTGCGTTGTTCGATGCGTTTTTCGAAAAGAGCGCCTTGGAAAATGCGTTGGACAAAAATTCCAGGCGTATGGATATGGTTGGGGTCTAGGGTACCGGCAGGCACCAGCTCTTCAACTTCTGCGATGGTGATTTTACCAGCCATGGCCATCATGGGGTTGAAGTTACGGGCTGTAGCTTTGTAAATAAGGTTACCTTCGGTGTCGCCTTTCCATGCTTTTACTATTGCGTAATCGGCAGTGAGGGCTGATTCTAAGATGTGCGGTTTTCCATTAAAAATGCGTACTTCTTTCCCTTCAGCTACTTCGGTACCGTAACCTGCTGGGGTAAAAAACGCTGGAATTCCGGCTCCACCAGCACGGCAGCGCTCTGCCAAAGAGCCCTGCGGTATGAGGTCAACTTCGAGTTCTCCGCTGAGCATTTGACGCTCAAATTCATCGTTTTCTCCAACGTAAGAACTGATCATTTTTTTGACTTGTTTGGCTTGCAACAGTAAGCCAAGACCGAAATCATCGACGCCCGCATTATTGGAAATACACGTAAGGTTTTTTACACCCATTTTGACGAGTTGGGCGATGGAATTTTCTGGTATACCACACAAGCCGAATCCGCCAACCATGAGGGTCATTCCGTCTTGGATGCCTTCGAGTGCGGCTGCAGGGCTATTTACTACTTTATTCATGTGTTAAAATTCAAATGGGACTTCGGATTCGTCGACGGTTTCAGGCTGTGGTGCAGCGGTGCAGTCGTAAACGGAAGGGTCGTAGTCTGCAGGTGGATCGAAATCTCGGGTAGACAGCGCTATGCCAGGGTCTTTGTAGACTTTTTGCATGTAGTAACCGTAAATGGGCAAAGCCATGCGGCCACCTTGGCCCCAAGTCATGCTTTTGAAGCGTACGGCGCGGTCTTCGGCACCCACCCAAACACCGGTTACGAGTTCTGGTGTGATGCCCACAAACCAACCGTCTGAATTATTTTGTGTTGTTCCGGTTTTTCCGGCTGTAGGTGCGGTAATACCACCCCAACTGCGGCCGCCGCGCAAGCTACCCGCGGTTCCAAAATTGACAACACCTTTCATCATTTTGAGCATTTCGTAGGCAACAGTTGCGTTGAGTGCTTGCTCGCGGTGTTCTGTGGCGCTGTAGATGACTTTGCCATTGCGGTCGGTAATGCGCTCAATGAATGTGGGTCTGATGTAAATACCGTTGTTGGGAAACACACATTGAGCAGCTACCATTTGCAACAAGGAGAGGTCCATACTACCTAGACACATTGAAGGCACTACATCATTTGGATGCAGGTTGATTTCCATTTTCTTAAGTAGTTTCTCGATTTGGTAAGGCCCACCTGTTTTTTGTACGGGATTGAAATTTCCCATGCGTCCCATGACGGCAACTGTAACTTTGTTGGAAGATTGTGCCAAACCATCGCGAACCGTAGGCGCTGCAGGACCTGCAGGACAGTACTGGCCAACGACTTTATTGGTATTGTGGTCGACGAGGTCCAAGCAGTATTCGTCGGCCGAAAAACCGGTGCAAGGATTCACAACTTTCATAGAAAGCGCTGCAGCGTATACAAAGGGCTTTATCGTTGAACCCACTTGGCGCTTTCCTTGGCGAACGTGGTCGTAGCCAAAATGCTTGAAATTGATGCCGCCCACCCATGCTTTTACAAAACCAGTTCGGGGGTCAATTGAAACCATGCCGGCATGTAAAAAAGCTTTGTAGTAGCGGATAGAATCGTTGGGGCTCATGACGGTATCGCGTTCGCCTTTGAGGCTAAAGACCGTCATCTCGACAGGCACATTGAATTCTTTGTTGATCTCTGCCTCAGATAACCCAAGTGCAACTAATTTTTTGTAGCGATCCGAGTTGTGACGTGCAGAGGTCATGATTTGTTCGACGACTTCTTGCTTGATGCTATTGGAGAAAGGATAGTTCTTGAGCCCTTTGTTATTGAGGTCAAATTGAGGCTGAAGTTCCTCGTTGATATGACGCTCAACCGCTTGTTCGGCGTAGCGCTGCATCGTAGGATTCAGTGTTGTATAAATCTTCAAGCCGTCGGCATCGATATCATAAGGGTTGCCATCTTCTCTGAGGTATTTAAAGGTGCCATCGGCTTTTTTCGATAAAAGGATAGACTGCACTTCTGTCCGGAGCTCTTTGCGAAAATAAGGGGCCATTCCCTCTTTGTGGTCCAAGGAACGGTAGCGCACCACAATTGGTGTTTGAATGAGTTTGTTGTATTCCTCACGGGTAATTTTCGACCGCAAGGCTTCATTTCCTTTTTCACTGTTTTTGAGCCATTGGTAGAGTACTTGGTTACGGCGTGAATGGGCAACGGTAGAGTCGGCAGCACGTGCGGCTAAAATTTCTTCTTTGGTGATTTGCTTGGCAGGCACGCCTTTGCTTTCGGCGAGTTTTGCGCGGTAGTTGCGAATTTGATAGCTGTATGGGTTGTAAATACTTGGATTTTTACAAAGACCGATTAAAGTGGCAGCCTCCGATTTGCTGAGGTCTTTTGGGCGTTTGTCAAAGTAAACACGCGCTGCATTTTCGATGCCAACCGCATTGTAAAGAAAATCAAATTGATTGAGGTACATCGTGATGATTTCCTCTTTGGTAAATCGCTCTTCTAAACGCTTGGCAATAATGTTTTCGCGGGCTTTTTCATTGACGCGGCGGAATTTTCCTAAAATGCCACCAACGTAAGGCAGTTCGAGGCGCGTTCCACTTGCTCTGGCGATTTCTTCGCGCTGACGCTGTTGCAATGTAAAGAGTAATTTGGCCAGCTGCTGTGGAATAGTTGAGGCACCTCCCGAACGACCAAATGAAGTAAAGGAACGCGCAAGTGCCCTGAAGTCAACACCTGAATGCTGAATAAAGCGTTCATCTTCAGTTGAGATGAGCGCGTCGGTAACAAATGGTGAGATTTCGCGGTATTTGACACTGGTACGATTCACCTGCCAAAAACGACCAATAACGGTATCTTCTTTGACACTTTTTTTGGCTAAAATGAGCGAAGCTTGTAGTTCTGGCGGGTTATCAAGCATAGAGACTGGTGGCAGGTCGTCTTCGGATTGCAACAAAAGCAAGCCTGCTACCAAAAAGAAAGGCAGCAAAGCAAAAATCCAGAACAATTTGGTCATTTGTTTTTGTTCTGTTTCGGATAATAAAGGTGCGTTTCTTTTCATAGAATAAAATTAACTACTAATTGTTTAGCGAAGTACATCTTTTCGTTGTGCATCGAGTTTGAGTAGGATGAACATCATGACACTAAAAGACATCATGGATGAACCCCCATAGCTAAAAAAGGGCAATGGGATTCCTATGACTGGTGCAAAACCTATGTTCATGCCAATGTTGATGGCAAAGTGATAAAACAGGATCATTGCGACACAATAGGCATAAATGCGATTAAAAGCAGCGCGCTGACGTTCGGCAATTATAATGATGCGAAAAAGCATGAAGAAATAAAGAAAAAACAAGACCAGAACACCTACAAAGCCCCATTCTTCGGCAAACGGACAAAATATGAAGTCGGTTTCACTCTCGGGTACGTGATTGGTGCGCACGCTCGAGACAGAAGCTTCGCGGTAACCTTTCCCTAAGAACCCACCTGAGCCAACGGCAGCCATGGCTCTATTGCGATTGTAGTCGTCGCCGTTGGGGTCTTCACGAAGGCCTAACACCAGTTCAATACGGTCTTTTTGGTGTTTTTTAAGCATATCAAATCCGGTATCGACGCCAAAACTAAGCCCTCCGGCTAAAATGAGGCCGAGTGAGAGCACGACCATCATTCTAGAGCGTTCTCTACGAGTTGTAAACCGCTGCATCAGTAACCAAGAAACAACATAAATAAGCAGCAGACCAAACAAAACCAATGAAGATCCGCTCAAAGATAGTGCAGTGTCAAAAACGGGCAATACAAAAACAACACTATCGAGTAAAAGTGTAATGACACTTAAAAAAAGTAAGGCAAATAAGATGGGAATAAAGTGAGAACCGACCCAAGTTTCTTTGTAGCGCACGCCCGGAATAGCATTGACGAAATTCAAAAGAATGGGGTCAAATGTGAGTCCTTCTCGGTACATCACAAAAAGGAAGGAGGTGAACACAACAAAAGTACCGGCATCAGGCTGTAGTAAAATGAGTGCCATCGGAATCAATAGAATGCTGCTTGCAGTAAGTACGGTTCTGGTATTTTGTTGTTTAACAGTGAGTCCACTGATGTATTTAGCTAACAAGAGGGATGTTGAAATTTTGGCGAATTCGGCGGGTTGCACCCCGAAAGATCCTACACCCAGCCATGCATGCGCACCGTGAACTGCAGGCATGAATAAAACCACCACTAACAGGACGAGTGTGGACAGATAAATAGGGATGGCAAAGCGTCGATAGATATCAGAATCAATGAGAAATACCAATAACCCTAAGAACAATGAAAATAATATCCAGAAGAGTTGTCGGCCATATTTCTCAGAAAATGCAAAAAGCGACGGCACTTCTTCGTTGTATGCAACCGAATAAACTGTTGCTAATCCCATCAAGAGCATCGTGATTAGGGCTCCAAAAAGGGGCCAATCGAGGTGTTCGGTTAGGCTTTCTTGTTTGCGCATCAGTTAGCAGTTTGAAAAGCAATTTGTGCTTCTAAAATTCGTTTTTCTTTTTCGGGGTCACTCACTTTACCTTTGAGGTATTTCTCAATAATTAGTGAGGCAATTGGCGCTGCCCAAGTACCGCCCCATCCGGCGTTTTCTACAAACACTGCAACTGCAATTTTGGGCTTATGCATCGGCGCAAAAGCAAAAAATACAGAGTGGTCTTCACCGTGTGGGTTTTGAACCGTTCCTGTTTTTCCACAGACCAGGATGTCATTGAGGCGGGCCATTTTGCCAGTTCCGCCTGGCTCATTGACAACGCGTCGCATTCCCTCGATGACCGGATCAAAGTGTTGGTAGTTGATCATGGTCCAGTGTTTTTTTCTGAATTGAGAAAGCGCTCCTTTTTTACCAATTGAACGCACAAAATGAGGCGTATAGTACCAACCTTTGTTGGCAATAATGGCAACAATATTGGCCATTTGAAGGGGCGTTAACTTCACCTCACCCTGCCCAATTGAGATGGATCGAATGGTTGAGAAAGCCCATGCGTGATGACCATACCATTTGTCGTAAAATGCTGGATTGGGAATAAGCCCTGGTCTTTGGCCGCTGACGTCGGTATCAAAAATTTTACCGAGCCCAAAACTTTGAATGTATTTGTACCATTTTTGTAAGCCATATTCAGCATCTGCATTGGTGCTTCTTTTGACGCCTTGTTGAATGATCCGACGCACGGCCATGTAATAATAGGGATTACATGAATATTGAATCGCTTCTGCAATATTGCGTGCAGAAGGATGGTTATGACAACCCACCAAGCTTTTGTCACAGGGGAAGCCTGTATTGGCATTGATTACGCCTTCTTGCATGGCGATGAGACTTTGAACCAACTTGAAGATAGACCCCGGTGGATATTCTGCTTGAAGTGGTCTTGGGAATAAAGGCAAGTTCGGGTCTCTGGCAAGTTTTGGATAATTTGCACTGATGTTGCGTTTCCCGACTAGTAAATTGGGATCATAGGACGGTGCAGAAACCATGCTTAAAATTTCTCCGCTCGATGGTTCTATGGCCACGATACAGCCTTTTTTCTTTTGCATCAATCGTTCGCCATAGGATTGAAGTTCGACGTCCATGCCCATTTTAAGGGGTGGCGCTTGGCGTGCAGTGGTATCGTATTTGCCATCGGCATAGGATTCAATAGCATTATTAAGCGCAGAAGTTACAATGTATTTAATCCCTTTAACGCCCCTTAACTCTTTTTCATAGAAACGTTCTATTCCTGCGCGCCCGATATTGTTGCCAGGTTTGTAGAAAGGATCTTCTTCGATTTCTTCGCGGTAAACCTCCGATAAGTAACCTAAGATATTGGCCGCGCTTTTGTATGGGTAATTGCGCGCACTTGTTGCTTCGTAATGGAACCCCGGGAAGTTAGATAGATGCGGTGCAATTTTAGACATTTCTTCAAGGGTGACTTCTTTGAGAAAAGGATAGGCTCTAATTTTCTGGTAGTTAGGGGTTCGTTTTCTGGTAATTTTATTGTAGTAAGTACCCTCGCCTTCAACAATTTCTTTGAAGCGCGCGCGGACTTGTTTGGGTGTCCAGCCGATGAGTTTTGCAAAAGCTGCAGTATCGAGATCTACGATACTGTCTTCGACCATCATGAGGTTATAGTAGGTTTGATTGGTAACGATTTTTTTGTCGTTACGGTCAAAGATGACCCCTCTGGGCGGAAAAATGACTTTTCTTTTTTCGGCAATTTCTTGCGCGCGAAGTGTCCAAGTTTCATCGATGACCTGCATGTAAAAAAGCTTGATGAGGTACACACCTATCATCAGGATGATGAAACTTAGGATTACATTGCGTCGCGCGTCTAGATTCATTTCTTTTGTTTGCTATTCAAGATAAAGCTTTGCATTAATAGCGCAAGCAAGAAAGAAAATGTGCCACTTAAGATGGTTTTTTGGAGGATAAATCCAAAGCGGCCAAGCTCGAATATCTCAAGTAAGAAAAACCAAAAAGTATGTAAACCTAAAAGAATTGCGTAGACAATTGAAAACCAACTTGAACCCATGTCGTGGGCGGTGGGTTCTTTAAGCGGATCGTAGCCTTCGCGTGGGCCATAGAATTTAAAAACAATAGGACGCAAGTAGGCTAATAACACGAGCGAAGAGGTGTAAAGTCCAAAGGTGTTTGAAAAAATATCAATAAAAAAGCCCATTAAAAAAGCCACCCCCATGAGCGGAATGACCGTTAATTCGAAAGGCAGCAACATGATAAAAAGTGGTTGTATCATGAGGTGTATACCATATCCGATGTTCAGTTGATTGAAAACCAATGCCTGCAAAAAGGTGAAAATGACAAAGCGGATGATATGTTTGTAAATGTTGGTCATTTAGTCTTCGGTTGGAATGCGCGCCTCGAGCGCAGTTTGCTCGGCGAGATGTATATTTTTAATGACATAAACGCGTTGTAGACGACGATAGTCTACGGCAAAACGTATTTCTACTTTCCATAATGCTTGCCCCTCGATGGGTTCGGTATAACTCACTTTACCAACTGGAAGGCCTTTTGGGAAAATACCAGATCCACCACGTGTTTCGACTTTCGACCACTTCTTAATTCGTAAGTCGTTGTTGATTCCGGTAATCATACCATAGCGAGGGTCCCGACCGTCCCAAACGAGTAGGCCAGGCAGGTCAGATTTTTTCATGTGGATATTGACGTCAATGTTGATATCCTCGGTAAGCACTGTTTTGACCAAGCTGTAATGTTCGCTGGCATAATGAATAACGCCCACAACCCCTTCATGACAAAACACGCCCATACCGCGCTTAATGCCTTGCGCCTTACCTACATTCAGCGTAAAATAGTTATTTCTTCTACTTACGCTCGAGTTGATGACCTCGGCCGGAATATAGGTGTATTGTTGTTGGTAGAGGGTGTCATCGATTTTGTATTTCGTGCGCGACAACTGATACATGAATTTGGGTTGCCTTTTACGCCAATAGGTGTTCTCCCATTGAAGTTGCGTATTGTTCTTGCTCAGGTTAAAATGCTTGGTGAGGTCGTGCTCCCATTCTAGAATTTGAATAGCGATGTCATTGTTGGTTGTGAGGAACTGATTGCGCGGAAAACTGAGGTAAGTCACATACCAGGAGAGTGCAAGAATTTGCAGCACAGCAAAGACCAAAAAAATCCTAAAACGTTGCAAGAAAGCGATCAGGTTGCGCATAAAAACAAAGTTAGCAATTCTGCCTGATTTTTTTTCAGTTGATACCGAATGTGTACCTTCGTTTCGTGAAGACTTTTCAACCATTGTTAGCAACTTCTCGGCTCAACCTGATTTCTTTTGATCAAGGCAGCTACGATTCTATATTTTCGAGCTACCAAAAACCAGAAATCATGTCCATTTTTGGACATCAAAGCGACGAAGAATATGAATTGGAATACACCCGATTTAAGGGTGGTTTTTCAACTTACAACCTCACGATACAATTTTTTCAATTGCGTTTAAAAAGCAACGATCAAGTTATTGGATGGGCAGGCTACCATTCTTGGGCCAAACAACACCAACGCGCAGAGCTTTTTTATAGCCTGAAGTCTGATGAATTCAAACGAAAAGGCTACATGACCGAAGCGTTAGAACCCATTTTGGCCTTTGGAAAAAACGAAATGCAACTGCGCAGAATTGAAGCCTTTGTTGCCACCGACAACGTCGCCTCGAATCGCCTCATGGCTATTTTTGGTTTTCAAAAAGAAGCAACAATCAAACACCGCTACCAGTTTGGCGACGATGTAGATACCGATCATATGTATAGCTTGTTTCCCAATCCAGCATATCAGTAAAAAGCATATCAGATGACAAAAACACTAATCATCATTTTGATCTCTACCACTTTTGGTTTTACAGTTAACGAAATCATTCATCGGCAGCAAACCTCAGAAAAAACAAAAAAAGTAACCGGAATCGGCGGTATTTTCTTCAAATGCAAAGACCCCAAAGCATTGCGTCAGTGGTATGAATTAAATTTGGGTCTCAAAACCAATTCATATGGGGCCGTATTCGAATTTTATAGAGGGGGTGACAGCACTAAAAAAGGCTTTTTACAGTGGAGCCCTTTTAAAGAAACAACGACCTATTTCGGCCCCTCTAGCAAGGAATTTATGATCAATTATAGGGTAGGAGACCTTGATTTTTTACTTGCTGAATTGAGGAAAAATGGCGTACAGGTTTTAGATTCCATAGAGGTCTTTTCTTACGGTAAGTTTTTACACATTATGGATTTGGAAGGTAATAAAATTGAACTTTGGGAGCCTAATGATGACGTTTATGAAAAAATGGGCCTCGACATGGGTCTTCAAACCACGTTTTAAATGATAAAATTCGGAGCAATTTTCTTGATTATTTTCTTATTTGGCTGCAATATTACGGCCCAAAACCTCGATATCGACCTGCTTCGAAAAATCAACTTGGAGCGAAATCAAGCATTGGACCCTGCATTTAAATTCATTACCAATTCGGTTTCGCCAATTGGTCTAGGGGCGCCGTTAATTGTCACTTCTATCGGCTTTATTCAAAACGATAAAGCGCTCAAAAACAAGGGTTATTATATCGGTGCTACGCTACTGAGTTCTACAATTATCACAACGACACTTAAGTATACGATTGACCGAGACCGCCCGTTTGAAACCTACCCGGACATCCAAAATCTTGTTGGCGCCGGTAGCCCCTCATTTCCATCCGGACACACCTCAGAAGCTTTTGCCACAGCCACTTCTTTGAGCTTGGCTTTTCCCAAATGGTACGTCATTGCCCCAGCCTACATTTGGGCCGGAGCCGCTGGTTATTCAAGGATGCATTTGGGTGTACATTACCCCAGCGATGTGCTCGTAGGCGCGCTGGTGGGTGCAGGCAGTGCTTGGTTGTGTCATGAATTGAATGAACGATTTTTAAAGTGATTACTCGCATACGCTCTTCCCAATCTCCAATTGGATTACTCGCATACGCTCGTGAACCCTTATTGGGGTGGCATCAAAGAATTCAAAAGCAAAGCTGCTGCGCCTCTTTTGCCTTTTTTGTTTTTACAATGCTTACAAAAGCCAGCTTTTGACGCTGTAAAAACAAAAAAGCCAGCCTTTCGGCTAGCTTTTGAATTCTTTGGCGGAGAGAGAGGATTATGAACCTAACTCTGAAAGTCGCATGTATATTGAGTTTTATACTTTGTAATGTCGATGTGGTCACCAGTTTGCAACCCAGTTATAAAGCAGGGAGCTATTCTCTATATCTGAATGACAAATCAGCATACCAAAAATACAGAAAAAATCAACGGAGATTTACCATGATTTAGAAATATTATTTTGCGGGGTTATGCATATCCGCAACTAGAAATGATTCTAATTTTTTACCAAACTGTTCTATTCTAAAATAGAAATGTTTCTAGTCCAAAAATCAAAATACTAGTTTTCGCAGATTTTGAATTTCCGCTTTTCTTAAAATCAGATTGATCAAGGCAATTGGCAATGGGTATATATATACCATTGCCATATTGCCCTATATGATTTTATGCCGAGCTGAAGCCAAATATAAACTGACTAAACTGTAAATTGACAAGTATGAACAAAACTCTTACCTCAACTTTAGAGCAACTACAAAGCGCAAGAGTACAAGTGCTTTCATTTTCGATGAGGAAACAAATTAATTTATTTGACTTTGAATCTGGACCCGAAATCAGTTTCAATGGTTTTAAATCCATTTCGGCTTATCAAGAAAAACTGGATGAATGGTATCATCAGTGCAAATTAGAACTTGAAGATGCTATTACCCAGGAAAGCCACACGCCTATCGTCTTGAAAAAGAATCTAGACCTGGCTAGATTTGAAATCAAAAACTTTAAAAATCGATTTTTCCCAAAGGAGAACGAAATCATATTATTCAATCGTGTCAAATTGATTAAAACACCTAGAATTGAAATGCCATCAGATATTTCTTTGAAAAAAAAATAACTGATTATTTCAAAATTCAAGAACATTTTATTGATCTCTTAGATCATTTATACTCCCATCGTATTCTGTTTATTGACAAATACAATTCAATCAAAGAACCTCAAGTTACCGTTATTCCAGACTCCCTTCCAACCCAAAAGGAACTGTCGTCATTTCTGAATGGACAACTCAGTTTGTTTCCTGCGAACAGCGGCTTTACTCATCTGAAATGGAATAGGGATAAGATTGAATTCATCGAGCTATTTATTAGTGTACATGAAAGCAAAGCTGTAGTTGGCGCCAATGATAAACCGGTTACCAAAAAGGATTACATGGCCCTGCTGATGTGGTTTTTTAATATTCAAATTGCCCATTGGCATGGGTCATTGAGTTACGGAAAAGATCGTAAGGTGAAACGGGAAAGTGAATATTTAAAAGAGTTAGTGGCTACCTACAACCGGATTGCAAACAAGGGAATTTAAAAAACTTCATTTAAGTTAAATTTAAGTATGGTAAACGTGTGAGCGCGTCTGAATAATCTTGCCCTGAAATTAAATTTTTAGCGCATGTATACAGAAAACGAATACACCGAGGAGTTTTGGAAAGAGCAGATCTCTTTATTGAGGACCCAACTTCAAAATTTAGAAAATTCGGTTGCTCAATTACTCGATCAAAACAATTTGATTCCAGAAAAGGATAAGTACTTGGATATTACGAGTGCTTGTCATTTTCTTGGGATTGGCAGAAATACAATTTATGCTTTGATGCGAGAAGGCAAGATTAGTTATACCATACTTGGTAGGCAGCGCCGCATGCTAATTTCAGAATTGAAACGGTATGCCAAAGCTAATTTGATTCATTCTAAAAAATCATTGGTATGAATCAGGCAGCTCTGTCATCAATCAACAAGGAAAGCATTTTGTTGGTCACCAATAAGGGCCTAGATGTTTTCAAATACTTTATGGGTAACCGCTTTTCAAAAGTGGGTAAATCCTTTAAAAGTCCTTTTTACAACGACAATAAGGCCTCTTGCTACATTTACCTGGATAAGAAATCCAATCTCTACAAATTCAAAGACTTTGGTGATGCAGAATACAGCGGAGATTGTTTCTTTTTTGTCGGTAAAATTTTCGGTTATAGCTGCGAAGACCGCACAGATTTTTTAAAAATCTTAGAAATCATCGATACAGAACTCAGTTTAGGTCTTAGTGAGCAATCGCTTAAAATTCAAAACCTCCTGGGCAAACATCAGGGAACAATTAATGTGGCCTCCAAAGTTAAATCTATTCATGATGGTTTTGAGACTGCCAAGAACAAACTACCCATTCAGTACAAGGAGTTTTCTCTTAAAGAACTTGAGTTTTGGAACAAATACGGGATCAAAGTAGAGGTGCTCCAGAAATACAATGTGCATTCAATTGAAAGCTACAATGGTATAAGCAAAGAAGGTCGGGAATTCTTACTTACGAGTAGTCCGGAACAACCTATTTTTGGCTATCAAGGACGCCGGTTTACAAAACTCTACCGCCCATTTTCGAAACTCAGATTTCTTTATACCGGTGAAATCACGGAGAATTATGTTTTCGGCTTTGAACAACTTCCTGTAAGAGGAGACATTCTGTTTATTACCGGAGGAGAAAAAGATGTCTTGAGTTTAGCAGCTCATGGCTTAAATGCCATTTGCTTAAATAGCGAAACGGCACATATTCCGAAGAACTTACTGCGCGGGCTCAACTACCGTTTCAAACATATCACCCTACTTTACGATGTTGATGATACAGGTAAAACATCAATGGAGAGATTGTGTAAAGAATACAAAAACTACAAAGTCAAGAGTCTTCTCTTACCCCTATCTGGCACCAAACAGGATAAGGACGTTTCAGACTTTTTCAAACTCAAACATTCCGCTGAGGACCTCATGATGCTTTTTATGGAAATGCTTGATTCTATGTATGAAGACACGCTTTCGGTGATGAGAAGTTGTGAAATTGATTTTAAAAATCCACCAAAGGCTCCCGAACCACTAATTACAATCAATGATGTCACGATCGGAACCCCAGGTAACCTGCTTTGCATCGCTGGTTCTGAAGGAAGTGGTAAAACCAATTTTCTAGGGGGCATGCTCTCAGGTGCTTTAAAACCTGAAAACACAGTAGTAGACACCTTAGGTACTTTTGTACAATCTAATGAAGGAAACAAAGCAATTCTTCTCTATGACACTGAGCAATCTGAATTTCAGTTGTACAAGAACATTTCTTACATCATAGACCGCTCCAAAAGAGAAAAGCCACCTCATTGGTTCAAAGCTTTTGGCTTGGTAGGTATTTCAAGAAATGAACGCATGAACCTCATTCTTGAATCTATGGACCGTTTGTATTACGAGCATGGCGGAATTCACATGGTGGTTATTGATGGTATTGCCGATTTGCTCAACGGTGTCAATGACGAAGAAAGCTCCGTAAAACTCATTGAAGAGTTGTTTAGAATGGCAGCAATTTACAACACGTGCATTCTTTGTGTTGTTCACATGGCGCCATCAGGCATGAAACTTAGAGGTCACCTCGGATCAGAAGTACAAAGAAAAGCAGCCGGTATTCTTCTTGTAGAAAAAGAAGCAAATAGCAATTGCAGTGTTGTCAAGGCGCTGAAAGTCCGAGATGGATCACCCCTCGATGTACCGCTCATTCAATTTGGCTGGAATAAGGAACAAGGAAGACATGTTTACCTCGGAAACAAAAGCAAAGAAGAATCAGAATATCGAAAAATCAACGAACTCACCGAAGTTGCCAAAGAAATTTTCACTTCCAAAGCCAACTTAAGCTATACAGAATTACTTGCCGCAGTCATGGAAGCCCTAGATATCAAAGATCGCATGGCGCGTAACTACATAAAGTTCATGAAAGACAACGGAATCATCGAAAAATCCAACGGAATTTCCGTAGAATACTCACTTCCTCCAGGATTTTCCTAAAAACTTCCAAAATATTACCCCAATATTACCAGTTCAACCCCCATTTTCTGGTAAAAGTCCCTCAGTTTTGCTGGGGGATTTGGGATTTAAATCGGAAGTAGTTGCTTACCTTTTTTGGTAGAGAAATTAACAAAAATTAGATAATTTTCTTTAGACGCCAGTAAAAAAATGAAATCCAAATTAATCGGAATAAAATAAAACTAGAACAACCTATTACAAAAAAGTTAAAACCTCGATGAAAAATATAATGATTAAGAATAATTGCTAGAATAATGTATGCGATTGAATAAATGAAAGTCAAAATGAAGAGATCTTCAATCCCATATCGATCTGTTTTTATGTTTTCACTTTTGAGAAATATTTTATTTACGAAAAACATTGATAACTCAGATACTAAATATACCATCCAAAACCAAGAAAAACTTAGTGCAAAGCAAGTTGCAAATAGAAAGTAAAAGTGGATATTAATTAGAGGATTTCCTTGGATTAAATTTATCATCTCTGGTTTGAAAAGGTAAATGGAAATAAAGAAGAATGGGATAATACAAACGAAATAAAGAAATATCACTTTACTTGTTAATTTAAGCTTATCGAAATCGCTAATCCAACTCATAGCATTGATTTATTCATTCTAAATTTCTTCTAGATATTCTCCAAAAATCTCTTTCATTTTATCTCTCCATGGCAATGGAATTTCGCCCCATGTATCCCCCCAAGATTTTGTATGAACATATGCCCTGTAAGGTTTGTCAGAACTTGCATTATAACCTAATACGTCTTCAACATTTTCCTCCATTAATACAATCCTGCCATTAGATCCGACCGTTTTCCGAATTGGCTCATTAAATACTTCTGCACCTGCAGTTCCATGGTCGCGATCATGTACAACAATTGGCTTAATCCCAAGTGAAACTAAATACTTTACTAAACCTATGATTGCCGCTTTTCCTCTTGCTTTTACAACCTCAACATTTGCTTTTATTTTTAAACCAACATCTCGATCAAGTCTAATTAATGTTTCACGAATTAAGATATCCTCCGTATCTCCTTC
>VFQS010001574.1_pt1 | contig 20640 bp, 20 predicted proteins | sample 3512361 | NCBI WGS metagenome assembly VFQS01 (sample SAMN10412375, study PRJNA504923) | tailings metagenome | isolation source: Relicate 1 Philex TSF3 active mining | place: Philippines
ATGAATTACACTGTTACATACCTGACATATTGTTCCCGCAGCGCGACCTTGACCCCCCGAGGTCGCCCCGGCAGAAACGGTCACCCCCATGAACATTCGTTCTCGCTACACCCATACCTCCCGTCGACTCGCCGTGTTGGCGGGGTTCGTCATCGTCGGTCTCGGTCTCGTTGCCCAGCCGGCCGGCGCCACGCCGATGCCGAGCGGACAGGAGGCTCGCATCGTCGCCGAAGCACGGGTCGCCCTCGAGGCGATCGATCGCTATGCGGACCGGCGTGACCCTGACGCCTATGACCTCTACCTCGTCTTTGCCGATCGTCTCGCTGCCCGCGTGGCTGCATTCCTCGAAGTCGACGTGCGCGCGCTTCGCACTGCGTGGAAGGACTCCTCCGTGGCGCGCCAGCGTGCGGTGATGGCCGGACTCACACAGCTCGGTGTTCCGTATGAGGAAAATGCAGAGTTGCCAGGCATTGGTCTCGACTGCTCAGGGCTCACGCGCTTTGCGTGGAAGTCGAGCGGCGTCGCACTGCCACGCGGTTCGACCCTCCAATACGACGTGTCGTCACGTGTGAGCGTGGACGAAGCACAGCCCGGCGATCTCGTGTGGCGACCCGGGCACGTTGCGCTCTATCTCGGCATCGAGGGTGCGATCATCCAGGCACCGCGCACCGGTCGCAGTGTCGAGCTGCACCTCATGGAGGACCGCATCTGGTCCTGGTCGCGGATCGCCAATCCGCTCGTCTAGTTACTTGTGAATCGGACCAGTGCCGTCGCGCAGTGACGGTGCGAGTCGGCCGGTGCGTCGCGCGATGATCTCGCCACAGATCGAGATCGCGGTTTCTTCGGGAGTGCGTGCACCGAGGTCGAGTCCGATCGGCGACATCAATCGTGCGAGGTCTGCAGTGTCGGTCACGCCGACTTCGGCGAGTCGTTCCAGTCGTTTGGCATGCGTCTTGCGACTGCCCATCACACCGATGTAGCCGACGTTCGTGCGCAATGCGCCTTGCACTGCAGGCACGTCGAACTTTGGGTCGTGGGTGAGGATGCACACTGCATCACGAGAGCCGAGCTGGTGCCCGCGTTCAGAAAACAGTGGAGCCGGCCACGACACGAGCACCTCGTCGGCCATCGGGAAGCGTCGGCGCGTGGCGAAGACCTCGCGTGCGTCGCAGACCACCACGTGGTAACCGAGCACCTTTGCGACTTTGGCGAGCGCGGCCGTGAAGTCGACGGCACCGAAGATCCACATCGTCGGGGGCGGCGAGGAGACGTCGACGAAGACACGCACGGTCGGGGTGTCGACCAAGTCCTCCGGGGTCGTCTGGCCCTGTGGACCGTAGTGGCGCACGCTCGTGCGACCCGCTTCGATCTCACCCTCGGCATCGCGCACCACCACGCGATCCAGTTCGGGGTCGCCGAGTGTTCCGAGCGGCTGGTTGCCGGGGGAGAGCAACATCATCGAGCCGATGTTCGGTCCATCGATGACGGTGACGAGCGCGGTGGGAACATTTGCGCGCACACGTTCGGCGTAGATGGAGTACAGGTTCATGTCAGAAACTGAGTGGCTGGATGAAGAGATGGATGATGCCACCGCAGGTGAGGCCGACGGCGAAGGCCTCGTCGTCGGAGTAGCCGAAGGTGACGAGGCGAGGGGAGTTGTCGCCGTTCAGCATCGCGAGTGCCTCGGCTACGACGGCGCCCTCGACGCAACCGCCACTGACGGAGCCGATCACGTCGCCGTCTTCGTTCACTGCCATCGCCGCCCCTGGGTCACGCGGTCCGCTGCCCTCGATGTCGACGACGCGGGCGAGTGCGATGCGTTTGCCCTTGGCCCTCCAGCCATCGAGATCATCGAGCAAGTCACGCATGGGATGTAGTCAATCGGCGGAAATGACGTCTGCGAGGCGTTGGAGGGCGGCAAGTGAATGCCCCTCGACGAAGTCATCGACGTAGGGAAGCGCGGCGGCCATGCCGCGGGCGAGTGGCGCATAACCCGGCGTCACCTTCAGCGGGTTGACCCAGACGGTGCGGAACGCAACGCGCGACAGGCGCGACATCTGTTCGGCCAAGATGCGTGGATCGCCACGGTCCCAGCCATCACTCACGATGACGACGATCGCACCTCGTGCCATGCCGCGCACGCCCCACGTGTCATTGAACGTGCGCAGGCTCTCGCCGAGGCGCGTGCCGCCACTCCAGTCGGGAACTTGGGCAGATGCTCTCGAGAGCGCGCGGTCGGGATCGCGCTGGGCGAGTTCCTTCGTCAAGCGGGTGAGTCGCGTGCCGAAGGTGAAGGCCTCGACGCGTTGACGTCCGACGAGTGCGGCGTGCATGAAGCGCAACATCGCCCGCGAATACGGCTCCATCGATCCGGAGATGTCGAGCAGCACCACCAGCCGACGCTGGCGCGCGCCATGCGTTCGATGACGCAGATGGAGGGGCTCCCCGGATGTAGCGAGTGCTTCGCGCACGGTTGCGCGCATGTCGTGGCGAGCCCCGCGATGTCGAGTCGAAACCAGACGTAACGACGATCTTCGTGGACCCATCACACGTAGTCGCTGCATGAGATACGTCGACTCTGCCAATTCATCGGCGCTGTAGGCGGCGAAGTCCTTGTCGCGGAGCGTCTCGATCGCCGAGAAGCGCAGATGCACCGTCTCACCCTGATGATCAGTTGATTCGGAATCGCCTGCGAACTCTTCATCGTCAACGAGCAATGTGACGCTCTCGGTCGATGACTCCTCTGGTTCTGTCGTGCTTGATCGTTGTTCCCAGAACACCGTGAACGCGCGATCAAAGAGCGGTTGGTCCTCGGGGCGTCTGATGAGCGTTGCTCGGGCCGCCCAGTACACGGCGTCACGATCGGTGATCGAGGTGAGCCCGAGGGCGGATACGAAGGTGAGTACCGAATCGAGTGGCACGCTGAGTCCAGCTCCGCGTAAGACGCGCGCAAAGGAGACCGCCATGTGCTCGGCGGACGAGCGCTGCGTGAGCGTCATGGGGCGAGTCAGCCGGAGAGCAGGCCCTTGTCGAAGGCCTGCTTGATCAACTGTGGGATGCCGTGTTCGGCCACCTTGTCGTGGTCCTCGCGGTACTTAAGCACGGTGCCGAGCGTTGCGGCCACCACGCTGTCGTCGAGTTCGCGCACGCCGAGCCTGGCGAGCGCGCTCGCCCAGTCGATCGTCTCTGCCACACCGGGTGGCTTGTAGAGGTTCATCTGTCGCAGACCACCGACCGCTGCTGCAACCTGCTTGGCGAGTGTCTCGGACACCTGCGGCACCCGTGAGCGCACGATGGCGACTTCACGTTCGAACGTCGGGTGCTCGACCCAGTGATAGAGGCAGCGTCGCTTGAGTGCGTCGTGCACGTCGCGCGTGCGGTTCGAGGTGAGCACGACGACTGGTGGTGTGGTGGCCTTGAAGGTGCCGAGTTCGGGAATCGTGATCTGGAAATCGGAGAGCACTTCCAACAGGTAGGCCTCGAACTCGTCATCCGCACGATCGATCTCGTCGATGAGGAGAACGGGTGGAGTCGGGCGGGAATCGAGTGCGCGCAGGAGTGCCCGCTTGATCAGGAAGCGCTCGTTGTACAGCTCGCTTTCGAGTGCAGAGGTGTCTTTGGTCCGAGATTCCCCGGTTGCCTCGGCGGCGCGAAGATGCAGGAGCTGGCGCGAGTAGTCCCAGTCATAGACGGCTTGCGAGGCATCGATGCCCTCGTAACACTGCAGGCGAATGAGCTCTGCGCCGGTCATCGAGGCGATGACCTTGGCCAGTTCGGTCTTGCCGACACCGGCCTCGCCCTCGAGGAGGAGTGGGCGCTTCAGGCTGAGCGCGAGGAAGACTGCGGTCGCGAGTCCGTCGTCGGCGAGGTAGCCGTGAGTTCCGAGCGCGTTGCGAACGTCAGCAACGGATTCAAGTTGAGCAACGGCCATTGGGTGAAGGCTACGCCTCGTCGTCCTAGGAGTCGAAACCGAGTCCGAGTCGGTCCATCGTGCGCAACCACAGGTTGCGGTTGCCCGTCTTGTCCTCACGATTGAGTGCCCAGCGGGTTGCTTGGATGCCGAGGAAGCGGAATGGCTCGGGTGGGAACGGAATGGGCTTGGAGCGCACGAACTTCGTGCGCGTCGCCTCGGTCGAGCGACCATCCAGGAGGTCGAGCATCACTTGACCACCGAAGCGTGTGCTCGCGACACCGAGACCCGTGTAGCCGATCGCGTATGCGACCTTGTCACGCATCGCGGTTCCCCAGAACACGCTGTAGCGACTGCACGTGTCGATGGCGCCACCCCATGCATGCGAGAAGCGCACGCCTTCGAGTTGGGGGAACGTCTCGAAGAAGTGCTGTGACAACTTGGCCCACGTCTCGGGACGCGATTCGAGTTCGGTGTTCATCTTGCCGCCGAAGTAGTACACCGCGTCGTAACCGCCCCACAGGATGCGGTTGTCGGCGGTCAGTCGGTAGTAGTGGAACTGATTCGAGATGTCGGAGAGGCCTTGACGGTTCTTCCATCCGAGCGACTCGAGCTGAGTCGGCGTGAGTGGTTCGGTCGTCAAGCAGTAGTCATAGACGGGTGCGATGTAGTTGTGCATTCGACGGAGCAACGGCTTGAAGGCGTTCGTCGCGAGCGCAACCTTGCGGGCACGAATCTTCGATAGCGGTGTGGTGACGACGATGCCGTTGCCCGAATGGTCGAGGTCGATCGCTTTGGTGTCTTCGTAGATGCGCACACCGAGACTCTCCGCCGCGCGCTTCAAGCCCCAAGCAAGACGCGCGGGGTCGACCAGTGCGGCGGTGTCCTTGCACCACATGCCACCGGTGAAGATCGGCGAGTTGACCTCGCGTTTGACCGCTGCTTCGTCCAACCACTCCACCTTGTGGCCGAGGTCGCGAAGCTGTTCGTAGTCCTCGACCAGTTCGTCGAGGTAGTTGTCGTGGTGTCGAGTGCTGGCGATTTCGATCACGCCGTTGCGCTCGAAGTCGCAGTCGATGTTGTAGCGGCGGATCGCCGACTCGATTTCGTTCATGTTCTCGAGACCGAGGTCCTCGAGGAGCCCGACTTCGTCGGGGAAGCGCTCCTGGGCGTTGGCGATCCCGTGGGTGAGGCTCGAGTCCATGAATCCGCCGTTGCGGCCACTGGCGGCAGAGCCAGCCTCGTGGGCATCGATCAAGACGATGTCGCGGTTCGGATCGCGTTCCTTGGCGAGGATCGCAGTCCAGAGTCCGGTGTAGCCACCGCCGACGATGCACAAGTCGCAGGTCTCGGGATGCACGAGCATCGGATTGGCGTCCGGTTCGTCGGCGTCGTCCATCCAATACGCGTACGGCTCAGCATCCGCGATTGCGTCCAGGAAACGCTCGTCTGCACGATCCCCACTCATGGGGTTTCTCACCACCTAACTGTCCAACAGAGTAGTGCAGCCACAAGTAGCGTTCCTGTCGTGGATCTTGGAATTGCAGGAAAAACGGCAGCTGTCGCCGCAGGCTCTGCTGGGCTTGGATTTGGGAGCGCAAAGGCGCTCGCAGATGAAGGCGTGAAGGTGGCGATCTGCGGTCGCGACAAGGCCAAATTGGATCGAGCCGTCGCTGAAATCGGCAACGGTTGCGTCGGGATCGTCTGCGACGTATCGACGATCGAGGGTGCGCGCGAGTTCATCGCCAAGGCGACCGCCGCGCTCGGCCACATCGACATCCTCGTCGCCAACGGTGGAGGACCGAAGCCCGGATCGTTTGCTTCCGTCGACATCGAGGACTATCAGCCGGCGCTCGAGCGCAGCATGCTCGCCACGGTGGCGATGTGCAAGGACGCCATCCCCGCGATGCAGAGTCGTGGTTGGGGTCGAGTGGTGGCGATCACGTCGAGTTCCGTGCGTCAGCCGATCGCCACGTTGATCTTGTCCAACTCCGCGCGCTCGGGTTTGACGTCGTTTCTGAAGACGGTGTCGCGCGAGGTTGCCAAGGACGGCGTCACGGTGAACACCGTGCAACCTGGCTCGCATGCAACCGATCGCATTCGTCAGCTGTATGGCGAGTCGCTCGAGGGTGCTGCCGACGGAATTCCTGCAGGAGTCATCGGCGATCCGATGGACTTCGGCAAGGTCGTCGCGTTCCTGTGCGGCGAGGGTGCCAAGTTCGTCACCGGTGTGAACGTGCAGGTCGACGGTGGCGCGTATGCGGGGCTGATCTGATGTTGCAGCACGTTGTCGCCCTCACGTGGAACGATGACGTTCCACCCAACCACCACGAGACCGTGACGAAGGTGTTGCGCGAGATGGTGACGCACATCCCGAGCGTGCGTGACTACAAGTGCGGGCCTGACCTTGGAGTCTCGGCGCCGACGAATGCCGACTATCTGATCGTGGCCACCTTCGACGACGTCGAGGGGTGGCGGGCCTACGACGAGAGCGCACTCCACAACGAAGTTCGTGTGAAGTACTTCAAGCCGTACATCGCCACTCGCGCGGCGATCCAGATCGAAATCTGAATCAGGCCCGTCGCAACGTGCGGCGAGCTTCCCAGCGGGCGGCAAGCCAAAACGCCGCACCCACGTATAGCCAGCCGAGGACGATGTCGATCACCCAGTGCTCGCCGAAGTAGACGAGGCACAACGCCATCGCAGCGGGGAACACGAGCGAGATCGGGCGCAACAGCCGTGGAATTCGACTCCAGAAGAAGGCGACGACGAGCAAGGCGCAGGCCGCGTGCAGTGACGGCAGCGCGGCGACCGGATTGGAAATCGCCGCCCCACGATCGAAGATCTTCGACACCGTGTGTAGACCCATCCCCGACCAACCGCGCGCGGTGATGCGCTGCACCGGCTCCAGGTATCCATCTCGCGCGGCCATCCACGGCGGGGCAGCCGGCAGCACGACGTAGGTGATCACGGAGAGGAAGAAGAGGATCGTCAGGCGTCGTACGTAGCGCACCCATTCGGTTCGCGAGATCCACCACAGCACCACCGCAACTCCCGGCGGGAAGATGAAGTGCGTCATGTAGGTGACGGCAAGCGGATATTCGTACCACGCGAGCACGGGCGAGATGTTCAACTCTTTTTGGATCCAGACGTTTGGATCAACGCCGAAGAACATCGCGCGGTCGATGTCGCGCAGGAGGGTGAACGCGACGGGGCGGCCGAGCTGGTCGGCGAGTCCACGCGAGTACTCGTAGGCGAACAGCATCCCCGCGAAGATCGACCAGTCGCGCAGCATGTCGCGCTGTGCACGCCACGGCCGTCCGACGTTGGCGAAGATGAAGGCCGCAAGGATCCACGCAGTGACCGCGATGCGATCGACCGGTACGCCGAACCGATTCGCAGACCATGTGAAGATGACGAGATAGAGCGCGACGAACACCACGCGGGTGCGTCGCGGCGAGCGCGAGAGGATCGCGAGAAGGCGTGACTGGTTACGACGTTGCTTGTTCAAGGGCTCGACGAACGAGAACCTTAGCCAAGTGCACGCGATACTCACTGCTTGCGTTCAGGTCGCTCTGTGGTTCTGCTTCGTTCGCTGCCAGCTCGGCGGCGTCCGCTGCCGATGCTCCCTTGTTCACGGCCGCGCTCACGCTCGTGGCGAGAATGGGAGTCGAGCCCATGTTGACGAGGGCGACGCCCGAGTCACTCTTGCTCTTCCACGCTGCGACGCCGACGATCGCCCAATCCTGGGCCCGACGGTTGAACTTCTGAAAACTCCAGCCGGTCATATTCAACTTCGGTACGCGGATCTCGGTCAGCATCTCGTCTGGGGCGAGTGCACTTTCGAGGAAGCCCTTGTAGAAGTCCTTGGCCGCAATCAGACGCTCACCCTTCGGCCCGTGCGCTACATAGGTCGCTCCGAGGGCGAGCGTGGTGGCCGGTAGATCACTCGCTGAGTCGGCATGGGCGATCGACCCTCCAATCGTCCCGCGATGGCGCACTTGGGCGTCGCCAACGTGGCTCGCGGCGTGTGCGAGGAGTGGAACTTCTTTCTTCAGAAGTTCACAGTTCTCGATCCGCATGTGGCGCGTCAACGCACCGATGGCGATGTAGTCGCCTTTGTCGGTGATGTAGGACAGGTCGTTCAGTCGACCGATGTCAACGAGCACTCCCGGTTGAGCGAGTCGTAGTTTCATGAGCGGGATCAGGCTGTGCCCACCCGCCAAGAACTTTGCATCATCCCCGTACTGGCTGACGAGCGAGATTGCCTCGGCCGCCGATGTTGCTCGCTTGTAGTCAAATGCTGCAGGTATCACTGGTGTTCCCTTCGTCCTACTTCTTTGCTGCTTGCAGTGCTTTCCACACGTTGTGTGGGGAGGCTGGCATCGGCATCTCTGTCACGCCGAGGCCTGACAGAGCGTCGATGACTGCATTGATGACGGTCGATGCCGCACCGATCGTTCCGGCTTCGCCGATTCCTTTGACGCCCAACTGATTGGTCGGTGAGGGTGTCACCGTGTGGGCGGTAGTGATCGGCGGAACGTCGGAGGCCGCGGGCACGAGATACTCGGCCAACGTTGACGTCTTCAGATTGCCGTCGGAGTCATAGACGGCTTCCTCGTAGAGGGCCTGTGCCAGTCCCTGAACGACGCCACCGTGCACCTGGCCCTCGACGATGAGCGGGTTGATCTGGTTCCCGCAGTCGTCAACGGCGACGTACTTGAGCACGTCGACTTTGCCGGTCTCGGTGTCGACTTCGACGACGCACATGTGGGTTCCGAAAGGCCACGAGAAGTTTGGCGGGTCATAGGTGTACTGCGCCTCGAGGTTCGGCTCCATGCCATCGGGCAGGTTGTGAGCTGTGAACGCCGCGAAGGCGATCGCCGCCATCGGCACCGCTCGGTCAGGCGAGCCCTTCACGCTGAAGGTGCCGGCGTCGAAAGCGAGGTCTTCGGGCGAGCACTCGAGCTGGTGTGCCGCAATCTGTCGCGCCTTGTCGATGACTTTGTCACATGCACCTGCGATCGCAACACCACCGACCGGCAGTGATCGTGATCCATAGGTGTCCATGCCGAGTGGCGCAATCGCAGTGTCGCTGTGCAAGACGTCGATGTCCTCTGGCGGGATACCGAGCTTCTCGGAGGCGATCATCGCCCACGACGTCTCATGACCCTGGCCGTGTGGCGACGTACCGGTGACGACCTGCACCTTGGCGGTCGGCAGCACGCGCACCGTGGCTGCTTCCCATCCGCCTGCGCCATAGTTCAACGAGGCGAGCACGCGCGATGGCGCGAGACCGCACATTTCGAAGTACGAACTCATGCCGATGCCGAGACGCTTGGTCGAACCCGGCACGTTCTGCTTGGCCTGCTTCGCGCGAATGCCGGAGTAGTCGGCGAGACCCGCGGCCTTCTCTGCAGCAAGTGCGTGGTCGCCCGAGTCGTAGGTGAGTCCGCTGAAGGCGGTGTAGGGGAACTGTTCCTTCTTGATGTAGTTGCGCTTGCGCAACTCGTACGGATCGATGCCCATCTTGCGGGCGAGGGCGTCCATCGCAACCTCGATCGCATAGGTGGCTTCTGGTCGTCCCGCGCCGCGGTAAGCGTCCGTCGGGGTCATCGTCGTGAACACGCTGGTGCAGCTGAAGTCGTACGCCTGCGGGATGTCGTAGACACCCGCATAGAGGAACGCACCGAGGAGCGGCACGCCCGGAGTGACGAGCTGCAGGTAGGCACCCATGTCGCCGATCAGGCGAATGCGCACTGCGGTCAGCTTGCCGTTGGAGTCTGCGGCAAGTTCCACGAATTGGATTTGTCCGCGACCGTGGATGGTGGCCTGGGCATTCTCGCTGCGTTCCTCGACCCAGCGCACCGGCGCGTTGTGCTTGCGCGCAAGGCCGACGCACAGGAGTTCTTCTGCATACACGTCGAGCTTGGAGCCGAATCCGCCACCGACGCTTGGGGCGATGACGCGCAGCTGGTGCTCGGGAATGCCGAGGGTGAGTGCGGTCATCACCTTCAAGATGTGCGGCACCTGTGTGGCCGAGTACAGCGTGATATCGCCGCCGAAGGGCTGTGGCACCGCGGCGATCGCTCGCGGCTCCATCGCCATCGGGATCAGTCGCTGCTGCACGTAGCGCTCGCTCACGGTGTATGCGGCGTTCTTGAATGCCTCTTCCACGCAGCCCGGCGTCGCCTCTACGAGGAGTGGCCAGGTGTAGCTCTTGTTCGTGCCGATCGAGTCGTGGATGACGACTTTGTCGGTGAGCGCCTCCTCGAGATCGATGACCGCCGGCAACACGTCGTAGTCGACTTCGATCAGGTCGAGTGCATCTCGCGAAGCCGTCTCGCTCGTGGCGAGCACCGCGGCGACTCCATCGCCGACGTAGGTCACCTTGTCGACGGCGATCGGGTAGTGCGGCGGATTCTTCATGTCCGGCGTCACCGGCCATGCGCACGGCATCGGAGCTGCCCACATCGACGCGAGGTCTGCGCCGCTGTACACGGCGACGACACCCGGGAGGGCTCGTGCCGCGCTGGCGTCGAAGCGCGTGATCTTGGCATGCGCATGTGGTGAGCGCAGCACGGCAAGGTGGAGTGCCCCGGGAATCGCGAGGTCGTTGGTGAACTTGGCCTCGCCCGTGAGGAGGGCGGGGTCTTCGCGGCGCAACATGCGCGTGCCGATCACAGTGGTCGGCTTGTTCTCGGTCATGGTCATGACGGTTCCTCCTTACTTCGCAGCCGCGAGGACGGACTTGACGATGTTGTGGTACCCAGTGCAACGACACAGGTTGCCTTCGAGCCCGAGGCGCACATCCTCTTCGGTGGGCTTCGGGTTCTCCTTCAGCAGGCTGATCGCCGCCATCACCATGCCCGGTGTGCAGTAGCCGCACTGCAGTCCATGGTTTTCCATGAATGCGACTTGCATCGGATGCATCTCGCCGTTCGTGCTGATGCCCTCAATGGTCGTCACTGATGAGCCGTCTGCCTGAGCAGCGAGGAGCGTGCAACTCTTCACCGCTTCGCCGTCGAGGTGCACGGTGCACGCACCGCAGCTCGAGGTGTCGCAACCGATGTTCGTGCCGGTCAGTTGCAGGTGTTCCCGCAGATAGTGCACCAGCAAGGTGCGTGGTTCGACGTCTGATTCTTTCGCGACGCCATTGACGGTGATGTTGACTTTCACAAGCTCCCCAATCGATGAACTGTCTTCGACACCACACCCACGTGTGGCATCGATCCCCTGGGGGTCATCTTGCCCCATGGGGTGGGCTTGCGTCTAGTGGGGAATTACCTGACGACGAGCGTCGCCACCAACGCTGGCCATTTGGCGCAGGCAATGGGAAAGGTCCCTTGTTGAGGAACCTTGAGGGTCGCGGACGACTTCGCCTTGACCGTGAGGGCTGTGGCCCCGATCGTGAGCACGTACGGCTTGCGGTCGTTGTTGCGGATGGTGAGCATGCCGTTGCGGGCAATCACGACTCGCGCCTTGTCGAAGGCCGTAGAAGTGATGCTGAGCGTCGCGCGCGTGGCAACGAAGAACATGCTCGCAGGTTACTTGTCGAGTTTGTCGAGACCGCGTCGGGCGAAGGCGAGGGTAACGGCCGACATGATCACGATTGCGACGAGACCGCCCCACGTGTTCGACCACGCCATGTGGTCAGGCGAGCTGGCAGACACCAAACCTTGGCGGGCCAGGCGCAAGATGTTGGTTGCCGGGTTGAACCGCGCGGCCGAGTGAACCCAGCCACTCAACAACCACATGGGCATCTGTGCGTTCGATACGTACAACACGACAAACACTGTGAGCTGCATGATCGCAGCTGCGCGCATGTCGCGGAAGCGGAAGGCGAGTCCGAGGCCCCATCCGACCGAGATCGTGGCGATCCCGAAGGATGCAGCGAGCAATGCCAGCACTCCGAGGATTCCTCCCGTGAACCTCGCACCGAGCAACAACCCCATCGGGATCACGAAGGCGTTCAGGATCGCCGTCCTACTCCACGCGGTGAAGAGGGGTCCCACGATGAGCGCTCTGCGTGGGACTGGTGCCATGAGGAGCCGCTCGTAGAAGCGCGTCTCGATGTCGCGGATGGTGCTGAAGCCGAGTCCGATGCCGCTGAACGATGAACCGAAGCAGATGCCAAGCGGCATGAACCAGTTCGCAGAGCGATCGGTGGGGAAGCCCGGAATCTTGGTGATCGCAAAGTAGGTGCCCGAAAACGCGATCATGGTGAACACGGGCATCGCCACACTCGGAATGAATGCTGAAGGCATGCGCCGGATGGTGCGCAGGCCACGCAACATGAGACCGCGCCCGACGGCGACGGTCGAGGTGTGCAGCGATTCAGCGTGGAATTCGACGGTGCTCACAATGCCGCCAATCTGGCGCGCAGCGCGCCGAGTGCGACCATCGTGGCGGCGATGCACACCGCGATCGGAATGAGGATCGCCTTGGCGATCGAACCCATCGTCACCTGATGGAGCACCATGTCACGGAGTCCCTCGACGAGGTGTGAGATCGGGTTGATGTCGGCGATCTTGCGATACGTGCCGCTCATCGTCTCGCGCGGGAAGAACGCGCTCGAGAAAAAGAGCAGGATGAAGATCAGCGGAAAAGCACCCTGTACGGCCTCTGCCGAGCCGGTGCGAATCGCAACGGACGACATGAGCGCACCGATCGCGAGCGAGACAAGCCCGCCACTTGCGACCATCACCAGGAACGCCGGAATGCCGCCACGAATGGTGGCGCCGAACGGCCACAACACGAGGAGGAAGAATGCTGCCTGGAATGCGCCGAAGAGTGCACTACCAGCAAGGCGGGCGAGCACGATTCCTGAGCGCGTGGACGGTGCGAGGAGAAGTCGATCGAAGAACTTGTTCTCGATGTCGGTGGCAAGTGCTGCTGCACCGGAGATCGATCCGAAGAGCACGCCTTGGATCACGGTCGCGGCGAGTGAGAACTGGAGAAATGAATCCACTTCGGGGAAACCCGGCAAGTTCGTCGTCTTGCCGAACGACGATGCGCCAAGAGCGGCGAAGAAGATCGGGAAGATCATGCTCGGTGCACTCATCGCAGGTTGGCGCACGATCTCGAGCGTCGAGCGCTTGGTCATCTGCAACGTCTGTCGGATGGACAGCCCGAGGTTCTGCTCGGCGAGGACAGCCGTCACGATTGCGCACCTTCGAGGCGATGGCCAGTGGCTTCGGCGAAGACGTCATCCAGGCTCGGTTCGTTGACCTCGAGGTGCTGCACTCGTACCTGTGCCTCGTCAAGCTTGCGCACGACGTCGGTGACGACCGTTGCGCCTCCGCGCAATCCGACGCCGAGGGTTCCCTCCGCGGTCGGGCGAAGATCACCGAAGCCGAGCAACACCGATTTTGCCGTGTCCATTTGGTCCTTCGGGACGTTGACGAGGAGCGTCGGGAAGCCGACTCCCGCTTTCAGATCGCTCGGGCGTCCCTCGCGCACGATGAGGCCTTTGTCGATGATGGCGATTCGATCGGCGAGCTGGTCTGCCTCTTCGAGGTACTGCGTGGTGAGCATCACCGTCGTCCCTTCTTGGTTCAGTCGACGCACTTCTTCCCACAGCGTCAGTCGGCTCATCGGGTCGAGACCAGTCGTCGGTTCGTCCAGGAACAACACGCTCGGCTGGTGGATGAGCGAGAGCGCGAGGTCGAGTCGACGACGCATGCCGCCCGAATAGGTTCCGACGCGACGATCGGCGGCGGCCGTGAGTCCGACGCGCTCCAACAACTCCGAAGCGCGCGACGCGGTCTTGGATGACGGGATGCCGTAGAGCACGGCCTGCAGATGGAGCAGCTCGGTGCCGGTCATGAGCGGATCGATCGCGGCGTCCTGCAGGGCGACGCCGATGCGTCGGCGAACCTCGTTGGGTTGCTTGGCGACGTCAAAACCAGCGACACGGGCCGTGCCCGACGTCGGTCGAAGCAAGGTCGTGAGCATGCGCACCGCGGTGCTCTTGCCCGCGCCATTCGGCCCGAGGAAGCCGAAGATTTCTCCTTGGTTGACGGTGAGGTTGATGCCGTTGACGGCATGCACGTCGCCGAAGTGACGCACGAGGTTCTCGGCGACGATTGGGGCTTGTGAAGTCATGGCTCCACGCTATGACTTTCATTCGAGTACGAACGACCTGGAGGTTCAGCGTGCGTCGTGAATCGCGCGCCACACACGCTCGGACGTAGCCGGCATGTCGATGTGACGGATGCCCAAGTGGGCGACCGCATCGATGACCGCCGATTGCACGGCAGGAGTCGACCCGATCGTCCCCGACTCACCGATTCCCTTGGCTCCGAGCGGATTGCGGGGCGTCGGGGTCTCCATGTGGACGACCTCGAAGGAGGGCAGCTCGGCGGCCGAGATGAAGGCATAGTCCGCGAGATTCGACGTGATCGGGTTGCCGTCTTGGTCGTAGCGCACCTCTTCGAGGAGCGCCTGTGCAGCACCTTGAGCGATGCCGCCATGGATCTGTCCGTCCAGGATGAGCGGGTTGAGCACGCGACCTGCATCGTCGCACGCGACGTGACGCACGTGACGTACCTGACCGGTCTCGACGTCGACTTCGACGACCGCAACGTGTGAGCCGAACGGGAACGTCGGACCTGCTGACGGGAACGTCGTGTATTGGGAGAGCCCGCCATCGTCTTGCTGCGCGAGTGCGACATCCGCCCACGTCTTGGCAACAGCGGGGGTGCCGGCAACGTGGAACGCACCATGGTCGCGATCGAACACGACGTCGGCCTCGTTTGCTTCGAGCAGCCGGGCCGCATGCTTCTTCGCTTGCTCGATCAATTCGCGCGATGCTTTCTGTACCGCAGCACCACCCAATTGCAAGGAGCGCGACCCCATCGTGCCGCCACCGACGGGGACGAGGTCGGTGTCTCCCCACACGACGTCAATTTCGTCCATGGGGATACCGGTCTCTTCGGAAGCGATCATCGACCACGACGTCACGTGACCTTGACCGTGAGGTGATGTCCCGGTGTAGACGATCGCGCGGCCGTTCGGCAGCACTTCGACCTTGGCGTCTTCGCTCGAGGACGTTCCTGCGGTTATCTCGACATACACGCTCACGCCGATGCCGAGCTGCAGGCGATCCCCACGCTCGCGGCGAGCCCGCTGATCGGCGCGCAGTTGTGCGTAGTTCGCCGTCGTCAGCGCGCGGTCGAGCGCACCTTCGAAGTCGCCGACGTCATAGGTTTGGCCGATCGCGGTGGTGTGTGGCTCCATGAACTTGCCGATCAGGTTCTTGCGACGAACGTCTGCCGGATCCATGCCGAGCTCGGCGGCGAACAGATCCATCGCGCGCTCGATCGCTGCCGTCGCCTCGGGGCGGCCAGCGCCGCGGTAGGCAACGGTGGGGGTCGTGTTCGTCGTCACCGACACCGTGTGCACGTCGATGCGAGGGATCGCATACACCCCGGATGCCATCGGGCGCGTCATGAACGGAGCGAGGATCGAACCGATGTCGACGAAGGCGCCGGCGTCTTGGTACACCTTCAGTGTGTAGGCGAGCACCTTGCCGTCGCGGGTTCCGCCGATGGCGACGTCTTGGATCTGTGCGCGACCGTGACCGAGTGCAACCATCGACTCGCTGCGTGTCTCGCGCCAGCGCACGGGACGACCGGTTCGCTTGGCCAACATTCCGAGCAGCACTTCTTCGGGGTAGGCGTCGATCTTGGCGCCGAATCCACCGCCAACATCAGGGGTGATGATGCGGACGACGTCTGGTTCGACGCCGAGCGTTGCAGAGATGCGGGCCTTGGCGCCTTGGGCGTGCTGTGAGGAGATCCACTGAATGAGTCGACCCTCGCTCCACACGGCCGCACTGCCACGAACTTCGAGCGGACACGGGGCGACTCGCTGATTGTTGATACGTGCACGCACCACGACGTCGCAGCCATCGAATGCGTCGTCAGCGATGCCGGGCATGCCGAACACGGTGGAGTCGACGACGATGTTGCTTCCGACCGCGTCGTACAGCGGGATTGCACCAGGTGCCATCGCCGATTCCATGTCGACGTACGCCTCGAGGACGTCGTAGTCGATGATCACGCGTTCTGCAGCGTCTTCGCCCTGGTCGGCTCGCTCGGTGAGCACGACGGCGACTGGTTCACCGACGTAGCGCACCTTGCCACTCGCGAGCAGTGTGCGGGATACGACTGGGTTGTAGGTCGCGGGGATCTCTGCGAGTTCGAGGTCGGTGGCCGTGTAGATCGCAACGACGCCTGGTTGCTCGAGTGCATCAGCAACGTCGATCGAGATGATGTTGGCGTGAGCCACCGTGCTGCGCACGTAGGTGACGTGGAGCGCACCGGCGAGCAGTGGCTCATCGAGCATGTCGTCGACATAGACGCCACCGGTCGTGAGGAACTTCGGGTCTTCCTTGCGCTGAACTCGATTGCCGAGGATGCTGCCGGCCACGTGTGCTCCTTTGCTCGGTGAACGAAAGGCTAGTGAAGCTGGGTCGTTACGGCGTCAGTGGCTGGAGCGAAATCTCGCCCTTGGCGCGGCGGTCCGCGACCTCGATGGTGCGCACGACGAGCGCGCCGGACACCAACGTGTAGGGCCAGCGCTCGGGGAGCGTTGCCGAGAGTGCAGGGATGTCCATCATGGGGAGGCGGCGCTCATTGGGCTGCAGATAGCCGAGCTGCGTGCGGATGGCGTCGCGCAGACCCTCCGGGGTCTTCAGGTACAGGATCTGGTCCTGCAGTTGCTCGACGACGTCTTCGTACGCGCGGTATTCACTCTCGCGTTGCGCGAGGACCTCGCGTTGGTGCAACCAGGTGCGCACCGGGAATACGAACATCGTGACGGCAAGGGCGATGACGAGCACGACACCGAGCGGCATGCTGGCGATGCGAAAGCCACGGTGGCGAACGAGGTCGGTCTCGGTCGAGGACACCTCAATATTGTGGTCGCCCGAAGGCGCCAAGTGAGGGAGTCTCGCTAGGACAGTGGAGCGAGTGCGGCGCGACCCTTGAACAGTGCTTGGGAGCCGAGCGCTGATTCGATGCGCAACAACTGGTTGTACTTGGCCACGCGATCGCTGCGGGCCGGGGCACCGGTTTTGATCTGACCGCAATTCGTTGCAACCGCGAGGTCGGCGATCGTCGAGTCCTCGGTTTCACCACTGCGATGGCTCATCACGCTCGTGTAGTGGTTTGCGTTCCCGAGGGCGATCGTGCGCAGGGTTTCGGTGAGCGTGCCGATCTGATTGACCTTGATGAGGATGCTGTTCGCACACGTTCGCTCGATGCCCATCTTCACGCGCTCGACGTTGGTAACGAAGAGGTCGTCGCCGACGAGTTGGATCTTGTTCCCGAGTTTCGCGGTGAGCTGTGCCCAGCCCTCCCAGTCGTCTTCGGCCATGCCGTCTTCGATCGACACGATGGGGTAGCGACCCACGAGCGAAGACCACCAGTCGCTCAACTCTGCGCTCGTCATGGTGCGACCCTCACCAGTGAGGTGATACTTGCCATCGCGATACAGCTCGCTCATCGCGGGATCGAGTGCGATTGAAATGTCGGTTCCCGGCGTGAAGCCGGCCTTCGTGATTGCCTCCACGAGGATCGCAATCGCTTCTTCGTTGCTGCGCAAATTGGGAGCGAAGCCACCTTCGTCACCGACTGCAGTTGCAAGACCGCGCTGGTGGAGGAGCGACTTGAGCGCGTGGTACGTCTCGACACCCCAGCGCAACGCTTCGGAAAATGACGGTGCGCCGACCGGCATCACCATGAACTCCTGCAAGTCGACGTTGTTGTCGGCGTGTGCGCCGCCGTTGACGACGTTCATCATCGGCACCGGCAACACGCGCGCATCGTCTCCGCCGAGATGTGCGTAGAGCGGCAATTGGGCATGGGCCGCGGAGGCGTGCGCAGTCGCAAGGCTGACCGCAAGGAGTGCATTCGCTCCGAGCCGTGACTTGTTCGGTGTGCCATCGAGTGCGCACAGGTGGTCGTCAAGCGCAGCCTGATCACTTGCGTCGACTCCGTTGAGTGCCGCGGCGATTTCGCCGTTCACGTTGGCAACGGCGTTCGCGACACCCTTGCCGCCGTAACGCGAACCGCCATCGCGTAATTCGCGCGCTTCGTGTTCGCCGGTGGACGCCCCGGAGGGGACGATCGCTCTGCCGCGTGCGCCGCCATCGAGCGTGACCTCGGCCTCGACGGTCGGGTTTCCTCGGGAGTCGAGGACTTCGCGGGCGACGAGACGAGTGATGCGTGGCATGGTTACAGACTATTGACCCTTGGCGAGATCCCAGAGTTGATCGAGTGTCTCGAGCGATGCAGTTTGGATATCGATCGAGCGTTTCGCGGCGAGTTGCTCGACGAGTTCGAAGCGTGCGCGGAACTTGTTGCTCGCCGCTCGCAGCGCACCCTCTGCATCGATGCTGAGGTGGCGGGACAGATTGACGACGCTGAACAACAGGTCGCCGAGTTCGAGTGACACGGTCTCAGGGTCGGCGCCAGCATCGACGGCCTCGCGTAATTCACGCGACTCCTCGACGATCTTGTCGTAGGCGCCACCTGCATCCGGCCAATCAAAGCCCACTCCGGCTGCTCGCTTCTGCAACTTCGTCGCATAGGAAAGCGCCGGTGCCGCCTTGGCAACGCCCGTGAAGATCCCCTCGTCCTTCTTCGTGCCGTCCAGTCGCTCCTGCTGTTTGACACCATCCCAGGTCGTCACGACATCGTCTGCGGTCTGTGCAGTGGCGTCCCCGAACACGTGTGGATGACGTCGCACGAGTTTGTCGTGGAGGGTGCGCGCAACGTCGGCCATCGTGAAGCGGCCTTGCTGCTCGGCAATCGTGGCGTGGAACTCGACTTGATAGAGAAGGTCGCCGAGTTCCTCGATCAACGCCTCATCGGTCGATGGATCGTCCTCCGACAGATTCTCGAGTGCATCGATTGCCTCGTACGTTTCCTCGAGGAGGTGCTTGATGAGACTTGCGTGCGTCTGTTCGCGGTCCCACGGGCACTGCTCGCGCAGGGTGCGGGCGAGCTGGTGCAGCTTGACCATTTCTCCCGCGATAGGGCTACCGAGGGTGGGGATGTAGAGCGAAGTGAGGTGATCGGCTTCGATCGTGCGGTCCATCTCCGACCACGTCGTGTGGATCACGCGCTCGTCGGAGAGTCCGAGGTGGTGCAAGATCACGATGGGTTCGTCGCCTGAAGCGTCATCGTGTGCCAACTTGATGTCGGAGAGGACCCAACCCGCATGCGTTTGCGTGACGAGCAACGGGCCACGTTCATTTGCGGCCTGCTGGGCGAAGCGATGTCCGTCGATGACGCGAACGCCATCATTTACCGGATCGATGCCAAGCGCGTTCCACGCGAGGTCGAGGAAACTCATCGAGGCAACGACGACGACCTCAACGCGTGGATCGGCGCGCAACAGCGCAACGCTCGACTCGAGGATCAGTGGCGAGCCGGGAACCGCATACAGCACCTCGCCGTGAGTGTTGGCTGCTTCAACCAGTCGCTCGACGATCGCTCGGTATACCTCGTCGAAGGTCGGCAAGGCGTCGTAGAGATCGTCGAAGCTCGTGCACTCACCAAGGAGTGAGACCGATTCATGACGCATCGTGCGGACGTATCGGTGACGCGAGCTGGCAATCGCGTCCAGCGTGGCTTGCGTGACGTGTGAAGAAGGGCCGGGGCCGAGGCCGACGACGGTGACGCGCGGCGTGGTCACGGGATCAGTTGGCGACGAACGTTCCGGTCGCAGGGTTGTATCGGCCGTACTTGGAGCCGACCTTCACGTCTGCGGTTGCCATGAAGCCGTTGATCAGGAACTCACCCGGATTCGTCGTCATCAGCGTGGTCGCCGACAGTTTTACGTCGTCGAAGGGACGCACATAGATGACGTGGTACCCGAAGCTCGACTTGACCGGTCCCGTCGGCACTCCCGCCTTCGCGGTGAGCGCGCCAGCGACGAAGTCCTTGTCGAATTGGGTCTGGTAGTCGGCGAGTGGAATGCAGTCACCGTCTTCGCTCCCAAGGACGCCGCCGCTCTTGTCGGCACCCGGTTCGATGCTGTATTTGCCTGCAACGTCTGCGAACTTCGCTCCCGCATTCACTTCGTCGAGAGCCTTGCGCGCGGTGGACTCTTCCTTGACGACGAGGTGGGCGACGCACATCATGCCAAGCGATGCAGGCGACGACTCATACATCGCCTGCAGATCCTTCTCGCTCGGCGCACTGAGGCGAGCAAGTGCGAGATCGCCTGCGTTCAGCGAAATGATCAGATCCTGCAAATCTTCGCCCAAGTTGGAGAACGCGGGGTCTTGGGACACCTGGGTGCGCACCTTGGTGCGGTCGGCTTCGGTGACTTCTTCGCCGTAGTTCGCGAGCAATTCTTTCGTCGCTTCACCGCGGTAGAGCGCGTTCAATACTGAGCGACTGGCATCGGGCGCGACCTGACCGTTTTCGATCGTGATCTGACCGGCATCGCCGAGCTGAGTGAGGATCGTGTCGAGGAAGTCTGCGGAGATCGATTGTGAACCGACGCGCAAGGCGTCTGTCGAAGCGACACCACCGCAGCCAGCGAGACCGAGCGTCCCGAGAGCAAGGAGGGACACAAGGATTCGGCGTGGGGAGTTCGTGATCATTGCGACAAGCCTAGTTGTCGAGGTCGAACATGGACTCGAGGAAGGAGAGCAGCGCACTCACCGCATCACCCGTGCGGGGCATGGTGATCGTGATGGTGTGCAACTT
>VFQS010001576.1_pt1 | contig 20637 bp, 21 predicted proteins | sample 3512361 | NCBI WGS metagenome assembly VFQS01 (sample SAMN10412375, study PRJNA504923) | tailings metagenome | isolation source: Relicate 1 Philex TSF3 active mining | place: Philippines
GGTAGTGAGATTCGCGAGAAGATGGCAAGCAATATTCAAGAGGTGAAGGCGCGTGGAGCGCACGTGATCCTCGTTGCTGACACAGCAAGCGATATCCCTGCAACGGATTATGCGATCCGTGTGCCGGCGACGCTCGAGTTGTTGCAGCCCATCGTCTCGATAGTGCCGTTGCAGGTTTTCGCCTTTGAAATGGCCCTGGTGCGTGGAAATGATGTGGATCAGCCAAGAAATCTCGCAAAATCCGTGACTGTGGAATAGCGCGGGAGATAGTCATGTCGATTGAGCAGATTCCCTCGCGCCGTCGCTTGGAGATGATCAAAGCGATCAAGATCTCTGCAGCGCTCTTCTTCGGGTATGTCCTGGTCACGCTCTCCGTAGTTTTGGATACTCCAGTTCGCACCTTCGATCAGTTCGTCCATAAGATCGATATGCCCGATTATCCGTGGATCTTGGAATTCACAGTTCGTCGAATCGATGATCTAGGGCTTCGCGGACTCACGGCGACGATCTTGATCATCCTTGCGATCATCATCGGACGTCGCTTTCAATCGTGGCGACCTTTCAATCTCTCGATCCTTGCAATCCTCTTACTCAATCTTGTGGTTGGTGCTTCGAAGATCGGATTCGGTCGAACCAAACCCAGGCTTAAGATCGATGAGCTCTTCGCTGATGGAATGAGTTATCCATCAGGACATTCATCCAATGCCCTCCTTACCTGGGGGCTGATGGCGTATCTGGTCTATCGCTATAGCCATCGTGAACCCTTTGAAGGTTTCAAACTGACGTGGGGCGTTGCGATCATCTCGTTATCGGTCTGTGCTGCATCAATCCTTCGTGATACCCATTGGGTCTCCGATCTCGTCGGCGGACTCTTCGTGGGTGGCGCGCTCTTGGTCTTTGTCATCGCAATCGATCGTGCTTGGCCGTCGAAGAAGCAACCTTCGTAAGCGAATTTGAAATGAGAGCCTTCGCGGAGATCGACCTTGGTGCACTGAAGTCGAATGTTGCCTTGCTCCGTGAAAAGGCGGGGGCGGCGCGACTTTTGGCGGTAGTGAAGGCAGATGCGTACGGCCATGGCCTGATTCCATGTGCAAAGGCGGCTTTGGAGGGCGGGGCGCAGTGGCTTGGCGTAGCGCTTCTAGAAGAGGCGCTAGCTATACGTTCCGCTGGGATCAAAGCGCGCACCATTGCTTGGTTGACGCCGCTCGGGAGCGATTTCGACTCTGCGATTCGCGAGGATATTGACCTCTCTATTCCCACACGTGAACATCTCAAAGCTGTCATCGCTTCGGGGCGAAAGGTCGGAGTGCGACCACGGGTTCATCTTGAGATCGATACTGGAATGTCTCGAGGTGGCGTGATCGATAACTCGGCCGAGTTCAAGGCGTTGGTTGCAGATCTCGTTGATGCAAGCCAGAAGGATCTGGTTGAAGTCAGTGGTGCATGGACTCACTTCGCTCGTGCGGACGAACCGAATGAAGCGATCAATGACGAACAGCTTACGCGTTTCGATAGAGCGCTTGATGAGATCTTCGGTGCAGGACTTTCGATTCCAATCCATCACATCGCGAATTCGGCGGCAACGTTGAGTAACGATCGCGCAAAGTATTCGATGATGCGTGCCGGAATTGCGATCTATGGGTTGAGTCCTGATGTTGCGATGATGGGGGATTCAAAGACTTTGGGATTGAAACCTGTCATGACTTTGAAAGCGCAATTGCAATTGGTCAAAGATGTTCCAGCGGGAGCGACGGTTGGTTATGGCGCGACGGCAGTCGTTGAGCGAGATACAAAACTTGGTGTCGTTGCGATGGGATATGGCGATGGAATTCCACGAAATACGAACTCATCGGCAGGTGTATTCATCGGCGGAAAGCGAGCACCGATCATCGGTCGCGTTTCCATGGATCAGTTCGTTGTTGATCTCGGTCAAGAGTCAAGGGCTCAAACTGGGGATTTGGTGATTGTTTTCGGCAGTGGTGCTACGGGCGAGTACACCGCGGATGATTGGGCACGCGCCGCAGGAACAATTGGTTATGAGATTGTTACCAGAATCGGGCCGCGAGTGCCTAGAATCTGCGTCAATCATGAGCACCCCTCAGAGTGAGAAGACCCGTCGCGAGATCCTTGAAATCGACGACCTTTCGGTCAATTTCGGTGGACTTAAAGCGTTAAGTAACGTCACGCTCAATCTTCGTGAAGGTGAAGTCCTTGGACTGATCGGTCCCAATGGTGCAGGTAAGACGACGCTCTTCAATGCGCTCAGTGGTTTCGTCACTCCAGCATCTGGATCGTTGAAGCTCTTCGGTGAAGAGAAGAAGTGGCCACGTCCTGATCAACTCGTCGATCTCGGTATCGCTCGAACCTTGCAAGGCGTTGGACTCTTTCCAGACCTCACAGTTCTTGAGAATGTGATGCTCGGTGCGGATCGGATGGCGAAGACCGGACTCATTCGCGCAGCTCTCGGACTTACATATAAAGATGAGAAGGCGTTAGCCGAGAAGGCGCAGACCATGCTCGAGCGGGTCTATGCCGGACACCTTTCGGATCGTCGCGCGGACACACTCTCTTATCCCGATACCAAGCGCGTTGCGATCGCAAGGGCGCTCGTGAGCGATCCGAAGATCTTGCTTCTGGATGAACCAGCTGGTGGTCTTGGTGCGCAAGATATTGCTTGGCTCAATGGATTGATTCGAAACCTCACCTCATCTTGTTCGATCGTCTTGGTTGAACACCATATGGATGTCGTGATGAGCGTCTGTAATCGAATCTACGTTTTGAACTTCGGCCAGATCATCGCCAATGGAACTCCAGATCAAGTTCGAAGTGATGATGCCGTGATTGAGGCGTATCTCGGAAGCGGGGCTAGAAGTGGGGCGGGGCACTGATGCTCAAAGTTGAACGCCTCGTCGTCGAACATGGTGCGATTCGCGCCATCGATGGAATCTCTTTTGATGTCGCTCCAGGAACACTTGCTGCAGTCATCGGTTCGAATGGCGCAGGTAAGACCACGTTGCTTCGCACTCTCTCTGGTTTGAAGGAAGCGAAACTCGGCAAGATCTCCTGGAATGGACAAGAGATCACCGGACTCAAGCCAGAGGATCTGGTTCGTAAGGGATTGAGCCACGTTTCTGAAGGAAAATCAGTCATTCCAGAGCTGACGGTCAAAGAGAACTTGGCGCTTGGTGGACTATGGCGGAACAACAAGAGCGAATTGAAAGATTCGATCGATGAGGTCGTTGCACTCTTTCCTCGTTTGGGTGAGCGCATGGAGCAACGTGCTGACACGCTCTCGGGCGGAGAGCGACAGATGCTCGCGATTGGTCGTGCTTTGGTTTCAAAGCCATCACTTCTCTTGCTCGATGAACCATCACTTGGTCTTGCACCACTTGTCGTCGAACAGATCTTCGAAACGGTTTCAAAGCTCTGCAGAGAGAGAGGAATCACCATCGTGCTCGTTGAGCAGAATGCGATGGGTGCGCTCTCGATTGCCGATAAGGGAATCATCATCAACCTCGGTGTGATCGTCGCCCAGGGAGATGCCAAGGAATTGATCGACGATCCAGCGCTTCGGTCAGCGTATTTGGGGATCTGATGCAACAGTTCATCAATACCTTACTCATCGGGATCAGCATCGGCTCGATCTACGCATTGATGGCGCTCGCTCTTGTCTTGGTCTGGCGTTCGACTCGGGTGGTGAACTTCGCGCAGGCAGGACAGGCGATCGTCTCGACCTATGTCGCTTGGGAAGTGGTCAATCGAAGCGGTTCGTTCTTGATGGCCTTCATCTTGGCGGTTGCGATCGGTGGCTTGATCGGTGGTCTGGTCGAGAGCGGTTTGATGCGCACTCTCTTCAAGCACGCGAGTGATGGTCCAGTTGCTGCGGTAGCTCCTGTTATTGCAACCCTTGGTTTGCTCGGTGTGATCCGCGCGATTGTCGGATTGATCTGGACCAATGAAGGAAAGCGATTTGATTCACCGGTCGACACCGCAGGGTTCGTAATCGGCGACACGACTTTGCCGTTCTCTAGGCTCAATCTCATGATCGTCGTTACGGCAGCGATCGTGATGATCGTCTTCTCTCTTGTCTTCCAAAAGACCAATCTCGGCCTTGCGCTCAGGGCTGCTGCATATAACCCTGAAATTGCGCGTCTTTCTGGGGTGCGCGTTGCACAGACTCGAACCATCGGCTGGGTCTTTGCCGGAGCTGCAGGAGCGGTCGCGGGCATCTTGGTCTCGCCCAACGATTCACTTACGCCGAACTCGCTCGACACGTTGTTGGTCTTCGGTTTCGTTGCAGCTGTCATCGGGGGATTGGAGAGCCTTCTCGGTGCAGTTGTCGGCGGACTCGTCCTTGGAATTGGTCTCTCTTTCGTACTTATCTATCTGGGTACTTCTTTGGTCTTCCCAACGGCATTCGTTGTCCTAGTTCTCGTCTTGCTCGTTCGCCCTTCAGGAATCTTTGGAGTGAAGGGAGCGCGTAGTGCTTAAGCGGAAGAAAGATGCTGAACACAAGAGTGTGAAGGCCGAGCGCAATCCAAATCGACGCCGCTTCATCTTCTTCATCATCCTTGGTTGGGCGCTTCTGATCATTGGTGATCGCGTCGATGAACTGCGGGTCTATCAAGGAGCTTTGATCGCGGTCTATGCCCTTGCAATCGGTTCACTTATTCTCTTGACTGGTTATTCAGGTCAGATCTCTCTCGGTCATGGCGCATTCATGGCGGTCGGTGCCTATTCAGCGGCGTTGACGCAAATCTATCTTTCGCCGCCACTTATCCTTACTTTTGTTGCTGCCGTCGTGGTCTCTGCGCTGGCTGGAGCGTTACTCGGTGGCGGAGCTTCGCGATTGGCGGGTCCATATCTTGCGGGTACGACCCTTGCATTAGCACTCGGACTTCCAACACTTGCCAATCAATTCGATGTCCTCGGTGGCGAGACTGGATTGACTTTCGATGTTGGAATGGCGCCGGAGAGATTCGGCTTGGAGTTCACTCTCTATAAGTGGTTTTTCTGGATCGCAGCTCTTGCAACGTTGATCATGCTCTGGATGACGCAGAACATACTTAAGAGTAGATATGGAAGAGCGTGGCGAGCAGGACGAGCGAATGCAGCGGCGGCCTCACTCCTAGGGTTACACGTTGGTCGACGAAAAGTCCTCGCCTTCACCATCAGCGCAGGTATCGCCGGCCTTGCTGGGGCTTTGCTGGGTATGACCGTTTACGTCTCGCCTTCTAGCTTCACCCTGAGCCTTTCCTTCGCAATTATTACCGGAGCCGTACTTGCGGGTCTTACTAGCCTGGCAGGTACCATCGTTGGCGGATTGGTCCTGGTTGTGATCCCAGAGATCGCCGAAATCATCTCCGAGAACTTCGGGGAGTCGGAAGCGTTCACTGCGAACATTCCGGGATTGATCACAAGTGTGCTGTTGATCCTTGCGGTGGTTCTCACACCGAATGGGCCAGCAGAACAATGGCATCACCATAAGGAAAAGAAGAAAGAGAAACAGAAACACAACTAACTTGTAAATAGTTAGTAAACGGAAGGAAGACAATGATCGGTTCATTCCGCAAGAAGGGCCTCGCGGCTGCTTCTGCAGTGATCGCCGTGGCAGGACTTGCGCTTACATCTGTACCAGCGCAGGCAGTCGAGCCAGGCGTCACATCGACCACGATCAAGTTGGGAACCACAGTGCCGCTTACCGGTATTGCAGGACCTGGCTACGCGAAGGTCGCTCCAGCAATGAAGGCTTACTTCGACTATGTCAACGCCAATGGCGGAATCAATGGTCGAAAGATCCAACTCGTCATCAAGAATGACAAGTACCTCCCACAGGAGTCAGTACTCCTCACAAACCAATTGATCCTCAAGGACAAGGTCTTTGCGATCGTTGGAGCCCTCGGTACCGCGAACAACCTCGCTGTCAACAGCCGTGTTCGTCTCGGTGCTCGTGGTGTCCCCTCACTTTTCGTGAATACAGGTTTCAGCGGCTTCGCTGACAAGAAGAAGTTCCCAACTGTCTTCCCACTCTTCTCTTCCTATGCAATGGAAGCGAAGATCATGGGTAGCTACATCAAGGAGAACTTCGCAGGTAAGAAGTTGGGCCTCATCTATCAGAACGATGATTTCGGTGCCGATGCTCTCAAGGGCTTCGATGCGATTGGTCTCAAGTTCGATGAGAAGATCCCTTACGTCTCCGGAACACAGAATGCAACGACTGCGACCACATGGATTCAGAAGCTCGCAGCAGCAAAGGTTGAGGTTGTCTATGTCTTCGGTGTCACTACCGCGACAGCAGCAGCAATCGGTGTTGCAGCAGCAGCTGGCTACAAGCCTCAGTGGGTCTTCGGTTCCGTCGGTGCTGATGCGACAACCATCGCAGGACAAACCACCGTTCCTGTAGCGCTCCTCAATGGAGCTCTCTCAGCTTCCTTCATGCCTGATGCAGCGGATACTTCGGATGAATATGTGAAGTTCTTCCGCGAAGTCAACGCTGACTACAACAAGGGTGTCACTTTCGACAACAACGTTCTCGCTGGAATGAATGGCGGAATGATGGTTGCGAATGCGCTCAAGGCAGCAGGTCCAAAGCTCACTCGTAAGGGCTTGATCGCAGTAATCGAGAAGAGCGGTGCGAACTTCGCAAGCGCTGGTCTCGTTCCACTTGGCTACTCCAGCACTAGCCGCGTTGGTTATACCGGCTACTGGATCGGCAAGTACAACGCTTCAGGCGCGCTTCTCCCAGTAGAGGCAAAGAATGTCGTCTACACAACAGACTCACTCAAGGGTCCAGTTGTGAAGACAACATCAAAGCGCCCAGCTCTTCCAGCGAAGGGATTGCCTAACTAATGAAATCAACAATTAATCGTAAGTTCGCTGTCGGATTCATCTCCGCCGCGCTCGTTGCGCTCTCACTCGCAGTGGTTCCAACCGCTGCTCGTGCTGCTGATCCGGTCTGCGTCACTGCAGGTGGAATCAAGAGCTGCCAAGGTGTCACTTCAGATGGTGCGAAGTACCTTCTTCAAGCACCATTGAATTTCAATGGCACTGCATTCCTTTACTCAAAGGGATATCGCTATCCGATCAGCATTCCAGGTGTCTGGGATGTAGCTGCATCGAGTCTTGCCGAGCAGGTTCCTGGTAAGAACGCTGCGGATAAGACAGCGATCGCCACTTACCTTCTCTCCAAGGGATACGGAATCTTCTCCTCCGCGTACACCAAGACAGGTTGGAATGCGGATCTTGCAATCAAGACAAACGTCGAACTCGTAGCCGTTTGGAAGAAGGAATTCACAACAACAAAGAAGATCGTGGCATGGGGCGAATCCCAAGGCGGATTCATCACTCAGGCACTGGCTGAGAACTACCCTGATCTCGTCGATGCAGCTGTTCCACTTTGCATGGTTGGTGGATCCGTTGAAGCAGCGCTCAAGATGGCTGGCGATGCTCTGTGGGGCATGAAAGTCTTCTTCGATCCGACGATCAAGGCTGGCGGCTATTCAGCTGGTGTCCCAGGAGTGGTCGAACAGCTCACAGATATCGGCAAGATTGCTGCAGCGCTGACCTCACTCAGTGGTTCAGTTTCAACTGGAGCCTGGCCAGCAACTGCGACTCTGGTTCCAGCCGCGATCAAGGCTGCAATTCCATCGCGATCAGCAGTCACAATGGTCGGTCAGATGGCAGGACTTCCAAGCATCAGTAAGAACATTGATGGTGTTTCTGGTCCTGGCGATGCTGCATCACTTCCAGTGGCTCAGTACATCGCCGGAGCAGCTCCCGCAATCGCAACTCTGCAGAACTTGCAAGATGCTGCGATCCTCGGTGTCTTGCTCATTGCCGATCTCGAGGGAATCAACGGCGGCAAGGTATATGACAACACAAAGTCAGATTACGAAGCACAGCTCGGTGATGCGAAGTTCATCTTCTCATCAGCCCTCTCTGGTTTCGATGCGACAGATGCTCTCCTTGGCTTCCTCAAGGCAGCACCTCGTGCGACTGCAGATGCAGCAGCTCTAACCAAGCTCCGCGCAATGCTCTCTCACAAGGGTGTGGTCAATGTTCCAACGATTGCAATGACTGCTCCGTACGAGTCAACTACTCCTGGTGGACACGTACAGTGGTTGATCAATGCGAATCGCGAGAACATGGCCAAGGCAAAGGAAGCTGCAGTTGCAGCGATCCGCAAGGGTCAAGCAGCTCCATCGCTCAAGAACAAGCTCATGGTGATCTGGAACTTCCCACCAGAGCGCTATTCCGCATTTACTGCAGCTGGTCTTCCAGATACTACGAAGCCAGCAGCGAATGGAACGACGCACTGTAACTACACCGTCAAGCAGTACACAGCTATGGCGGAAATCGGTGCACTTGCTGCGAATGCAGGCAAGGTTCCAAACACAGCACAGGTAGCAGTCTTGATGCGCAAGGCCGGGGGACTCTCCTTCGACCGCGACTTCGAGGCACCTTTGCTCAAGTTCTACGAGACAGTCGAATAAGTAGAACGTAACTAAAGAACCGATCGAGAACCGGGGATCTAGGGCAACCTAGGTCCCCGGTTTCTTTTAGGCTTCATGGCATGGACCGGATCGAGCGAATCGTGAACTCGCGGGAGGAGATGATTTCGCTCGGTGAAGAGTTTGGCAGGACCCTTAAAGCTTCAGATCTCGTCGTCTTGAAGGGCGAGCTTGGAGCAGGAAAGACCACATTCACTCAGGGAATCGGCAAGGCTCTAGGCCTCGATGATGTCTCATCTCCGACATTTGTCATCTCGCGAACCCATCGCTCCAAGCCACCTCTCGTGCATGTCGATGCATATCGATTGATCGGCAACGAAAAGGCGTCGTTGGAATTCGATGATCTTGACCTTGATACTGCCCGAGATGAGGCGATTGTGGTGGTGGAGTGGGGAAGCGAGTTAGCGCTTCGCCTTGATGAGCATTTCTATTTCGTTGAAATTTCTTTCTTTGATGATTCCGATAGAGAAAACCTTGATGGCCGAAAGGTGGTGATTGAGAAGCGATGACAACTCTCGTGATCGATACCGCGACCTCGAGGACTTCTGTCGGTCTCTTCGATGGTGCAGTGCCACTCTTTGCTGGCCGTCATGATGGTGCAACAGAGCATGGTGAAGCACTCCCTCGATTGGTTGAGGGGGCTTTGGAAGTTGCTGCTGGTGCAGGCAAGAAGATCTCGCAAGTCTTGGTGGGGATGGGGCCTGGTCCATTCACTGGCCTACGCGTTGGAATCACATTCGCTGAAGTCTTTGCTCGTGCGCGCCAGATTCCATTGGTCGGTATCTGCTCCTTGGATGGTGTGGTCAATGGAGTTTCGGGCGAATACATCGTTGCAACGGATGCGCGTCGCAAGGAGCTCTATTGGGCGAAGTTTGACTCTGGGCGAAGAGTGAGCGAACCGCAGGTTTCATTGCCTGAAGATGTGAAAGCGCTTGGATTGCCGGTCTATGGCGAAGGTGCACAGAAGTATGGATTTGAAGCGGATATCGATCTGATCTACCCGCATCCATTGATCATGTTGGCGGCCTTGGAGTGGGCCGAGGGAGTTCACGAACCGATGTATCTACGTAAGCCGGATGCAGTGCCGACGAGTGAGCGACAATGATCAGCTATCGCAATCTGACCTTGGTCGATGCTGTTGAGATCTTCGAACTCGAGAAGGAGATCTTCACCAAAGAGGCTTGGTCCTTGGCTCAAGTGAAAGAGGAATTGGGTGGATCAAGACGGCTCTATCTTGGTGCCGTCGAAGAAGAGAGCAAGAAAATTGTTGGGTATGGCGGGATTGCGTTAGGTGATGAGAGCGCAGATGTTCATACCGTTGCTGTTGTTGAGAGGTTTCGACGAGCGGGCATTGCGAAACGCTTGATGGCTCGACTTGAGAATTGGGCAAAGGAGAATGGCGCGAAGCAGATCCTCTTGGAGATGCGAGTAGGAAATAGCGAAGCGAAGCCACTCTACGAATCGTTGGGGTACGAAGAGATTTCGCTGCGGAAGGATTACTACGCACCAGGTATGGATGCCATCGTGATGCAAAAAGTGATCACAAGTGAAGGCGGCGCAGATGTCCGTTGATGCGCCACTCGTCCTTGGGATTGAGACTTCATGCGATGAGACCGCCGTTGGAATCGTTGCTGGGCGCAAATTGTTGGCCAATGTCGTTGCTTCAAGCGTCGATGAGCATGAGCGTTTTGGCGGCGTAGTTCCTGAGATCGCGAGTAGGGCCCATCTGGAAGCGATCTGGCCAGCGATTGAAAGAGCCGTCGAAACGAGCAAAGTGAAGTTAAGTGATCTCGATGCGATCGCGGTAACGGCAGGTCCTGGGCTTGTGGGTGCTTTGTTGGTGGGAGTCTCGGCGGCGAATGGTTTGGCGCTTGCTTTGGATAAACCGCTCTATGGAGTAAATCATCTTGCCTCACATGTGGCGGTTGATCTCTTGACCCATGAGAAAGAGTTTCGACCATCGATTGCGCTCTTAGTGAGCGGAGGACACTCATCGATCCTTAAAGTCGATCGACTTTCGAATTCCTTCGACTCGCTTGGACGAACGCTTGATGATGCCGCGGGCGAAGCGTTCGACAAGATCGCAAGGATCCTGGGTTTGGGTTTTCCTGGGGGACCGGTCATTGATGTCGAAGCGCGAACTGGAAAAGTAACGATTGATTTCCCTCGCGGAATGACTGCTGCCAAAGATCAAGAGGATCATCGCTTTGATTTCTCGTTCTCGGGACTGAAGACCGCGGTCTCGCGCTACCTGAAGGCGACGCCAGAGTTTGTTCGCGCCGATGTTGCAGCCTCATTTCAAGAGGCGGTCGTTGATGTCTTGACCAAGAAGGCACTTGATGCCTGTAAAGAGACGGGGATCGATTCGCTTTTGATCGGCGGTGGGGTAGCTGCGAATTCGAGGCTTCGCGAGATGGCGATGGATCGGGCTTTAAAAGCGGGAGTTGAATTGCGGATTCCGCCGGCTTCGCTCTGTACCGATAACGGTGCGATGGTTGCGGCGCTCGGTGCGAATTTGGTCGCGGATGGGATTGCTCCGTCGCCGCTCGGGATTGCGGTTGATAGCTCTGCTCCGGTTGAACTTGTTGCTTGGAAGTAAATCACAGCGTATAGCTCTTCACAGAGTGGATTGCGTTATGTAAGAATATGCGCTAGAACGCATATTGTCTTTTGATGGTTTGGGAAGTAGTACTCCATTTCGCAGTGCAAGAGTGGTACTCACAGTTGGTTACCTTAGAGAAGGAGAAAGTTGCGACTGCCATCAATAAGTTGAAGGAGAAAGGGCCATTGTTAGGAAGGCCCTTCGTAGATCACGTGAAAGGGTCAAAGGTCAGAAATCTGAAGGAGTTGAGGCCACCAGGTACGACCATTCGCTGTCTCTTTGCCTTTGATGAGTCTCGTCGTGCAGTGATCTTGGTTGCTGGAGATAAGAAGGGTCAGTGGAAGGACTGGTACCCCTCAAATATAGAACTTGCAGAAGTCAGATTCTTGAAACGTGCTGAAGGTAGAAGGGATCTCTTTGATGAGTGAATGGGTAGGCTGGGATGAAGTACGCAAGAAGTTTCCCGTAAACGAGAAACGTGTAGCTAAATACGCCAAGATGATGCAAGCTGCCATCGATGGCGTGAAACTCTCGGAGTTGCGGCAATTGCGGAGGTTTACCCAAGCCCAGATGGCGAAGAGGTTGAAAATCGATCAATCGAATGTCTCTCGCATAGAGCGAGGCAGATTCGATGGTGTTGAGATCAGAACTCTTCGAAAGTATGTCGAGGCTCTTGGGGGTGAACTTGAGATTCGAGTCAACATCGACGATGCGTCGCAACGTCTAATCGACTCCGAGTACGAGAAGAAAATGGAGCGAAGGTTGGCTCGTCAGGTTGCCGCAAAGAGGGAGAAGAAAGTCCCAGCGAAGTCGGCTCCGAAGGCCAAGAGCGTGGCCAAGGGGAGGCGGACCACAATCCAGAAGGCTCGGGTTGGGACTCGGCCAGGGCGAGCTCGTTAGCCCCCGATTTGAGCTTCGGGAATACGCCCCCTAGGGTTCGCGTTAGCACTCGCGGGCTAACAGTGCTAACCAGCACTGCTTATGGGCCCCGATTATCTAGCTCAACTTTTTAGACGAAGGAGTTACGAAGATGGCCATTGCCATTAAGCCACTTGAAGATCGAGTCGTAGTCAAGCCACTGGATGCTGAGACCACCACCGCATCAGGGCTGGTCATCCCAGATACCGCCAAAGAGAAGCCACAGGAGGGCAAGGTCGTCGCAGTTGGACCAGGCCGTTTCGATGATGGCGAGCGCGTCCCGATGGACGTCAAGGAAGGCGATGTTGTTCTTTACAGCAAGTACGGCGGCACCGAAGTGAAGTTCGGTGGCGAGGAGTACTTGGTCCTCTCAGCTCGCGACATCCTCGCGATCATCAATAAGTAATCGGGGGACTAGTCCACTATGGGTAAGAGTCTGCAATTCGACGAGAACGCTCGTCGCGCAATGGAGCGAGGAGTCAACATCCTCGCTGACACAGTGAAGGTAACCCTTGGACCAAAGGGACGTAACGTCGTCCTCGGTAAGTCCTTTGGTGCACCTGTCATCACCAACGACGGTGTGACGATCGCCAAGGAGATCGAACTCTCCGATCCAGCCGAGAACATGGGCGCACAGTTGGTCAAGCAGGTTGCTGAGAAGACCAATGACATCGCAGGTGATGGAACCACCACCGCGACCGTCCTTGCTCAAGCGATGGTCAAGGAAGGTCTTCGTAACCTCGCCGCTGGTGCACAGCCAATGGGTATCAAGGTAGGTATCGAGAAGGCAGTCGCTGCGATCGTTGAGAAGCTCCATAGCAATGCAACACCAGTTGCTGGCAAAGAGCAGATCGCGAACGTTGCGACCATCTCCGCACAAGATCGCAACATCGGCGAATTGATCGCCGAAGCGATGGATAAGGTCGGCAAGGATGGCGTGATCACCGTTGAAGAATCTTCAACGACCGGTCTCGATCTCGAATTCACCGAAGGTATGCAGTTCGATAAGGGCTATATCTCGCCTTATTTTGTGACTGATGCCGATCGGATGGAAGCCGTTCTCGATGACGCATACATCTTGATCTCATCCCAGAAGGTCTCGGCTCTCCCTGATCTCCTTCCAGTACTTGAGAAGGTCGCTCAGGCAAGCAAGCCGCTCTTGATCATCGCTGAAGATGTCGAAGGCGAAGCGCTTTCGACTCTGGTCGTGAACAAGGTCCGTGGCACTTTCTCCTCCGTCGCAGTGAAGGCTCCAGGTTTCGGTGATCGTCGCAAGGCGATGCTCCAAGACATGGCAATCCTCACCGGCGCCACCGTGATCTCAGCTGAGGTCGGTTTGAAGTTGGATCAAGTCTCACTCGACATGCTCGGTCGCGCTCGCCGCGTCGTCGTCACCAAGGATGACACCACCATCGTCGATGGTGCAGGCGATCGCAAGGCGGTCGAAGGACGTATCGGTGAGATTCGCCGTGAGATTGACGTTGCGGATTCTGATTGGGATCGCGAGAAGCTCCAAGAGCGCCTTGCAAAGCTCGCTGGTGGCGTCTGCGTCATCAAGGTCGGCGCACACACTGAAGTTGAGTTGAAGGAGAAGAAGCACCGTCTTGAGGATGCGATCTCAGCAACTCGTGCAGCAGTCGAAGAGGGAATCGTCGTCGGTGGTGGCGCTGCATTGGTACACGCAGCATCAGTACTTGAAAACGATCTCGGTCTCGAAGGCGATAACGCAACCGGTGTTCGATTGGTGCGCAAGGCTTGCGAAGAGCCGCTTCGTTGGATCGCAGAGAATGCCGGACATGAAGGTTATGTCGTCGTCTCTAAGGTCAAGGCATTGAAGAAAGATGAAGGCTTCAATGCTGCAACCGATGAATATGGTGACCTGGTCAAGGCCGGCGTCATCGATCCAGTGAAGGTGACACGTTCCGCTCTTGCGAACGCGGCATCGATCGCTGCGATGTTCATCACCACAGAAGCCGTCGTCTTTGAAACTCCAGAAGATAAGAAGGAAGAGGCAGCTGGTGGACATGGCCATAGCCATGGCCCAGGCGGACACTCACACTAAGGTCGCAAAAGGCTCTACAAATTGAGCAGTTATCAATAGTCGCTCAAGTAGATTATGCGGGCTCTCACAAAGAGGGCCCGCATTTTCTTTTCATAGAGAATGAAACTGAAGGAACGACGAAAGAAGAGGGATGAACGCCTTTCTTGCAACGAGTGAGACCAGTGAAGCTGTAGAGCGGATCTCGAACACCACCCCGACCATCTGGGCGATCACGGGCATTGCCGTTGGAATTGTCATTGTCTTCGATCTGATCTGGGCTTGGATTCGACGCAACCATGAGACCACTCTCAAAGAGGCGACGGCGTGGACCATGATCTACGTCTCTGCAGCGATCATCTTCGGAACCACGATGCGAGGCTGGGAGAGTCCTGAGGCAAGCGCGGAATTCTTCGCCGGCTGGATCACTGAGTATTCGCTCTCAATCGACAACCTCTTCGTCTTCATCATCATCTTGACTCGCTTGAAGGTCAAGAAGGAGCAGGAGCAGATGGTCCTACTCCTTGGCATCTTGATGGCGCTTGTCTTGCGCGGAGCTTTCATCATCGTCGGTGCCGCAGTGATCGAGCGATTCGTTGCGATTTTCTTCCTCTTCGGCGCCATATTGCTGTGGACTGCCTACAAGCTTGTGATCGGTGATCCCGAAGAGGATGAGTGGGATGAGAGCAAACTGATCAAGAAGTTACGCGCTCGCGGTTGGTCCACTTTCACACTTGCACTGGTAGCCCTTGGTACAACAGATATCCTTTTCGCGTTGGACTCAATTCCAGCGATCTTCGGTCTTACCCGCGATCCTTACATCGTCTTCATGGCCAATGCCTTTGCTTTGATGGGCCTTCGTCAGCTCTATTTCCTTGTTGGAATCTTGCTGCGACGTCTTGTCTATCTATCAAAAGGACTTGCGGTCGTTCTCGGCTTCATTGGAATCAAACTCGTGATCGAAGCGCTCCATGGAATCGGTATCGATTCGATCGGTCCAGTCGAGGTCCCACATATCTCGCTCAATCTTTCATTGGGTGTGATCATCAGCGCTCTCGCAGTGACTGCAATCATCTCGCTTCGGAAGAATCCCACAGAGCAGGATCCGCGAGACTTTGTCGTTAAGGATTGATTGAGAAATAAAAAAAGACCGGGGCTCGACTCCCCGGTCTTTTTCTTTATCGATCGTTATTCCGTTTTTTAAGCTGTCTCTAGGAGGAGAGAAGGAATTAAGAGACGGAATAAATCCCGCGTCGCGTGGAGCGGGAGATGATTTCGAGGCGTTCCTCTTCGGAGAGGCCGCCCCAAATTCCATATGGTTCCTGGACTGCGAGGGCATGTGCTCGGCACTCTGCGATCACGGGACAGGTATTGCAGACCGCTTTGGCCGCCATTTCGCGTGCCTTGCGGCGTGGACCACGCTCGTTCTCAGGGTGGAAGAACATCTCGGTCGGGAGGGTCCGGCAGGCGCCTTGCTGCTGCCACTCCCACGATGCCGCTACGGGCTTCGGAAGTCTTGATACTTCAGTCATGCTGAGCTCGTTTCCTTCTGGGTTAACTGCTTCGGTTTGGACCTGGGGTTTGGACCTGGGTTAACTGCTTTTGGATATCCGGCCTTGAGTGAGCGGACAGTAGCAATCGTTTCATAGGTTGTTCAAGTCCCTTCTCCGCGTGGCGGGTGTGACTTTCCTGAGAGAGGGCCTAAACCAGGCTGGGCTTTCAAGTGGCAGTGATGCAGGTCATGACGCACTCTTGGCCAGTGGAGACCCCTCGATCCGACATAAGCCCCAATGCTGGCCCTGTAGCTGGCGGAGGCTCGAAGAGCGCAACAGCGAAAGACGAGTCATTGACCGTCGCTGCCGTCGCACGGCGACTTGGGGTCGCTCCGGCAACGCTTCGCACCTGGGATCGTCGATATGGATTAGGTCCTTCTGGTCACACCCAAGGTGAACATCGCCGATACAACTCGATGGATCTGGCGCGACTTACATTGATGCGAAAGCTCGTCATCGCAGGTGTCTCGCCGGCCCAAGCAGCCGAGCAAGCGTTGCGTATCGAAGACGAGAACATCAGTAGATCCAATTTCGTAGAACTCTTGCCCCAAGAGTTCGAAGTGCGCGAAGAGTTGGTCGATTCGTTGATGCGTGCCGCTCAAGCGATGGATCGGACCTTCGTCTACGAATTACTCGATGCAGAGATAAAGAACAATGGCGTGATCAATGCATGGAGTGAAGTGATCGTTCCTTGCCTGATGTTGATCGGCGATGAGTGGGCCGTCACAGGATCGGGAATCGAAGTCGAACATATGTTCTCCGAGATCGTGAAGAACATCTTGCAGAGCAACCTCAAGACGAGTAAGGATCCCAGGAATTCTCGCCCAGTCTTGTTAGCATGTATCGGTGAAGAGACGCATTCACTTGCGCTCTTTGCGCTTCAAGTCGCACTCTCCGAACTCAATGTCGAAGCTCAATTCCTCGGTGCTCGAACTCCACTTGAGGCGATCGTCGCGACGGTCAAGAGAAGTGCGCCTCCAGCCATCTTCCTCTGGGCACAACTCGAGCGACATGGAGATGTCACGTTGCTCTCTGATATTCCTTCAGTAAGACCAATGCCTCGGATCATCCTCGGTGGACCTGGATGGCATCGCGAAGGCGTTGAGATCCCAACGTCGACTGCATCGAAGATGAAGGTCGCTTACGTCGAGGATCTTCCCAGCGCTGTCGCTGAGATCATGCACGCTATCGGTGACTGATTCCAGAGCTATCTCGCTTGTATCTTCGAAGCGCCGAATGCTCGGTTTTTAGCCTATTTTTTAGCCCATAGAATGACGCCATGTTTGAGGCGAACGAGAAAGTCTTGATGCTCGGCCTCACCTACGACGATGTCTTGCTCCTGCCTGATGCCTCAGATGTGGTTCCGAGCGAGGTCGATACCAAGACCCAACTGACTCGAAACATCCGCCTAGCTATCCCTCTGATCTCATCCGCCATGGATACCGTCACTGAATCCCAGATGGCGATCGCGATGGCGAAAGCCGGTGGCATTGGAATCATCCATCGCAACCTCGCAATCGACGAACAGGTAACTCACGTCAAACTCGTCAAGGGTGCGAGCTTGATCGTTGGTGCGGCAGTTGGCGTCGGTGATGATGGATATGCCAGGGCTCAGGCTTTGATCGATGCTGGCGTCGATGTCGTGGTCGTTGATACCGCACATGGCCACCACCGCGCAGTCCTTGATGCGATCGAGCGCATCAAGAAGGCCTATCCCGATCAAGAAGTGATCGGCGGAAACGTTGCTACTCGTGCTGGCGCGCAGGCTTTGATCAATGCCGGTGCTGATGCAGTCAAGGTCGGTGTCGGACCTGGTTCGATCTGTACCACGCGCGTCGTTGCAGGCGTTGGGGTCCCGCAAGTGAGCGCGATCATGGAAGCTGCGAAGGCATGTAAGAAGTCAGATGTTCCGTTGATCGCCGATGGTGGTCTTCAATATTCCGGAGATATCGCAAAGGCGATCGTCTCTGGTGCAGATACCGTGATGCTTGGATCCCTCCTTGCGGGTTGTGAGGAGTCTCCAGGCGAGATGATCGAGATCGATGGAAAGAAGTACAAGTCCTATCGCGGCATGGGTTCACTCGGTGCGATGCAAAGTCGCGGCGAGAAGAAGAGTTATTCCAAGGATCGTTACATGCAAGATGATGTCTTGGCTGAAGATAAGTTGGTTCCAGAGGGAATCGAAGGAAAGGTCGTATATCGCGGCCACGTCGCAGAAGTCGTCCATCAACTCGTCGGCGGACTTCGCAGCGGTATGGGCTATGCAGGTGCCGCAACGATCGAAGATCTCAAGCGCAATGGTCGATTGGTGCAGATCACCTCGGCTGGCCTCCAAGAGAGCCACCCTCATGATGTCTTGCATGTAGCTGATGCACCGAATTACAGGAGGCCGTGATGGCTGATATCGAACTAGCCCCTGGAAAACGAGCGCGCACTGCTTATTCCTTCGATGACATCGCCATCGTCCCAAGCAGGAGGACTCGTGATCATGAAGAGGTCTCGACCGCTTGGCAGATCGATGCCTATCGATTCGATATCCCACTCGTTGCAGCTCCAATGGATTCAGTGATCTCCCCAGAGACCGCTATCGCAATCGGCCGGCTAGGCGGTCTCGGCGTTCTCAACCTCGAAGGCCTTTGGACTCGTTACGAGAATCCAAAGGTTCAACTCGGTGAGATCTCGTCCCTTCCTGCCGATCAGGCAACGAAGCGGATGCAAGAGATCTACAAGGCTCCGATCAGGGCGGATCTGATCAAGAGTCGGATCAAAGAGATCCGTGATGCAGGTGTGACAGTTGCTGCTGCGCTCTCACCTCAGCGCACCCAAGAGTTCTACAAGACCGTCCTTGAAGCAGGTGTCGACATCTTCGTGATTCGAGGAACGACAGTCTCGGCCGAACATGTCTCCGCGAAACATGAACCACTCAATTTGAAGAAGTTCATCCATGAACTCGATGTTCCAGTCATCGTCGGTGGTTGCGCAACGGAGAGCGGAGCGCTCCACTTGATGCGCGCAGGTGCGGCAGGTGTTCTGGTTGGTTTCGGTGGCGGAGCAGCGCACACCACACGGCAAACGCTTGGAATCTCAGTTCCTATGGCATCGGCGGTTGCCGAGGTTGCGGCAGCGCGGCGCGAATATCTCGATGAATCGGGTGGACGTTATGTCCATGTCATCGCTGATGGTTCGGTTGGAAAGAGCGGTGATATCGCCAAGGCGATCGCTTGTGGCGCTGATGCTGTGATGATGGGTTCACCGCTGGCAAAGGCTGAAGAGTCGCCAGGACGAGGATTCCACTGGGGCAGCGAAGCGCACCACGATCAACTACCACGCGGAACCCGGGTCCATGTCGGAACGGTGGGGACGTTGGCTCAGATCCTCCATGGCCCCTCTGAAAGCGCAGATGGTTCGATGAATCTCTTCGGCGCACTTCGTCGCGCTATGGCAACGAGTGGTTACTCTGAATTGAAGGAGTTCCAGAAGGTCGAGATCGTCATCCATCGTGGCTGATCAGGGGAGAGAAGAACTACTCGAGAGAGTGGTCGTCGTAGATTTTGGCGCGCAATACGCTCAACTCATCGCACGTCGAGTCCGACAAGCAGGTGTCTACTCTGAGATCGTCGCATCGACCCATGCGCTCGAAGAGATAACGAAGAATCGCCCTAACGCCATCATTCTCTCTGGCGGGCCATCCTCTGTATATGAAGATGGCGCCCCACTCCTTGATAAAGAGATCGTTGAGATGGGGATTCCGATCTTTGGGATCTGTTACGGATTCCAAGCGATGGCCAATGCTCTCGGTGGAGCAGTCGCGAAGACTGGACGGTCAGAATTCGGTCGTACGCCTTTCGTTGCAAAGAGTTCCAAGCTCTTCGACCTTGCGAAGAATGATTTCAATGTATGGATGTCCCATGGCGATAGCGTCAATCAGCTTCCGCCAGGTTTCATCGCAACGGGTAGTACTGATCAGACACCGATCGCGGCCTTTGAGAATGAGAGTGGATCGCTTGCTGGTGTGCAGTTCCATCCAGAGGTCCTCCATACCGAGAATGGTCAGGAGATCTTGCGTCGCTGGTTGATCGATATCGTCGGTCTATCCGGCAAGTGGAGCGCAGAGAACATCATCGAGAGTGAAGTGCGACGGATCCGTGAAGAGGTCGGGAGCGCTCGCGTCATCTGCGGTCTCTCTGGCGGCGTTGATTCTGCCGTCGCGGCAGCGCTGGTACAACGCGCCATCGGCGATCAACTCACCTGTGTCTTCGTCGACCATGGCTTATTGCGTGAAGGTGAAGCGCAGCAGGTCGAGAAGGATTTCGTCGCTGCGACTGGAGTTCGACTCGTCGTCGCAGATGAACGTAAACGTTTCCTTGAAGCACTTGCAGGAGTTACCGATCCAGAGACGAAGCGAAAGATCATCGGAAGAGAGTTCATCCGGTCCTTTGAAAGCGCTGCAGAGGAGATCTCTCGAGATCAAAAAGTCGAATTCTTGGTACAAGGAACCCTCTATCCCGATGTCGTTGAATCGGGGGGTGGAAGTGGAACTGCGAATATCAAGTCACACCACAATGTCGGCGGACTTCCTGAAGACCTTGAATTCACTTTGATCGAACCGCTTCGTGCCCTCTTCAAGGATGAAGTGCGTGCGGTGGGCGAGTTGCTTGGCCTTCCGGAAGAGATCGTCTGGCGTCAACCATTCCCAGGTCCAGGCTTAGGAATTCGCATCATCGGTGAAGTCACTGAAGAAAGTCTTAGAGTTCTCCGTTCAGCCGACTTAATCGCTCGCGAGGAATTAAAATCTGCCTCGTTGGATCGCAAGATCTGGCAATGCCCCGTCGTATTGCTCGCAGATGTCAGGAGCGTCGGAGTACAGGGAGATGGCAGGACTTATGGCCATCCGATCGTATTGCGGCCCGTGACCAGTGAAGATGCGATGACGGCAGATTGGGCTCGGATTCCTTACGAGGTGTTAGAGCGGATTTCAACTCGCATCACCAATGAGGTGCGAGAGGTGAATCGAGT
>VFQS010001579.1_pt1 | contig 20601 bp, 20 predicted proteins | sample 3512361 | NCBI WGS metagenome assembly VFQS01 (sample SAMN10412375, study PRJNA504923) | tailings metagenome | isolation source: Relicate 1 Philex TSF3 active mining | place: Philippines
GCACCATGGACACCTTCTGCGTGGGTGAGCCCTGGAACCAGCGCCTGGTGAACAAGGAGCTTGGCTACACCGCCGCCCAGACGGGCGAACTCTGGAAGCTGCATCCCGAGAAGGCCTTCTCGATGCGGGCCGACTGGGTGGACAAGAATCCCAAGGCCGCCCAGGCGCTGCTGATGGCCGTGCAGGAGGCCCAGATCTGGTGCCAGGACCCCGCCAACCTGGACGAGCTCTGTGAAATCACCTCCAAGGACAAGTACTTCAAGGCGGCGGTGAAGGACATCAAGCCCCGCCTGGCCGGCACCGTCGATTACGGCGACGGCCGGGTGGAGAAGAACAGCCCCTACGCGATGAAGTTCTGGAGCGACAACGCCTCCTTCCCCTTCAAGAGCCACGACACCTGGTTCGTGACCGAGGACATCCGCTGGGGCTACCTGCCGGCCAGCACCGACATCAACGCCCTGGTGAACAAGGTGAACCGCGCCGATCTGTGGAAAGCGGCGGCCGAGGCGATCGGCCAGAAGGCGGCCATCCCCGCCAGTGATTCCCGCGGCAAGGAAACCTTCTTCGATGGCGTGGTGTTCGATCCCGAGAATCCGAAGGCCTACCTCGACGGTCTGAAGATCAAGGCCCTGGCCTGAGCTCCCACGCGCCCTTTCCCACCCCCCATCCCCTCGCCCCATGTCCCTCTCCGCCTCCGCGGCGCGCCCCGCGCGCCGCGCCGGGGGGCGCCGCCTGGCTCCGCGCCTGCGCGCCGCCCTGCCCTACATCGTCTGCATCGGCGGCTTCCTGGTGGTCTGGCAGATCCTGTCGCTGCTGCTCGGCGTGGGCCGGCTGCCGGGGCCGATCAATGTGATCGTCGACACCTGGGATCCCTACATCAGCCAGCCCTTCTTCGATGAGGGCGGCACCAGCAAGGGCCTGGGCCTGCAGATCCTGATCTCGCTGCAGCGGGTGGCCATGGGCTACGGGCTGGCGGCGGTGGTGGGCATCGCCATCGGCGGCCTGCTGGGGCTCAACCGCTTCGCCGGCAAGGGCCTGGATCCGGTGATCCAGGTGCTGCGCACGGTGCCGCCGCTGGCTTGGTTCCCGATCTCACTGATGGTGTTCCAGGACGCCAACACCTCGGCGATCTTCGTGATCTTCATCACCGCCATCTGGCCGATCATCATCAACACAGCGGTGGGCATCCGCGAGATCCCGCAGGACTACACCAACGTGGCTCGGGTGCTGCGGCTCGGCAAGACCGACTACATCCGCAACATCGTGATCCCCGCCACGGTGCCCTACGTGTTCACCGGCCTGCGCATCTCGGTGGGCCTGGCCTGGCTCGCGATCGTGGCCGCCGAGATGCTGAAGGCCGATGGCGGCATCGGCTACTTCATCTGGGACGCCTACAACGCCGGCGGCGATTCCAGCTCCAGCCAGATCATCCTGGCGATCCTCTACGTGGGCCTGGTGGGCCTGGCCCTGGATCGCCTCGTGGCCTGGGCCGGGCGGCGCGTCGCCCGGGGAGGCAGCTGAGATGGCGGCCGGCTTCCTCACGATCGACGACATCACCCAGACCTTCCCCCTCGAGGGCGGCGGGGTGTATGTGGCCCTCAAGGACATCGACCTCGACATCGCCGAAGGGGAATTCATCTCGCTGATCGGCCACTCCGGCTGCGGCAAGAGCACCCTGCTCAACCTGCTGGCGGGCCTCACCCAGGCCAGCAGCGGCGGCATCCTGATGGGCGGCCGCCAGATCACCGATCCGGGCCCGGATCGGATGGTGGTGTTCCAGAACTACTCGCTGCTGCCCTGGCAGACGGTGCGGCGCAACATCGCCCTGGCGGTGAACACGGTGATGCGGAGCGCCCCGGTCGCCGAACGGCGCGAGGTGGTGGAGCGCAACATCGCCCTGGTGGGCCTGCAGGCGGCGGCCGACAAGTTTCCGGCCGAGCTCTCCGGCGGCATGAAGCAGCGGGTGGCCATCGCCCGCGCCCTGGCGATCCGGCCGAAGCTGCTGCTGCTCGATGAGCCCTTCGGCGCCCTCGATGCCCTCACCCGGGGCAACCTGCAGGAGCAGCTGATGCGCATCTGCCAGGAGGCCGGCGTCACCACCGTGATGGTGACCCACGACGTGGATGAGGCTCTGCTGCTCTCCGACCGGGTGGTGTGCCTCACCAACGGCCCGGAGGCGCGGATCGGCCAGATCCTGAAGGTGGAGCTGCCCCGGCCGCGCTCGCGCCTGGAGGTGATGGACCACCCCAGCTACTACGCCCTGCGCAGCGAGCTGATCGGCTTCCTGCAGCAGCAGCGCCGCCTGCGCCAGCGCCGCGCGGCGGTGCCCGCCGTGGCCGCCGCCGCGCCGGAACCGGTGAGCGTGCGCCTTGGCTACCTGCCCGGCCTCGACATCGCACCGCTGGCCCTGGCGCTGGAGCGCAACCTGTTCGACGGCGACGCCGTGCGGGTGGTGCCGGTGAGCTTCGCCACCTGGGATCGGCTCGAGGAGCAGCTGCGCAGCGGTGAGCTGCAGGCGGCGATCACCAGCGCCACCACCCCCCTGGCCCTGGCCCTGGGCCTCGATGGCCAGGCCCCCTGGCCGGCGATCACGCCGATGACGGTGAGCCGCAACGGCAATGCCCTCTGCCTGGCCCTGCCCCTGCTGGAGCAGGGGGTGCGCGACGGTGACGGCCTGCAGCGCTGGCTTCAGGGGCGGGGCGAACCCCTGCGCATCGCCGTGCCCCAGCGCCACGGCATCGCCGAGCTGCTGCTGCGCCACTGGCTGGTGACCTGCGGCATCGATCCGGAGCGGCAGGTGCGCTTCAGCGCCATCTCACCGCTGGTGATGCAGGGCGAACTGCGCAACGGCCGCATCGATGGCTTCATCGCCGGCCGCTACCGCGTGGCGGAGGCGGTGCACGACCGCCAGGGCTACGTGCTCGCCACCGACCTCGACATCTGGAGCGGCCACCCGGAGAAGGTGCTCACCTGCGCCGAGGGCTGGGCGGAGCGCCACCCCGAAGCCCTGCAGGCCCTCTGCGCCGGCCTGATGCGGGCGGGCGAACGCTGCGACGACGGCGGCCAGCGCGGCCAGCTCTGCGCCGTGCTCAGCCAGCCCCAGTGGCTCGGCACCCGGGCGGCGATCGCCCTCACCAGCCAGTTCGACCGCGGCACCGGCGATCTGCCCACCACACTGTTGCGCTTCAACCAGTTCCACGCCGACCGGGCCCACCTGCCCAACCCGGCGGAGGGCAGCTGGCTGCTCACCCAGTTCAGCCGCTGGGGCCTGTGCCCCTTCCCCACCAACCGGCTCGAGCTGCTGGCCCAGGTGTATCGCCCCGACCTCTGCGAGGCGGCCCTGGGCGCGGCGGGCTTCGCGGCGCTGCGGCCCGATCGCCACCCCTTCAGCCTCGCCGATGGCATCGCCTTCGACCAGGACGATCCCCTCGCCTACCTGCGCGCCCTGCCCGACGGGCGCACGCCGGCGCAGCAGCCGGTGACCCTGCCGCCGGTGGCGGCCGCCCCCCGCCCCCTCGCCAGCCGCTGAGATGACCGTGACGCTCGACCCCGCCTTCCTGGAATTCCGCGATGTGGGCCAGGTGTTCTCCACCCGGCGGGGCCCCTTCGAGGCCCTGCGCGAGGTGAACCTCACGGTGGCGCAGGGGGAATTCCTCTGCGTGATCGGCCACTCGGGCTGCGGCAAGAGCACGCTGCTCAACATGGTGTCGGGCTTCCTGCGGCCGAGCAGCGGCAGCGTCACCCTGCAGGGCGTGCCGATCGAGGAGCCTGGCCCCGACCGCATGGTGGTGTTCCAGAACTACTCCCTGCTGCCCTGGCAGACGGTGTGGCAGAACGTGGAACTGGCGGTGAAGGCGGCCCGCCCGGAGCTGGATGCCGCCGCCCGCCGCGACGTGGTGCACCACCACCTGGAGATGGTGGGCCTGAGCGAAGCCCGCACCAAGCGGCCCGCCCAGATCTCCGGCGGTATGCGCCAGCGGGTGGCGATCGCCCGCGCCCTGGCGGTGAACCCGGCGGTGCTCGTGCTCGATGAACCCTTCGGCGCCCTGGATGCGATCACCAAGGAGGAGCTGCAGGAGGAGCTGCTGGCCATCTGGGTGGAGCAGCGCCCCACGGTGCTGATGATCACCCACGACATCGACGAGGCCCTGTTCCTCGCCGATCGGATCGTGATGATGACCAACGGCCCCTCCGCCACCATCGGTGAGGTGGTGGAGGTGCCGTTCGAGCGGCCGCGCACCTACGAGGCGATCCAGAACGATCCCCGCTACGGCCGGCTGCGCAACCACGCCCTCGACTTCCTCTACCGCCGCCACGCCCACGACGAGATCTAGGCCAGACGAGATCTAGGCCAGCAGCTCCAGCCGCACCGCCGCGGCCTTGAGTTCGGGCTGACGCGAGATCGGGCAGCCCAGCTCGTGCATCAGCCGGTTGGCCTCACAGGCCTCCGGCTGGGCGCTGCCCCAGTGCATGGGCAGGAACACCGTGCCGGGCCGGATCCGCTCACTGCGCTGCAGCGGCACCTCCACCGCCCCCCGGCGCGACACCAGCCGCACGGAATCGCCATCGGCCAGGCCCGCCGGCAGATCGGCGGGGTTCACCTCCAGCCGCGGCCCGGGGTGGGCCCGCCGCAGCCGCTCCACCTGGGCGGTGCGGGTGAGGGTGTGCCAGTGGCCCAGGTAGCGGCCGGTGGTGAGCACCAGGGGCCAGCTGGGGCAGGGGGGTTCGGCCAGGCCGAGGGGGGCGTCGGCGTGCAGGCGGGCACGGCCGTCGGCGCTGGGAAAGCGGCGGCCGTCGGCGCCGGGGAAGGCGGTCGCGCCGGGCCCGTAGAGCCGCGGCCAGCCGCCGCCGGGCGCGGTACCGGTGGGGAAGGGCCACTGCTGCGGGCCGTGCTCCGCCAGCAGCCCGTGGCTGAGGCCGCTGTGGTCGCAGAGGCGGCCGCTGGTGAGGGCGGCGAATTCCGCATACACGGCGGCGGCATCGGGCCAGGCGAACTGGCGCGTGAAGCCGAGCCGACGGCCGAGTTCGGCGAAGATCGCCCAGTCGGGCCGGGCCTCGCCCGGGGCCGGCCGGAAGGCGGGGCAGTGGGTGACGCGCCGCTCCGAATTCACCATCACCCCCTCCTTCTCGCTCCACTGGGCCGCCGGCAGCACCAGGTGGGCCACCGCCTCCGTTTCGGTGCCGGCGTAGGCCTCGCTCAGCACCACCAGCGGCACCCGCGCCACGGCGGCGCGCACCCGCTCCAGATCGGGCAGGCTCACCAGCGGGTTGGTGGCCGCCACCCACCAGAGGTCGAGGGCGCCGCGCTCCATCGCCTCGATCTGCTGCCAGGCGCTCAGGCCCGGCCGGGGCGCGATCGCCCCGGGCGCAAAGCCCCAGTGGTGCTCCACCACGGCGCGGTGCTCCGCATCGGCCACGCTGCGATAGCCCGGCAGCAGCTGGGCCAGGCCGCCCGCCTCGCGCCCGCCCATGGCGTTGGGCTGGCCGGTGAGCGAGAAGGGGCCGGAGCCGGGGCTGCCGATGCGGCCGCTCACCAGGTGCAGGTTCACGATCGCGCTCACCGTGGCGCTGCCCTCACGGCTCTGGTTCACCCCCATCGACCAGAGGCTCAGCACCGCCGGGCTCTCCAGCCACCAGGCGGCCAGCTGCTCCAGCTGGCCCACGGGGATGCCGCACACCTGGGCGGCCAGGGCGGGCGGCCACTGGCGCCAGAGGGCCTCCAGCTCCGGCCAGCCGTGGGTGTGGGCCGCCACGAAGGCCGCATCCACGCCGCCGCGCTCCAGCAGCAGATGGCCGAGGCCACAGAGCAGGGCCAGGTCGCTGCCGGGGGCGATCGCCAGGTGCAGGTCGGCCGCATCGCTGCTGGCGGTGGCGCGCGGATCCACCACCACGAGGCGCGGCGCGCCCCCCTCGCGGCGGCGGCGCTTGAGCAGCCGCTGGAACAGCACCGGGTGGCACTCGGCGGTGTTGGTGCCGATCAGCAGCACCAGATCGGCGCTGTCGAGGTCGTCGTAGCAGCAGGGGGGGCCGTCGCTGCCGAGGCTGCGGGCGTAGCCGGCCACCGCCGAGCTCATGCACAGCCGCGAGTTGGCGTCGAAGTTGTTGCTGCCCAGCGCGCCCTTGAGCAGCTTGTTGGCGGCGTAGTAGTCCTCGATCTGGAACTGGCCCGAGCCGTAGAACGCCAGGGCCTCGGGCCCGCTGCTGGCCAGGGTGGCCTGGATGCGCTCCACCAGCAGGCCGAAGGCCCGCTCCCAGGAGATCGGCGTGAACGGCTGATCGGTGCGGGCGCGCCAGAGGGGCGTGGTGAGCCGGTTGCGGTGCAGGGTTTCGCCCACCGTGGCCCCCTTCACGCACACCTGGCCGAGGGAGGAGGGGTGCAGGCGGTCGCCGCGCACGCCCCACACCGGATCGTCGGCCGCGGCGGCGGGGGCCCTCAGCTCCAGGCCGCAGCCCACGCCGCAGTAGGGGCACTGGGCCCGGGCGGGGGCGGGGGACGTGGCAGGAGCGCCGGGCGCGGCAGCAGGCTGGGCGGTGCTCAGGGGGCGCAGGCAGAACACCCCATTGCAGCGCCGCGTCGGGAGGGGCGCCCGTAGCGGTTGCTACGGATGTGGAGCCTGCGGGCCTTCGATCAGCACAGCACCGGCTGATCCCAGGAGCTCCCGCAGCTCGGCATCCACGATCCCGGGGGAGTAGGCCGGCACGCGGGCTCAACGACGCAGGAAACGCGGGCGCTCGAATGCGGCAAAAGCGGAGAGCCTGATGGGGCAACTGCGGGCCCAGCCATGGGAGCTTCCGATCCAGGCCGCAACCCACACCGCAGTAGGGCGCAGCACCTTGGCGGCAGCCGGGCTGCCAGCCCCATGGCTGACAGCTTCGGCACCGCTGGCTAGGGAATGGGTCAGCGATTCACCACCCCAGGGATGACCCTGCGCCCGCTCCGCCGAGGCCCCGGCGGCCTGCCAGCCCTGCTGGCGGGCACGCTGCTGCTGGCCGGCGCCCCCGCCCTCCGGGCCAACACGCTCTACACGCTGGAGAGCTTCTGCAGCCTGGATGGCACCGATGCCGTTCCCTGCCGGATCGAGGCGGTGAACGAGCGGGAGATCACCGAATACCGGCACCGCATCGGCGCGCAGGAGGTGCGCTTCCGGGTGGCCGATGAACCCCACACCCGGGTGGAGCTCTGGGATGGGGCCGCCAAGCAGTGGCGCAGCGCCCGCAACGCCACGGCCTACTTCGCGCTCAACGCCCTTTGCCTCGACGGCACCAGCTTCTGCGCGATCAATCCCAACTACCTCAACAGCGTGCGCCAGAGCCTGGGCCGGGCCGCCAACGGCCGCTCGGTGATGGCGGTGCGCTTCGGCCAGGACGGCCGCATCAACGCCAGTTGCTACGACGCCGGCTGCCCCGGCGGCGACCAGCCCGCGCCCTGAGCCCTCTCCCCGCCATGTCTGCCCCCCGCATGGGCCGCGCCGCCGGCCTGCTCTGCCTCTCCCTGCTGCTGCTTCCCGCCAGCCCCGCCCTGGCCCTGGCGGACCGGGGCCCAACCGCCGCCGCCAGCGAGGACTCCTTCCTGCTGGCCCGCGAGCGCGGCGGCCATGGCGGTGGCGACAACCACCGGGCCCGCACCGGCCTCGGCCAGCGCACAGCCGGCTTCGACCGCGGCTCGCGGCGGCCCCAGGGGGGCTGGAGCCGCCGGCTCAGCGATGGCGACCGGGCCCGCCGCGACTTCGACCGCGCCCGCAACCGGCTGCACGACCGCGGCGCCGACTGGGACCGCGCCCGCGACCGGATCGGCCGGGTGGACGCCGACCGGGTGCGGCGCAACTTCGGGGCGGTGGAGCGGAACTGGCGCGAGGTGCGCCACGAGGTGCGCGGGGAGTGGCGCGACGGCCTGCGCCGGGTGAGCCGCTGGGACAACGACTGGCCGGGCTGGGTGCGCCCCGGCTGGGGCGTGGCGCGCCCCTGGCGCACCGGTTGGTATGGCAGCTGGAGCCGGCCGCCCTGGGGCTGGTGGGGTGGCCGCTCCCTGGCCTGGGGCGTGGGCAGCGTGGCCACCACGGCCGCGATCATCAGCGCCGTGAACGCGGCGATCGAGGCCAGCCAGCCCACGATCGTGGTGCCCGAGTCGGGCTACACCCTCCACTACCCCACGATCGAGCCCAGCGGCGAGCAGACCGTGCGCTTCACCGCCGCCAGCGGCGACCAGACCTTTGAAGCCACAGCCGACTGCGACGCCGGCACCCTCAACGGCCGCGAACCCAGCAGCGCCGCCCAGGCCCAGCTGGTCAACGCCGCCTGCCAGGTGGCCTTCAGCGGCGGCTGAGGCTGGGATGTATCGATTCACACGGTCCGCAAGCTTCCGGTAGCGGTTGCTACCGGCCCACCCCCCGGTGCTGCCCAGCGTGAAGTGCAGCGAATCCGCCGCACCGTGCTGTTGTTTGCCACCGCCACCGCCCTGAGCACCGCCAACAACGGCTTCGTGCTGCTGAGCGCCGCCCTGGTGCTGATGATGACGCCCGCCCTGGGGCTCTTCTACGCCGGGTTCGTGCGGGGCCGCAACGTGCTCAACACGCTGATGATGAGCTTCGGCTCCATGGCGCTGGTGAGCGTGACCTGGGTGGTGTGGGGCTACAGCCTGGCCTTCTCAGAGGGCGTTGGCCCCCTGGCGCCCTTCATCGGCGGCCTGAGCTGGGCCGGCCTCTGGAACTGGTCGGCGCCGATCGCCGAGGGCGGGCCGAGCCACGGGGCGGTGGCCCTGTTCCAGCTCACCTTCGCGATCATCACGCCGGCCCTGGTGTCGGGAGCGGTGGTGGAGCGGATCAGCTTCCGGGCCTGGATGCTGTTCGTGCTGCTCTGGAGCCATCTGATCTATCTGCCCATGGCGCACATGCTCTGGGCGCCGGGTGGATTCCTGGGAGTGAACGGCGGCCTGGGGGCACTGGACTTCGCCGGCGGCTACGTGGTGGAGATGGCCTCCGGCATCGCGGCGGCCGTGGCCGCCCTGGTGGTGGGGCCGCGCCGCGGCCATCCCGAGCAGGTGGCCCCGCCCCACAACGTGCCGTTCATCGTGCTCGGAGCCGGCCTGCTCTGGTTCGGCTGGTTCGGCTTCAACGGCGGCAGCGGCCTGGTGGCGGGCAACCTGGCCAGCCTGGCCTGCCTCACCACCAACACCGCCGGGGCCGCTGCCGCCCTGGTGTGGATGGTGATCGACACGCTGCAGCGCGGCAAACCCACCGCCGTGGGAGCGGCCACGGGAGCGGTGGCCGGCCTGGTGGCGATCACCCCCGCCGCCGGCTTTGTGAGCCCGCTGGGAGCGCTGGCGATCGGCGCCGTGGCGGCCCTGGCCTGCAGCCAGGCGCTGCAGCTCAAGGCCCGCTGGCGGCTCGATGACAGCCTGGATGTGCTGCCGGTGCATGGCCTGGCGGGGCTGCTGGGGGTGCTGCTCACGGGACTGCTGGCCCTCAAGGCCGTCAATCCGGCCGGCGCCGATGGCCTGCTGGCCGGCAACCCGCTGCAGCTGTGGATTCAGCTCAAGGCCGCCGGGTTCACCCTGCTGTGGGTGGGGGTGGGCACTTACGCGGTGCTGCAGCTGATCAAGAGCGTGGTGCCGCTGCGGGTGGGCCATGAGCAGGAATGGCAGGGCCTGGATGTGAACGCCCACGGCGAGGAGGCGTACAACAACGAGTTCACCGGCTGAGGCCACTGGTGGCAGGGCCGGTCACGGCCCCTAGGGTGATGAAGCCGATCCCACGGCGGCATGGGCCGGATCCAGCTCCCCCCCGCGTCCCTCAGGGCGGCAGTCCTGGCGCTGGTCGCCACCATGGGCCTGCCCGCCGCGCTGGCGGCTGCACCTGCGTCCGCGCCAGCGCCGGTGCGCCAGATCCCGCGCGACGGCTGGAAGGATTGCACCTTCAACGACCGCCCGATCGGCTGCCGCGACGAACCCGCGCCGGAGGGCTTCCGCCTGCTCTGGCGCGACGGGCTGCGCATGACCTACACCCTGCTGCCCCAGCCAGCGGGCAGCCCGGAGCTCATCTACCGCGACCGGCTGGGTGGGCTCTGGCGCCAGACCCTCTTCCCCCAGGGCAACCGGCTGCTCAGCCACAGCGCCAACGGCAACCGGATCTTCATTCCGCTGCGCTTCCCCTGCAGGCCGCCGCTGCAGGGGGAGGTGGGCTACTGCCGCGCGGGAGGCTGAGCGCCACAGCCTGCGGGGCCTAGGCCGCCGCGGCCGCCGGCGCAGCGGCGGTGCCAGCAGCAGCGGCGGTGGAACCGGCCGGGTCCTGCGGCAGCAGATCGCGGCCGATGGCGGCATCAAAAGACACGGCACCGGGGCCCAGCAGCAGCAGCGACACGCTGCCGCCCAGGTAGAGCACCACCAGCTCCAGCACGTAGATGTTGAAACCGCTGGTGAGGATGTGGTGCAGCGCCGCCACCGCCATGGTGCCGGTGAGGGCGAGGGCGCCGAGGGGGGTGAAGAGGCCGAGGATCACCAGCCAGGAGCCGATGATCTCGGCGAAGCCGGCGGCGTAGGCCATCACCAGCGGAAAGGGCAGGTGGAGGGCCGCCACGTAGTTGGTGGCGAAGCCCTGGGGATCGGCGAGTTTGTCCTGGCCGTGGTGGATCATCATCAGCCCCACCGCCAGGCGCAGCAGCAGCAGCCCCAGGCTGGCGAGGGGGCCATGGCGAAGCAGCCAGCCGCGCAGCCGGCCGGAGAGCGCCGCCAGCGGTGCCGCCGGCAGGGCCGGAACGGCCAGGGTGCGGCCCAGCAGGGTGAGGGCCAGGGAAGCGGCAGCCACACCGGCCAGGAGCTCCAGCAGCAGGGACGTGGTCATGGTCGGGTCTCGCGGACCACGAGTCTGGCAACTGCCGTGAAGAAACGTGAAGAAGATGAGGGCGGCCGGAGCCGCCGCGGCCTCACCAGGCGCGGTAGGGCAGGAACTTGCCGTTCATCGTCACCTTCACCCGGTCGCCCTTGGGGTCCTCCACCTTGTCGACCGTGAGGGTGAAATCGATCGCCGACATGATGCCGTCGCCGAACTTCTCCTGGATCACATCCTTGAGCGGCAGGCCATACACCTGCAGGATCTCGTAGAAGCGATAGAGCAGGGGATCGGTGGGAATCACCGGATCCAGGGCCCCCTTCACCGGATAGGTGGTGAGCTGGGTCGCCAGGGCCCCATCGAGCTCCAGGGCCTCCAGCAGGGCTGCCGCCTGGGCGGGGCTGGCCGTGGCCTGGCCGTAGATCAGGGCCGCCACCCACACCTCATCGGCGCCGAGGCGCTCGCCCAGGGCCGCGAAACTGAGGCCGAGCCGCTGCTTGGCGGCAAGCAGGGTGCTGGCGAGGTGCGACAGGGCCATGGCGAGGCGGGTGCAGGGGCGCAGGCCGGACCCTATGGAGCCGGGGACCCCGTCCCGGTAAGCGTTGCTACGGAAACCTCAGCGGCCGCGCCGCAGGCCTGGCAGAAGGGGAAGAAGGCGTTCTGGTGGTGGCCGCAGCTGTCGCAGTCGCGCTGGAGCTGCAGGCCGCAGTGCATGCAGAAATCGGGGAGGGTGCCCTCCGCCCGGGCCACGCTGCGCTCGCAGCTGGGGCACTGGGCGCGGCTGAGGGCCTGCAGGGCGCTCTCGTAGCGGATCTGGCGCTGGCGCTCCTGCTGCGGCGCAGCCTGTTCGAGCTCCTTGCGCTGCACGTACTCCTGCAGCCAGCGGATCAGGGCCCGGCCACCGATGAAGGTGAGCAGCGCACCCACGCCGTAGCGCAGGTAGGCGCCGAAGCTGGGCAGGTAGGGCACCAGCTCGAAGAAGAAGGCAAACAGGCCGAAGGCCAGGAAGCCCCACACGAAGGGCCACTGGTCGCTGCGGCGGTAGCGGCGGAACTGCCAGATGGAGAGGCCCAGCAGGGGGCCCACGAACAGCAGCCGGATGCCGAAGGCGCGCAGCTCGGCGCCCTTGCTGGCCCGCTCAAAGCGGGCCTGGGCCTGGCTCTTGAGGGTTTCAAGCTGCTGCTCGGGCTCCTTCAGGGCCGCCTCGGCGACGGCCAGCCGCTGCTCCAGGCCGCGCCGCTCCGCCTCCAGCTGGCGCTGCTGCTCCAGCTGACCATCGAGCTGACGAGCCCGGGCGATCACCTCCGGGTTCTGGGCCGACTGCTCGGTGGCCGTTCGCGCGGCCCGCCAGGTCTCGAAGCTGCTGCGGCCCCGCTCGTAGGCCTCCCGCGCCTCCTGCAGCCGCTCGCCCTGGGCCGCCAGCTCCGCGCGCAGGGTGTCGCGCTGGTCGCTGAGCGGCGCGATGCGCGCCTCCACCGCCTTCAGCCGCGGCTGATCGACGTACTGCTCCAGCTTGGGCGCGCGGGAGAGCAGCGGCAGATCGGCGATCAGGCTGGCGCCCACCTGGATCAGGAAGTAGGCGAAGAACAGGGCGATCAACCATTGCCCAACGCGGATCAGGCGCTCGGGGCCGCGGGTGGAGCCGACCATCGGTTCAAATCGCACATCCCATGCTGGCGAGTTGGATCGCCGCTGGGAAGCCGGGGTGACGGGCCGTTGCCGAACGCTTCAGCCCAGCAGCAGCCGGTAGGCGGCATCGAGCCGGTGAAAGGCCTCCGGATCGCCGCCCAGATCGGGGTGGTGGGCCTTGGCCAGCCGCCGGTAGGCGCGCTTGATCGCTTCCCGGCTGGCGCCGGCCTCCAGGCCGAGCAGGCGCAGGGCGGCCGTGCGCGGGTCGTCGTTGCGGGGCCTGCCGGCGCGGCCCTCGCTGCGGCCCTCGCTGCGCCGGCCTGCGGATCCGGCGGAGCCGGCCTGGCTGTGGTTCTCCGTGCGGGTGCCGCGGCGACGCTGGCGCTGGCGCTCGCGCCCCTCAAGCTGCTCCAGCCGCCGCCGCAGCTCCTCCACCACCCGCAGCGGGTCCTCGCTGAGCCATTCCGGCGCCCGCGGACCGTAGAGCGCGAAGGCGGCCCGCACCGCCCAGCGGCCGCGGCTGTGGGGACCGCGCAGGGCCGCGGCCAGCTCGCCGCCGAGGCCGGGGCTGCGGCGGTCGAGCTCCTGCTCCAGGCTCAGGGCCGGGTTCCACCAGTGGCGACGCAGCTCCTCCACCAGGGCGCGCAGGCCGCCCGGCGGGCCGATGCGCAGCTCCGCCCAGGCCGGATGGCGCCCCATGGCCGCGCTCCAGCGCTCCACCAGCTCGGCGGTGATGGCCGGCGCGCCGCCGCTGGTGACGCGGCTGTGCACCTGCTGGCGGCCCATCTGGCGCTGCAGCTCCAGCTGCTGCTGCAGGGCGCGCAGCTCCCGCTGCAGGGCGGCGTTCTCCCGGCGCAGAGCGTCGTTCTCGGCCAGCAGGGCCTCCACGTTGGCGGTGACCGGCCGGCCGCCGGGTGAGGGCCGCCAGCGGCGGGGATCAAAGCCCATCCGGGCCGGGATGCGGCAACCTGCCGGCATTGTGATGCAGAGCGCGAGGCAGCCCATGGCCCCCCTCTCCCTTAGGCGACCGGCCGGTGTGCTCCGGCTCGACCTGCTGCTGCTGGCGGCGCTGCTGCTGCCGGCGGCCCTGGGCCTGCTGGCACCGCTCGAGGCCGGCCTCAGCGCCGTAATGGCGGCCCGGCCGCTGACGCGGCTGTGGTTCCCCCTGTTCATCGTGGTGGGCACCCTGCTGCCGCTGCTGCTGCGCCTGCTGCGGCGCCAGGAGCCGCGGGTGCGGCAGGTGCTGGATCCCTACCTGCTGCTGCTGGCCGGCCAGATCGTGAGCGAGGTGGCGCTGGTGCTGGTGGGCGGCCGCGGCCTGGGGGTGCTGGTGGGCATGACCTTCACCGTGGTGCGGCTGGCGCAGCTGCTGCGGCTGCGGCCCCTGGCGGCGGGCCTGCCCTGGCTGAATGCCCTTGTGCTGCTGGAGCTGCTGCTCTGGGGCGCCAACGCCCTGCAGATGCTGCTCAACCGCTGGCTGCCGCTGCTGCGGGCCTGAGCCGGTGCCTATGGTTCGGGCGGCCAGCCGGTGTCGGATGTGGTGTCCTCCCTAACGCACTCCGCTGACACCTCACCCACCTTGCTGTTGCACGACAGCCCTCCACCGCAGAGCCTGACTGTCGCGGTCTACGGACTGGGGCGGTCCGGCACCACGATGGTGGCGCGCGTGCTCGTGGCCCTGGGGATCGACATGGGGGCCGACCTCACCCCGCGGGCCTGCGAGGACAGGGTGCTGCAGGGGGTGCTGAAGCGCGGCGACATGGCCGCCTTCGCGGCCTACCGCGACCGACGCAACGCGGAGGCAGCGGTCTGGGGATTCAAGGTGCCGGCGTTCAGGCATGTGGTGCGCACCCAGGTGCCAGGCCTGCGAAACCCCCGGCTTGTGATCACCCTGCGCGATCCGCTGGCGATTGCGTTGCGCAACAACGCTGCGCTTGGCCTACCCGTCGCCGACCTGCTGCACCAGTCGGCCGCCAAGACCCAGCAGCTCCTGGCTGATGCCCGGGATCTCAACTGTCCGATTTTGCTGGTGTCCTACGAAAAGGCCCTGCGGCAACCCGTCGCTCTGGTGCAGGCGCTTGCCGAGTTCTGCGGATGCGCGCCCATGCCGGCGGAGATTGAGGCCGTGGCCGCCAGCAACGTGCTTCATGGCGACCCCCGCTACTTCGCTCCCTGATCTGCCCCTGCGGGCCTGCCTGCTGAGCGGCGGCGCCAGCCGCCGCATGGGCCGCGACAAGGCGCTGCTGCCCCACCCGGCCGGCGGCACCTGGCTGGAGCACGGCCTGGAGCTGCTGGCGGCGTGCGGCGCCCCGCTCACCCTGCTCAGCGGCCATCCGGCCCACCTGCGGCAGGCCCTGGCCCTGGCGCCGCGGCTGCCGGTGCCGCTCACGGCCCTGGCGGAACCGCCGCCGCGGCAGGGACCGCTGCGGGCCCTGGCCCGGCTGATGGCCCTGCACCCGGAGGAGCGGCTGCTGCTCTGCCCGGTCGACATGCCCTGGCTGGATCGCGCCAGCCTGGCCGCCCTGCTTGCCGCCGCGGCCGCAGGCGACGGCGGTGCCGACTGCGCCGACTGCACCGAGCGCTCCACCATCCAGCTGGCCCACGACGGCGCACGCCTGCAACCGTTGCTGGGGGTGTATCCCGCCACGGCAGCGCGGCGGCGGCGGCTGGCGGAGCACCTGGCCGGCGGCAACCTGGCCCTGCAGGGCTGGCTGGCCGGCGAGCGCTGGCGGGCGGTGGCCCTGCCGGCGGCGGCCCTGCGCAACGCCAACCGCCCGGCCGACCTGGGCCCTAGCGTCAATCCAACAGCGTCCGCCGGCGCGTGAGTGCATCCGATCGCCACGGCCGCCCGCTGGGGGTGCTGCGCCTCTCGCTCACGGCCCGCTGCAACCTGGCCTGTCCCTACTGCCTGCCCGATGGCACGGAGCCGCCCGGCCTGCTCAGCCAGGAGCAGCGCCTGGCCCTGGTGGGCGCCGCCGTGGCCCTGGGGGCCCGCAGCCTGCGGCTCACCGGCGGCGAGCCGCTGCTGCACCCCGGGCTCGAGCGCCTGATCGCCGCCTGCGCGCCACTGCGCCGGGCCGCCGCCACCGCCGGCAACCCGGAGGGCAGCGGCACCCCGGAGCGCCCAGGCCTCACCGAGATCGCCCTCACCAGCAACGGCGCCCTGCTCACGGCGGAGCGGGCCCGGGCCCTGCGGGCCGCCGGCCTCGACCGGATCACCCTCAGCCTCGATGGCACCAGCGGCGCCTCCGTGGCGGCCATGGCCGGCCTGGCGGGCGGGGCCGCCGCCGGCGAGGCGCTGCTGGCGAAGGTGCTGGCGGCGATCGGCCACGCCCGGGCGGCGGGCTTCGATCCGGCCCGGGGCGCCCTCAAGCTCAACGCCGTGATCCAGCAGGGCCACAACGACGACCAGCTGCTGCCCCTGGCGGCCCTGGCCCGCCGCGAGGGCCTGGAGCTGCGCCTGATCGAATACATGGATGTGGGCAACCGCAACGGCTGGCGGCCGGAGGCGGTGCTGAGCGCCGCCGCGATGGTGGAGCGGATCGGAAGCCAGTGGCCGCTGGAGCCCCTGGGCCGGGCGGCCCACGGCACCGCCGCCCGCTGGCGCTACCGCGATGGTGGCGGCCCCGGCGGCCCCGATGGCCCCGGCGGTGGCGAGCGGCTGGCGGTGGTGGCCTCGGTGAGCGCGCCCTTCTGCGGCGACTGCAACCGCCTGCGCGTCACCGCCGACGGCATCGCCTACACCTGCCTGTTCGCTGCCCCGGAAAGCGGCCTTGATCTGCGCCCCTGGCTGCAGCCCGACACCCCGCCGGGCGCCCTGGAGGCCGCGCTGGCGGAGCGCTGGAGCCTGCGCGACGACCGCTGGAGCGAGGAGCGCCAGGCCGGCTGGCGGCCCAGCGCCGAGGCCGGTGCGCCCCGCCACGCCGAGATGGCCTATCTGGGAGGCTGAGCGCTCCCGCCCCTGAGGCCATGACCGACGCTCCCTACCTGATCGCCATGGCCCTGCTGGAGCAGGGGGGCAGCCGCGCCCTGCCGCTGCAGGGCACCGGGCTGCGGGCCCCGCTGCCCGCCGGGGCCGACCCCGGTGAGGCCGGCGAGCGCCAAGCACTGGAGCTGCTGTTGCGGGTGTGGCAGCGCAGTGAGGAGGGTCCGCTGCGCCGCGCCGCCGGCGAGCCGAGCCTGCTGCTGGTCACCGTGCCGATCGAGGCCCTGCAGCAGGAGCTGCCTGCCCTCAAGGCGGCCTGGATCCAGGGCGGCAGCACCGAAGCGCTGCTGCAGGGGCTGCGGGAGCTGGGCAGCGGGCTCTGGAGCCTGAGCGTGGAACCGCGCCAGCCGCTGCGCTTCACCTCCCTCGCCTGAGGGCCGCGGCCTGCAGGCCCTCCCCCCTACGGTTGGCGCCATGCATGCCCCCGCCCCCCTGCTCCAGCGCCTCGCCGGCATTCCCGGCATGGAGCCGGGCCGGCGGCGTCTGGTGCTGCTGCTGCCCCAGCTCGGCGATTTCGACAGCGTCGAATACGCCCAGGCGATCGCGGCCGCCCTGCCCCGGCTGCGGGCCGCCGGGACCGGCCTGCTGGCGATCGGCATCGGCGACGCCGCCGGCGCCGACCGCTTCTGCGCCTACACCGGCTTCCCGCGCGAGTGCCTGCAGGTGGAGAGCGAGCCCACCCTGCACCGCGCCCTCGGCCTGAGCCCGGGGCTCACGGCGGCGGGCGGCCCCTGGCCCGGCCTGCTGCTGATGTGCGCCGGCATCGGCTCGCCCGGCACCCTGGCCGAGGTGCTGCGCGGCTACACGGGCGACCGCCAGGCCCCGCAGCGGCTCGACAGCCCGCTGTTCGGCCTGCTGGGCCAGGGCTACCAGCGCCCCTTCGAGCTCGCCAGCGTGCGCCTGGCCAACATGCGCGAAGTGCTGGGCCACTGGCGCACCTACGTGCCCCGCGACGACTTCATCACCCAGCGGGGCGGCACCTTCCTGCTCGACGCCGACGACACCCTGCTCCACAGCCACCGCGACCCGGGCCTGCTCGGCTTCTCGGCCACCATGGCCCGGCCGCTGGAGTTTCTGGAGCCCTGGCTCAGAGCCAGTGGTGCGGATAGGGAGCAGCCCCCTTCACCCAGCGGCTGAAGCAGGCGGCAAGCAGCACCAGCAGCAGCGAGCCACTGAGCACCGGCGTGATCAGGTAGGCGGGCGTCACCCCCAGGGCCACCCCGAGGAAAGCCAGCCCGCCGGCGGGAGGATGGAGGCAGCGCAGGATCTGACCGATCAGGATCGTGACGCCCACGGCCATGGCGATCACCAGTGGCCCCTGGCCCAGCCAGGCCACGGCCGCCACGCTCACCGCACCCCCCCCCAGGTTGCCGAGCCCTGGCCCAGCCAGGCCACGGCCGCCACGCTCACCGCACCACCCACCAGGTTGCCGAGCAGGATGTTGCGGGGCTGGGCCAGGGGGCTGGCCGGATCACCGAAGAGCAACACCGTGGAAGCCCCGAGCGGCGCCGCCAGCAGCACCTTGCCGCTCCAGGCGCTGAGCAGTCCGATCAGGGAGAGGGCCAGCAGCGCCCCCAGCCAGCTGAGCGACAGCTGGCTGCGCGGAAAATGCGGCTGGTAGGCCCGGCCGCGGCGTCGCTGGTCGCGGAGCCACTGGCGCATCAGCCGGCCCGCACCAGCACCGGCACCCGCTTGAAGGCGGGCGTGCCGCTCTCGGGATCACTCACCGCCCGCATCAGCACGTTGGCCTCCGGATAGAACATCAGCGCCGCGCCGCTGCGGATCGAGCCGGGGATCACCTCGATGCCCTCCAGGGCGCCGGCCTCGCCCTGCACCGTCACCCGCCCATGGGCCTCCAGGCCGCTGCGGGCCAGATCCTCGGGGTTCATCAGGATCGTCTGACGGTGCGGCATGCCGCGGTAGCTGTCGCCGGGCTTGTAGACCACGGTGTTGTGCTGGCCGTAGCTGCGGGCGGTGATCAGGCTGAGCACCAGCCCCCGCTCCCCCGGGCCCAGCCCGCCGAAGTGGGCGGCCTCGGGCAGGCGGAGATCCGGCAGGGGCGTGACCGCCAGCTGGGCGCGGCCGGTGGCGGTGGGGAAGCGCGGGGCGTGGAACACCCGGCCGCTCACCTCAAACTCCCGCCGGCTGGCATCGATGTCGGCGATCGCCTCGTAGCCGGGCACGGTGCGGGCGATCAGCTCCCGCACATAGACCGGATCGTGAAGGCGGCGCCAGTCGATCGGGTCCGTACCGTGCAGCCGGTGGGCCAGATCGGCCAGGAACGTCACCTCGCTCACCAGCTGACCGCTGCGCAGGTGGGTGCTGCCCGGTTCGTTGAGCCGCACCCAGTTGTTGCCCGATTCCACCGTGGTGCGATGCGGCGTCTCGAAGCGGTTGAACACCGGCAGCAGCAGGGTCCGGCGGGCGCCGAGACCATGGAAATGGCCGGTGTTGGGCTTGGTCGCCAGATACACCACGGTGTCGATCCGGCCCAGCGCCCGGCGGGCCTGGGCGCTGTCGGGGTTGGCGCCGAAGAGGTTGCCGCCCAGGCAGAGCAGCGTGTCGACCGCGCCGCGCTCCGCCGCCTCGATCAGAGCCCGGGTGTCGTAACCGGGCACGCGGCTGAGGGAACGGCCAAGCAGCGCCTCGAGCGCGTGGCGCATCGGCTCCCGCAGGTGCACCGTCACCCCCATCGAGCCGAAGCCCTGCACGTTGGAGTGGCCCCGGATCGGCATCGTGCCGGCGCCCGGCCGGCCCACGTTGCCCGTGAGCACGGCGGTGTTGGCGATCGCCTGCACGTTGGCGGTGCCGTTGGCGTGGTGGGTGATGCCCATCGCCCAGGCAAACACCACCGCCCGGGAGGCGGCGATGCGGCCGGCCGTGTGCTCGAGCTCCTCGCGGCTGAGGCCGCAGCAGGCGGTGATGGCCTCCCAGGAGGTGGTCTCGAGCTGGGCGATCAGGGGCTGCCAGCCGTCGCTGTGGGCCTTCACGAAGTCCCAGGCGATGGCGCCGCTCTCCAGCAGGGCCTTCTGCAGGCCCAGCAGCACTGCCGTATCCGATCCCGGGATCGGCTGCAGGAAGAGCGAGGCGATGGCACTGCCGCCGCCGAGCATGGAGCGGATCGGAAAGGCGGGCGAGCCGAACTTCAGCAGCCCGGCCTCCAGCACCGGGTTGATCACGATCACCGTGCCGCCGCGCTCGCGCAGGCGGATCAGTTCGTTCATCAGGCGCGGGTGGTTGGCCGGCGCGTTTGAGCCCACCAGCACCACGCAGTCGGCCTGCTGCAGACCCTCCAGGTTCACCATCGAGGTGCCGCTGCCGAAGACCCGCTGCAGGCCGATGGAGGAGGGGGCGTGGCAGAGGTCGGAGCAGTCGGCCAGGTTGTTGGAGCCGAGGGCCCGCAGCAGCAGCTGCAACAGCCAGGCGGCCTCGTTGGAGGAGCGGCCGGAGCTGTAGGAGGCCACCCGCTCGGGCGGCGGGGTGCGGAACGCTTCGGCCACCAGCTCCTCCACCTCCGACCAGCTGATCGGTTCGTAGTGCTCGCTGCCGGCGTGGTGGATCAGGGGCCGGTCGAGGCGTCCCAGCCGGTCGCAGGCCGCCGAGTTGAGCTGCTGCAGCTCGACCAGGGAACGGCCGGCGAACACCTCGGGGGGCACGGCCGGCTGGAGCTCGGCGCCGATCGCCTCCACGCTCTTGAGGCAGCGCTGGAGCGGCTCGCCCAGCTCATCGCGGAAGCCACCGTTCTGACCTCCGGTGCCCCAGGCACAGGAGAGGCAGGCACTGCGATGGTTGAGGGTCTGCCAGAGGCGCGGGCCGCCCGGGGCGAGGGTGGCGCGGGCCCAGCCATCGATCAGGGGCCAGCCGCCGCCGCTGGTGGCATCTTCCGGATCGGGTGGGCCCATCACCGGCTCCGGGCAGAGGGTGTTCGTCACGCTAGGGCGATCGCGCCGAGGCTCAGGTCAGCAGCCGCACCGGATCGCCCACCGCCACCGGGCCGGGCTCCAGCACGCTCAGGCGGATGCCGGCGGTCACCTGGTTGTGGCGGGCGGTGGCGCGCAGGATCTCCAGGCTCTCGGGCAGGTCGCCCTGGGCCAGGGTGGTGATCACGCAGCGGGGGCAGCCGCCATCCACCCGCAGCCGCAGGCGCTCGCCGATGGCCAGCAC
>VFQS010001580.1_pt1 | contig 20582 bp, 25 predicted proteins | sample 3512361 | NCBI WGS metagenome assembly VFQS01 (sample SAMN10412375, study PRJNA504923) | tailings metagenome | isolation source: Relicate 1 Philex TSF3 active mining | place: Philippines
CAGTCCTGGGGATGGGCCGGATCGAGATGGGGCGACCAGAAATGCAGCACCGGCTCGCTCAGCAGGCTGGACGGCTTCACCGTAATCAAATTCGGCAGATCCACCAGCCCCCTCTCGCATAGGATATTGCAACTCATTCGCAATAGCGAGCTGCCATGGAGGCACCGGCCCGGCTGGTGGATCTGCCCACAGGCTCAACAGCCACCGTGGCGTCGCTCAGCGCCGATCAGGGCCTGCGCCAGCGGCTCGAAGCACTGGGCCTTCGGCCCGGGCAGGCGGTGCAGGTGCTGCGCCGCGGTTGGTGGTCGGGCCCGCTGCACGTGCGCGTGGGCATGACTGAATTGATGCTGCGCCGCCGCGACGCCGCCCGGGTGAGCCTGACCGCGTGAGCACCATTGCCGTTCTCGGCATGCCCAACACGGGCAAGTCGACCCTGTTCAACCGGCTCACCGGCCACCACGCCCACATCGGCAACTGGCCCGGCCTCACCGTGGATCTGATGCAGGCCGATCTGCAGCTGGAAGGCCACTCCATCCAGCTGATCGACCTGCCGGGCATCTACGACCTCCGCGGCCACAGCGACGACGAAGCGGTGGTGCGCCGATTCCTCGAGCAAACGCCCGTGGATCTGGTGCTGGTGGTGCTCAACGCCAGCCAGCTCGATCGCCAGCTGCGGCTGGCCCTGCAGGTGCAACTGCTCGGTCTGCCGGCCGTGGTGGCTTTGAACATGGCGGATGAGGCAGCCCGCTTCGGGGTGAGCATCCACGCCGAGAACCTCAGCGCAGCCCTGGGCCAACCGGTTCTGCCGCTCAGCGCCAAGTACCGCCAGGGTCTTGAGACGCTGCAACACACCCTGCTCGCTGAACTGGAGGCGCGGGCCGATCGCCCTGCAGCCGTGCCGGAGCAGCTGGACGAACGGCTGGCGGCCGCTGATGCCGATCTCGAAGGCGCGATGGCCGCGCTGGTGGAGCGCAGCGTCACCCTGCCCGGCCGCTGGCGGGACAGCCGCAGCCGTCGCCTCGATGCGGTGCTGCTGCACCCCCTGCTCGGGCTGCCGCTGTTTTTTCTGGCGATGGCCCTGATGTTCCAGGGCATCTATGCGATCGGGGTTCCGGTGCAGGAGTCCCTGGGCGGGCTGCTCGATCAGTTCGGCCAGCTGGTGCTCAAGCCCCTGCTGGCACCCCTACCTGCATTGCTACAGGGCTTCCTGCTGGAAGGGCTGTATCAGGGACTGGGCACGGTGATGGCCTTTCTGCCGGTGATCGCCCTGTTCTTCCTGGCGATGGGCGTGGTGGAAGACAGCGGCTATCTGTCGCGGGCGGCCTATCTGATGGACGCCTTCATGGAGCGGCTTGGCCTCGATGGCCGCAGCTTCGTGCTCTCGCTGATGGGCTTTGGCTGCAACGTGCCAGCCATCCTCGGCACCCGGGTGATGCGCGATCGCGGGCTACGACTGCTCTCGATGCTGGTGATCCCCTTTTCGCTGTGCTCGGCCCGGCTGAACGTGTTTCTGTTCATGGCGGCCGTGTTCTTCCCGCCGCGCATCGGGGGCCTGGTGATCTTCGGGCTGTATCTGATGAGCTTCGTGGCCGCCATGCTCACCGCCCTGCTGTTCCGCGGCCGCTTCCCCAGCAACGAGCCGCTCCTGCTGGAGCTACCGCCCTATCGCTTGCCCACGGCGGGGCAAATGCTGAGCCGCGCCTGGAGCGAGGTGAAGCACTTCTGGCTCTGGTCGCGCGGGTTCATCATCGTTGGGGTGGTGGCGGTGTGGCTGCTCAACAACCTGCCGGTGGGTGTGGAGCCGGCCTCCAGCGCCAGCCTGGCCGGCCAGCTCGGAACCCTCACCCAACCGCTGCTGGCGCCGATCGGTATCAACCCGAAGCTGGCGGTGGCGCTGCTGTTTGGCTTCATCGCCAAGGAGATCGTGCTGGGAGGCTTAGCGGTGATCTACGGCCAGGCGGATCCAGCGGCCCTCAGCCGCGCCATCGCCAGCGATATGAGCTGGCCCCAGGCGGTGAGCTTCATGCTCTTCACCCTGCTCTACACGCCCTGCCTATCCACGGTGGCGGTGATTCGCAGTGAATCGAAGAAACTGAGCTTCACGCTGCTGAGCGTGGCCTGGTCGCTCTTGCTGGGCTGGCTGGTGAGCTTTGTGGCCTTCCAGACGATCACGCGCCTGGCCTGAGCGCCGGCACGGCCTCAGGTCCAGTTGCCTCCAAACATGTCGTCGTAGCCCTCATAAGGGTCGTATTCAGCCCAGCCTGGGCTCGCTTCATCGAAGAGGCCGTAGCGAGCGGCTTCGTCGTCCATCAGCGTGTTGCCGGTGGGCTCGGTGTTGCAGGTGATGCCACCGCCGCTGGCGGGCTGGCAATCGGTGAACTCCACCCCGGCCTGAGCCGGCAGCGCCGCGGCCAACACCAGCAGCGGAACAAGCCATCGAGTCATGGACGCCACGCGGGGTGCACTGAGATGATGGCGCCTCCTGTGAGCCTGAGCGCGATGTACACCGACTGGACCGCCGTTGCCCTGCTGCTGCTCACCGCGGCGCCGCTGCTGCTGGTGGTGGCCACCACAGCGTTCTTCATCTGGCGCCAGAAATCGAAGCGCTGATATCGGCGCGGGCCCCACGAGGCCAACGTTTGCAGGGGTCAGCAGCCGGCGGCGCCGGTGGATCCGGGAAACCAAACACGGTTTCAAACACGGGTGTCTGGCCTTGGCCCAGACACTCCAAGCAAGTGCGATAGCCGGCAGCCTCGGTGCGAAGCACACCGCTGCCGCCGCAGCAGCTGCACACACTGCCGTTGGTCTGAGCGCCTCTCTGGGAGCTGGCCATCGTGAATCGTTCCGATGACGATCACTCTGGGGAGTTTTCAGCCGTTTGATCCCGAAGGCTTCCTTAAGCCTTCAGGCCCGCCTGGCGAGCACGGCTTGAAGCCGATCGAGGCTGCAGCTCTGCATTAATTCAGCACTGCTGAGGCGGCTACCCGGCGGAACCAGCTGCACGCTCGCCGCCATCAGCCCCACCACCGCGGCGGCATCCAGGCCTTGCTCCGCCAAGCTCTCCAGCCCCAGGCCTCCATCACGCTTCGATAGGCGCTGGCCCCGCTCATCCAGCCACAGCGGCAGATGCCAGTACTGCGGCGGTGAGCCATCCAATTCACGCATCACCGCCACCTGCGGGCCCGTAGCAGCCCAGAGATCGCAACCGCGCACCACATCAGTGATGCCCAAGGCCAGCTCATCCACCGCCGTGGCCAGGTGATAGGCGAGAAAGCCATCGGCGCGGCGCAGCACCACATCGCCCACCTCGGTTTCCGCCGCAAGGCTGCCGCGCTCGGCCAGCTGCTCAGGCCAACTCAACACACCAGGCCTGAGCCTCAGGCGCCAGCTGGGCAGCCGCCCCTGCTGCAATCCCCAGCCGCTGGCGCGATCGCGGCAAAAGCCCGGATACACCGCTGCGGCGCCGTGGGGGGCTGACACATCCGCCAACATCCGGCGACTGCAGAGGCAGGGGTAGAGCCGGCCGCTGCGGCGCAGCGCCGAGAGCACCGAGGCGTAAAGGCCGCGGCGCTCGCTCTGGCGGATCAGCGGCCCATCCCACTGCAGCCCGAGGCAGCGCAGATCGCTGAGGATCGCCTCTTCAGCGCCGGGTCGGTTGCGGGGGGTATCGAGATCATCGATCCGCAGCAGCCACTCGCCGCCCTGCAGCCGGGTGATCAGCCACGAGAGCAGGGCCGTGCGCAGGTTGCCCAGGTGCAGGCGACCGGTGGGCGATGGCGCATACCGCCCCCGGTTGCCACGGCGGCAGGCGAGCTGGCGCTGCAGATGCTCGGGCAACACAGGGGTTGGGCGCTCAGCGCAGGGCTCTTCAGCATCCCGCACCAAGGCACAAAAAAAGGCGGTCTTCAGACCGCCCGATCGGCAGGAGGGGCAGTGGCGATCAGCCCTGCACGCGGTCCTTGAACAGCTTGCCGGCGGTGAAGGCAGGCACGCGCTTGGCGGGAATCTTGATCTTGTCGCCGGTCTTGGGGTTCAGACCCTGACGGGCGGAGCGCTCGCGGGGCTCGAAGGAGCCGAAGCCAAGGATCGACACTTTCTTGCCTTCCACCACCGAATCAATGATGGTGTCGATGGCGGCATCCACCACCTGGGCCACGTCGGTTTTGGTCAGCTCGGTGCGGGCGGCAACGAGGTTGACGAGATCAGCTTTGTTCATCGGACTGGGAAAGCCTCTGGGTCAGTAGCAGCCGGGCGGCTCGGGAACACCGACCGCCACTGGGTTCAGCGCGCCAATGGTATGGGTGTTGGCAAGGCCCGGCAACCATCGGACCCCTTCTGCAGCCACGGTTTTGCCACTTTTGTGACCCATTGACCACATCCGCGTGGTCGATCGAGCCTCAAAGGGGCTGCTGCGTGGCCAGGGCAACGAGGTCGAGCTGATCCAGCAGTGCCCGCGCCGACGGCACCAGCGCCTCACCCCGCAATGCCCCCAATCCGGCGCCACTCGCCAGCCACAGCGGCTGCTCCGGCGGCAGCCAGGCACGCACCTGCTCCAGGCTACGCAGCCAGCGCCCCCAATGAAAGCTGCGGCGTGTGCGCAGCGGCCCTGCCTGGCCAGGAGCCAGTGGGCTCAAGAGTCGGCCGCAAAACAGAATCCCTCGCTGCTCTGCCAGCAACACAGCGGTTCCGGGGCTGGGGCCAGGCGTCCACAACAGCCGCAGCCCAGGCGCCAACTCCGCCTGCTCGGCAAAGCCGATCAGCTGTTGCGCTCCGGGCAGCAGATAGGCCTCCTGCTCCTGCACATGCACGGGCCAGCCCAGAGCCTCCTGAAACCGGCGCAGGCGGCCATGGCCCTCGCGACCGGTGAGCACGATGCGGCCTGCAGGCTGCTGCTGCAGAAAAGCCAGGTTGGCGTCGTTGAAGGCCGGGCAATCAATCAGCACGCCGGAGCCATCCGCCGCCGAGGGCTCCAGCCACCAGGAGCTGCCGCCCTGGGTGTCGCGGTTGGGGGCAAACAGCCAGAGCCCCTCCTGAACCTGGCGAGGCGGGCGCCCAGCAGCTGTGGGTTGTGCTTGGAGCCGTGACATCGGGGGGCAGGACCCGCAGACAACACCTAGCTTGTGGCAGCGGCCTCCAGCCACCGGTGCGCACGATCCGACTGGGACAACCCTGGCCCTTGGGGTCGAGCGCCACCGAACAGGGCGTGAACTTTTCGCTGGTGGCCCCGATGGCCACCCGCGTTGAGCTGTTGCTCTTTGCGGCGGGCAACGCGCCGGAACCCGAGCAGGTGGTGGAGCTCGACCATCGCCACCGCTCAGGCGACATCTGGCATGTGGAGGTGAGCGGCGTCGGCATCGGCTGCTGCTACGCCTACCGGGTGTTCGGCCCGCTGCTGCCTGGCCGCCACGGCTTCAACCCCTCCAAGCTGCTGCTCGATCCCTGCGCCCGAGCGATCACGGGCTGGGACGTCTACCGCCGGGCTGACGCCGTTGGGGCGATGCCGAACACCGCCAGCTGCCTGAAGGGGGTGGTGACGGAGCGCGACCGCTTTGATTTCCGCGCCGCGCCGCGGCCGCGCCACAGCTGGCAGCGCACCGTGATCTACGAACTGCATGTGGGGGGCTTCAGCCGCGGCCCCGGCAGCCCGGTGAGCGAAACCGCGCAAGGCACCTATCTGGGGCTGATCGAAGCGATTCCCTATCTCAAAGAACTGGGCATCACCACGGTGGAGCTGCTGCCGGTGATGGCCTTCGACCCGCACGATGCCCCGGTAGGCCGGCTCAACTACTGGGGTTACAGCCCCTTGAGCTGGATGGCGCCCCACCACGCCTATCAGCAGGGCGACGATCCGCTGCAGATCCGCCACCAGGTGCGCCAGCTGGTGACGGCCTGCCACCAGGCCGGCCTGGAGGTGCTGGTGGATGTGGTCTACAACCACACCTGCGAGGGCAACCAGGCAGGGCCCACCCTGAGCTGGCGCGGCATCGATGACCGTAACTACTACCACCAGAACGCCAAAGGCGATTACCTGGATGTGAGCGGCTGCGGCAACTCGATCGCCGCCAACCGCCCCCATTCGCGGCGGCTGATCCTCGAATCGATGCGCTGCTGGGCCCTGGAGCTGGGGGTGGATGGTTTTCGCTTTGATCTCGGCATCGCCCTGAGCCGCGGCGAAGAGCTCGCCCCTCTAGATCACCCGCCCCTGTTTGAGGAGATCGAGGCGGATCCCGAACTCGCCGATCTCAAGCTGGTGAGCGAACCCTGGGACTGCGGCGGCCTTTACCGCCTGGCCGATTTCCCCTCAAAGCGGGTTGGTGCCTGGAACGGCCGCTTTCGCGATGACCTGCGCCGCTTTTGGAAGGGCGATGAGAAGAGCTGCTGGCCCATGGGCCAGCGCCTGGCCGGCAGCCCGGATCTGTTCGGCGGCCAGCCAGCGCTGCTGGGCCGCAGCATCAACTTCCTCACCGCCCATGACGGCTTCACCCTGGCGGATCTGGTGAGCTACAGCCAGAAGCACAACCTCGCCAACGGCGAAGACAACCGCGACGGCGATAACCACAACAATAACTGGAATCACGGTGCCGAAGGGCCCAGCACCGATGCGGCTGTCACCACCCTGCGCAACCGCCAGCTGCGCAACCTGCTGAGCTCACTGCTGCTCAGCCCAGGGGTGCCGATGCTGCTGATGGGCGACGAGGTGCGCCGCAGCCAGGGGGGCAACAACAACGCCTGGTGCCAAAACAATGTGCTGGGTTGGATGCACTGGCAGCCCGATGCCGACGATCAAGCCCTACGGCTGTTCGTACAGCGGCTGATCCATCTGCGCCATCACCTGGCCGACCTGCTCAATCCTGAGATCCCTCACCCGGAGGCGGGCAAGACCCTGCGCTTTGATCAAGCCGGCCATCTCACCCGCCACTGGGATGGCGTGAAGCTGGGGCAACCGGATTGGGCCGCCTGGTCGCACACCCTGGCCTGGAGCCTCAACGACCGGGAGCGCGGACCGCTGCTCTGGTGTGGCATGAATGCTTATCACGAGGATCTGAGCTTCGAGATCCCCAGCTGCACCAGCGGTTGGAAGCGGGTGATCGACACCCATCAAGCCAGCGGGGAGGATCTACCGGCCAAAGCACCCTCGATCTCAGGCGACAGCGTCGCGATGGGAAGCCGCAGCGTGGTCCTACTGGTGGCAGCGCCCCTGATGGAGGGGCATCAGCTGTAAGCGGGCTGCGGGAATCGAACCCGCATCATCAGCTTGGAAGGCTGAGGTTTTACCACTAAACTAAGCCCGCAGCAGTACAAACGCATCAAGCGTTGGCGCTTGCCCGCGTGCCATGGAATTCACGCCGGCTGCAGCATTATGACCTGCGTTCGGATCAGACCTTTTGTCCGCTGCGTCTCCCGCCGCCCCGGCCGCACCGTTTGATGCGGCGAGCCTGCGGGGCCTGGCGCGGTTGCGGCTGCTGGTGGCCTACGGCCTGGGCGATGCCGGCACCGGCATGGCCGCCTCCCTGATCGGCTTCTATCTCTTCATTTTCTATACGGCCGCCGCCGGCTTGCCGGCCTGGATGGCAGGCCTGGTGTTGATGCTGGCCCGGCTCTGGGATGCGGTGAACGACCCAGTGGTGGGCTGGCTGAGCGACAAAACCACCAGCCGCTGGGGGCCGCGGCTGCCCTGGCTGGTGGGCAGCGCCCTGCCCCTCGGCGTGGCGATGGCCCTGATGTGGTGGCTGCCGCCGGGCAGCGAGTGGGTGCGCTTCTGGGTGTTCGTGGCCATCTCAGTGCTAGCCAACAGCCTCTACACCTGCGTCAACCTTCCTTATGCGGCCCTGGCCGCCGAACTCACCACCGATGTTTCGCTGCGCACGCGGCTGAACATGGCCCGCTTCACCGGCTCGATCACAGCGGGACTGGTGGGCATCGTGCTGGGGGCGCTGCTGCTGCGCGATCACCAGAACCCCATCAGCTACTGGCGGATGGGCGTGCTCTCCGGTCTGATCATCCTGGTGTGCACGCTGCTCTGCGCCTGGGGCATCGCCCCCTCAGCCCGCCATTGCCAACAGCCCGAGGCCCAGAAGGGCACCACGCGCCGCCTGATCAAAAGGGTGGGCAGCAACGGCCGGTTCATGAAAGTGCTGGGCCTCTATTTATTGCTCTGGTGTGCGCTGCAGATCATGCAGACCGCAGCGCTGATCTTCCTGCCCGTGGTGATGCACGTGCCGGAGGGCTGGAGCAACTGGATCCTGCTGCCCTTCCAGATCAGCACCCTCGTGGGCCTGCAGCTGTGGACCTCCGTGTCGCACCGCCAGGGCCGCATCCGGGCGCTGCAATGGGGCAGTGGTCTATGGGTGGCCGGCTGCCTGGCAGCGATGCTGCTGGCTCCACTCGATGCAACGATCAATCCGCTCGGATCGGCGGCCAATGGACTGCGTCTGGCCCTGCTGCTCGGCGCCATCCTGCTGGTGGGTCTCGGCGCCTCCACCGCCTACCTGATCCCCTGGGCCCTGCTGCCCGATGCTATCGACGCCGACCCGGAGAAACCGGCAGGCCAGTACAGCGCCTGGATGGTGTTCACCCAGAAGATCTGCATCAGCTTTGCCCTCTTCTTCTTCGGCAACCTGATGAGCCTCAGCGGCTACGTGGCTTCCCGCGGCATGCTGCAGCCCGATAGCGCCCTGGTGGCGATCCGGCTGTGCATGGGCATCATTCCTGCAGTTCTGGTGGTCCTGGGCCTGGTGGTGATGCGCCGCTGGCCTGAGAAAGGGCTGCATCTGCAGCACCACCCCAGCGCCAGCTGAACCACTCCTGATGTCTGTGATGCCCCGCCGCCGCGTTCCCATCTGGCTTCGCCCCCGCTGGCTGATCCGCCTGGGTGAAAGCTGCCTGATCGGCGGTCAGGCCCTGGCCGCTCTGGCCAAAGGTCAGGTGGGGATCAACGATCTGATGGTGGAGCTGATGGAGGCGGGCCCTGGCAGCTTCCTGATCGTGATCATCACCGGCCTGGCGGCGGGCACTGTGTTCAACATCCAGGCCGCTTCCGAACTGGTGAAGCAGGGGGCCGGCGCCACGGTGGGCGGCATCCTTGCCCTGGGCTTGGCCCGCGAAATCGCCCCGATCCTCACCGCCACCCTGGTAACGGGCAAGGTGGCCACGGCCTACGCCGCCCAGCTCGGCACCATGAAGGTGACCGAGCAGATCGATGCGATCACCATGCTGCGCACCGATCCCGTGCAGTACCTGGTGGTGCCGCGGGTGCTGGCGATGTTGATCATGACCCCGGTGCAGTGCCTGGCCTTCTTCGCGGTGGCGATGTGGTCGGGCCAGGTGAGCAGCACGCTGCTTTATCAGATTCCGCCATCGGTGTTCTGGAACTCCGTGCGCACCTGGATGGAGCCCTCGGATCTGCCGGCGATGCTGCTGAAGGCGGTGGTGTTCGGCCTGCAGATCGCTGTGATCTCCTGCGGCTGGGGCCTCACCACCCGCGGCGGCCCCAAGGAAGTGGGCACCAGCACCACCGGGGCGGTTGTGATGATTCTGGTCACCGTGTCGCTGATGGATGTGGTGCTCACCCAACTGCTGTTCGGCCAATGACCGCTGCTGAAGCACCTCTGCCCGACCCCAGCCAGGGCGTGATCCTGGCGCCGAGCCCCTGGCTGCCCCTGGCGGTGGTGGGGCTCGGGCTGGCCTCGCTGCTGCTCAACCCATGGCTGTCGCTGGTGGTGAGCCTGTTTGGGCTGTTTCTGCTGATCCAGAGCCAGATCCTGCGGCTGCAGTTCAGCGCCGATGCGCTGCTGGTGTGGCGCGGCAGCACGGTGCTGCGCCGCTTCCCCTACAGCGAATGGCTGAGCTGGACGCTGTTCTGGTCTCCCATCCCTGTGCTGTTTTATTTCCGTGAGCAGCGCAGCATCCACTTTCTGCCGGTGCTGTTCAACCCCAAGACCCTGCGCGAGCAGCTGAACCTCCACGTGAGCGCCCAGCCATGAGCGACGACGTCCAGACACCCGCACCTGACAGCGCACCTGCCCAGTGGCAGGAGCTAGCGTTGCGCGAGCTGAAGCAGCAACGCGAGGCGCTCGAAGCGGAGATCAAGGAGCTAAGCGGCCGCCGTGATCAGCTCCAGCAGGAGATCAACAACAGTTTCGCCGGCCAGTCGGATTCGATCGCCAGGCGGGTGAAGGGCTTCCAGGACTACCTGGTGGGAGCCCTTCAGGAGCTGGCTGTCGCCGCCGAGCAGATGGAGCTGGTGGTGCAGCCGCTGGTGGTGCAGCCCTCACCGCTGGATCAGGCAGCAGCAGCCCAGGCGGCCAGCAGCGCCGCCGGCGTGAGCACCCCGCCACCGGCGGCAGCGGGCCTGTTCAGCGCCGATGAGGCTCTGATCCGCGAGCGGCTGCAGCGCTTTCAGGGCCAGCCGGATTTCTATGCCGATCCCTGGAAACTGCGGCGCAGCCTTGAAGCTTCCGGGGCTGGCCTGCTCGACGACTGGTTTCTCAACCAGGGCGGACGCGGCGCCCAACCCAGTACCGGCAGCCGCAACCGCAACGCCCTGATCACCGCAGCCGCGATCTCGATCCTGGGCGATCTCTACGGTGAACGCTTTCAAACCCTGGTGCTGGCCGGCACGCCCGAGCGTCTGGGCGAGTGGCGCCGCGGCCTGCAGGATTGCCTGGGCCTGGCCCGCGAAGACTTTGGCCCCCAGAGCGGCATCGTGCTGTTCGAGCGCCCCGATGCGCTGATCGAGCGGGCCGATCGCCTCGAAGAGCGCGGCGAGCTCCCCTTCATCGTGGTGGATGCCGCCGAAGCCGCGGTGGAGGTGCCGATCCTTCAATTCCCCATCTGGCTGGCCTTCGCCGGCAGCCCCACCGAACTCGCCCTCGACGACGACCTGCTGTGACCCCACTGCTGCAAACCCCTCTGTTCTGCCTGCTGGCGGGCTACCTGCTGGGCTCGATCCCCAGTGGCTACCTGGCGGGCCGCTGGCTCAAGGGGCTGGACATTCGCAGCCTTGGCTCTGGCTCCACCGGCGCCACCAACGTGCTGCGCCAGTTCGGCAAAGGTCCGGCCCTGGTGGTGTTTTTGGTGGATGTGCTCAAAGGCACTGCGGCCGTGCTGCTGGCCAAACTGCTGCTGCAACCGCTCGGCATCACCCCTGAGAGCGATTGGTGGGTGGTGGCCACGGGTCTGGCGGCGCTGGCCGGTCACATCTGGCCGGTGTGGCTGGGTTGGCGCGGTGGCAAGGCGGTGGCCACAGGGCTGGGCATGCTGCTGGGTCTCACCTGGCCGGTGGGCCTGGCCTGCTTTGGCGTGTTCATGGCCGTGATCTCGCTCTCGCGGATCGTGTCGCTCTCCAGCGTGATCGCCGCCCTGAGCCTGCCGCTACTGATGCTGGGCTCCTTCGCCAGCAGTGGCACCGGCCTGCGGCCGGCCTACCTGGCCCTCGCCTTGGTGGCGATGGTGCTGGTGCTCTGGCGGCACCGCAGCAACATTGAACGCCTGCTGGCGGGCACCGAGCCGCGCATCGGCCAAAAGAAAGCCTGAAGGGTCAGCACAGGCGTCAGCCCAACTGGCGGCTGCGTTCAGCGGCAGCTACCACCGCTTCGATCAGGGCGGAGCGCAGGCCGCCGCGCTCGAGGGCGCGGATGCCGGCAATGGTGGTGCCGCCGGGGCTGCTCACCATGTCTTTGAGCTGGGCGGGGTGCAGCTGCTGCTGCTCCAACAGCACGGCGCTGCCCGCCAGCGTTCGGCCGGCAAGGTGCAACGCCTGCTGACGCGGTAGACCCGCCGCCACGGCGCCATCGGCCATGGCCTCAGCCACCATCGCCACAAAAGCTGGGCCCGAGGAGGTAAGCGCCAGGAAGGCATCGAGCTGCACCTCCGGCAACTGCAGCACCTCACCCACCTGTGCAAACAAGTGCTCCACCCAGCTCTGCTGAGCGGCAGACACGCCCTCTCCCCAGGCCAGGCCGGTGAGCCCAGCACGCACCAGGCAAGGGGTGTTGGGCACCGCCCGCACGATTCGCCAACCGGGGAAGAGCCGCTGCAGTCGCGCCACGGTGACACCGGCCAACACCGAGATCAGCAGCGGCGGCTCCTCTGCCGCCGGGGCGGGTGCGGCCGCCGCCACAACCTCCAGCTGCTGGGGCTTCACCGCCAACAGCGCCACAGCACAGCCCCAGGCTTCCGCCGCCTCGGTGCTCACGGGCAGCTCAGGCCGCGCGGCACGCAGCCGATCGGCCGAGGCCTGGGAAGCCACGGCTGCGCGCACTCCGTCGAGCGGCACCAGGCCGCTCTCCAGCAACGGAAACAGCAAGGCCTGGGCCATGCGGCCCAGGCCGATCACCCCAAAGCTGGCGGGGGAGAAGCTGCTCAAAGGGGTTGAAGGTGCGCTCAGCCGACGCTAGCGCCGTAGGTTTCGCGGCCCCAGGCGGGTGCGGGAGCGGCTTCGGGCTCCTGGCTCACTTCACGGGACACCACGGTGGGAGAGGAGGGCTCCTCGCTGGCGGCGGTGGTCACCGTGACGCAGCTGGGGGCGAACAGGAAAATGCTCTCGCCCACCCGCTCCTGGTGGCCGTCGATAGCGAAGGTGCCACCAGCCACGAAATCCACAGCGCGCTGGGCCTGATCCGGCTCCATCATCGTGAGATTGAGGATCACGGTCTTGCGCTCGCGCAGAGCCTGAATAGCGCGGGGCATTTCATCGAAGCTGCGGGGCTCCATCAGGGTGACCTCCGCCGCCGAGGAGGAGATACCCGGCATGCCGATCACATTGCTGCCAGCAAACGGATCAACGCTGTCGAAATCGCTGGTGAGGGCCAGGGCGCCGGGGCTTGTGGTGGTGCTGGTCTGCGGCACATCGCCGTGGTCGTAATCAAGCTCGTCGTCGTAGCCGTCGAGGTAGTCGTCACCGGAGACAACTGCACGCAGGCGGGAGAGCAACGACACCGTGGAACCTCGGTCTTGGCACTAAACCTAGATAGCGTCCCACGCGGGCGGTGACAAGGGTTTCGGGCCGAAGAGGGCTGAGCCGATACGGACCCAGGTGCTGCCGGCCGCCGCGGCCTCCTGCCAATCGCCGCTCATCCCCATCGACAACTGCGCAAGACCCAGCTCCCTCGCCAAGGCCGCACAGTCAGTAAACAGGCTCTGGCGCTGGGTTGCGTCGAGTCCAAGGGGCGCCATGGTCATCAGGCCCACCAGTTGCACCGAAGCCAAAGCCCGCAGCTGCGGCCAGGCCAGGCGGAGCTCATCGGGAGCAAAGCCACCCTTGGCCGGGTCGGGGCGCAGCTTCACCTGCAGCAACAGCTTGGGGCACACCGCCTCTTCCCCGGAGATCCGGGCCACCCGTTCGGCCAGGGCCAGCGAATCCACCGAATGCAGCCAGGCAAAACGCTGCACCACGGGCCGCACCTTGTTGGCCTGCAGCCGCCCAATGAAATGCCAGTCAAGGCCTGGCAGATCAGCCAGCTCCGCCTGTTTCGCCGTGGCTTCCTGCAGCCGGCTTTCACCGAAGCTGCGTTGTCCCAGCGCTGCCAGTTCGCGGATGGCAGCCGCGGGATGGCCTTTGCTCACTGCCAGCAGCTGGGTGGAGGCGGGCAGCTGGCTGCGAATCGCCGCCAAGCGCTCAGCTGCTAACTCAGACACCACTGGTGATCAGATAAAGGTTTGATCAAACAACTGACGCCAGCGCGCGTGGGCTTCAGGGCCATCGCGGCGAGCACGCGCGAGGTTCTGCTCAGCCAAATGGCGAGCATCCATCAACGGGATCACCTCAAATTGAGCGCCGCGCTCCTGCAGTGTCACCACAAAAAACATGCGCTGGGCATAGAGCGTGGCGTAGAGATCGCGCCCCTCACCCACCTCCGCCACGCGGTAGAGCAAGCCGAAGGTGGGGTGATTGAGATAACGCTCTGTGCTCACTCAGCGCTCACGCGGTCTGTGCCGACGGTGACCAAATCAGACGTCACCGTACCTCCACCGCAAACCGAGCAACAGCGCGAGCCCCAGGGCACAGGCCCACTGCAGCGCTGGGTTGGGCAGCGGATCGCGAATCAACTGAGCCGGTGCAATCCAACGGCCTCCCTTGGCCATCAACGCCTCGGCTCCCTGTTCAGCCCGGAGCAACACATTGGCCAGCAAGCGCTCCCCCAAAGCGAGCACCAGCGCCAAAGAACCCTGCAGCCCCAGGTGGCGCAGGTTCACCGAACGGGTCGCCACCGAGCGCAGCAGGTTCTGAAATTCCTCCTGCACCAGGGGCAGAAACCGCAGCGACAGCAGCAAGGTGAACCCCAAGCGATCCACCGGCACCCCCAGCCGCGCCAGGGGCGCGATGCACCAGCTCAGGCCCCACACCAACGATTCCGGCGGCGTGGTGAGCAGCAACAGGTTGGCGCTGTGAATCACTGTGAACAGCAAGGTGGCGCTGTTGAGCCCCAACTCCGCAGAGCGCCGCGTGATCACCAGCGGCCCGAAGGGCAGCGGGCCCAGCTGCACCGGCCCCCATCGCAACAACTCCCAGCGCCGCCCTTGATCCGCAGGTGCCAGCCGCAGCTCCTGGGGCGGCCGGTTCAAGGCCACCGGCTCAGCCCCGCCAGCCGGAAGAAAGGTGGCGAGCACACCCACCAACAGGGAGAGCGCCAAGAGCAGCGGCAAGGTGCGGCGCCAGATCCGCCAGGGAAGGCCGCTGCAGGCAGTCACCAGCAGCAGCAAGCCCACCAGCGCAAGCCGCCACCAGGGCCCCGCCAGGATCGGCGTGAGCAGAAAGGCCAAAGTCCAGGCGAGCTTCAGGCGGGAATCAAGATCCCGCAGCCAGCTGCCGGTGCCATCGACGTACTGGCCGATGGGAATCTGCCGCAACCAATCCATCAGGCTCCCACCGATCCCGGGGGATCAGCGGCCGCGGGCCTGCTGCCGCGCCAGATCCTTCTCGGCGTCGCGCTGCTGCTTACCGCGCCAGAACAGCTTGAGCGGTGAACCTTCAAAGCCCAGGCCTTCACGGATCTGCCGTTCCACGTAGCGACGGTAGGTGTCGCCGAACAGCTTCGGGTCGTTCACAAACAGCGTGAAGCTCGGAGGCCGCGTGGCCACCTGGGTGCCGTAGTAGATGCGGCCCTGGCGGCCGCCGCGGCTGGTGGGCGGCGAACGCCAGCTCACCGCTTCCTGCAGCACCTCATTCACCACCGAGGTGCTCACCCGGCGGCGGTGTTGCTCCACCGCCACCGCCGCGATCGCAAAGATGCTCTGCACCCGCTGGCCGCTCAGGGCCGAGGTAAAGAGCATGGGCGCCCAATCGAGGAAATAGAGCTTGGCGCGCAGCTCCTTTTCCATCGCCGGCATGGTGTGCGAATCCTTCTCGATCGCATCCCACTTATTCACCACCACCACGCAGGCGCGGCCGTCTTCTTCGATGCGGCCCGCCAGGCGCTGATCCTGTTCCGTCACCCCATCGAGAGCGTCGATCACCAGCACGCACACATCGGAGCGCTCGATCGCCTTGAAGCTGCGGTTGATCCCGAAAAACTCCGGGCCATAACTCACCGAGCGCTTGCGGCGGATGCCGGCGGTGTCGAGGATCTTCCAGGTGTGGCCCTCGCGCTCGATCGTGGTGTCGATCGTGTCGCGGGTGGTGCCGCGGATCGGGCTCACGATCGCCCGCTTCTCGCCGCAGATGGCATTGAGCAGGCTGGATTTGCCCACGTTGGGGCGGCCCACGATCGCCAGCTGAATCGGCTCCTCGCCGGTGAGCTCCTCGGTGGGCGGCAGGTGACCCACCAACTTGTCGAGCAGGTCGCCGGTGCCGGCACCGTGAATCGCCGAAATCGGATAGGGCTCACCCAGGCCGAGGCTCCAAAACTCCGCCGCCATCGAGAGGCCGGCTTCCGGCGACTCGCACTTGTTCACGGCCAGCAGCACCGGCACGTTGTGGCCGCGCAGCCATTCGGCGATCGATTCATCCGCCGCCGTGAGCCCCTGCTGGCCATCGGCGATCACCACCGCCACCGAGGCCTCGGACAGGGCCATGTTGGCCTGCTCGCGGATCTCCGGCAGGAATTCGCTGTCGTCGTCGAACACCAGGCCGCCGGTGTCCACCACCTTGAAATGGCGATCACGCCAGTAACCGTCCTGATAGGTGCGATCGCGGGTGACACCGGGCTCGTCGTGCACGATCGCCTCACGGCTCTTGCAGAGGCGGTTCACCAAGGTGGATTTGCCCACATTGGGGCGGCCAATGATGGCAACGACCGGCAGAGCCAAGCGGGTATCACAACAACTGTCGTGACTTGACCCTACAGGCCGGCGGAAGCGAAAACTTTCCGCCGTCGCAAGGCGCGACGCAGCGAGTCTCGCTAGCAGAAGGGTGTTCTGAGCCCGCCCCTGCGGCGGCCTGCCCCCATGCTGGAACTGATCGCCTCGATCGTGGTCGACCTCTCCGACCAAAAGCTCTACGTGTACAACCAGCAGCAGGAGCTGGTGCGCACGGTGCTGGTGAGCACGGGCAAGGCCTCCAGCCCAACGCCCACAGGCAGCGCGCAGGTGTTCACCAAGCACCGCAGCGTCACCATGCGCGGCCGCACCTACGTGGCCCCGAATGTGCCCTGGGCCATGTGCATCACCGAGAACGAAATGATCTGCATGCATGGAGCCCCTTGGCAGGAGGCGGCCGGGCAAGCCTTCGGGGTGGCCCGCAGCAGCGGCTGCATCCGCATCCCCAGCCCGCATGCCCGCTGGTTGTTCGAAAACACCCCGGTGGGAACGCCCGTCACGATCCAGGTGTGAAAGCTCTCAGCTGATCGGCAAATCACCCGGGTGGCCCGCCACCGGATCGGCGGGCTGCTCCCGCAGCTCCGGCAGCGGGCCGCTCTCCGGCAGCGGCTCCCCTCGCTCCGCCAGGTGGGCCAGCAGCCAGTTCACCGCCGTGGCGCGGCGGGTGCGGCGGGGATAGAGCTCGCCGATCCGGTAGCCGGCGAAGGCCAGCTGCTCTTTGAGCAGCTGCTTGTGCTGCTTCGGAATCGAGCGCGTCAGCGTCACCGAAGGCGGCCGCTGGGCAATGAACTGGGGCTCAATTGGAAATGACTCCCGCCAGCTGGCTTCTGTGGCCGGGCCCGCGCTCCAGGTGCCGGAGCCATCGAGCTCGTATCCCAGGCGCGGCCAGATCAGTTCACACACGAAACGGTCGCTGGTGCGATCGGCCAGCACCGCGTCCAGCAGCGCACGGCTCAGGGGGAAGGGAATGGGCGTGGCGGCGGCTTCGGCAGGAGGCATCGGCCTGGAGTCCGACAATCAACGCACCATGATCACCGCCCCACCCCCACTCGAGCTGGCCGGCCGCGGCACCCCCCGGGCGCTGCGCTGCCGCGTGCTGCAGTCGCCCCTGGCGGGGGTGAGCGATCGCATCTTCCGCAGCCTGGTGCGGCGCTGGGCCCCCGATGCGCTGCTGTTCACCGAGATGGTGAACGCCACCAGCCTGGAGCTGGGCCATGGCCTGATCAAGGTGGAGGAACTGGCCAGCGAGGCAGGGCCGATCGGGGTGCAGCTGTTTGATCACCGCCCTGCCGCCATGGCCGAGGCCGCCCGCCGTGCCGAGGCCGCCGGCGCCTATCTGATCGACATCAACATGGGCTGCCCGGTGAAAAAGATCGCCAAAAAGGGCGGTGGCAGCGGCCTGATCCGCGACCCCGATCTGGCGGCACGGATCGTGGAGGCGGTGTCTGAAGCCGTGACGGTGCCGGTGACGGTGAAGACCCGCCTGGGCTGGTGCGGCAGCGACGCCGATCCGGTGAGCTGGTGCCAGCAGCTCGAGGGCGCCGGCGCCCAGCTGCTCACCCTGCATGGGCGCACTCGCGAACAGGGCTTCAAGGGCCAGGCCGATTGGGATGCCATCGCCGCTGTGAAGCGGGCGCTCACGATTCCCGTGATCGCGAACGGCGATGTGAACAGCGCCGCCGATGCCCTGCGCTGCCTCGAGCACACCGGCGCCGATGGCGTGATGGTGGGGCGAGGCACCATGGGCGCCCCCTGGCTGGTGGGCCAGATCGATGCGGCACTCAGCGGCCGGCCGATTCCGCCCAGCCCCAGCGCCCGCGAGCGGATCGCGCTGGCCGCAGAGCAGCTGCAGGCCCTGGTGGCCGCCCGCGGTGATCACGGCCTGCTGATCGCCCGCAAACACATGAGTTGGACCTGCACCAGCTTCAGCGGAGCGCCGCAGCTTCGCCACGCCCTGATGCGGGCGCCCACCCCCGCAGAAGCCCTAGCGTTGCTGGATCAAGCCGCGGCCCAGCTGGATGACTGCGGAGCTCTGGCTCCCCTGGCTGCTACTTCTGTGGCCCCTGTGGCTGACTCGCCGGCCTGAAGCCCGCTGCCCGCTCTGGATGCGGCGCAGCCTGCTGCTGCTGCTCACAGGACTGAGCCTGAGCTACCTGCATTGGCGCCTCACCGATAGCCTCAACCTCAGCGGCCTGCTGGCCGCGGCCCTGAGCGTGCTGCTGCTACTGGCTGAGGCCTGGCTGCTGCTCAGCGGCCTGCTGCCGCTGCTCTTGGCCTGGCGGCGCTTCAGTGATGGCAGCGCCGAGGCCGACGCTGCCCAGCTCCGCTGGCAGGGCAGCAGCTGGCGGCCGCAGGTGGATGTGCTGATCCCCACCTGCGGCGAACCGCTGCCGGTGCTGGAGCGCTGCCTGCGCGCCTGCGGCCAGCTCAGCTATCCCCACCGCCACCTCTGGGTGCTCGATGACGCCGGCCGGCCCGAGGTGGCAGCCCTCGCCGAGCGCTACGGCTGCCGCTATCACCACCGCCCCGAGCGCCGGCACGCCAAGGCCGGCAACCTCAACGCCGGCCTGGAGCTCAGCTGCGGCGAGCTGATCGCCGTGTTCGATGCCGACTTTGTGCCCCAGCAGCACTTCCTCAAGCGCACGATCGGCCTGCTGCTGGATCCCCAGGTGGCGCTGGTGCAAACGCCCCAGCACTTCCTCAATGCCGACCCGGTGATGCGCAACCTGGCGATGGAGGCCTGGCTGCTGCCCGATGAGGAGAGCTTCTACCGCTGGATCGAACCGGTGCGCAGCGCCTGGGATGCCGTGGTGTGCGCCGGCACCAGCTTTGTGGTGCGCCGCAGCGCCCTGGCGGAGGTGGGTGGCTTCGTAGAGCAGGCCATCTCGGAAGACCTGGTGACCGGCATGGCGCTGGCCGCCCGCGGCTGGGAGCTGCGCTATCTCGGCGAAAAGCTCAGCGCCGGCCTGGCCGCCGAAACCATGCTCGATTTCGTGCGCCAACGGCAGCGCTGGGCCTCCGGCACCCTGCAAGCGCTGCGCTTGCGCCAAGGCCCCCTGCGATTGCGCGGCCTGCGGCCCGGCCAACGCCTGGCCTACCTGGAGGGGGCGCTGCACTGGTTCAACACCGTGCCGCGCCTGTTGCTGCTGCTGATGCCGCTGAGCATCGGCCTGCTGGGCGTGCTGCCGGTGCTGCTCACCGATGCCGCTGTGCTGGGCAAGCTGCTGCCCCTCTGGATCGCGCTGCTGCTGAGCACCGGCTGGCTGAACCGCGGCAGCCGCCATGCGCTGCTGGCGGATTTACCCGGATGGGCGCTGGCCGTGCCGCTGGCGGCCACCGTGCTCGCCAGCCTCTGGGGGCGGGTGCAGCCGTTTCGGATCACACCCAAGCACCGGGTGCAAGGGCGCGGCGGCATCGCACCGGTGCTGGCACTGCCGCTGCTGGTGTTGTTGGCCCTCAATGGGCTCAACCTGGCGCTGATCCTGCGCCACCTGACCTCCGGAGGCGGCAGTGCCGGCGGCTGGCTCGGCCTGGCTTGGGGCGGGCTCACGCTGCTCGGCCTGCTGGTGGCGCTGCGGGCCTGCCGCGATCCCGCAGCCGACGACCCGAGCCCCTGGCTGGCCCTGCCGTTGCAAGCCACGCTGCGAGGGCTGGATGCCAATGGGCAGCCCATGGAACACACCGTGGCGATCGAAGCTCTGAGTGAAGCCGGTGTTGCCCTGGCCCCAGGTGCTCTGCCACCAGACGGGACAACGGAGTGGAGGGAGTTGCGTATCGCGAGCGCCCCGGGTTTGCCTGCTCTGCCCCTGGCCACCCAGGCTCAATCCGGCTCACGCCTGAGCTGGGCCTGGGAACGAGGCCCAGCCGAAGCGCGCGAACAGTTTCTGAGATGGCTGTATGGGCGCCCCGGCGCCTGGCCGCAGCGGCAAGCACAGCCGGAATGGCGGGCACTGCTGGCTCTGCTGCTCCGGCTGATCAGCCCAGGGGGGGAGCGGCAACGGCTGAGCTTGGTGCCGCAGCAGCTGCAGCCGCCGCCTGCTCCGGGCACTCCCGCTTGGTGAAATCGCAGCGGTAGATCGCCGGCTTCTGCCAGCTCAGGGGAATCTCCAGCAGATCGCGGCTGCCGGTGATCGCCTGCACCGCCAGCAGCACCATGATCAGGATGTTGCTGGCCACATGCAGGCGGCGCCAACGCAGGTGGCGGCTGATTTCCGGACGCGCCGCCAGATTCATCAGGAACAGCCCAGTGAGCAGCACGCCGCTCCAGTAGTGCGAGCTCCAGAACGCTCCGCTGAAGGGGTTATCGGAGAGGCGCCAGATCTCGG
>VFQS010001583.1_pt1 | contig 20549 bp, 23 predicted proteins | sample 3512361 | NCBI WGS metagenome assembly VFQS01 (sample SAMN10412375, study PRJNA504923) | tailings metagenome | isolation source: Relicate 1 Philex TSF3 active mining | place: Philippines
ATGCTCGTCGTTATCCTTTTGGCGATCTGGAAAAAAGTGCCCGCGATGATCGCTGGCGCATTGGACGGACAGATTGCCGGCATTAAGCAGCAGCTGGACCAGGCAACTGCGCTGCGCGCTGAAGCTGAAAATATTAAGTCGGAATATGAAGCAAAGGCAAAGCAGGCTATTGTTGATGCCGATGCGATGAAAGCCTCTGCCGAAGCCGAAGCCAAGTTGATCGTCGCCCGCGCAAAGAGTGATGCGACTGCATTGATCGAACGCCGTGCGAAGGCCGCTGAAGAAAAGATTGCCGCTGCTGAACGCGCCGCAATTGCCGATGTCCGCAACAAGGCCGCAAGTGCTGCTGCCGCTGCTGCAGCGCAATTGATCGCCGCGCATCATGATGCAAAGGCCGACGCAGCCTTGATCGACCAATCGATTGCCTCGCTGAACTAAATTTGGTGGTTCCCGCTCAGGCGGGAACATAACTTCCAATATATAATCATGCCGCGCGTTTGCTGGAATGAGATTGTGTAGCGCACCGACGTTGCCTACATCACCCCGACATGTCCAAAGCCGACCGCCCCGATCAACCCAATGCGGCTTCTCGTTTTAACGAGGAGCAGGCGACCTATGCGGTGCGTGGTGCGGACACGCCTGATCTCGAAACCGGCACAGCCGCCATCCGCAATGTCCTGAAGACCTTGCCACTGAAACCGGGCGTGTATCGGATGCACGACGCGCGCGGCGATGTGCTGTATGTCGGCAAGGCGCGCGCGCTTAAAAACCGCGTCGGCAATTATGTGCAGATTGACCGCTTGCCCAATCGCCTGCGCAGAATGGTCGCGCTGACGCGATCGATGACGATTGTGACCACCAATAGTGAGGCGGAGGCCCTGTTGTTGGAGGCGCAGCTGATCAAGCGCTATCGCCCGGCCTATAATGTGCTGCTGCGCGACGACAAAAGCTTTCCCTTCATCCTGCTGCGGGTGGATCATAAATTCCCACGTATCCAGAAACATCGCGGTGCACGGCGGAACAAGGGGCATTATTATGGCCCCTTTGCCAGCGCGGGATCTGTCAACCAGACGCTGAATGCGCTGCAAAAGCTGTTTCTGTTGCGCAGCTGTTCGGACAGTTTTTTCAACAATCGCGACCGGCCATGTTTGCTGTATCAAATCAAGCGCTGTTCCGCGCCATGCGTGGGCCGGATTGATGACCAATCTTATGACGGTCTGGTTGCCGATGCCAAATCCTTCCTCGACGGCAAATCCTCTGATGTGCAGGCAAAGCTGGCTAAGGAAATGGAGGGCGCGGCCGAGGCGCTTGATTTCGAACGCGCGGCCATGCTGCGCGACCGGTTGAAGGCGCTGACATTCATTCAAGGGTCGCAGGCGATTAATGCGCAAGGCGTTGGCGATGCGGATATCTTTGCCTTGGCGCACCGCAATGGCGTGATGGGTATTCAGGCGTTTTTCATCCGCGGCGGGCAAAATTGGGGGCATCGTTCGTTTTTCCCGTCCCATGTGGCCGAAATGACCGAGGATGAGGTGTTCACCAGCTTCCTTGCGCAATTTTACGAAGATGTGCCGCCCGCCAAAAACATATTGCTCGACCGCGAATTGGCCGAGGCGGATCTGTTGGCGGAGGCATTGTCCGAACGTGCCGAGCGTAAGATTGAAATCAGCGTGCCGCAGCGCGGCGACCGCGTCCGCCTTGTTAAACAGGCCACGCGCAATGCCGAAGAGGCGTTGGACCGGCGGCTGGCGGAGAGCACGACGCAGGGCAAGTTGCTGCAAGAGGTGGCGGACCTGTTTGAACTGCCCGAACCGCCCCGCCGGATCGAGATTTACGACAATAGCCATATTCAGGGCACCAATGCGCTTGGCGCGATGGTCGTTGCCGGACCCGAAGGCTTTATCAAGGGCCAATATCGCAAGTTTAACATCAAACAGGCCGCGACCGATGACGACTTTGCGATGATGCGTGAGGTGTTCCAGCGCCGCTTTGCGCGCGCGCAGGAAGATGATCCCGACCGCGATAGCGGGCAGTGGCCTGACCTGGTGCTGATCGACGGCGGCAAGGGGCAGATGAGCAGCGTGAAGGCGGCGCTGGAGGAAATCGGTGTCGATGACGTGCCATTGATCGCCATCGCCAAAGGGCCGCATCATGGCCGTGATGGCCGCGAGGTTTTTCACTTCCCCGACGGACGCGAATTGACCTTACCCGTAAACGCGCCGGTCCTGTTCTACCTGCAACGCCTGCGCGACGAGGTGCACCGTTATGCCATTGGCGCGCACCGTACGAAGCGCAGCAAGGCGATAACCGTTAGCCCGCTGGACGAAGTGCCCGGCGTCGGGCCTTCGCGCAAAAAGGCTTTATTGCTGCATTTCGGTACCGCGCGCGCGGTGCGCAATGCCAGCCTTGAAGACTTGCAGAAAGCACCAGGGGTGTCCGCCGCCGTGGCGCAGACCGTGTATGATTTCTACCATGCGGGCGGATGATGTGGCCTTGCAGTTGTTCAGCAGCTGATTAGAATGGCGGGTAGGGGAGAACATCATGCCAAATATCCGCGCCAATAATATCGAGTTATATTATGAGGAAAACGGCCCAGCCGATGGTCCGGTCATCCTGCTCGTCATGGGTCTTGGTGCGCAGATGATTGCGTGGCCCGAGGAGTTTATTCACGGCCTTGTTAGCAAGGGCTACCGCGTCATCCATTATGACAATCGCGACGTTGGCCTGTCGCAGTGGATGGATGGGGCAAAGACGCCCAATCTGGTCTGGACAATGTTCAAGGCGCGAATAGGGCTGCCGGTGCGCGTTCCGTACACGCTGGGTGACATGGCGGCAGACGGCATTGGGTTGCTGGATGCGCTGGGCATCGACAAGGCGCATGTGGTCGGCGCGTCGATGGGCGGGATGATCGTCCAATTGATGGCAGCCAACTACCCCGAACGGACGTTGAGCATGACATCGATCATGTCGTCGAGTGGCAAGGCTGGGCTTCCCGGCGCGCGCCCCGATATCCAGCGCCAATTCATGGTCAAACGCCCGCCAGACGCCAGCCGAGAGGAGGCTGTCGCGTTCGGAGCCGAGCTGGTCAATGCGTTTTCCTATCCCGATCCGGCTCGCCCAGAGAATGCCCACGCCGAAATGGCCGCTAAAGCGTTCGACCGGGGCTATTATCCGGTCGGCACCAGGCGGCAGTTGCTGGCGATCATCGCCGATGGCAGCCGCGTTGAACGGCTCAAGACAATTAAGGTGCCGACCCTTGTGGTGCATGGCGGCGCTGATCCGCTCGTGCCCAAAGAAGGCAGCGAGGATATCGCCCGCCACATCCCCGGCGCACGGCTGGAGATCATCGACGAAATGGCGCATGATCTGCCGCCCTCGCAAGTTGACCGCATGGTGGATTTGATTGCCGGACACGCCAAGCAAGCGCATTGATGAAAATGCTGCACTGCACAATTTTCACTTGCGCGCACCGGTTGGTTGGATAATCTACGCCGATGACGACCAACCAATTGCTGCTTGAGGCTATTGCGCTCAAAAAATGTGTGACCGCCACCTATAATAATGTGGCGATGACGCTTGCGCCGCACGTGCTCTATTCCAAGAACAATGCGCTGTTTATCGACGCGATTACGCTGGAAAAGCATGGACAGCCGCCGCGTGAGAAAAAGCTGGGCGCATTTCATTTGCTTGGCCTCAACGATTTGAAGCTGACTGAGCAGTTGTTCGAAATTGATCCCTTATTCGAACCCGGCGCCGAAAAATATGCAGGCGTGACGTTGTTCATGATCAGCGGCGAACACAGCGACGCAGGATAGAGCTTCCCCTCATGCGGCAGTGTTGGCATGAGGGCCTATGGACATAACGGCATCCGCGATCATTTGTGCAGTCCGTAATCACGGCGAGACCGGCGCTATCGTGCGCGCGTTTTCCGAAGATTACGGCATGCTTGCGGGCTATGTGCAAGGCGCGCGGGGGCGGCAATTGCGGCCTGTGCTGATCCCCGGCAATGTCATCACCGGCGTATGGCGCTCGCGCATAACGGGGCAGTTGGCGCGCCTGACGCCGGAACCCCTGCACAGCCGCGCGCATTTGCTGGGCGAGCCGCTGGCGATTGCGGCGATTGACTGGGTCACCGCGCTGACCGCGGCAACGCTGGCCGAAGGCGTGCCTTATCCCCGCGTGTACAGCGCGTGCGACGGGTTGCTGTCGGCGATTGAGCTGGCACCTGCCGCACGCGTTTGGGCAGGGGCCATTGCGCAATATGAAACCTTATTGCTGGCCGAACTTGGCTATGCCGAAGAACATGACGCCGACAGCGCGCCCGTGGCGATGATGGCGCAAAACCGCAAGCGTTTGGTCGCGCATGTTCTGGGCGACCGCCGCGCCGATGTGATGGCCGCGCGCGAACGGTTGGTGGAGCGCCTGAAAAGGGCAGTTGCATAACCGCGCTGCACTTGGCAGGGGAGGCATGAATTCAACACCGTAGCCCTGAGCCTGTCGAAGGGCGCTTAAAGGCATCGCCCTATCGACAGGCGTGCTTCGACAGGCTCAGCACTACGGTTTCTTATGAGGAATGCCGCATTGTTAGTTGCCTTATTACCCGGGGACGGAATTGGTCCCGAAGTCATCACCCAAGCACGGCGCGTATTGGACGCGTTGGCGATTGACGGACTGACCTTCGAAGAAGCACTGGTTGGCGGCGCGGCCTATAAGGCAACCGGCCATCCGCTGCCCACCGAAACGCTGGACCTTGCAAAGCCCGCTGACGCGATATTGTTTGGCGCGGTGGGCGACCCCGATTGCGATGCGTTGGAACGGCATTTGCGGCCCGAACAGGCGATATTGGGGCTGCGCAAGGAACTGTCCTTGTTCGCCAATTTGCGGCCAGCGACCTTATTTCCCGAACTGGCGGACGCCAGCGCGCTTCGTCCCGAAGTGGCCACGCAAATCGACATGATCATCGTGCGCGAATTGAATGGCGATGTGTATTTCGGTGAAAAGGGCATGCGCAAAACCGCGGACGGCAAGCGCGAAGGCTATGACATCATGTCCTATAATGAGGATGAAGTGCGCCGCATTGCCCGCGTCGGCTTTGAAACCGCGATGGCGCGCGGCAAGAAATTATGCTCGGTGGACAAGGCCAATGTGCTCGAAACCTCGCAATTGTGGCGCGATGTGGTGATTGAAACCCATGCCGAATATCCCGAAGTGGCGCTCAGCCACATGTATGTCGACAATTGCGCGATGCAGCTGGTGCGCAACCCCGGCCAGTTTGACGTGATCGTCACCGGCAATTTGTTTGGCGATATCTTGTCCGATCAGGCGAGCATGTGCGCCGGATCGATTGGTATGCTGCCCAGCGCCTCGCTCGATAGCAATCAAAAGGGCCTGTATGAGCCCATCCACGGCAGTGCGCCCGATATTGCGGGGCAGGGCAAGGCCAACCCGTTGGCGACCATCTTGTCCGCCGCGATGATGCTGCGCTACTCGCTCAACTTGCCCGCGATGGCCGACCGCATTGACGCGGCGGTCGCCAAAGCACTCGCTGCGGGTGCCCGCTCGCCCGATCTTGGCGGGACGATGTCCACCAGCGAAATGGGCGACGCGGTGTTGGCTGCGCTATCATAATGACCGTAGCCCTGAGCCGACGGTGCATAGCACCGGCGAAAAGTCGAAGGGCGGCTTTGCGTTGACACGCGCCCTTCGACGGACGCGCTCGCTGCGCAAGCGCTGCTCAGGGCTACGGTGTAACATCCATAACATCTCCTTATTGACGCAACCCCTCTAGTCCCCGAAAAGCGAATTTATGAAGAAAACCACTGGCCAGAATCGCGAAATCACCCGGCATTGGCGTCCTGCCACACAGGCCGTTCGTGGTGGCACATGGCGTAGCGAACATGGTGAGACGTCGGAGGCGTTGTTCCTCTCGTCTGGCTTTACTTATGATGATGCGGAAACCGTAGCGGCCCGTTTTGCGGGTGAGCAGGACGGCATGACCTATTCGCGGTTGCAAAACCCGACGGTGCAAATGCTTGAGGAGCGCATTGCGCTGATGGAAGGGGCAGAGGCGTGCCGCGCGCAAGCCACGGGCATGGCGGCGATGACGACGGCGCTGCTGTGCCAATTGTCGCAGGGTGACCATGTGGTTGCCGCCCGCGCGGCCTTTGGTTCGTGCCGCTGGCTGACAGACACGTTGCTGCCCAAATGGGGCATCAGCACGACCACGATCGACAGCCGCGACAATGATGCGTGGAAAGCGGCGATTCAGCCGAATACAAAGGTGTTCTTCTTTGAAACGCCCGCCAACCCGACGATGGACATTGTCGACATGGCCTATGTCTGCGGCCTCGCCAAAGAACATGGCATCACCACGGTGGTCGACAACGCCTTTGCCACCAGCGTGCTGCAACGGCCGATGGATTATGGCGCAGATGTTGTCGCCTATAGCGCAACGAAGCTGATGGACGGGCAGGGCCGCGTGCTTGCCGGTGCGGTCTGTGGTTCGCAACAGTGGATAGATGACGTGCTGTTGCCGTTTCAGCGCAACACTGGACCTAATCTGTCGCCATTCAACGCCTGGGTTGTGCACAAGGGTTTGGAAACGCTGGAACTGCGCGCGATGCGGCAGTCGGAAAATGCGCTTGCCGTCGGCAAATTCCTGGAAGGCCGCGTGCCGCATATCATGCATCCCGGCCTTGCCAGCCACCCGCAGCATGAACTGGCCATGAGCCAGATGAAAGCCTGCGGGCCGATTTTTTCCTTTGAAGTCGATGGTGGCCGCAAGCAGGCGCACACCTTGCTCAATGCGCTGCAGCTGATCGATATTTCGAACAATATCGGCGATGCGCGCAGCCTGATGTGCCACCCTGCGTCCTCCACCCACCATGGCATGGGCCCCGAAGGCCGCGACGCCATGGGCGTTGGCGAAGGGATGATCCGCATCAATGTTGGCTTGGAAGATCCCGCCGATCTGATCGACGATCTGGATCAGGCGCTCAGGGCCGCGGGACTGTGACGAGCATCCTCGATTCCTTTTTTGCGGTGAGCGCAACGACCGAGGGCGTGACCGTCCGCGTGTCGCCCAATTTTCTGCAAGAACAATCGGCCCCCGCGCAAGGCCGCTGGTTTTGGTCCTATCATATCCGCATTGAAAATGGCGGCGATGAACCCGTGCAATTGATGACGCGGCACTGGCGCATCACCGACGGTCGCGGCACAATCAACCATGTCGATGGCGATGGCGTGGTCGGCGAACAGCCCTTGCTAAAGCCCGGCGAAAGCCATGATTATGTCTCGGGCTGCCCATTGCCGACACCCAGCGGCATGATGGAGGGGCAATATCGTTTCATCCGCGAAGATGGCACGACATTCCTCGCCGAAATTCCACGCTTTACGCTGGTCGCCCCGGCCATAGCGCGTTGAGCATCCCATGAAGCGTACGCATCTGCCCTTAAATGGCCTACGCGTGCTGGACGCTTCGGCGCGGCATTTAAGCTTTACTAAGGCGGCGGACGAACTTGCGGTGACGCCAGCGGCCGTCGGCCAGCAAATCCGCGCGCTGGAAGATATGTTGGGCGTCGTACTCTTCCGCCGGACGCCCAAGGGGCTTGAGCTCACGGACGAAGCCGCGAACGGCCTTGATGCGCTGCGTGCGGGCTTTCTACAGTTCGAAGAGTCGGTCCGCGCGATGCAGGCGGGGCAATCCTCCAATTCGCTAACCATCGCCGCGCCGCGCGATTTTACCGCCAAATGGCTGGCCGCGCGGTTGGCGGCATTTAGCAAGGCGAATCCCGACACGCGCTTCACCTTGGTGGCGGCGGACGAGGCGGTCGACTTTACCGAAGCCAATCTTGATCTTGCCATCCGGCTGACGACTGGCCCCGGCGAGCATGAAGGTATCAAGCTCGCCGCTGGCGCGCATGTGACCGTCGCTGCCCCCGAAGGCGGAGCGGAAACGCCGATTAGCTGGCCCAATTGCCCTGTGGCCGACGGCGTGGCTGCGCTTCGCCTCGCCGATGCTGGCCTTGCGATTGACGCGGCTGCCATTGGGCTGGGCAGGGCAACGGTACCACTGCTTTTGGCCGAAGCCGATTTGGCGAGCGGAAAAATACGCGCGGTCGACAATGCCAAAGAAAGCGAAGAAGCCTATTGGCTGGTCGCGCCGTTGCCGCAATGGCGACAGAAAAAGGTCAGGGCCTTGGTTGAGGCTTTGACACAGTGACCGCGCCGACACTTGCCAGCGAGCGTCTCATTCTCCGGCAGTTGAACGTGGACGATGCGCCTGCGCTTTTTGATGTTTTGTCCGATGATGCGGTTATGCGTTATTGGTCGAGCGGTCCGCATGCGCATATCGCGGAAACGCAAAGCTACATTGCGCAGAATGCAGAAATTGATGCCGGTCATATTTGTTGGGCAATCACGCTTGACGAAAGGGTCGCATTGGGGTGGGTCATTCTTTTGCCGCACCGTAAAAACAGCTTTGAGCTGGGCTATATTCTGGGACGCAGCCATTGGGGTAAGGGCTATGTTTATGAAGCCGCGGCTATGGCCTTGGATCACGCCTTTATGAACCTCGGCGCACGCCGGGTTATGGCAGACACCGATCCCGATAATATGGGCTCAATAAGACTGCTCGAAAAACTGGGTTTCCAGCGTGAAGGCTATCTGCGCGAAGAATGGGAAACCCATATTGGCGTGCGCGACAGCTTGATCTTTGGCCTTTTGCGTAACGAGTGGCTTAAAACGCCTGCACCGTAACTTTAACGGTGTAATCCCGCCTCACGCGTCAATCGTGTCCTCGTCCAGCTGCGCGGCATTTTCCTGAATGAAGTTGAACCGGTGCTCCGGATTTTTGCCCATCAGCCGGTCGACCAGGTCATTGACCACCGCGCGCCGTTCATATTCATGCGGCAAAGTAATGCGGATCAGTGATCGGGTCGCCGGGTCCATCGTCGTTTCTTTCAACTGGTTCGGGTTCATTTCACCCAAGCCCTTGAACCGGCCAACATCGACTTTCTTGCCCTTGAAAACGGTCGCTTCCAATTCGGCGCGGTGCGCGTCGTCGGCGGCGTAGACGCTTTGGCTGCCATGCGTCAGGCGATAGAGCGGCGGCCGCGCGAGATAGAGATGCCCGGCCTTCACGATTTCGGACATTTCCTGAAAGAAGAATGTCATCAACAAGGTCGCGATATGCGCGCCATCGACATCCGCATCGGTCATGATGATGATGCGTTCATAGCGCAGATTGTCGGGGTTGCAGTCCTTGCGCGTGCCACAGCCAAGCGCGAGTTGAAGATCAGCGATTTCGTTGTTGGCGCGGATTTTGTCTGCGGTGGCGGACGCCACGTTCAGGATTTTACCCCGGATCGGCAAAATCGCCTGAGTCTTGCGGTCACGCGCTTGCTTTGCGCTGCCGCCCGCGCTGTCGCCTTCGACGATGAACAATTCGGTGCCGGTTGGGTCATCCGATGCGCAATCGGTCAGCTTGCCGGGCAGACGCACCTTGCGGCCTGATGTCGCGGTTTTGCGTTTGACCTCACGCTCTGCCTTGCGGCGCAGGCGGTCGTCGACCTTTTCCAATATGAAGCCCATCAACGCCTTGCCGCGCTCCATATTGTCGGCAAGATAATGGTCGAAATGGTCCCGCACGGCGTTTTCTACCAAGCGAGTGGCTTCGGGTGAGGTCAGCCGGTCTTTGGTCTGGCTTTGGAATTGCGGGTTGCGGATGAACACCGACAACATCAATTCGGCTTCGTTGAAAATGTCTTCCGCCGATATTTGTGCGGCTTTTTTCTGGCCAATCAATTCGCCAAAGGCCCGCAAGCCCTTGGTCAGCGCAGCGCGCACGCCGGCTTCATGGGTGCCGCCATCGGGGGTGGGAATGGTGTTACAATACCAGCTGTACGAACCGTCGGAATAGAGCGGCCACGAAATCGCCCATTCGACGCGGCCTTGCGCATCGGGGAAATCTTGCGTGCCGGAGAAAAACTCTGTGGTCGCGCAGGCGCGGGTGCCCAGCTGTTCGCGCAAATGGTCGGACAAGCCGCCGGGGAATTGGAACACCGCTTCGGCAGGGACATCTGCGCTTGCGAGTTCCGCGTCGCAGCGCCAGCGAATTTCGACGCCAGCGAACAAATAGGCCTTTGACCGGGCAAGCTTGAACAGGCGCGCAGGCTTGAACTTCGCATCGGCGCCGAAAATCTCAGGGTCCGGCGTGAACGCTATGGTGGTTCCGCGCCGGTTGGGGGTGGGGCCAAGCTCTTCCAGCTTACCGACCGGATGGCCTTGCGCGAAGCGTTGGCGATATAATTGCTTGTTGCGGGCCACTTCGACAACGGTATCGGTTGACAGGGCGTTGACGACAGACACACCGACGCCGTGCAAGCCGCCGGATGTCGCATAAGCCTTGTCCGTGAACTTACCGCCGGAGTGCAAGGTCGTCAGAATGACCTCAAGCGCCGATTTGTCCGGAAATTTGGGATGGGGATCGACCGGAATGCCGCGGCCATTGTCGGTGATGGTCAGCCGGTTGCCAACGCCCAAATGCACCTCAATACGGCTGGCATGGCCAGCGACGGCTTCGTCCATTGAGTTGTCGAGGACTTCGGACGCGAGATGGTGCAAGGCGCGTTCGTCGATGCCGCCAATATACATGCCCGGGCGACGGCGAACCGGCTCAAGCCCCTCCAGCACTTCAATTGCAGAAGCAGTATAATCATTGGATGCGGCAGTGGCGGCCGCGCTGCCGCCAAACAGGTCATCGGTCATAACCATGCTATAGGCGCGGGAGAGTTGGCGGCGCAACAGCCGAACGAAACTCGGCTGTGGAAATAAAGCGGATCAGCGTCTTTCCGGGGGCGTGGACATAATGGCGAAATTGCCACTTGCCTGCGCAACCAACTTGTCATTCTGCGTGATACGGGCGGTTAAATGGGCAATGGTTCGGCCCTTATTGTCCAAAACGGTTTCGCACAGCAACTGGCCCTGCGCGACGGGCCGGAAATAGCTGATCGAGATATCAATTGTCGCGCACGCATATCCAGCATCAAGTGTCGAATAAAGCGCCGCGCCCATGCCTGTATCCGCCATTGCGTAGAGGACAGCGCCATGCACAACACCGTGCGGATTTAAATGCCGATCATCGACCGACAACGAAAATGTGCTGCTGCCGCTGCCTTGTTGATCTAATGTTAAACCGATGAGATCCGCAAATGGATGATCCATGCTTTATCTCAATATGGCCTTAACGAACCCTTGGTCCGCCGAACGGCATGGGTGGCGGAGGACGGCGCACACCGCGTGGAAGCTGCGCCTGATAAGCGCGGCCGCAATGTTCGACGCAGTATGGAAAACCGGGGTTTACCGCCTCGCCGCAGAAATGGAAATCGGCTTCACCGGGGTGGCCCAAGGGCCAACGGCAAATACGCTCGTTCAAATCCAGCAACGACGTTTTGTCCGCCATTTCGGGGCTTGGCTTTGCCGGGACAAGGCGGCGTGGCGGTGCTGGCGGAATGGGCGCTTGCTGATCGCCGGGGCCCTGACGCAAGAAACCGCCAGGTCCGATCGACACAATGCGTGGCATCGCCGATGCGCGCTGGGCAGGTGCTTCGGCTGCCTCATCATCGACCACGGGCGCGACAGGCTCAGCCACAGGCGCAGCGGCGCGGGGGCGCACAGGCGCAGCGGGGGCCGCTGCCTTAACAGGGGCTGCAGCCGCGGGCTTTTTCGGCGCGGCTTTTTTGTCCGTGTCATTGGCCTTCACAGGTGACGGGCGCGATTTTAGTCCCAAACGATGGGCCTTGCCGATAACGGCATTGCGGCTGACACCGCCAAGCTCTTCGGCAATCTGGCTTGCTGTCAGGCCTTTTTCCCAAAGCGCTTTTAACTGATCAATCCGCTGGTCGGTCCAGGACATAGAAACTTTCCCAATATCAAATGTGTCATACCGCAGTCGCGGCGCATTTGCGCCTTGCGGTTAAGCCTGCAAGCCGATAGTCGATTGCGCGATGACTATCCACCATAAAAGCGATATTGGCCCAGATAGGGACGCGAACCCAGTTGTGCAACTGCCCGACGGCGAACGGACTATTCGCACGGTAAACTGGATTGGGCTACAAACCCTATATATGAAAGAAGTGCGCCGCTTCTTTAAGGTGCAGATGCAAACGGTATGGGCTCCGGCCATCACGACCTTATTGTATCTGATTATTTTCACCGTGGCTTTGGGCAGCGTGCAGCCAAAGGTTCTGGGCGTTCCTTTTGCAGATTTCATCGCGCCGGGCCTTATCATCATGGGAATGATGCAAAATGCCTTTGCCAATTCCAGCTTCTCTTTGCTGGTCGGTAAAATGCAGGGCACGATTGTCGATTATCTGATGCCGCCTTTGTCCAATGCAGAGGTTTTGGCCGCGCTGACATTTGCGGCGGTGACGCGCGCCTTTCTGGTGGGGGGCACCATCTGGCTTGCGATGCTTTTGTGGCCCGGCGTGCATGTTACCCCTGCGCATATATGGGCGATATTGTGGTTTGGCCTGATGGGTTCGATGATGTTGGCGCTCATTGGCGTCATGACATCAATCTGGGCGGAGAAATTCGACCATGCGGCCGTGGTGAGCAACTTTGTTGTTGCCCCTGCGGCGTTGCTGTCGGGCACATTCTATTCGGTTGATAAGCTGGCCCCGACATTTCAGGCGATCAGCCACGCCAACCCGTTTTTCTATGCAATATCGGGTTTCCGTTATGGCTTCATCGGTGCCGCAGACAGCCCTGTGTTTTTTGGCGCGATTGTGCTGCTTGCGCTGAACATAGTGCTTGGCACTATCTGCTATTTGCTGCTGCGTTCGGGCTGGAAATTGCGGTCGTAATATCCGCGTCGGGTGCGTTACTATTTAACGCGCCGGTGTCCATGTTTGTGCCTGACAAAATGGCCCAATACAGCCCTTGACGACCAGATTGCCCGATTTGCCTTTATAGACAATCGACCGATAGGTTTTGCCCGATTTGGGATCGTAAATCTGGCCTTTCCATTCATCGCCAGCCGCTTTGAAACCCGTCAAAACATTCATGCCCAATATTGTCCGGCTACGCAGCGCCTTGTCCGGATTGTTGATGTCCTTCGCGCCGGGACCGGCTGGCGGGTTCACAAGGAATTTGGACAGCTTGCCGCATATATGCTCGCCGCAGGGATAGACTTCAACGACGCCATCCTTGCTTTGCGTGACCCACCGACCCGTAATGGGCGAAGCGGCCTGCGCCGATAAGGGCAGCATCAATAATCCAGCGGCGGTCATCCATTTTTTCACGTCGGTCATCCTCAATCCTCTTTAGCTGCGGCAGACATATGCAAGGGCAGGCCGCTCTGCAATGCTTTTGCCTTTTACTAACGCCATGCTAATTGTGACGTCATGAATGCGATCACCCTGTTCGACTATTGGCGTTCCTCGGCAAGTTACCGGGTGCGCATCGTCCTCAATCTCAAAAATGTGCCGTACACGCGCGTGCCGACAAGCCTGCTGGAAAATGAACAAAAGGCACCGGCCTATGTCGCGCGCAATCCGCAAGGTTTTGTTCCCATGCTGTCGATCGATGGCCATGACCTTACGCAAAGCCTTGCGATCATCGATTATCTCGATGCCAAATATCCCGAACCGGCGATGCTGTCGTCCAACCCAGCGGATCGGGCCAAAACATTGGCGCAGGCGCTGATTATCGCGGCCGATATTCATCCGATCGATAATCTGCGCGTGCTGCGTTATTTGAAGGATGAAATGGGGCAGTCGCAGGAGGCCGTTGATGCATGGTACCGGCATTGGATCATCGAAGGGTTCACCGCGCTTGAAAACATGGCGCCCGATGATGGATTATTTGGTGGCGATGTACCGAACCTTGCCGATGTCTGCCTTGTCCCGCAAATGGCCAACGCGCGGCGGGTGGACACGCCATTGAACCAGTTCCCCAAATTATCACGGATTGACGCGGCGCTGACGGCGTTGCCGGCGTTCATCGCCGCCCATCCGGATCAGGTGAAGCCCGACTGACCCACGCGCGGTCCAAGCCACAACAGAGTGAATTTTATGCCACAAAAGACCCTAAAGCTTAGCGCTTTCCTTCCCTATCAATTGTCGATTACCTCAAATGCGGTCAGTGACCTGATCGCGCGCGCCTATCGCGGTAAATTTGCGCTTAAGGTGCCCGAATGGCGGGTGATGGCGCTTTTGGGGGAGGCAGAGGTCGCAACGCAGCGCGAGTTGGTGGCGGCCACCGCAATGGATAAGGTGACGGTCAACCGTGCGTGCAAAATGCTGGAGGAACGCGCGCTCGTGAGCCGCGTGCCGAACAGCAGCGACGGGCGGTCACACCATTTGGCCCTGACGGCCGCGGGCCGCAGCCTCTATGACCAAATCGTGCCCGAGGCGCTGCAGTTAGAGGCGGAGCTTGAGAAGATATTGGGCAGCGGCGAGGCGAAGCAGCTGGAGAGCATGCTGGCGCAGTTACGCGCACGCGTCATCGAGTTGGGTTCGCTTCGCTAGGGCGCTCATAATCGCTGGCGATCGCGGGGCGGCCCATTTTCGGGGTTTCGGTCTTGGGCATTTTGCGTTCAAGCGCATCAAGCCAGACATGCGCATTCTCGCCGACAAAAACCTGTGGCCGGGATGGCAAAAGCTGCAACATATTTTCCCATCGGGAAATCAGCTGAACCGCCTCGGCAACGGCATCATCAAATTTCTGCGGCTTGCGTAAGCCATTGTTGACCAAAGCGTCGCCAAAAAAGGTCCAGTCATTGCCCGGCGCGCAGCCGAAGGATGTGCGTTGCGACGATGCCGCCGTTACAATGACGGTCTGGTCATTCGTCAGCAACGGAATGAATATCCCTGAATAGCAAGCGGAGAGCAGCACCATGCGGCGGTGGATGCCCACGCCATCGAGCAGCGCGGACAATCGCTGCGGCGCAATCATGCCGACGCCGTCATTGCCGTCACGATAGGCCAGCCCCGAAACCGGGTCGCCATGGCTGGTGGCGAACAAAATCAGCACGTCTTCTTTCAGATCCATTTTGCCCGCAACTGCAGCCAATGCGACGGCTAGGTTGGACGGCGACCCCTGCGGCGCGCCCGATGGCGCATCGTCGGCCCCAGCGGCGAGGAAAAGCGTTTTACCCGTTGCGCCATAGCGGCGTGCGAGAACCTTTGCCGCTTCCGCCGATTCCCGTCCGAACACGGCGTCGGAGTCGAGCCCAATCGAAATGACATAGGCATCGACGACCCCGGGCTTTTGCGGCTGAAGCCCAGCTATCGCCGTGGCCAGCCGCGTGTGTTGCGAAAGATACCAGCTGGCAGAACGGTTTTGCTCCATCGACCAGCCATTTTTCCCGGCCTCGGCGGTGCTAAAGGTCTGCTGCTGGCTGAACGCCGATCCGGAGACGAACAGGGAAAGCGCCAAGGCGCTTGCTTGAAACATTCGCATTTTGGCGAGCCCCAACCCCATGCACATATGTCTAAACGCACAGGCGCAGTTGCCGCAACAGTAATATCGTTGCATGATGGTCAAAAGTTGGAGAGCGATTATGAAACTTGCATCATTAAAGTCGGGTCGTGACGGTCATCTTGTTGTCGTTTCCAATGATCTCGCTTGGTATGCCGACGCAGCGCATATCGCGCCGACATTGCAGGCCGCGCTGGATGAGTGGGACTATATTGCGCCGCGGCTTGAGGCATTGGCGACCGATCTGGAACATGCCGTCATTCCGCGCGAACGCTTCCATGAACATGACGCCGCCGCACCGCTGCCCCGCGCATATCAGTGGGCGGACGGCTCAGCCTATGTCAATCATGTCGAACTGGTCCGCAAAGCGCGCGGCGCTGTCTTGCCCGAAAGTTTTTGGCATGATCCATTAATGTATCAGGGCGGTTCGGACGAATTTATGGGCGCGCGCGATGATATCCTGCTCGCTGATGCGGCATGGGGTTGCGATTTTGAGGCGGAGATCGTTGTCGTCACCGGCGATGTGCCAAAGGGCACGCAGGCGGCAGACGCACTGGCGCATATCCGGCTTGTGGGCCTTGTGAACGACGTATCGCTGCGCAATCTGATCCCGGCGGAACTGGAAAAAGGCTTTGGCTTTGTGCAGTCCAAACCCGCCAGCGCTTTGTCGCCGGTGTTCGTAACGCCCGACAGCCTTGGCGCCTATTGGCAGGGCGGCAAGCTGCACCGGACATTGCATGTTGATCTGAATGGTGCGCCATTTGGCCGGGCCGTGGCGTCGGATGACTGCACATTCGACTTCGGTGTCTTGATTGCGCATCTGGCAAAGACGCGCAAACTGGGTGCAGGGTCGATTATTGGTTCAGGCACCGTGTCCAACCGCGATGCCGATGGCGGCCCCGGTCGCCCCGTCGCCGACGGCGGGCTCGGTTACAGCTGTCTTGCCGAAGTGCGCATGGTCGAAAAAATCGCCACGGGCGAGATGACAACGCCATTCTTACAAGATGGCGATGTCGTCCGCATCGAAGTGCGCGACAACGCTGGCCACAGCATTTTTGGGGCCATCGAACAGACCGTCCGTTTGGGCTGAAGGGGACGGCGCGACGCCGCCCCGTTCCCTATTTCGAAAACGCGTCGCCAATAGAGCAGGCTGCTGGCCCCAGAATAACGATGAACAGCGTCGGCAGAATGAAAAGGATCAACGGCACCGTCATAATGGCGGGCCAGCGCTTGCTTCGACATTTTGTGTGAGCACAAGGTCAACACGGTCACCGGGGAAGACAAAGCCTGCAACCCCGGTCAATGCCGACACCGGCACCGTCACAGCGCGCATGCCGGGTCCAAGCGCAGCGGCGAGGAAACCGCGATCACCGGGCTTAACAAGGGAACCTTGGGTCAGTGGCTGGCCAGCGGTCACGGCGTTGCGCACGACGGTGCCGACAAGGCTGTCAATCGATGCTCCACCGTCCCCTTCTTGGAAATAGGCGGCTTCGATCAATTCTTTCGGCCATGGTTGATAGCGCACGCTGTCGGCGGTGATGATCGTGCCAACGGGCAACGCCTTGGTTGCGACGAGGACTTTGGGACCGGCGGGCACGGGGGCCGGTGCGACGGCCGCTGCAGCTTGGGGGGCAGATGCACCGGTGAACATGCTGCGCGCCATAAGGGCGGTCACTGCCGCGATTAAAAGCGCAGCCACCAGCAATATGACTTTTTTCCTATCCATGACGTATTGTTCCCTGAAAGGTCCTCTGATCGAACCATGCTATTTCATGTAAAATGGTTAAAAATCCGTTCACCGATGATCCAAAGCCCGGACAGCGCGATCGCCACACCATAGGGAATCCGCGCGCGGCCCTCGTCGCGTTTCCATTTGTGAATGCCGAGAAAAATGATGGTGACCACCGCGCCGATGATCGATGCGTATAAGATGAGGCGGATGACCTCGACCCAGTGGAACCACAATGCCAATGCGGCAAAAAGCTTCACATCGCCGCCGCCCATCGCGCCGAAGTGGAACGCAACCGCAAAGACACTGAACGTAATCGCTGCGGTGAGCAGGTGCACGCTGATGTCGGTGAGGTTAAACCCGCCGCTGGCCAACCAAAATAATGGCGCGCCAATCGCGATCGCGATGGTTATCTTGTTGAAAATAAGTCGGTATCTGATGTCGGTGTAGATTGATACCAACAGCGCAATTGCCAAGCCGCCAAGGGTTGCGTAAGCGAGAGTTTCACTGGTCATCTGCACAGCATTAACCATGAAAGATTACCAAAAAGTAACCATGCCCGCACCGAAAACACCGATGAACCGCCGCGCAATTCCGGCCAATGCCACAGAAACGATGTGGCACGCCGCCGATGGTTGGCCGATCCGGCGGATTGATTGGCAGGCGTCGACCCCGCCGCGTGGATCCTTATTATTCTTGCCCGGTCGCGGCGATCATTATGAAAAATATCTGGAAACATTGGCTTATTATGCCGATGCCGGATGGCATGTGACGGCCATTGACTGGCGCGGGCAGGGTGCTTCGGGCCGGTTGCTGGATGATCCCCAAGTCGGCCATATCGACGATTTCGCGACGTGGATTGCGGATTTGCGCACATTTTGGGACGCATGGAAACGCGACACGCCAGCGCCGCATGTTGTGATCGCGCACAGCATGGGCGGGCAACTGGCGATGCGCGCTTTGGTGGAAAAGGCGATGGATCCCGACGCGGTGGCGCTGAGCGCGCCGATGCTGGGCATTCAAACCGGCGGCCTGCCGCTTGCACTCAACCATGTCGTTGCCAAGTTGATTGTGGCATTGGGCAAGGGCAAACAAGCCGCATGGAAAGTCAGTGAAAAGCCATTATCGCCGATGAGCATGCGCGGCAAAATGCTGACGCATGACGACGACCGGTACGAAGACGAGGTCGCATGGTGGGCGCTGCGTCCTGAGGTGAAGCTTGGACCGCCAAGCTGGCACTGGGTGGAACGCGCCATGGCGTCGATCCGCTTGCTGGAACGACCCGGCGCGCTGGAGGCGGTGCAAACGCCCATCCTGTTGCTCGCGACCACGGCGGATCAATTGGTCAGCACAAAGCGGGTCATCGCAGACAGCAAAAGGCTGCCACATGCCGAAACGCTGATTTTCGGCAAAGAGGCCGCGCATGAGCTGCTGCGCGAGGCAGATGGCGTGCGCGACCAGTGCCTGCAACGCATTGACGCCTTTTTGGACCAGCACGCGCCAAGGCCATGAGCGATTTTAGCATTGCCATAATCGGTGCGGGAATCGCCGGGGCAAGTCTTGCCGCGCAGCTGTCTGCATATCAGTCGGTTGTCCTGATTGAGGCGGAGGCGCATCCGGGATATCACTCCACGGGCCGGTCCGCCGCGTTCTGGGTTGAATGCTATGGCGGCCCGGACGTTCAACCGCTGACAACGGCGTCGGGCCCGTTTCTGGCGAACCCACCCAAGGATTTTCACGACGGCCCATTGATGTCCCCGCGCGGCGGGCTGCATATCGGCACGGCCGAGCAGCAACCGTTGGCGGATGCGATGCTGGCGGAATTTGCCTCAAGCGGTGTGCATATTGAACGCAGCGATCGTGAGGATTTGGAACGACATGTGCCCGGTCTGCGCAGCGGATGGACGACGGGGCTATGGGAGGCGGCCTGTGCCGATATTGACGTCGCCGCGCTCCACGCGGCCTATCTGCGCCAAGCGCGCAAGCAGGGCGTTCAACCACATTGCAACAGCCGGCTGGAACGTGCCGTGTGGCGCGACGGCATGTGGCATATCCAAGCGGGCAGCCTGAATTGCACCGCCGATATCATCGTCAACGCCGCCGGGGCATGGGCCGATAATGTCGCGCAGATGGCGGGCGTTCGTCCCTTGGGCATTCAGCCCTATCGTCGGACGATTGCGCAATTGGCGGTTACACCTGATGTGCCTGCGGCCCTGCCGCTTGTCATCGGCTTGGATGGCAGTTTCTATTTCAAGCCCGATGCAGGCGGACGTTTGTGGCTAAGCCCGCATGACGAGACCGCAACACCGCCATGCGATGCCGCGCCTGAAGAGCTGGACATCGCGCTTGCCATTGATCGGCTGCAGCAGGTTGTCGACTGGGACATCCGCCGCGTGGAACGGAAATGGGCCGGCTTGCGCAGCTTTGCGCCTGACCGGCTGCCGGTCATTGGCCGCGATGGGGCGCATGATGCGTTCTTTTGGTTTGCAGGACAGGGCGGCTTTGGCATCCAGACAGCACCTGCCGCAGCACAGCTGGCGGGATCGTTATTGAACGATGCCATAAAAGCGCCCGACCGCGTGCATGCCGCGCTCTATGCGCCCGGGCGTTTTAACTAGCTTATCGCAACTTTATTGCTGGCAGCGTCGGCCGCATCGCTGGCCAGCCGGTCTGCGCGTTCATTTTCGGGGTGGCCATTATGCCCTTTGACCCAAATCCATTCCACCTGATGCCGCGCCATTGCTTCGACCATCTCACGCCATAGGTCGGCATTGCGCACCGGCTGTTTTGACGCGTTTTTCCAACCATTGCGTTGCCAGCCAAAGATCCATTTTGTGATGCCATCGATGACATATTTGCTGTCGGTGTGCAGTTTGACGCTGCACGGTTCGACAAGGGCGTTCAGCGCCTGAATGGCCGCGCTCATTTCCATGCGGTTGTTGGTGGTGTCCGGATCGCCGCCCGATATTTCTTTTTCATGCTTGCCATAACGGATGATCGCACCCCATCCGCCCGGCCCGGGATTGCCCTTGCACGCGCCGTCGGTGAAAATTTCAATCTGTTTCATGGCAATTGGGCCAAAAGGGCTTCAATCTGTTTGGGGTCGCTGTAAAAATCCAGCCGCCGCAGAAACGCCAAGGGGTCTTTACGCGTGACCAGCGCATCGGCTGGCGTATTTATCCAGTCGTAACACCGCGTTAATGTAAACCGCAAACAGGCACCGCGCAGCAATATCGGTAAGGCGTCGCGCGTTGCGGCATCCATAGGTATGGCTTGGGTGTAGCCCGCCAACATGGCGGCACTCACATCCGCGTCAAAGACTTTGCCATCGCCCGAAAAG
>VFQS010001585.1_pt1 | contig 20544 bp, 16 predicted proteins | sample 3512361 | NCBI WGS metagenome assembly VFQS01 (sample SAMN10412375, study PRJNA504923) | tailings metagenome | isolation source: Relicate 1 Philex TSF3 active mining | place: Philippines
TGATTGTGGTGGTGAATCTGATTGTGGTAATGGTAAATCTGTTCGTGATGGTGGTGGTGGTAAATCTGATTGTGATGGTGGTGGTGGTGAATCTGATTGTGATGGTGATGGTGATCGTGGTGTTGCAACAGTATCGGTTTCATCAGGTTTTTCCTTATATTTATCAAAATCTTGTAAAAACTCACTTAAGTTTAAATTCTGTTTTAAACTATTTAAATTAATAGCATGAATTTGATTAGTAATAAACTTATCAATAATTAAATTAAGTATACGATTTTTAATTTTAAAGTTATCATACTTTGTTTTCAAAAGCTCTTTGGTTTTTATTAAATTTGAATCACTAATTAAATTTAAATTTGATAATTTAAATATGGCAAGAAAAATTAAATAAATCATAAATAGTTCTAAATAATCTATATCTTGAATATTTATCTTGCTATCACCACTTTTACTTAATAATAATACCAAATGAACATAAAGAACTTTAAGATAAGTATCATAAAACTCTATATTTAATGAATCTTTATTAATATTAAAAACAGAAATATCATCATCAGTAGAAGTAATAATATTATCCATTGAAATTAACTTTTTAGTATTATCCAATTCATGAATTAAAATAATATTTGAATCGTCAGTTTTAGCCATGATATCTATTATTATTAGATAAATATAAAAACAAAAATAAAATCAATTTAACTTCAATACCAAAATAATTAGTATTTTTATGCACCGACACCTAAGCACGAGTAAGTGCAGGGAAGTCGTCAAACAACTCATCTTCGCTACACATATCATCCCATGTAAGCTTGCGAGGAACCATAGGAACCTCATCAACCTCATCAGAGACCTCGAGACAGTCAAAGGCATTCCTTGCACTAATGACGAACTCATGGCTCTTCGGCTTGCCAACAGTCTTCTCAGTCTTCATTGACTTAAGCTTAGCATCATTGAAGCCATTGACAAGAATCATACGATGTTCAAACGAAAGACGATGGCGAAAACCACATCCCTCATTGAAACAGATCTGACCAAACTTGCAGTTGGCCCTACGCTTTTCAGGCTTTGGCTCAGCCTTATCAGGCCGAACGATACCATCATATAACACACGAACAACCCTACGATCCTTGATAGAAATCGGATGATTGAACTTGCAGTCAGGATCAACACAGATCGCAGCGAAATTGCATGTAATACCAGTCATTTGAATTTGACAAATATAAATGAATAAATAAAAATCATTTTTTAGATTAATAGATATTTAAATTAATACAAAAGTAATGACATTAGTATTCATAATAGATCTGGATGGAACTATTATAGGTGATTGTATATATCAATGTGATATATATAAAATTTATCTAATTTTATCAAAATTAGGTATTAAAATAAAGATAAATGAGATATTAGAAGATGCATATAAAGAAAAGACTAAATTAATAAGACCTTATTTTTCTGATTTTATTCATACAATTTCTAAAAATTATCCAGATTCTCGCTTTTATATATATACTGCATCAGAAAAAAAATGGGGAACAAAGGAAATAGAATTAATAGAAAAAAACCTTAATTTTAAGTTTGACAGACCAATATTTACAAGACATGAATGTACTACTGTACAAACAAGTAAAAAAATAGAATATAGAAAATCAATAGAAGTTATAAAAAAACGATTAAAACTAAAGGACCTAAATTTTATAATAATTGATGATAAAGAGGTTTACTTAGATAATAGCGAAAGATTACTTAAATGTGATGCATATAATTATAAATATTTCTGTAATTATTGGGATTATATTCCAATAAATAAAATTAAAAATAAAATAGTCCTTAATTATTTAGAAACACTCATTGAATCTAAACGATTAAATCCACATTATTTATTATTAACTATGAAAAATAAATGTGATTATTATAAATGGTTAAGTGATAAATGTAATGAAATATTAAGATCAAATAAAGAGTATAAAAATGATACCTTTTGGCTAAAATTAACAAAAATAATTATAGAAAATAATATAAGTATTTTTAATGATACCAGTATTAAATTCATGAGAAAATCGATAAGCAGTTAAAATTCCGCAACACGAGATGGTGAGCGACCGCAATAATCTTTATTGAGACCAAAATATAACCAATATATTGGACCAAATAGGAATGCAACAAAAATGCCTATCAGTTTATCAGACACTGATCCACTAAATCCTAAACATATAAATGATGCAATAAAACCTGCAAAACCTGAAAATATCCATACTATTATGAATAGAAATATATAAATTCCAAATAGAAATGAAAAGAAACCTCCTGAAGCTTGGTTGTTAGAAGTGAGAGGAACAGGGTTATTTGTATTAACAATTAATTGACCTTTAGAAGACATATCTATTTAATATTAAGATAAAATAATCATTTCATAATAATAAATAACCATTAAAAAAGCATCACTTATATCATCTTTTTTCTTTAGAGATTTATATATATCAATAAATTTCTTTTTACCTTCACAATTTGAAGCTTGATTTTCATCAATATTTTTATAAGTGTTTTCTAATAAATATTGACAGAAATAAATTGCATCTATCTTATTTTGCTTATATGAATTTGAAGCAATTTTATCCTGATATTTATTGATAATATTCAATTTATGTTTTGGTGATACATAAATAGTATCTATTTTATATGAATCATAGCGATTAAGCATTTTAAAATAGGTATTAATTGTAGTTTGAATTGTTCTCATAATTGAAGTCATTTGACATTCAATAAGAACTACTAATTTATCATTAGTATCAATAGTTAATTCTTGATTAATAAGATTATCAAGAAAATCAATTGTATTATCGATAATATTTTGAATATTTGCTTTTTTAGACAAATTTAAGTCACTTTTGTTAAGAGTTTTAAAAGATATTTCTTTATTTTCATTAATTGTAACAAAACAATATGCCATATTTTTAGTACCAATATCAAATGATAGTAATTGAACCATTAATGATAATTATGATAATTATAATTATAATTATAATAATAAATATTTAAATAGTTATAATTATAATTATCATAATTAACATTTAATAAAAATAGTTTTGACATCACTTAAAATTGGATTATTATTAAATGCAATTCGATAATGTATATGTTTATCAATAACCATGCCAGTAGGAACCTTATATTTATTAGGACAATAAATATGTAATACTGCTTTTCCGTTATTAATAATTGCTACACCACTGTTTTTATAATCACCATAGGCATCTGTAGGATTTTCATGAATAAAGTTTTTATCATCAGTTTTTGGATAAGCACTCCAATAAATAACTTTAGAACCATCAGGATAATCAAAATCTAATTCAATTTCGAAATTAGATTTAGGAGGATACATTTCATTTGGAATTAATCCAACTGGAAATGCTGAATCAGCTAAGAAAGGTAGAAAAGTACCTTTAAAATTAGCAAGATAAATAAGAACAAAAATAAGTATTATTGATAAGAGTTTCATAATAGGATTTCCATTTTCAATTCCTATGATATATAAAGCATTAATAGTTGAAACAACAAAAACTATAATCATGAAAATAAAATGAAGGTGCAATTTTAACATTGAATATTATCTATTATAATAAATGATAATAATCATTGATGCAATCATTGATAATAATCATTGATGCAATCATTGATGATAATTTGCAATTAATGATAATTCTTGAATGATATCAGGGAGAGTTTTATATGGAATTTTAGTATGATGATATTTTTTAATAAGATTTATAATACCTGTTACAAGTTCTTTTAATTCATTAGTATCATTTTCATATTTAATATTATGATCTCTAATTATTTTTTCAAGATCACTTGATTTTAAATTTTTATTATTATGGATCTCGACAATAATTTGAACAGATATATTCTTATATTTCATAAAATTATGATGAATAATTTCAAGATAATAATTGAATTTTTCGGTTTCTTCAATCTCATTCTTAAGATCATCGCTATTGATATGAGGAATATCATTCTCTATAATAATTTCAAGCAACTTTGCTTTAGAGACCTTATAGATATTACCTTCGCAAACTTTCCCTTGTTTTAGAAAGAATACATTAATATCATTAATCATTTGTTTTTTTGATAATTTAGAGGTCATTTGATAATTAAAAATTAAAAATAAAAATTCAATTTTTCTTTCCTGTTAATATCTAGATATCAGGAATTGATGATGATAATTTAGAATATCGTTCTCAATAAATTTAATTACATAATTTCTATCATTATATTTAAGTATCATATAATTACCACTATTGATCTCAATAAGACTAATTGAAATGAAATATTCACTTTCAAGTTCATTAAAGATCAATTTAAAATCATTAGATGATAATGCACGATTATTAGTAAGGTCTGAATGAACATCACATAACTCATCAATGATTTCATCATTATTATCATTATTCATCTTATCAATTATGAATGATATAAGCATTGCTTGAACTTCATGAGCTGTAACCATTATTGTTAATTACTAAAGAAACTGAAATCTTAAAAGTCATTTTTTACTTTTATTACCATTAATATTTAAAACATTAAACTTTTTATTTCTTGCAAATTTATTAATAATTTGATATTCCTTTTTAATTAATTCGCGATTACTATTACATGGATAATCCATATACAATTCAATATTGCAAAGATTCCAATTATTATTATATGTATCATTTACATATTTTGAAATAGAAGTTTGGCTTTTACAATTCTTATGACCTGCAAATCGCGTTTTTAAACTTCTAATAGTACTTCCAATATAAATATGATTGTCATTATTCATGAATTTTATGATATAAATTTTTGCATTATTAAAACATTTTCCAATTTTCATAATAGTTAATAAAAAATTAACAAATAAAATAAATCAATTTTTAATTTAAAAAATGATTAGAAATAATTAATTAAATGATATTAAGAAGAGTTTATTCAAAATAAACAAGACTTGTCATATTAATATTAATAGTACTGGAATCGCGACGATCTTTGTCTTCGCAAATTAAATTCATATTCATATAATATTTTTGTTTTTTGTTTGCATAATCTATAAATAATTTTGCACCAATTGGTAATAATACTTCATATTCTGAAGGATGAAATGTGATTCCTTCCAAGAAAATTACAGGAACTCCTTTTTCAAGTTTAATTTCATATAAAACACCTTTTTTCTCATCTAAAAAACTCATTATTTTATTAGCAAATAGTGATGTTGAAGTAAAACGATCTGTTGTAAAATAACCTCTCGTTTTATTTTTAATAACTTCAGCAGAAATATAATTATCTTTAACTCCTCTATATACAAATAATTCTTTTTTAATACGAGGTGCTTTCTTAAAAATCTCATTTATTTCTTCAATAAATTTTTGAATTATTTCATTATAAATATCTATGGTAAATTTAAGATAATTAGATTGAATAAAGCTATGAAAACTTTTAAAATTTGAGGTATCAACAGTTATATCATTAAAAATAGGATTTTTCTTAAAATAATCTAAAAATTGAAAGTGAAATAAAGTATTTTTATAAATTATATCATGTGTTAATTGTTTTACTTGAAAAGTTCCTTCTATAAAATTCATAATTACTTTATAAGCCTCTTGTGTATAATATTTCAAATTGAATATTTCTCTAACCGATAATGATTTAAGGAAATTTGATTGTTCAGTTAAAAATGATTGAATCTCTTCTACATCTATAAATTTCTGAATTTTATTAATAAATTTATGATTATATTCATTATATTCAATTGGATATTCGAGAACATTATCAGTAAATGTAATTTTATCATTTTCATTAAGGGTTGATAAAATTGACACTTGATTTCTATCATTAATATTATCAGTAGCAATAGTAAATGGAACCATTTTAAGTTCAACCTTAACTTTTTTAATTAATTCCTGATATAAGTTATAATAATTACACATTGATTTATGTTCTTCATCTAAATAAAATTCTTCATATTCATCTTTATCATTTTCCAATTTTCTTCTGATGGAATTTAATTTAGAATTTAAAATCTTTTCTTTTGATGAGTTTTTAGTGTTATCTACATCAAAAAACATTAAATTTGTTATCTTAACAGGTTTAACATCTTTACTTGAACTATCATAACATAAAATATTTTTATCATCAAAATATTTAATTTTAGTCGATGTAGTATCTATAAAAATCTTAGAATTTAATGGTAATAATACCTTCATAATATTTTCTTTATTACCCTTATTCAAATCAAGACCATCAATGAAAAGAACTGGAAGATCTACATCAATTTTAATTTTATATAAAACACTTTTTTTTGGATAATATTTCTTAATTAAAGTTTCTGGAAAAAGATGTGTAGTTAATATTTCATCAGTAATACGATAAGATGATGAAGAAGTTGCATTTTTATACATATCCATATCAATTTTATATACATATAATTCCTTTTTGGTTTTAGGAGCATTTAAAATTATATTATTAATTTCATTTATATAAGCATCAATAACTATATCAAATACATCAACAGAAAAACTAGAATAATTATATTTAATATAATCTAAGAAATCATCATCACTTTCAGTATGATCTTTAAAATAATCTCTTAATTGATAAAAAAATGGAAAAATAGGTAATTCTTGTAAATGATCAATGGTTTTTACGGTATTAGTTTTTCCATTTTTTCTATTTCTTGTCCATATTTCCAATATAAGTAAAGTTTCTTCAATAGTATAACATTTCAAATTATATAATTCTCTTAAAGTTAATGATTGAATATAATCAGATTGTTCTTGTAGAAAAGCTTTAATATTATCTGGATCAATATTCTTATTAATTATATTTATAAATTTTTTATTTTGGGTAAGATAAATTGATTTATATGAATAATTTTTATCAAAAAATGATGGTTTTTTATTATTTGAAAAATCATCATAAAATGAATAAATATCATCAACATTATCATCTTTATATTTAAATTTGATAACCTCTTCTTTTTTATTACTCAAACTTAATAATTCATTATATTTATTAAAATTATCACAAATATCTTTATGAAGTTTACTAATATAAATATCATTATCTTCATTTATTTTCATTCTTACTTTTTTTAATTTTGAAATTAATGCTTTACCAATAGATGTTTGTTTATATTTGGAAATATCACTCATATTTAATAATTATAAATATAAATAATTATAAATATAAATAATTATAAATAACAATGGATTATAAAAATGAAATTAGATTAATTGAAAATAAATTATATAATTTAAGTGCAGAACTAATTGCATTATTGCCAGAAGATGATGAAATAATAAAAATAAAGAAGGAATATTATAAAAATCTTATGTTAGCATTACATATCATAAGAAATCAACAAAATGACTTAGAATCAAGTGATATAATGCGTCATTGCAAATAATTATCTTTTTTTCGAATATAAATAAACAAAACCAAAGCCAATTACAATAGAAATAAAACAATTTAATTTTAAATTAATATAATCAGTCTTTTTATCAAGTTTTTTTATTGTTTCTACAAATAATCCTGCAAGATTTGTATAAATAATTCTATATTTACCATCAGGTTTTACTGTGATAACTTCTGGCATAACTTTAAGAACTTCTTGAGCAATCAAACCAGAATAACGATTATTATCATCTGTATCATTTCGATTAAATGTATAACCATTAATTTTATTTATTTTACCTAAAGGGTCTTCAATTGGACGAATATTATATTTATATGCAATATCAGAATCCTGTGCTACATCATTAGTAACATACATACTACCAACTACAACAAGAGCATTATTGCTAAAATAATTACTACTTATATTACTAACGGTAAAATTACTATAACCAATTAAACATCTACCTGCTATTTGCACAGTCATATTACATTCATCTCTAGTTGTCATTGTTTCATCACCAATTTTAATAAATGATGTTGAAATTAAATTTGAAACTGGATTTCCAAATTTAAAATAAATATTACTATCATTCGTAATTTTATCAATTACAAAAGTCATATTATTAGAACCTAGTCTAGGTGGCATAAATAATGAATAATTACATGTATCATTACTAGTTTGAATACTTATGACAGCATTATTGCTATTTAATCCAATTGAATTAAAATTTACAATCGGTCTTTTTAATATTTGATTTAAAGGATCATCAAATCCTAAAATCACATTATTATTGTTTCTAACTTCAGTAACAAAAAGACTATTATTACTAATTCCTTGATTAGGTGGAAGTAATAATGAATAACTTGATGTAATATTTGGTGAACAAATATTAACAAATTTTGAATTATTATCATAAAGACTTAAACTATTATCATTAATTAAATCAGAATTAGGATAACCACCTATTCCAATATTACCACTACTATTCATGGAAAATATAACCTTTTCATTTGTGATATTTGAATGAGTTAATTTAATAGAATAATTTGTATTACTATTATTCCAACTGTTTAAATAATGGGTTGCTTTAACACCTATAACATTTGAATCTAAAGAATGACGAGTTAAAGTCATAATAGGTATTTCATTATTATTCATTAAAGGTGTTAAATGATTAATATTAATCATTGAATTTTGAGGATTATAAGGAATATCATTTCCTATACTTAATGGACAACAGGGATCAATGTTTTTAACACCAACATTATTATTTCCCATCAAAACAGGGTTATTTTCATTATTATAAGTAACTAAATTAGAAGATGCCAAAAAATTTGAATTAATAGGATAACCAAAAAAATTAATTCCATTAATATTTACTCTCGAGTAATTAGTGCTACTTTGATTATGTGTATTGATAATACAAAGAGCATATTTTGAATAAATGGTAAAATTAGGTTTATTTAATGTAAAAATATTTGGAATTAGATTATTATTCATAATAACACCTGTTTTCTCATCAATTAAATCCCATCCCTGATTTTTATTATTATAAGCAAAAATTTTAAAATCTCTTATAGAATTTTCTAAATTTGGATAATTTGTATAAATAACATAATAATTTAGAACAAAATCATAACCAAAATTAAATATGATATATGCACCACACGAAGTAGTTAGTAAAGGATCATTATTTAAAGTTTTAATAGCACCATAAGAAGTAGTATTATAATTAAGAAAATTTGGTTGAGATTGCCAAAAATCATCAAGAGACTTATCGAATATATTATAAGGTTGTCTATTACTATTGGCATTACTATCAAAACGATTGATACCCAAATTAATTGATGTATAATTATTAAAATTAACTGTATATGTAATTGGTTGTGTAGCTGGCAAAAGTAATTCATCCTCAGGACTAATGTAATCCTTAAGTTTATTTGTAACAGTCGTATTATAATCAGGAACTCTAGCAACTAATTTAAATATATCATCTGCAATTTCACGATTATTCACTGCAATTCTATTAAATTTATAATTACTTGTAATTATATGTGTATTTCCAATGCTAATATTACTACCAACAGTAAGATTACTACCAATAGTAAGATTACTACCAACAGTAAGATTATTCATAGATAGATTTGATGCAACATTAACATAATTATTATTTGTGGAAAAATTAAAAAAATTGAGAAGATTAGTTATATTTGAAATAGAAAGACTTGTTGTTGTAGTAAATTTATTATTGGCATCAATAATTACAAATGAATTAGGAATACTATTAATATCATTTAAATTGGAAAGATTATTTTTATTTATAGTAAAACCTTCATAATAATTATTACTTGAAATTAGAATTTGATTATTAAGATTAGTATTATAACTTAGATTACTCAATAATAATGAAGATACATCTAAATAAGATAAAATACCATTATTATTAGTACCAATAATTTTATTGGAAATTTGTGGTAATTTTGAAATAATAGAAAGACTATTTGATGAAATACCACTATCAATAATATTCATATTACCATCTAAAATAAGGAAATTGGAGGTAATAAATGAACTATTATTTAATTTTATTTTATTTGCTGTAAATTCATTAGTTATGATTTTATTAGCATTTATATCAATAACAAAATTACTATTTTTATTTAATGATGTTGAAGAAATAAGATAAGCATTTGAATATAAATCAGAATCAGTATTATTAGTGTTATTTGTTGAATTTCTTACAACAAATTCAACATTATTCATAGATGAAGTATTAACAAGATCAATATAAGTAGTATTATTAATATAATCAGTGATTTCATCAGATGGAGCTACAGCAGTTGTAATATTTAAAATCGGATTATATTTGCAATAAAATAAAATAGAAGTTTTATTAATAACTGAAGTATCAATTTTATAATTAATATTTACAACTCGTTGACTAACATAAGTATTATCATAAACAGTATCCCAATAAATATTTAAATTTGAAGAAAAAGCAGAATAAGCATTAATATTAATAGTTTGAAAATAATATTTATTGAGTTCAAAAAGAACTAATGATAATTTAAAATAGTTAATTGTATTATTAGTAAAAATAATTTTACCAATATATACATACGATGAAGGTATATCAAAAACACCACCTCTATTTGTAATTGAAAATGATGTATATAAAGATCGTTGTCTAAATCCAATATCACCGTAAATATCAAGAGTTGAATTTGCAAAATTACTATTAATAGCAAGTTTATTGACTATATTACTATTTAAATATCCTGTAGTTCCATTATTTTTCCAATAAATATTATATAAATCATTCATTTGTTGTACTGCTTGAGCAATAATATAACTACTCAAATCATTTGCAGATGTGATAATTGAATTATTTAAAACAATACGACTTGTACTAATTGTATTTAAATTAATGATATTATTATTTGTAATTTTAACATTATTATCTAAATGTAAAATTGGCATGGTATAAATCTTAACTTCACTAACACTGAATGATTGTAATATATCATTAATAGTTGGATTAAAATTAATTCTGGTAATTACAATTGCTACATATAAATAAAGAGTGGTATTTTGTCGAAAGAAAAAATCATTTCCAGATGATGCTGAATTAACAACAAGAATTCTTGTCCAAGTAATATCATCATTTGAAACAAATACATCAAAAAAAGAGGGGGTATTGGCACCAATAAGGGAACTAAAATATACACCAATTGGAATAACTTGATATGGAAATTTAATTTTAACCCAATAACCTCTACTTCCTGAATTTTGAAAATTATAAGGATCAAAATTAGCAATATTAGTAGTATTAACATAACCATCAAATGTTGTAGAATAAATTGCATCAGATCTCCAAAATGTAGATAAATTCATATCAAAACAATTAGCAAAACTAAATGGATTTGCAACATTAAACTCATTAAATTGATAAGTATTTAATGCTGTAAAATCATTTGGAAATGTTGAATATATACTATTATATTTTATAATTTGAGTATTGTGTGCTTTAACAGTTAATTGATTACTACTATATGATAATCCATCATCTGTTATATTATTTGGATTATATATTTTAAAAGAACTACCAGTAATACCTGATAAATAAATATTACTATTTACATTTGAAAATTGAATATAGGCATTATCATAAAGACTGTCAAATTTAGCAAGAGTAGTATTTGTGGTACTATCTGTTCTTAATTGCAAAAGAACCATCTTTGCTATGTCTATTATTAAAAATAATTATTTTTAAAATGAAAAAATAAATCAACCTTATTGCTTATCCTTGTTTTCCTTCCATCTTTGCGCAGCGATTTTCATATAATCCTTTGGATCCACGCCTGATAGTTTCTCACCCTTAATCTTTTCAATCTCTGATTTGATAAACAGATTATAAGCACTTGGTGGTTTCTTTTCACCAGTTGAAGATGAGGTTCTCTTACGAGTTACATAAACCTCTTTATAAACGCCTTCTAGAACTTTCGCAAGATCCTTATATGAATATTCGGTCTCGTTATTAACAGCATCATTAAATTTTGAAACAACTTGAGCAGTCTTTGAAGAAGTATTGAGGGTCATTATTTTTAATTATTAATTGGGTAGTTATGCTTATATACTTTTAGCAATTTGCCAAATAAAAAATGATTTTTATTTATAAAAATAAGGTAAGATGGCAGATTTTAATGATACTCGTGATTTCGTTATTGGAAATAAGAAAAAGAAAGTTCAGCAAAAACCTTTAAATACTTCTTCACAACCAAAAGATAATATTGATGAAGACCCACCTAAATTTCAACCATTCAAAACTCAGATATTAACTGATTTAATAAATGCAAGACAAGCTAAAAATTTATCCAGAAATGATGTTGCTAAGCAATTCATGTTTAAAATAACAGAAATTAATGATCTCGAAAATGGTAAATGTGATTTTAATAGTAAACATGCTCAAACATTATATGTAGCAATTATGAGAAAATTAGGGGTTAATATTAACCTAGCTACTTTAAATAAATTACAAAAATGACCATGATTTACCATTACTTGAAGTTGCTAGTTTATATGTATATAAATAGGGATCATTAGTTTTACCTGTTTTTTTATATTCCATATAATCAGTTGCTGATCCCCAACTCTTTCCTCTATCGCGTGAAATTGCCATTTTAGGATGAATTGTTATATCATTACTTGATAAAAATATTGAATTTTTGCATCCATTGAGTTTTTTAACTTCAATCGGATAATTATTATTTAAAATAGCATCAATTATATCTCGCAAACAAAGTTCTCTTGAATCATCTTTTTTTGTTTTTGAATAATGATTAATGATAACATTCTTAATTTCCACGATTCCATCATAAAACTTATTTTTAATTCTAATAATTTCATTTATATTATCATTTAAATAACTATTTCTAAGTTCTTTTTCTAAAATAGGTGCAATTATAACAGTTTTAATACTTAGTATATTTGCATTATAACCTACATCATTTTTATTATATGAAATTATATTATCAATAGATTTATAAATGATTTCATTTAATTTATCTATTTGATCTAAATTTTTATTTTTTTTATATAAATCATTAATTGTATCAAAAGCATTATAAATTCTATTAAAATCACCTTGAATATTACTAATAATTGATTTATCTTTTTTTACAGAAACAGTTGTAGTTGAATCAATAATTGATGCAGGAATATTGGTTTCAAGTGCTTTTACTGAATTAATAACTATCTTTTCCTTTTTTGGTTGATCAATTGGATTATAACCTAGAGTTTTAAGTTTTTCATTAAATGATGTCATTAAACTATTAATTTCAGTTATATCATTAACTTCATACGCTCTTTTGAGAGATGTATTTAAAATAAGTATAATACCTGAAGTATTTAAATCTTCATGAGTTGTAATTTTAAGTAATCCATCATAAATTTTCTTAGTTAATAAATCTATTTGATTTGCAACTAATTGATAAGAATAACTTTTTGTAATATAGACATCAGAATAAATAGTATTTAATTTTTTAAAATTATCTTTAATATCATTAATATTCTGAGAGGTATTATAACGAGTTGGATTTAATGAATAATTAATAAGAAAAGTAAGATTATTCATTAATTCTTCAAATTTATTAGCATTTTCCTTTGAAAAACCCTTATCTAATAAAGGAACCATTTCATTATAATAAAGATTATTTAACTTATATTTATCATAATTATCATTTAAACTTTTTTCAATTTGAGTTATTGAATCTTTAATTTTCTTTCTTAAAAGTAATTGTGAATTAGTATTAGGTTCATATCTTAATATTTCATAATATCCTTTAATATTTGCTACTTCATTAATAGGATCTGCATTTTGAAAACATTCAATATTTCCATTTATAAAATAAATGATTATTAAAACAATGAAAATAACAACAATCATTGCTAAAAGTTCCATTATTAATAATCTTGATTTATATCTATTTAATCAAAAGTTTTATTTCTTTAATTGCTTCTATAACTATTCCCATTAAATTACCATAAGCAATATTAAGATAACCTCTTTCATCTTCAAATACAGCTTCAGGTAAAACCTCTTTAACTTCTTGAGCAATTAAACCTGTTTCTCTTTTACCTCCATTAGTATTATTATCATAAGTAATACCATTTAAGCGACAAATTTTATCTAAAGCACTATCGATTTTTCTAATTTCACTTTTAATTCTAATATCAGATGATGACATAACAGCACCATCTACTTTCATATTTCCATGAACACGAACCTTATAATTAAGACTATTATCATGATAGATATCCATATCATTAATACTTAAATTACTTGATGATTTGATAGCACCATTAATATTAATAATCGGATAATTATTAATACCTGATGAATAATCAAAATTAATAACATTACTAAAATTATCAAAATTATTATTAACATATTGAGATGACAAAATAGTTGAATTATTTGTCTTCCATATACCAAAATTACCATTACTTGCACCAAATTTATAAAAATTATTGATACCAAAGAAGTTTACAATACTTGAATCAGAAACAGATTTTAATGTTATAAAATTATCATTATCCGCATAATTATTAATTTCAAATAAATTATTACTACTATAAATATCACCTCTATTTATAATAATACCACCTTTATTTAATGGTGAAGAATTTAAGAATAAATTAGATCCATTCATTAAAATATTAGTCTTATTTAATATGAAATTACTGCCTGCAAGATTTTCATAAAGAGATGTAAATTTATTACCAGATGTATTATATATATCACCAGATAAATAAACATCTTTAACTGTCATTGAACCATTTGTATTAATATTACCATTGCTATCAATTGATAATAATCGAGAATTTGCATGATGAATTTCATATTTATCATCATAACTATAAATTTTATGAGGTGCAGTATATCGCGAATTAATATAATTTTTGAGAGTTAAATGGGGTTTATAATTATTAATCATAATTGGAAATGGAATATCAGAATAAAGGGGATCAAATACATAATAATCAAAATAATTATTTTTAGTTATTGATAATGTAATATTTAAAAGTGGTATATTATTAATTTCAATTGGATATAATTTATTAGTAATATCAGATGATAAATTAGAACAAACTATTTCTTTTGGATGAATATTAATTGGGAAACCTGAAGCAGTTCCAATAATATCTGTTGTTAAATATGTATTACTATTATTAATTATTGCATTGCTATTTTCAATAGATAAAATAGAAGTTAAATTAGAATAATTATTATTATAAAAATTGGCTGGTATATTAATATCATTTCTCAAATTATATCTATAAATAAGATTAATTTCAATTTCATCCATTGGAACATCAACATATGGATAATAATAAATCTTATTTACAGTTGAAAGCATATGATTACTTGAATTATTAATTACTTCAAAATTATTACTGAGAGTTTTAATGGAATAATTGGCAAAATTATTATTATTTTTAACATTTAAAAATGTTTGAAGATTTAAATTATAAAAATTACTATTTAAGTAATTTGATGTTTTACTATAATCAACTATTCTGCTATTAATACTCAAATCATCTAAATTTGATGTTTTAGGAATAATATAATTTAATCTTAAATTGAAATCTTCAATACCATAATCAACTTCATAATTATTACTTGTTTTAATAAATGCATTAATGTTTGTATCATAACTATAAAGACTTGGAATAAGTCTTATAATTTTATCAGTTTCATTAACAGGTGTATTATCAAGATATTTAAAATCAAGATTTTGATTTTTAGGATTTAATTTGAAATTTAAATTGAAAGTTTTATCAACAGTTTTATTTGAATTTACAATTATATAATTGATTAATGGATTATTATTTGTATCTATTAGAGGTAAATTACTATCATTAATTGAATATACGAATCTTGAAATTGATGTATCATAATAATCATCATAACTATCAAAATAACTATTTATTTGTGATATTTGAATATTACTGTAATGAGTTTGAATAAAACCGTTACGACCATCAATTATTTCATTTGTGTTTTTATAATCATTATAATAGAAATTTGTACATTCTAATGTGCTTTTATTTGCAATACTATTGAGATTTATTGTACTTTCTTGAATATAATTTTTATTATCAATGAATTTATAATTATTAAAGATCATTGAACCATTACTTGTGATATTTATAAGACTATTACTATTAAATTCAACATCTAATTTATTATCAGCACTAATAGTCCAAATATTGGTATCATTAGCAAGAGCAACTTTAACTGCTTTTGTTACATTTGTTAAACGAAGAAGATATTCAAAATCATCATTAATATGAACTGCAGTTGTAGGATAAATAATTGAATTATTTGTATAAAAAATTTTATTTCCAATATTAACCTGATTTTTATTATTATTATTAATAAATGTTATAAATGGTGTTGTATCATTTGGTGTAATTTCATATATAGTTGTATCACTATAACCTTTTAATTTAAGATCAACTTTATTTGTAATAGTACCAGCACTAGTATTATCATAAATAATACCTTGTTGAATAATTGCTATATCAGGTCTTGAATTATAATTCTTGAAAGATTTATTATAAAATTTTGAAATAATAGGAGGAAAATTATCATTAATATAATCTTTATTATTATAAAATAAACTTAAAGCATTATCTTCATTTGTAGTAGTTTGAATACTATTTACTTTTTGATAAATCCAATCATCTTTATTATAACCAAAAACAATTGTTTTATTTGGAAGAAGTCCTATTTTATTAGCAACAATACTAACATCATTATTATTATCTGCTTGATAATTATAATATGATGATGATGTTGATGATAATTTAGGAATAACTGGATTTGAAAAACTACCAATAATAACACCATTAATATTATAAGTTGAATTTTCACCCACTAAATTTAAATTACCATGAATATCTACATTTCCTTTAATTGAAACAGCTGTATTTCGATCATAATTATAATCAACACGAGAATTATTAATATCTATGAAATATTTATTATAAATATCATCATAATAAAAATTCATACAACTGTGAGTTGGTGCAACTGTATTATTTGTATAACCAATTTGAAAAACACCTGGAAGAATATCACTATTTTTATGATTTTTATAAATAAACCATTTATAATAATTTCTATTTTGAAGAGGTAAAGGCATATCAAAATCACAAAAATCAATTCCGGTATATAATGAATCATTATTAAAACCACCACCTCTAATACCACGATAAAGACGAATAATGGAATTATTATTTAATGTTGTATTATTATTTCTAATTTGTAATGGAATTGGATAAATATTATCAGTTCTAATAACACCAATTCCTATATTTGAATTGATTGAAGCAATATTAAATGAATCATAATTAATAAATGTTGCTAATCTAGATTCTCCTTCAAAATAACCATTATATGAATTAATTCCACCAGTTATATTAAATGTTTTTTTGTTTTTATAAGTTTGATTATCTACTAAATTTATATCAAGACTATTGACTTTTAATATTGATGATTGACTTTGATTTAAATAAATTTGATTAATTTTATATTCTTGATTATTTTTGCGAATATAATAATCATTCGCAATCGTATCACCAATAATATCTAAATTTCTTGATGGAAGATTGGTATTTATTCCAATTCTATTATTTTCCATAATTGCGAGTGTAGGTGAAATTGTTCTAAAACCTCTAAGTCCTTCTCTTTCCTTCCCTGGATAGAAATAGAAGTTATGCCATCTAATATTCTTTTGAGTTAGAAATACAAGACTATTATCATAATTTCCATTTAAATTTTTAAGATTAGTATGTCCAATGAAAACCTTAGAACTATCAGTAGTTAACTCAGACATATCATTCATATAAATTTCAAATCGATCAGATTTTCGTTTAATTATATTAAACTGATGATCATAATTATCAATTGCTAATATTCCAGTTCCAAGGCGACCACTTATATTTAAATTCGATTGATTGTCATAATTAAGACCATTTAATGCAAAATCAAGATTACAAGTATTAATTCTATGACCACCTATAAATAAATCATTTCCTATATTAAGACTTTTATTAATTGAAATATCATCACTAAAAACAGTTGTATTATTAAAATAAGTTGTGCGATTAAATTCAGCAATACCATCAATACTTGTTCTACCAGCTCTAAGATTTTCAGTAGTAAGTGTATTTTTAATCAAAGCAGAATCATTTACTGTTAATAAAAATGAATCTCCTTGTTTTCCAATATTCAAATTTGAAGTAAAATTAAATTCTGCTTTTGTAAAATCACCACCATACAGTTGATTTGGCTTTAATGTTAAATCTGATTTATGCATATAAATATCACTTAAATGAAGATTTGATTTTGAAAATCTATCATACATAAAAATATTTGTAGCATAATGAGTTCCATTTACAAATAACTTAGGTGTATATTCATTATTATTATAATTTAATGTTAAATCACACAGATTTTTATTTACATTAACAGTTCCATTATAATCAATAGATAATTGGGGATAATTACTGTCATTTGTATATAAGGGCAAACCTGTGCCATTTAAATAAAGTTCATCTAATTTAGTAGATTGTTTTGATATATGAAATTCAAGAGACATACCAGTAGTTGTACAAATATTAGCAGGAGTTTTTGGATTAAATCCAAGCATACCGCATGTAAATTTTGATTGTTCAAATTCATTATTTGCACCATTATAAATGGCAAAATGTATATTAGAGGCAGATCCATTAGGACTATCACTAATTTTCAATGGATGTGCATTTAAATATGTTGATGCAAAATTACCAATTGATAAATAAGAAGGGGAGTAAACAGTTTTATATAAACTACTATTATAATTAAAACCAGGATATAAAAAAAGATTTGAATTAACTTTTTTTATTAATTCAGCGAGATCAGTGCTAGTAATATTATTATCAAGTGTAAAATTTTGAAATTCAATTGTTTCTGCAATAATTTTACCTTTGCAAACAATATTATTATTTACTAGTAAACCAGCATTAGTATTTAACAGTTCTCTTCTAGTGGTATTGACACCAACACCATTATTATTAACAATTAAATTATATTCATTATCGATTGAATTTAGGGGTTCAAAATTATTTCTCTGACCAACAACTAAATATTCATTTAATTTCAAATCTAGATTATATAGATTAGAAACATTTAATAATCCAATACCTATATTTTCAATATATATTTGATTATTTTCCATAATATTGTCTACTTTGTAATTATATATATAAGTTTTTTTAAATGCTTATTTAATAATAAAAAAATAATGATTATAATTGATCTTTTAATCGAAGGAATAAATGACAATGTTTAAGATCTGGTATGGATCGGTGTTCAACCTTATTAATTCTAACAATCATATCAAAATAATTAGGATTAAAAAACTTTTCAGCAAATAATTGATATTTTAATTTTTGTTCATCATTATTATAATTATTATTTGAAAGATCCCATATAATTAAATGAAGAACATGTTCTTCTGTATCATATGGATATTTATTAATAGTTAAATAAAGATCTTCTTTTTTATTTCCAATTACTTTATTAATAATATGATCTTTAATTGAATTTGTTTTACTTAAAAATAGTTTATATTCATTATAAATTGCTGGTGCTCTATAAAGAATTATATCAGTATTACCTAAATCATTCCATAAAATCATTTTAAATTATCTTTATTTATTAATTAATCTTTATTTATTAAGTTGTTAAGTTATAATAAACATTAGTTCCTAATGTAGATGCATTACTAGGGAAACTTCTGGTACCTTCAATTGTAAACATAATTCTAACAGCACCAGTTCTGGTTCCAGCTCCATATTTGGTACCAGAATCAGGAAGACCTAATAATCCTGTTCCAGTAGCATTAGCACCTGCACCATTACCATTATATAAACCTGCATCACCATTTAGACCATAACTGTAATTTGTTATGGTACCGCTGTATCCATATGCTACAGCTCTTGTCCCTCCTGCACCATTTCCTCCTCCAAATGAACTACCTGAACCACCATATCCACCCCCTGCACCAGGTGCAGAATTAGCTTGCCACCGATCCATACCATTTACATCAGTAAAACTATATGTAAAATTTGCATCACCCTGAGCAGATCCACCTCCACCACCATAAACAATAGATGTACTGATAAAATAACTGTTTCCACCAATATTACCAACAACCACTGTATAATTTGTACCAGGTGTAACAGAAATATTATTTACCCATCCTAAACCACCGCCACCAGCACCACTATTACCATTATTACCTCCACCACCAATACAAACAACATTTACTGAAAACATTGCAGGTGGACAAGTCCATCTATAAGTTCCTGGAGTTGTATAAAACCAATCTGTATTTACAGCTTTTTTTTTACCTATAAATTGAGATAGTGATATTGAATTTCCACGAATAGGAATTCCAGGTATTCCTGGAACAAATGTTGAAGGAGCATCACTATAAAAATCAAGAATACTTATAGGATCGCGAGGAACTTTATTTGCACCAGTTGGATTAAATTCTTTT
>VFQS010001586.1_pt1 | contig 20514 bp, 16 predicted proteins | sample 3512361 | NCBI WGS metagenome assembly VFQS01 (sample SAMN10412375, study PRJNA504923) | tailings metagenome | isolation source: Relicate 1 Philex TSF3 active mining | place: Philippines
CACGTTGTGCCAGATTGACAAAGCTAGCGCAGGTGATCGGTGTTTGATCGGCAAACAGATTTAAATTGATGGTGCCTTTGCTAGTTTGCATGATGGCTTTGAGTTGCGTCATAGTGTCCTCTTGTCAGTGAAATTAAATAAGCATTTGCTTGAGTTGATGATGCTTGAGCATCATTCTCAAGCAGACAGGGCAGCATTTTACCAGTACATACACGTTAATTTCTGCCGACAGCATGGAGATGAGAGTTTTGCTAATGCGCATCAATAGCAATACTTATTCATTTTTACATAGCTTCTCATCTTGGTCGGTCTGCATACCAGTTTGCAGCATCTTTGTTACAATCAAATTTGCATCGGATTTGCGGATAGTATTTTGATACGGTGCTGTGTCGCAAATCTACGGCTAACCAAGCCAAATCGGTGATTCAAGGATCTCACAAAGACAGCTTTAGTGATTGTTTCGCTCAAGCAGATTCCCCGCGCAGGTATATGCATCAATCTACTTGCTTCATTTTAAGAATTACCCGCTTAGTTCGACGAATTTGCATTCATTGGCGTAATTCCTAAATCGGTTCTTAAATGTGGTTTTGAAAATCTTTTTTACTTCTTTTTGCGAAGTTAGCTATGCACTCATTTGAATTGAATCACCATGCGCGAATTTCTTTGGCCGCAGAAATTCACTCGCGTCCTTTTCTACAATTAACTGCGCCAGAATTATTAACGCATTTGGCAGTTTATCCTGAGCCACATGCGCAGCAAGAATTATCACCGCAAGCGCTGCAACATAACTTGCTGGCCGCCTTGTGCGCACATTTTGGCGTGAGTCCACCTACGCCAGAATCAAAATACTTTTACGTCGATTTTGGTCCTTGTCGTTTGAAATGGGAATGCCATACCGAATTCGCGACCTACACCTTTGCGCAGCATGCAGATCCCGACTTAAGTTTGGAGCAAGCCTTTGCGCAAATGCCGATTGCGCGTATTCCCGCAGCATGGCTACATCGTTTGCAAGGCAAATTGTTGGTTGCGGCACACTTAGTGTTGGACAATCGATCTCAAGCAGCGAGTGAATTTGCGCATGAGATTCAGCACTTGTTTAAAGGTCATGCTTTGGCGGGTAGCAGGGTGATGCAAGGCGGCGAATTTTGGTCAGATTTTGTGGTGCATGCTGATGGTTTTAGTCGTTTTGTGATTCGTGATGTCGATATGCGTGCGCAGCAAGCGGGGCGATTAGCGCAACGTATCTTTGAAATTGAAACTTACCGCATGATGGCATTGCTGGGTTTGCCAATTGCCCAAGCGACGACACCACAGCTCAATGCAATTGAGAGTGAGTTGGTTGATTTGGCGACGGCAATGGTGGCATCGGATGACGCCTTAAGCGAACGTCAGTTGGATCGCGACACCGACGCTGAGCGCTTGTTGTTAGAAAAAATCACGCATTTAGCCGCCCGCATAGAAAAATTATCGCTAGAGAATAATTATCGTTTTTCCGCTTCAAAAGCCTATTTTGGTTTGGTGCATGCGCGCATAGAAGAATTACGCGAGCAACGTGTGGAAGGTCTACCCATGGTGGCGGAGTTTATGGATAGACGCTTAACTCCCGCCATGAATACCTGTGATGCGGTCGCTAATCGGCAAGAAGCTTTGGCTAGGCGCATTGCTAACTCGAATGATTTATTACGTACCCGTGTCGGCATAGTGCAAGAAATGCAAAATAGAAAAATCTTGCAATCTTTAAATGCACGTGCTGCCCAGCAATTGCATTTGCAACAAGCTGTCGAAGGCTTATCGGTCGCCGCGATTTCTTACTATGTGATTGGCTTGTTTGCGTATGTCGCCAAAGCGGCAAAGGAGTTTACTTGGATTGCGCATACCGAAACTGCAGTAGGTATCGCTGTACCATTGGTGATCGCCAGTGTGTGGATGGGATTACGCCATATGCATAGACGTTTGCGAGCGCATGAAAAAGAATGATTGGCGAGGGAATGGCTAGTCACTGCGGGATTTATGGCATATTCCTTCAATAGCACAGAGTATTTACAACACCGACTGGTGCTCAGGCATTGATGCAACGCAAACCTTACTAGTGATGGCTTTACTGTGGATAAGCATCGGTCTAGAATCAATCGATCTATTCTCTTATTCTGAACAGGAGCGACCACTTGTTAGCCGCCTATATCACGCATACGGACTGTCAAAAACATGAAATGGGTAGCCATCACCCTGAATGCCCAGAACGATTAGGCGCGGTCAATGATCAGCTCTTGATAAAGGGCTTGCTCGATTATATGGAGCAGCTTGATGCGCCGCTAGCCACGCAAGAACAGTTAGCCAAAGCGCACAGTCCAAGTTACCTACAGGAGTTTGCCGAGATCGCGCAACAAGTGCCAGAAAATGCGCGCGTACAAATCGATCCTGATACCAGTATTAATGAGTTTTCTTATCAAGCTGCATTACGTGCTGCTGGCGCGGCAGTGTTAGCTTCAAATCTAGTCGCTTCTGGTCAAGCGCCGGTTGCCTTTTGCAATATTCGTCCACCAGGTCATCATGCGGAACGCAGCAATGCTGGGGGATTCTGTTTTTTTAATAATGTCGCAGTCGGTATTCGGCATGCTTTGTCTCACCACGGTATTGATCGAATCGCGCTGATTGATTTTGACGTCCATCACGGTAATGGTAGTGAAGATATTTTATTTGATGATCCGCGTGTGTTGATGTGTTCGATCTTCGAGAAAAACCTCTATCCATTTTGTGGCGACGTACCAATGGGACCGAATATGATCAACGTTGGTTTGCCGACCCGTTCTGGTGGTGAAGCATTTCGTCAGGCAGTCAATGAAGTTTGGATTCCCGCTTTAGAAAAATTTCAGCCTGAAATGATTTTTATATCGGCCGGATTTGACGGGCATCGCGAAGACGATATGGGTAATTTGGCCCTGGTAGAAGCAGATTATGAGTGGGTCACTAAACAAATCGTACAGATTGCGCAACGTTACTCACACGGTCGCATCGTCTCGTGTTTGGAAGGTGGCTATGATTTATCCTCGCTTGGACGTAGTGCTGCTGCACATGTACGCGTTTTGATTGGTGCAGATTAATAATGTGACCGACTATCGGATTCTGCGCTAAGGCGTCATGCAAAGACTTGTGGTGAATGTCTCCGATGATAGATTGAAATTGAACCCAATGAATTTTCTAAGATTGAGAATGCGATGAATAAGCACTATCTGACTTCTTTGTTTTCACCACGCTCGGTGGTGGTGTTTGCTGGTGATTTAAATGCGCCAGAATTGCAGACTCCGGTAACACGGGTGTTCTTGCAACATTTGGACAAAGAATTTCAAGGTTCGGTCACCTATCTGGATAGCCGTGTCAAAGGAACGCTGGGCGATTTGGCTAGCTCGCGAGCGGATCTCGCTATTCTTGCACTTCCCAATAATGAGTTAGCATCGGCGTTAGAAGTCGTTGGCAGGATTCAATGCCGTGCTGCTTTGATTCTGTCGATCGGTGTGGACGCGGTACAAGCAAAAAACTTACATAAAATCGCGAAACAACACGGCATTTCTTTGTTGGGACCAAACAGCTTAGGATTTCAACGGCCAAAAGCACGACTGAATGCCAGTGCGCTCGGCAAATTAGCGCAACCTGGGTCGCTGGCTGTGGTATCGCAATCTGGCGCATTGACTAGCTCTATCTTGGATTGGGCGGGTAAGAATGGTGTTGGTTTTTCTGCGGTGGTGTCGTTGGGTGTGAATACGGCGGTTGACTTAGCGCAGGTCTTAGCTTTCTTGGCCGATGACGCGGCGACGCAGACCATCGTAGTTTACATTGAGGGCATCAAAAATGCGCGACGTTTTATGAGTTCATTACGTGCTGCGGCCAACTCTAAACCTGTGATTGTTTTAAAGTCCGGACGCAAACCAGATGGATCGAAAGCGGCTTTGACGCACTCTGGCAATATCGTCGGTAGTGATGCAATTTTTGACGCGGCGTTGCAACGTGCCGGTGCGGTGCGTGTGCATTCTATGGTGCAGTTATTTGCTGCCGCCAAATGTCTATCTGCACGATATTTACCAGTTGGGCGACGCTTAGCAATTATTTCGAATGGCGGTGGGCCGGCTGTATTGGCAGCAGATTTTGTTAACGAAGTTAGTTTAGAAATGGCGAAATTGCCGCCAGATGTGGTGAAAGATTTAAGTAAAAAAATCTCACCCTTCGCTGCACTGGATGAGTTGATTGATTTGTCACAGGACGCCAACGCAGAACATTATCGTGCGGCGGTAACTGCTTGTGCACACTGTAACGATGTTGATGGCATCTTGGTGATCTTGTCACCGATTGCAGGTGTCGATACGGGCGCAATTGCCCAAGTTCTCGCTGATTTGCAAGCAACTGTCGGCAAGCCTCTCATCAGTTGTTGGATGGGCGATGAGAAAGTGACTGCAGCACGTACGATTTTATTTAAGGCGGGCATCCCTAGTTTTAGAACGCCAGAAGCAGCGGTCGATGCATTTAATCATGTCTCCTTATTTCATCGTAATCAGCAATTATTACGTCAAGTACCGCCGCCACTCTCACAGTTAGCCAAACCAGATTTAGAAGGTGCGCGAATCTTAATTGAAAGTGTCTTGGCCGAGCGTCGTAAGGTCTTGACCGAAATGGAATCGAAAGCCTTGTTATCGGCTTTTCATATTCCTGTTACCAAAACCATGCTAGCGCGCAGTTCAACAGAGGCAATGCTAGTCGCAAATCAATTAGGTTATCCAGTTGCATTGAAAATTGATTCTGCCGATATTTCGCATAAATCGGATGTGCAAGGCGTCTTGCTGAATGTCGGTAATGCCACCGGCGTGCGCGATGGTTGGCAAGATATGTTGCATCGCGTTGGACAGATACGTCCTGATGCAAAAATTAATGGTGTGACGGTACAAAACATGTCGGGCAAACCGGAGGGGCGCGAACTATTTATAGGGGTCTCGACGGATGAGTTATTTGGCCCCGTGATTTCATTTGGCGCTGGTGGCGTCATGATTGAATTGATTGCTGATCGTGCAATTGAACTACCACCACTGAATCAATTCTTAGCGCATCGCCTAATTGATAGAGTTCGATGTGCTGAGATGTTGGCGAATTGGCGCGGTATGCCTGCAGTAAATCGGGAAGCACTAGAACAAATTTTGCTACGCGTTTCTGAGATGGTGTGCGCCTTGCCGCAATTACGCGAAATGGATATTAATCCTTTGATCGTTGATCAGCATGGTGCATTGGCGGTCGATGCGCGGATTGTGGTTGATCATTCCCCAGCTGAACCGGGGAACTACGAACATCTGGCAATCTCGCCATATCCTTCTGATAAAGAGACAGAATGGCCGTTGCGCGACGGTCGTATGTATGTGGTGCGCCCCTTGCATCCACATGACGCCGAGATGTTGCAAGACTTGGTACGTCGTTTGTCGCCAGAGAGTCGTTACTTCCGCTTTGTCTCGTCCATGCGAGAACTATCTGATCGTATGTTAGCCAAGTTCACCTTGATTGATTACGATAGAGAAATGGCCTTAGTGGCGATTTATAACGAGCGCCAACCACAGGCTGACGGCAGTTTTATTGAAGTTGAACGTATTATCGGGGTGTCGCGCTATGTCACGAATCCAGATAAAAGTACCTGTGAGTTTTCTTTATTGATCGCAGATGATTTCGCCGGACAAGGCTTGGGAACACGTTTGATGCAATCGATTATCGAGGTCGCTCGCAGTCGCGGTTTGGCTTACATCGAAGGCTTAGTGTTAACGAATAATACGAATATGCTTAAGTTGATGCGTAGCTTGGAGTTCGATGTGAAGTCATATCCTGAAGATCCTGATTTCCGTCTTTGTGTGAAAGCCTTGTAGCGAAAGACCAATTTATTTTTTGTTTTTCTGCGCGTAGTAATTCGCGATGTATTCAGGCCGTATCATGCTTTGGAAATAATTCGGAATCCACGGGCGTGCAGAGAGCATAAAACTCATTCTGTGTTTTTCTTCAAACGGTAAATTGGCATCCAAGTGATGTTGATCCGAAATATCGCGCGCCAGTTGCCGCATGCGCGTGAGTAACATCGCGCTTGATTGTTTCGATAACATGACCGTGATGAACTGCATCATGTCGTGCTTACCATCAAAACTAGCATCGAGATAATCTGCAAACGATTCTCGACGATGGAATTTTTGAATCGGCCCATTGGGTATCCAGCGAAAAATCCGTGATAACAAAAGTTTGATTCGATTATTCGGCATCAATTCAATGATGCCTAGGTGATCTAGACGTACTAAATAGGCGATCACTTCGGTTTCGCTCATCGCATAAATATCGACGATTTGTTGCAGCGTCAGATAATTCATAGCAGAGACCGCGACGATGAATTTTTTTGGATCGCTGATCAATTCTTCTTCTTGCTCGTAGCTGAGTTCATCAATCAGCGATTCTTCATAACTGCGCGAGGTCAATTCATGCAAGCTGATTTGCGCCGCATCCAATATTTGGTCGAGACGATGCAAGCTCAGGTTCTTCGACGCAAACATACGCTTAACGCTGGATTCCGACACACCGATTTTTTGTGCCAAATCAAAATAAGTAATACGACGCGATTTGAGTTCACGCTTCAGAACATCAATTAAGGTAGAGGCTTTTGTCATAACTTTAAGTTGTGGCTGTAAAAGTATCGAAAAATGATACAGCAAGCTACGATTTATGCAACTTTTGGATTAACAGTTGTCGAATTTCGCTACTCGCCTTGATAATGCGTGGCGTTTTTTCTTGGTAGATGGTGTGGTTAAGTTGACGATAGTTGGGCGCTCTACCAAGTAAATAGGCAATAAAAATCAAAATAAAACGAATGACAAGAATCAATCAAACGCGAGGATGACAAGCATGGCTTTAGAAACGGTAACTTTAGGTGGTGGTCGTTTTTGGGATTTGGAAGCGGTCTTTCAACAATTGCGGGGTGTTAAAACCGTGCAGTGTGGTTATGCGGGTGGTCATCTGGCTTTTCCCAGTTATGAAGCTGTTTGTAGTGGAGATACCGGACATGCAGAAGTCGTTCGCGTTCAGTTCGATAACGATGTGCTTGCATTTGAGGAACTGCTCGAAGTATTTTTAAAAGTTCACGATGCGTACACACCAGCTAATGTTGGTGGACAAATTGCCTCTCCTTTGCGTTCAGTGATTTATGTACATTCATCGCAGCAAAGAACAAGTGCACGCGAGTTCGTAAGGCAAATAGACCGGATTGCAAATGCCAAACTGATGACAGAAATTGCACCTTGTCCTGAGTTTTATCCCGCAGAATTAGAACATCAAAACTTTTATCGGAATCATAAAGAAGACACATATTGCGTCGAATTTATTTTGCCGAAAATTATGCGTTCGCGAGAGATCTTTAAGAAGAAGTTAGCAGCGTGATGGCGTGCTTTTGGAATTTTGTGAAACGTAGCTTAGAGCGTGCTTAAATCGAACTTAGAGGCAACTTAAACACAGCTCAAATGCAGATAAAATAAAGGCTAGGATTCGTTGACGAATCCTAGCCTATTTTGTTTTAAGGTTGCAGGCGACTGATACTCCAAGTGTCGTCAGCTTGGCGAGTATAGGCAATTCTGTCGTGTAAGCGTGAACTGCGACCTTGCCAGAATTCGATAAAATCAGGAACGAGACGATAGCCACCCCAATGTTCAGGACGTGGCGGATGATCACCATATTTAGTAACAACTTCTGCTAATTGATCTTCTAATTGCTGACGATTGGCGATCACTTGGCTTTGCTTAGAAGCGCATGCGCTTTGTCGGCTGCCTAATGGTCGGCTATGGAAATACGCATCATTGTCTTCTTCTGAGATCTTATGAATCTTACCTTCGATGCGCACCTGACGCTCGAGCGCCGTCCAAAAAAACAATAAAGCTGCATGACGGTTTTGCGATAACTCTTGTCCTTTACGGCTATCGTAATTGGTGAACCAAGAAAAACCGCGCGAGTCAAATTCTTTAATTAAGACGATGCGTGATGAGGGTTTGCCTTCGGCATTCACGGTTGATAGGCTCATCGCGTTTGCTTCCGCTACTTCTGCTTTAAGTGCTTGGTCGAACCAATGTGCAAATTGTTTAAATGGATCGTGAGCGACATCACTTTCAGCCAAACTGGCGAGTTGATAATCTTTTCTGAGGCTAGCAATTGACATACTTTTTCCTTGAAATGAAAACTTCGTCTAGAGCGAACTGAAGTCTTTTAGATAAATTTTCCGATTTGATCCTGACTTTGAACACATGATAAACACCATTGAAAACCAAGTCAGTTTTTGAGTGTAATTAAATCAGTTATGGATACTATTCGATGCTTTTCGATGCTATCAAATACTATTAATACCGCGTCGCGCCTGCATTGCCTGACCTAGTTTGTGCATTTGACCAGGATTAAATAAGCGCATTGCCATTGGTGCGATTTGCGTTTCCTCGATTTGCATGTGTTCTTGATAAATTGCTTGAAACTCCACCACATCATTTGCATCCAAACTCGAACTACTTCCATCTGCAATACCGCTTAGTTGCGTTTCTAAGCGCAGCCATTGGTCTGCCATTTGCTGATGCTGTTGCAGAATTTTAGGTAGTATCGCGCTGAGTAATTCAGCATCACTTCCTTGTGCTGTTTGGGTTAATTCTGGCAATAAATCAATTTCTTCATCATCGTGATGTAGCGGAGCCGCATTTTGAAAATACTTTAATACGGCCAGTACTGCTTTTTGTGCTTCTGCATCTGCGCCATTTTTTGCCAAGTGCGGTAATAATTTTTCTAAAGTAGCGAGTTGCTTACGAATTCGATCATGGCAATGCTTTAGAACTGCCAAAGGCTGATCGAAGCCAGGGGCGCTTGCAAATAGAATATCCATGATAAATTTAAATTAAGTAAAGTTAAAACAAACAACTAGGCAGAAAAATTATCCAACATTCTAGCGAATTGCGCTCAATTCTGGCTGATCACGCTTGCGTAAGATCAAGTCGCCCATGCTTAATTAAGCCGAAGCTTGTAAAATAGCGCCAATTTTAGCGGTAATCGCAACCGCAGACTTCATCTCCCAATAAAGAAATATTTCCCATGCAGCAAGCTGTCTCCACTTTTGACGATATTGATTATGAACGCCGATTTGCTGGCGTTGCTCGCCTGTATGGCGCACAAGGTCTTGCTCGATTTCAGCAAGCACATATTTGTGTGGTTGGCGTCGGTGGGGTTGGATCGTGGGTGGTCGAAGCATTGGCGCGTAGCGCAATCGGTCAAATCACGATGATCGATTTGGATAATGTCGCCGAATCGAATGTAAATCGGCAGATTCAAGCAACAAGCTTAACTTTAGGCAAAGCAAAAGTGGCTGCGTTGGCAGAACGTATTGCTATCATTAATCCGTATTGCAAAGTGCATGAAGTAGAGGAGTTTGTAGAGCCTGATAACTTATCGCAAATGATAGGACAACACCGCTTTGATTATGTGATCGATGCGATTGATAGCGTGAAAGCAAAGACTGCATTAATCGCTTATTGTCGCGAACAAAAAATACCGTTGATCACGATAGGCGCGGCAGGTGGACAGACCGATCCTTGCAAAATCGAAATTCGTGATTTATCTAGAACAGAGCAAGAACCATTGCTTGCTTTAGTGCGTAAGCGCTTGCGTCAGAATTTTGGTTTTCCACGCGGTAGCAAAAGTAAGTTTGGGATCGATGCCGTGTTCTCGATGGAGGCGTTACGTATGCCTGAGACAGCCGAGACTGCAGACGCATGTGCAGTTGATGCGAGCCAAGGAATTTCTGGCTTAAATTGCGCGGGCTTCGGCTCTTCAATCGTCGTCACCGCCTCTTTTGGGTTAGCTGCTGCTGCCCATGTATTGCGCAAATTGGCTTTTGCAACTGAGACAGATTAGCCTCGTCGAGATCGCCATCAAGACTGTGACTAGATGGCGTTAAGCGCGTTTAGGTTCTCCGCGCAATGCCCAAACCACGCCCGCCATACACAAGACCATGCCGGACCATTCTATCCATCCTGGGTGGTAATTTTCTAATTGAATCGATAGCAAAACCGAGATGATTGGCGTAATGACGCCAATGAAGACAGTCTTTTGTGCGCCAATGCGATGGATCAGTGTGAAGTAACATGCGAATGCGATCACCGAGCCAAATAGGGATAAATAAATCAAGGATAACCAATAGTTGATGCTAGATGGTAGTGTCCATTGTTCGCCACTGATCATCGCAAACAAACTAATCCATGCGGTACCCCAAGCCATCGCCCACGCCATCGTCAATAAGACGTTTTGACTATGTTGACGGACTTTGACGACGACAACATTGCCAAATGTACTGGCAAGAGTTGCGGTCAACGCCAAGCCTAAGCCGAGCAAAAAGTGGGTATCGTGACCAGAGTGCGTTTCTTCCCAATTATTTTTTAGGGCAGGAAAGAACAATAAGATCACACCAGTTATCGATACAAACGCCGCGCCCCAGATGCGCCAACTGAGCGGCTTTTTGAAAAATATTCTCTCAGTGATAGGAGACCAGATCACCATCAAGGCAAATAAGACAGCGACCAAGGCAGAAACTAAATATTGTTCTGAGGTGTAGGTACAGACGTAACTTAAAGAGAAAGTGAAAAATCCTTGCAGTGCCAGCCAGCCCTGTAGTTTCCAAGGCAAACGCAGCGACTCTTTTTTTAATAAGCACCACAAAAAAAGACAGAGTGAGGCTAACCCAAATCGATATGCGACCGAAACTGCGGGTGCGACTTCGCCCAGTTGTTGTGTAATGGCCCAAAAGGTCGAACCCCAAATTAATGAGGCGATAATAAATAGTAGAGAAGATGGCATAGCCCGCTAGTGTAACTTTTTATGCGCGAGCTTGCCGGTATTTGCTAGTCTTGTGTTAATTGTGCTGAGCTTATGCTCATGTTGAGCTCACTTTGCGCTTACTTTGCCGCTTGTCTAAACCGCTCAATACGTTTTTCAGTCATTGGATGGCTAGATAGGTAATCATTGATTTGATCTTCTAACCAACTGGATTGCCGTTTCTTTTTTGTTGATTTGTCGGTGGATGTATCTTGATCTAATGACTCAAATAAATCTGCTAAATGGGCTGGTGAAATGCCGCGTGATTGCAATAAGCGAATCGCGTATTCATCGGCTTCTGATTCTTTTTCTTGCGAATATCTTGCATTTAATAAGCCGCCAGCTGCAACACTTAGGATATTACTGAAATCGCCTATGGTGGCACCAAGCAAAACGGTCATCAGCGATGTTTCGGTAATATTGTGCATGCTGTGCCGCAGTTCGATATGGGCGATCTCATGCGCCAGTACGCCTGCCAATTGCATTTCGCCAGCGCTGGTCAGTGGTAAATTCAGTGGCGAATTCAGTGGTGAATTCCGTTGCGATGTTGCTTGCGAATCCTGCTTGGGCATATGTTGTACCATCGCATCCGTCAGATAAATGCTGCCATTCGGCAGTGCCAAAGCATTCGCGCCTATCTTTTCACTTTTGCGCAATTCTAAACGTAGCGGAATCCGGCTTGCATTTGGTTTGATCACTTCAAATACCTTGGTGATTTGCGCTGCTTGCTCAGCCTTGATATCTGATTCTGTGAAATAGTCAGCATCTAACATGCTTTCAACTTCAGTCCCTAAAAAATCATCGGCTTGCTGTGGAATCATGGGCACAATTTGCTTAGCTAAAATCGGTCCACCATAACGATAGCTACCGTAGAACAGAGCTAATACGACTGCGATAGCGAATAGCGCGATGCCCCAATTGCGCTGCCAATGTTCAACGAGACTGGCTTGGTAAGCAATTTGCGTCAATGCAGCTTGTTGATCTGTGGGGGCATGTATTTCACAGTGCGATCCATCATCAAATTGTAAGATCAGCGCGGCATTGAGATATGGTTCCGCTACGCGCGTGGTCTTCTTAGAAAAAAATTTATTGAATTGTGATGTGGTGATCTTGATCTGTTCTGCATCGATGCTGATGTTGGCGGGCTGGATAATACTACTTTGTGCATCAAAATAATTTGCATTCATTTAGGGAGCCTCGCTTTTACCAAGAAAGATCAAAGCCAAAGAATTCTGCTGAACTCTCCGCAGTTGCATTTTCATTGTTTGTATTCGATCTTGCAGTCTCGAACGCATCCGCGTTGGCAATCACCAGCATATGTTCTAATCGGAAGCGATAACTACGAACTACCGCAAAAGGACGATATAAACCGAGTGTGCAAATGGTGAGTAGTGCATTCACCGTTTGTAGGCGCGTGTAGCCCCACAATGGCAAATTGGATTGAAATTGGATGTCATCTAACTGCGTATGATTCCATGAAGCGTTCCAGATTTTGGTTTGCAAGAAAGGTCCGAGTACTGAGTACACAAGCAAGCCGATCAAGGCAGAGCTAATGATGCCGATAAGAGCGGTACTAAATCCCACATCAGTTTCAGTTCCGCTGCTCAAGAAAATAGATACGCCAAGCGCGAATATGATTCCACCAATGATCGCCACTAGGGTGGCATTGAAAAAAGTAACGAAATACGGCCAGACAAAGGCATGGACGGAAATATTAGCCTTAGATTTTTTTTGTCCAAATCCGAAATTATTATGCTGGTAGTACTTCATGCGCGCGTGTAGCCATGGCCAAGACAAATACAGCAAACCTGGTAGTGCGACGAACCAACTCAGTGGAAATAGCACCGCGATTAAGGCGGGCAATACAAAGATGATCGCAATCGGTAGATAGATGGCATAGGCTGTGCTGAGTGTGCCATGAAAATCGAATCGTAGGCCACGATAGCTGGTATTACGTAAGCGAAAGCGTAATGCGCTGCGCATCATCCAAGGCAGGCCAAAAAATAATAGCGATGCGAAAACCAACGCAAATCCTTTGGATAAGCCAAAGACATAATGGTACAGAAATAGCAGAATGGCGGCGATAATACGACCGCGCAAAATCGTTGTTGGGTCGCCGTGAAAATTAAAGCAGGCACCTGCCAATTGGGTATTGCGATCAAAGTATTGTAGTCGCCTAACTTTTGCCCAAGCTGAGTAAATGCCCAAGCTGAGCAAGCTCAAACAAAGATTCACTATCCATATCTTGAAATACTCTTTGCCACTGCCAGTAAAAACAGCTTGATAGTTGAGCGGCGGCGGTGGGTATAAATCTGCGTAGGTCGGTAATTGTTCCGCTGGATTTTGATCCACTATCTCTGCTTGTGTGGTTTGCGCAGACTGGCTGAAATCATCTATGCTAGAACCAACTTGGTTGGATCGCATGGTTTGATTGTCGTTTGTGCTGGCCGTATCAAGCGCATGTTCTGGCATTGCGACTCCTAGAAAAAAGCGATAGTGAGTCAAGGATCATAACATGCGAGATTGTCAATTAGATAAATTTCTCGCGATAATGCTACAGATGCGGTGCTAGCTGCTAATTGGCTTAGTTGCCTGAATTAATTAGCTGAATTAGTTAGCTGAAATAGTTACCTAAACTTGGAATGGAATATTGATTCGTCTAGTGAATAATTTAGTCACCAATTCATCAACAATCTCACTAGCGACTTGTGTGGCATGTGGTCTCACCTTTATCCAAAATCTGCTTACTTTCTGCTGCGATAAATTCCCAAGAAAATGCGTTGTTTGCCAGCGTAAGTTTTAGCACACCGTGAAGATCGTTCTGTCTCACTTCACTGCCATCTTTCACTAAGAAGATCGGTGACAACTTTGCACCACCAGTACCAACGACAAAGCTTCGAATGCCATTCTTTGCATCAGGCACACCATTCTTATCTAATGGTGCGAATCGCTCATAATGATGATCATGACTCGTTAGTACCAGATCGGCTTTTGCATCTGCTAACAGCTTCCACGCATCTTGCATGACTTTATTATTGCCGTGGCCGCCAGATGAATAGACTGGGTGATGCCAAAATGCGAGTATGCATGAGGCTTGGTTTTCACGCAGCGTCGATTGCAGCCAAGTCAATTGAGTTTGCATGGATTGATTCTTGATGTTGCTGTTTAGAGAGATGATTAACCAGTTTCCTAAAGTCTTTTTGTAGTAACCGCGTCGATTACTTCCAGCTAGCTCATCAAAATAATTGTAATAGCCGGAGGCGAGGGGGATTCCATAATCATGATTTCCCGGTGATGGCAAAGTACGCTGTTTAAACTGGCCCCAAGTTTGATCGTAGCAGTCGTTAAATTCTTCGGCTTTTCCTACTGGATAGGTATTGTCGCCTAGTGTGATGACATGGGCATTTTTGTCTTGTTGTATGCCTGTTGCGATTAATGCGGCGGTTTGTGCAGCGCCTGTTTGCGAGGCGGCTTGCTTGCGACAATCAGCGATATCGCCAGCTGCATAGATGGTGATGGGATTCGGTTTTTTCGGAATATTCTTTTTTGTTTGCGCATCGACAGTTGGGGGAAAAATCAATGCGGATAAAATGAATAGCGCGTTCCGACGGAGACTGCTTGCACGAATTGATAAATTTGAAAATTGGAATTGAACAAAGTTAAGCATCGGCATTCAGGACTAGGGATAAAACAATATTTTACCCGCATATCCTGAAAGCTAGCGTAAATGCAATGCGTGAATAGGTGTAATGGTAAATCACGCGCGTGGCGCATTCGGATCGCAACAGCCACAGCAAGGGCTGCCTGATTTTTCGCTAGGTATAGCGTTTTGTACAGAAGTCGTTTGCACAGTTGCTTTGTTGTTGCTTAATTCAGTAGTTGATTTGGCAGCAGAAGATGATTGCACTGCTGATTCAACTGTCGCTTGATTATTGATCTCGCTGGCACTGGTTAAACTAGCGAAGCTGCTGTTCGTTGTAGATTGTGACGTGTTCATACTCTACTTCCTAAAAGACGATGAGAACAGGTAGTGTAATTCTGCCTTGTCGGATTGCTGTGCAGGCTCGTATGCAAGTTCACGATTTCTTGATTCTCGACAAGTGGAGTTGAGTCGCGCGTAGATTTGGCGTCGATTTACGTGAGATAGGCGGAATGAGAAGATTGAATAAAGATGAAGCAAAGATAAGAGTAAAAAAGACAAAAAAGACAAAAAGGGCAAAATTCAATAAAGAATTTCGCCCTTTTATTGGCCGGCAACGCGAATTTGCGTTACATAGCTATCTTACTATTTACTGATTTTTGCTTGATCACCCGCATTGATTACCGAGATGTTTTCCGGCTTGATTAATTGACGTAACGCTTGATTGACTTGCGCCACAGTCAAGGCAGCGACTTTTGCTTCAAAGTCTTGGTCAAACTTCATGGTGCGATTAATCGCCAGATAGTTTGACAACTGCGCTGCTAAGCTTGCATCTTGCGTGCGACCTACTTCTTCCGCTTGCTTCCAGCCTTTTTTTGCTTCGATCAATTCGGCTTCAGTAAAACCTTCAGTGATCGCCTTTTGCACTTCTTCACGCAAAGCTGCTTCGACCTTCGCGGTATTTTGTGGCGCACTCAAGGCATACGCAGCCCACATGCCACTTGGATCTTGACTTGGTACGTTTAAGAAGGAACCAACACCATACGACAAACCTTCTTTTTGACGAATACGATCAGCCAAACGACTACGCAAAGCACCGCCACCCAGCATATGGTTTGCCATCAACAATGCTGGATGAACTTCTGCATCATCTTTAATTGCTACAGGATGAATCGCGAGTAAGAAACTGCTTGCCTTATCTGGTGTGTTCAATACCAGCTTTTCACCAGCGACGGCTTTGATTTGACGTGCAATTCTTGTATAAGTTTGTTTGGCTTTCCAATCACCAAATAAGCTTGCCAATTGGGTTTTTAAGCTAGTCGGATCAAAATCTCCAACCGCTGAAAAACTAGCACTATCCGCACCAAAATATTGCTGGTGGAAGGCCTTCACATCTTCTAATTTGACAGCTTTTGCAGCAAGCACTTGCTCAGGTAAAGTATTCACGTGCAATACATGACCAGCGGGCGTCGCATCGGTGAGGCGTGCCACTGCATTACTTGCTTGGGCTTGTGGTTCTGGAATGGATTGCTCGATACGTCCAACAATGGCTAATTTGAGTTCTTCAAATTCGCTAGTAGGGAAGGATGGCTTTTTCAAAACCTCTGCCAACAAATCAATCGCCGCCGCTAACTTATCGCGTGTGGTTGTGATGTTGGCAGTGATGCCTTCTGCATTGCCACCTATCGTCACCTGTGCATTTAATTTATCGAAGCTATCTTTGATTTCTTGACGAGATAAACGATCTGTTCCTTTATTCAATAGGCTCGCTGTGAATTGTCCGATTTCAGCCTTGCCTTGTAAGCTTGCTTCGCTACCCATACGCAAACGTAGACTCACACTGACAGTCGCACCTTTGGTTTTCTTCGGTAGTAAAGCGAGTTTCATTCCATTGGATAGATTGGAACGCTGTGTACGCTTTTCGATATTTGCAGGGCTAGGATCAAACGCTTCACCTTGTTCAACCACCGCTTGACCTTTGTAATCCTTAACGAGCTTGAGGATGTCTGGTGTCGATGGCACTTCGGTGCGATCTGCGGTATCGGTTGGGATAAATCGACCGAGTGTACGATTGGTCGCTTTCAAATATTTTTCTGCAGCGGCTTGCACATCTTTCACCGTCATTTTTTCAATCTGATCACGCTCAATAAAGAACAAACGCCAATCGCCTGCAGCCATTGATTCGGTTAGTGCAATCGTCAATTGCGCTGTGTCATTTAAGGCGAGTTGAATTTGCTTACGCGCAGCTTGTTTCGCGCGATCTAATTCTTCTTGTGTAATCGGTGCGGTTTTTAAATTTTCGAGAACCTTTAACAAGGTTTCTTGCGCTGCATCCAAATTATTTTCTTTTGGTACGATGGCACCAAATATGCCATAGCTAGGTTCCAGATTGCTGACCGTGTTGTAGTTCACCGCAGTGGCAAGCTTGGTTTCAACCAAGGCTTTATGCAAACGTCCACTTGGTGCACTAGTCAAAATATTTGCCAGCAAGCCAAGTGCAGCGGAATCGATATGCGCAGATGGTGCCATGTGGTACCCAGCACCAACAAACTGCGTGCCACCGGTGCGACGCACTGTTACAGAACGCTCACCATCTTGCGTTGGTTCTGTGGTGTAGGTTGGGTCGATGACGCGATTGGGTTTTGGAATGCGACCAAATAGCTCATTCACTTGTTTGAGAATTTTTGCATCGTCGAATTTACCCGCGATCATCAGGATCGCATTGTCTGGCTGGTAATATTTTTTGTAGAACGCACGTAAGCGCGGAATGTTCACTTGTTCAATATCAGAACGCGCGCCAATGGTTGATTTGCCGTAATTGTGCCAATCGTAAGCGACTGCTTGGATGCGCTCAGTGGTGACGCCAATTGGATCGCTTTCGCCAATTTCAAATTCATTGCGAACGACCGTCATTTCACCTTTTTGGGTTTTGGGATTCCACAAATCGTTTTGATCAATGGCTGCATTGATCATGCGATCTGCTTCCATCGCCAACATTTGTTTTAAATTGTCTTCGTTGGCAGGGAAGGTCGCATAGTAGTTGGTGCGATCGTACCAAGTGGTGCCGTTGAATTCTGCGCCAGTCGCATTCAATACTTCCACTGGGGATTTTGTGCCTTTTTTAATGCCGAAATTGGCACTTGGTTTGAACAACAAATGTTCCAACAAATGCGCCATGCCGGTCTCACCGTAATTTTCATGACGCGAACCGACCATGTAGACTAAATTGGTCGTCAGCGTAGGCTTACTCGCGTCTGGAAACAAGACCACGCGCATTCCATTCGCCAATTTATATTCTGTGATGCCTTCAACGGTAGTGACCTTGACTGGTGCTGCTAATTGTTTAGTTGATTGTTTAGAATTACCTGCGCTGATAGCTGTTGTTGCTTCGATTGGTGTTGTTGCTAGTGCCAAGCCTGGCGTCAAAATGCCAGCACTGAGCATGAGTAAAGTAATTAGTTTCACCTGAAAATCCTTAAAAATACAACGAGGTGAGCAACATAGTTGATTTGCTAATTATTTGCAATTAGCTACAAGCAATTATGCTAATTTTTTGTGAATTACTTAAGCGAAATAAGGAATTAAGTATTTAATTGATTAAGTAAATAATTAAGAATGCTGTTTGAATTATCGGAGAGCGAGAGATTTGCTAGGGCTTTTAAATTGTGAGTTATCACCGAAAGAAGGGCGGTATGCAATGACTTACTTACTCATCATCAAACAGTGAAGCTTGAAATGCTGGTGGGCTTGTCGTTGGACGTCTTGTTTTCGCGCTGGTTCTATCCAAGTTCGCCGCCTTTGCCCACATCTGTTCAGCGGGGAAAAGTTGTAGAAATTGGCGCGCTAAATCTGGATGAGGACATGCAAGCCACGCATCGTAATCTTGCTCATGCAAAATCACCAAGGAGCGTTTTTCATCTTCGGGCTTTTGAAATTGTCGCATCACAGGATGCAGATCGGCATTGATGGTGATTTGTGTGAAGGAAAAACTCTGTTGACCATCTTCTTCATTCCATCCTTAGTAAAGACCAGCAACTGCAAAATCGCTATGTCCTTTGACACCAATTTGCCAACGTTCTGCCTTACCTGTCTCATAGCTAGGTTCGAAGAAGTTTTGTAATGGAATAAGGCAGCGTTGCCCCCTACGCCAAGCTTGCGCAAAACTGCGTAATTGATCGATGGTTTCGGCACGTGCATTCATGGTGCTAAAGCGCTTCACTCCAGCGGGAATTTTATTCTTCGGGATCATGCCGTAACTACCCAACTGCGCACGTCGGCGCTTTAAGTGATCATGCGTGATGAATGGGGCCGCGTAGTCTTGCCAAATCTCGGGTCGCCAGTCTTCTCCGGTTTGATCAATCGCAGCAAATTTCTCGACTAGCTGATCGCGCCGAGTTGGTGTGTAGTTGACGCACATGACAGTATTTTTGTGAAATGACTTTTTCGATTCGGTGCTTACTTAGCTTGAATATGATCGCAGTCTTCGCTGATTCAAATTGAAAGCTGAAGTTCAGTAATTATATGCCTGAGTGGAATATCATAAAGTTCGGGCGTGAATTCGGTGTGCGCCAGTTGGTAAGCGATACCCACCGACTTTGCTTGCGGTAGTTGCGCCAAACTGCGGTCATAAAATCCGCCACCGTAACCTAGCCTAAAATTTTGTGAGCTAAAGCCGACACAAGGGATCAGTAGCATATCGGGGGCAATACCATGCTCACGATTGCGAGGAATTGGGATGCCAAAACTATCGGTATCCATAGCATCGCCTGGACACCATTCAACAAATTTAAGTGCTTGCGCTTTGCCGACAACGATGGGCAGCGCTAATTTGACACCGAGCTGCTGTAATTCTTGGTAACACTGTAGTAAGTCCGGTTCAGCTTGGATAGGCCAATATACCGCCACGCGTTGCGGCATGTTTTGTTGAATCAAAGTGATGACTTGTTCGGCGATGCTGCGATCCCATTGTTGGCGCAATGCGAGTGGGGTTTCTTTACGAATTTGCAGTAAATCGCGGCGTAATTGCGCTCGGTTTGGCATTTGTTCTTTTACGCTATGGTGTGGCTGTGTCATACTGTTAACAGGTTTAAGAAGGATATGCTTGAAATGTTAGAACAACAACTACATGGTCGCTTTACACGTTGCTTCACACGTCGCTTTATGCGTCGTTTAGTATGCGGCATCTTTGGCAGCAGCTTTGCTATGTTAGCAGCTTTGCCTGTCTTTGCAGAAAATGCTCCTCACCCAGTCTCGCTTGAGGCCGCGATGAGCGCACCAGTCACAGGCGTCATCAACGATGATGATCGCTTTATGGCCTTACGTGATGCAGCGATACACGATGATGCTAAGGCCGCGCAAATGCATGCTTCACAATTGACGCAGTATCCGGTTCCTTCGTATGTGGATTATTACGTATTACGCACCCGCATTCGTTCGGCATCGGCGGCAGAGATGCAAAGCTTTTTTAAGAAATATGAAGGTAGTGCAATCGCTGATCGCTTGCGTAATGATTGGTTATTGGTGCTTGGTTATCGCGGTGATTGGACGAATTTTGATCAGCAGTTACCCCTGTATGTGGTGAATGATGATCATCAAGTCAAGTGCTACGCTTTGTTATCCAAAGCGCTCAAGCGGCAACGTGTGGCAATTGAAGCGCGCAGTTTGATCACCTCGCCCAAACAATATGGCGACGGCTGCTATCAATTAATTGGTACGCTGTATGAGCAAGGTCAATTTACTGATGCTGACTTGTGGGCGCAAATGCGTATCGCTGCAGAGTCTTCGGCAATGCCACTAGCAAAACGTTTAGGAAAGATGTTGAATATTCCTGAAAAGCGTTTAGTCGAGGCGATGGATAAACCGAACAATTTGCTAAAAAAAGCGCCAGCCAATGATCGATTAAGTCGTGAATTATTTTTGATGGCTTTAGGGCGCGCTGCGAAGCAAGATCCAGATAAGTCGGTCGCTGCATTACAAAA
>VFQS010001588.1_pt1 | contig 20504 bp, 16 predicted proteins | sample 3512361 | NCBI WGS metagenome assembly VFQS01 (sample SAMN10412375, study PRJNA504923) | tailings metagenome | isolation source: Relicate 1 Philex TSF3 active mining | place: Philippines
CAGTACACTATATTGGATATCAGTGATCTCGGTGCCGTCGTCAAAGTCACATTAGATTACCCACAATGGCAAGGCGTCGACTACCTTGCGCTAAATAAAATTGATGGGCAGTGGAAAATTGTTAGTAAGTCTTGGAGTGGGGTTCGTAAGTAATTTGTTGTAGTGCGGCTGAATTGTTCAACCTATAAAATTTTCATGCTGCAATTTCCCAGAGTCTTACTAGTAATTGCTACAGCTAAGCGCCGTGCTTAGCTGTAGCAATCTGATTTTTGAGATGCTTTATTTTGATCGAGGTGCGAACTTGGCGCGTGCCACATGCAACTTCTTATAACTATCAATCAAACGCTGATGTCTATCCAAACCTTCCAGCTTCATGCTGGTTGGCGTTAAGCCGTAGAAACGCACGCTGCCCTCTAATGAGCCGTAGACTGCATCCATACGTTCGTTGCCAAACATGCGGCGGAAGTTGGGTTCGTAGTCGTCGTGATCTAGCTCGTCGCTTAATTCAACTTCAAGTACCACATTTAAGGCTTGATAAAATAAACCGCGTTCAACCGTGTTGTCGTTGTATTGCAAGAAGGCTTGCACTTGATCGTGGGCTTCTTCAAATTCTTGCAAGGCGAGATTGATTAACAAGCGCAATTCGAGCACAGTGAGTTGTCCCCATACCGTGTTCTCATCAAATTCTATGCCGATCAAGGTCGCGATATCGCTGTAATCATCTAACTCATTATTTTCTAGACGTTCTAGTAAATCGCTTAGGCCATCGTCGTCGAGTTGATGCAAATTCAGGATATCTTCGCGGAATAGCAAAGCCTTATTGGTGTTATCCCAGATCAAATCTTCAACCGGATAGACTTCGGAATAACCAGGCACGAGGATGCGGCAAGCAGTGGCGCCGAGTTGGTCGTATACCGCTTGATAAACCTCTTTGCCCATGTCTCGGAGAATGCCAAACAGCGTGGCCGCTTCGTCGGTATTGGAATTTTCGCCTTGTCCTGAGAAATCCCATTCGACAAATTCGTAGTTGGCTTTGGCACTGAAGAAGCGCCATGAGACAACACCGCTAGAGTCGATGAAGTGTTCAACGAAATTATTTGGTTCAGTAACCGCATTGCTGACGAAGGTTGGTGGTGGCAAGTCGTTCAAACCTTCAAAGCTACGACCTTGTAACAACTCGGTTAAGCTGCGTTCTAGCGCCACTTCAAAACTAGGATGCGCACCAAAAGAGGCGAACACACCGCCAGTGCGCGGGTTCATCAAGGTCACACACATGACGGGATATGGGCCGCCGAGTGAGGCATCTTTGACCAAGACGGGAAAGCCTTGCTCTTCTAATCCTTGGATGCCAGCGAGGATGCTCGGGTATTTCGCTAGCACTTCCGCAGGGACATCAGGCAGAGTCAATTCGCCTTCTAAGATTTCACGTTTAACTGCACGTTCAAAAATCTCAGATAGACATTGCACTTGTGCTTCGGCCAAGGTATTCCCAGCACTCATGCCATTGCTGGCGAACAGGTTTTCGACTAAGTTCGATGGGAAGTAGATCGTCGCCCCATCGGACAGGCGTTCAAATGGCAAGCTACAAATTCCGCGTTCTACATTGCCGGAATTAGTATCGATCAGATGCGAGCCACGCAACTCTTTATCTGGGTTATAAATCGCTAAGCTATAGTCATCCAAAATTTCTTTAGGCAGCGCATCTTTTTTACCAGGCTTGAACCATTTTTCGTTCGGGTAATGTACGAATTCGGCATTCGCAATATCTTCGCCCCAGTATGATCCTGCGTAAAAATGATTATTGCTCAAACGCTCAATGTATTCGCCAAGTGCAGATGCTAGCGCACTTTCTTTGCTTGCGCCTTTGCCATTGGTAAAGCACATCGGTGAGTGCGCATCGCGAATATGCAAGGACCATACATTCGGAATGATGTTACGCCATGAGGCGATTTCGATTTTGATGCCTAGTCCAGCTAATAAGCTCGACATGTTCGCGATGGTTTGTTCAAGCGGCAGGTCTTTGCCGAGAATGTAGGTGGCTGCTTCTGTATCTGGATTGATTGTTAGTAAGGCTTGCGCATCAGCATCCAGATTTTCGACTTCTTCGATCACAAATTCTGGGCCTTGTTGTACCACTTTTTTTACTGTGCAGCGTTCGATGGAACGCAAAATACCTTCGCGATCTTTGGCAGAAATATCCGGAGGCAATTCAACCTGAATTTTAAAAATCTGCGCGTAACGATTTTCTGGATCGACGATATTGTTTTGTGAGAGACGAATATTTTCAGTCGGAATATTGCGCGTGTTGCAGTACAACTTGACAAAATACGCCGCGCATAAAGCCGATGACGCGAGGAAGTAGTCGAATGGTCCGGGCGCAGAACCATCGCCTTTATAGCGAATCGGTTGATCGGCGATCACCGTGAAATCATCGAACTTGGCTTCGAGACGAAGTTTGTCGAGAAAGTTGACTTTAATTTCCATGAAAATATTCCGAGAGGTAAATAAGAAGCGTGCGGATCATTGCTCTGAGTGCGCAGCTAGAAAATCGATTTAGCGCCATTATCCTTGATTCTGGCTGGCTGCGGGTGATGCATACCTAAGGCTAGTTCGCTAAATTTATTTAATTGACATGAATTAATTGCACCAATAAGGCAAGCTCAGTATACTTCGCCCTTGAAACGCTTCGATGTAGCGGCTGTTGGGTGAGTAGTTTAGGTAAATTGCTGATTTTTATTTAATCAAGCGTAATGTTAAACGTAATGAAGCAGAACTAAGTGCAAACAAAATGCGGCACTTTTCAACCGAGGAATATAGCGATGCTAACTTTATATAAATATGGCTCTGTCTGGGACGTACTCGATATCAGTCCTTTTTGTTCCAAAGTTGAAGTGTATTTTCGTTTACAGAAAATCGACTACACAGCACAAATCGCAAATGCACAAAAATCGCCCAAACAGAAATTGCCGACGGTGCGTTTGGAAGATCGGGTGATTTGTGATTCGTCCGTCATCTTGGCGCATTTTGAGTCGATTTCGGATCATCCTTTGGATGCTGGAATGAGTCCTTTAGAACTCTCCATCGCACAGGCTTATCGCGCATTATTTGAAGAAAAACTGTATTTTGTCGCCGCATGGGTACGCTGGGCTGATGACAAAGCTTGGGTGATTTACCGTCCCGCCATCATGCAATATTTTGGTCAGCTAGGTTTGCCCAGTTTTCTACATTCTTTTTTTGCCAAGATGGCGCGCAAGCAAGTATTAAAATCAATTTACGCACAAGGCGTAGGTCGCCATAGTCCCGCAGAAATTGATGCGATCGGTGCAGATATTCTGAAAGCGGTCTCGGTATTTTTAGCCGATAAAACTTATTTCATGGGCGAACAAGTGCGGACCATTGATGCCACAGCTTATGCCTTTTTATCCGCGATTATCGATGTGCCGATGGAAACTGCTTTAAAACAAACGGCCTTGAGTCTGCCTAATTTGCGCGAGTATTGTGAGCGCATGAAGCGTAAAATTGAAGTGCCAACTTGAGTCGAAAATTAAGCGTATAAATTACGCGAATAAGCTAGATGCCGATAACAGCCATTCTTTGTATGCAGAGAGTGGCTGTTTTGTTTTGCATGATCGTTTTACTGATAAAAACAGCGCCCACATACATGCTGATAACGTTCGTTGCCACCGATATCGATTTGTTCACCTGCCGTCATGCGTTTGCCTTGAGCGTCAACACGAATATTCATGGTCGCTTTCTTACCGCAAGTACAGATGTTTTTGAGTTCTTCTATGGTGTCAGCCAGTGTCATCAAGTAGCTTGAACCTTGAAATGGCTCGCCTAGAAAATCGCTGCGTAGTCCGTAGCAAATAACGGGAATACCGCGCACGTGTGCTAGTTGGTGCAGTTGTTTGACTTGTTGTGGTGATAAAAATTGGGCTTCATCGACTAAGATGCAATTGACTGTCGGCGCGTCACGAAAGAAATCGAAGCCGGCATCAAATGTCGCCGCCTCGCGTTGCGGTCCTAGTCGCGAAGTGATTTTGCCTGTGCCATAACGATTATCGATGGCAGCGGTGTACAAACAAACTTGTTGCCCTTGTTCTTCGTAGTTGTGCGCAACTTGTAGTAGCGCGGTGGATTTACCCGCATTCATAGCTGAGTATCGAAAATATAACTTCGCCAATTTGGTTTCCTATTTTTTTGATTCTATTGTCTGCTTCTATCTAGCTGGGTGGGCGTTATACCATCGCTTGCTCACTTGCCGCAAGTTGGTCGAGGCGAGATCAGATAGAACTTTGTTCATTGCCATCAGTCGCTGTTTGCTTTTGATTGGCTGGCGCACGGAACCAGCCTTCTTTCGGCACCAATTTTTCTTTTTCTGGGTCACCTAAATAGTGTGGCGACATGATTTGTACATTGTATTCATTGAACACATCTTGAATATTTGCGTGTAATAAACTCATTACTTCAGCGCGCGGCACGGGATCTGCTGGGGCCGCCTGGCATATTAATAAATACTCAGGATAAAAATCTGACAGCGCGGTTTGAAATACTTTGGGTGTTGGATCTTGCAAGATGCTTGGTGTACGACGCGCTGCTTCGATCAACATCGCCTCGACTTGACGCCAAGGTGTGTCGTATCCAATTGTTACTTTGGTGTCGATCACAAAGCCCGGACCTTGGAGCGCGCGTGAATAATTTTTGGTGACATTGCCGAGAACCAGTGCATTGGGTAGCGTGATTTCTAATCCCATGCCATTGCGAATGCGGGTAGTGAACATGCCCAAGTCAGTAATCGTGCCCTCATGTCCATTGACATGAATAAATTCACCCTGACGGTAAATCCTTGAATAGGTCAAAATTAATCCACTTGCCGCTTGCGCAATTAAGCTAGAAGCGCCGAGTGAGATCATCAAACCTAGCAACACAGAGATTCCTTTAAAAGCTTCGGTACCTGAACCAGGTAAATAAGGATAAGCCATGGTTAACGCAAACAGCCAAACCGCTACCTTGACGATGCGTCGGGTTGGTGACACCACGTCAGCAGCTAACCAAGTGACTTCCAAGCTACCATTTTCGATGCGATCAAACAGCGAATTCAATCCGTGCGTGACTATTTTTGCCAAGAAAAATATGACGATGGCAGTGAAGAGATCAGGAATCGCTTTAATCGTTGCACTACCGATTTTGCCGACTAAATTGAGTAAGTAGTGATTCAGTTGTTCTCCCAACGGGCGGGTGAATGGAAACTGCGACAAACTATAGCTAAGCCACTCATACGTCAGTAAAAAAATCACCAACCATGAAAACCACTGCAATACTCGTCGTAAGCCACTTTGTATGTGTTCACGGTTGATTAATTTCGATTCAATTAATTCGTGCCCATCGAGTTTGTCACGGGCAAAAGACAAGGTTTTGACGACGACTGCGCGACGCAAGCGAAAGGTCAGCCAGAGCAACGTTGCGAACAATAGCGAGGCTATTGCGACATAAGCACCAGCGCGCAGCATGCCTGCTAGACTGCGACTTTCACGCGACTCTTTAAGCACCAGATTTAAGCGCTCTAAGGTTTGTTTGGCGACACTATCTAAGCTTTCTTGTTGAAACGGATCAGCATCTTCCGGTGCGATATAAAAACTGCCTGCACCATCGATCTGAATTAATTTGCCGGGTGGCATATCGGTCACACTGAGTTTGTGTTCACCCGTGCTGCTAAGCTGTTGTTCAATGCGACGTTGTGCGCGCTTGACACGCTCTTCTGGTTCGATGCCGAGCACGGTGGTGCGAAAATGAATGATTTCTCGATTCAGAATAGACAGAGTGGCTTCAGAATTGTTGCTTGCTTTTGGCGCGGTAGGTGCGCTCTCAGTAGAAGCAAGGCTGATCGACGTGTATAGCGCCAACATCCATCCTATCATCGTTATGCTGAGTTGTTTGATGCTGGTGGTTCGGCTGTGCAACATGATGGAATTCCTTGTAACTATTTGAACTATGAGAGCGGATATCGAGTTAGTGGGATATGCCGATAGGCGTTTCACTGAGTTCGGTTGCGGTACTTTGGCAATTTGAGTAACAGATTACTTGATTGCGACCATAATTTTTTGCGTGGTATAGGGCGACATCTGCGCCAGCGATCAAGGCTTCAAGTTGCTGTGTTTCGATTTCCTTGCGGTGATCGTTTTCATTGCTAGCAATGCCGATACTAATCGTACCCTTGAGTAAATGGTGTTGCCACGGAATTACCAGATCACTATAGGAACGACGTAAGCGTTCACCCAATACATAAGCTTGTGCTTCGCTGGTGGCTGGCAACAAGATGCAAAATTCCTCGCCGCCGTAACGAGCGACGAAATCATTATTTCTGACCATTGCTTGCATCAAGTTGGCTATTTTGCGTAACACCTCATCACCTGCTGGATGTCCAAATTGATCATTGATTTGCTTAAAGTGATCGACATCAATCATCATCAAGCTCAAGCTTTCTCCGGTGCGTTTGCTATGGCTGATTTGACGTTTGGCTTCTTCTTCGAAACGGCGTCGATTGAATAAGCCAGTTAAAGCATCGGTGGTCGCCAACATATTTAATTGATGTGCGAGCGTGTAATTAATCATCAGCATGAAGGCAAATGACACTGACATTTGCGCCAAACTACCAAATAAAAACACGATAGGATTAACTCCAGTAGCGGAGAACATACTAATCTCATCCGCTGGCGTTAGTGCGACACTCACCAAACGTGCAATCGCAAGTAAGCAAATAATGCTCATTGAGGATGCTGCCAGCCAGTAGGCAGTGCGCAAGGGTTGCTCGATGCGAATAAACAAGGCGCGCGCGCACATGCCATGAATCACGGCAAACGCCAAAAAATTAATAAAGATGCGCGTCTTTGATTCAAAAAACAATAATCCGAAAATGAAACTATTTGCGATGATGGTCGTAGCAAGTAGTGCGGGAATCCAGTAGCGACAACGACGACCTTCAAATGCTTCGATGCCGTTATAAATTAAGCCTAAGCCTAGTCCGAGCAAGATCGCCGCACTACCTGCCATTAATGGCGTCGCTGGGTAACTGATTTGACTACCAATGCCAAGTGCGATGCCGATCAATAAATCGCCGATTGCCCATTGCTTAACGCCTTTTACATTGGGTGCTTGCATGCCAACCAGTGCCAGCATGCCGGCAAACAAGATGTTGAGTGCAGCCCAGACAACTAAGACTGAACGTGGATCGATCGCTATCATGGAATATTTTTCAGATGGTAATGAAGAACGCGGACAGAATTAATTTGATCCGACTTTGATAATCGCCGCATTCAGTCGAGACATGACAGCAGCAGAGACATCTTTACTGCAAACAATAAAACTATCCAGTCCTTCTGGAACACCTTCAAGATCGAGAATACGTGTATTGCTAATGTATGGATCGCCGATTTTCAGGAACTCCCACTCACGTTTGTCTATTAACATATAAGAAGCACGATTTGCACCTATCATGCGCGCCATGATACGCGGTAAGACATTCATGCGGAGCTGTTTATTTCTGCTATAAAAAATCATCGACTCTAGTTCTTTGCCGTAGCTGACGGAATCTAATGATCCTAGCGTCAGCTCAGGGTCGGCCATTAAGGAGCGAAGATTTTTGTGAGAACTGACTTGGGCTAATGCCGAATCATTGGTTAAAACAGAGTAAGGTGGGGTTTTTTCAAAAGCGACAGAAAACTGTACGATTTGTTCGCGCTCAGGCAATTTATACCAATCAAATGAGCAGTAGTTCTTTTTACCTGCTGCAAAACTCGCCCAAATCCGTTTTGCGGGTTCTTCGATTAACTGAGTCGATATTTTTGCCATTGCAAAAACTTGCTTGGCGCGTTCTAGCCGGACACCTTTGGCGATACCGTTTTCTACATATTGAAATGGTGGGCGGGCTGGCCAAACCACAGTAATGCTTGATTCCGCCAGCACCGCACTCGAGCTGCCACACAAGATTGCCAAGATAAAAAGTTGTTTGATTCTTTTGATGCTGAGCATTTCTATACTTTTATTCTCTTTGGCGCGTCGTGGTTGGTGTTGAAAGGCTGAGCGGTGAACATAACGCAACTATTTGGCGTACTGAATGTAAGGATTTCAGCATCGCGCAAGCGTTGGCGCTTAATCTGATGTCCTTTGTAATTCATTATGCCTTTCAGAATTGCTGCGATGCAAGCTCTATCGTATCGACATGTGGATTTTCAATTCGAATTGCAACATCCGCCCTGCGATTGTCCGCGGTCGTCCGAATTTGCTAGTCCGCACCGCTTATTTATCCGAATGAATTCGATAAAATTCAATCAAATCAATCGCTTAATTGTTCTGCCAAGCTGGCACGTATTCTGCATAAGCATGTGTGTCGCAAGTTTGGTAGGAGAAATAGAGATGAAAAAGATAGCGCAACTTCGTAGCTTTTTACGTCAAATCATTGAGCGATTTGCCACAGTGTTACTCGGAATCATTTGTTTGGTATTAGTTTTGCATTATTGGTCTGACGCGGGAAGTCGCCAAGCGAAAACTGCCGTGCCGATGAAGATGCTGATTGTGATGGAAAATGAGAAGCTGATTGTCATGAAGAAAACACCGAAAGCACGTTTCAGTATCATGCAAAAGCTGGGATTTGTATCGACCTAAATGGTGCTTATGTCGTAGACAGATATGCAAGATGCTTACGCTTAGTGTTAGATCGTCGGCATCTAGGCGCTAGATGAACAAGTGTTCAAAAACCACAGACCGCGATTTGGCTTTTGTTGGCAGTAGCCAGTCGGCATGGTATCCGTTAATGTAGAGAATCGAGTTTGATCAAATTCTTCGCTACTTCTCATTTGACGGATAGTCTTTATGTCTTTTCAAGGTCACGCATTACCGTTCATGTCGTTTGGTTTGGCATTGAGCTTAGGTTTATCCTCGGTTTCTGCCATTGCTAGTAACAAGACGCCTATCGCCACAGGAACAGGCGGCGCGGTGGCGACAATCAATGAAATCGCCTCGCAATCTGCGCTAAAAATACTCAATCAAGGTGGCAATGCGATTGATGCGGCGGTCGCTGCTGCCGCGACTTTGGGGGTAACCGATCCCTTTAGTTGTGGTATAGGCGGCGGTGGTTTTATGCTGATCTATCTGGCGAAAGAAAAACGATTTGTAGTGCTAGATCATCGCGAAACGGCACCTGCCAACGTGCGCTCGGATATGTTTACTGAAAATGGTAAAGCGATCGCTTGGGAAGACTCGGTGAGTAGTGGGCTATCAGTTGGGGTACCAGGCACGGTGCGCGCTTGGGATGAGGCTTTGAGGCGTTATGGCAGTATGCAGTTCAAGCAAGTGTTAGCGCCTGCGATTCAAACTGCGAAACAAGGATTTCAGGTTTCTCCTATTTTCCATCACTTAAATAGCGGCGCGGCACATAAGTTTGCTTTGTATAGCTCTAGCAGTGCTTTGTATCTGCGTGACGGTAAGCCTTTGCCGGTTGGCTATGCGTTCAAAAATCCCGATCTAGCCAAGACGTATCAGATCTTGGCGCAGGCGGGGGCAAATGCGTTTTATCGCGGAAAAATTGCCGACGCACTTTTACAAACAGTCAATCATCCGCCTGTGCAAGGCAACGCCAAAGTTCGCCCCGGCAATATGACGCAAGCTGATTTACTTAATTATGAAGTTCGCACGCGCTTGCCCATCCATAGCACTTATCGCGGTTATGATTTGTATGCCTTGGGTGCGCCTAGTAGTGGTGGTTTGACAGTCGCATTGGCCTTAAACATTTTAGAAAATTTCGATACCAAGAAAATGTCGCGTCAACAAGTCGAGCATTTATATTTAGAGGCATCGCGTTTGGCTTTTGCTGATCGCAATGCGTATATTGGTGATCCTGAATTTGTTGATGTTCCGGTGGCGGGCTTATTAAGTAAAGACTACAGCAAACAAAGAGCCCAAATGATTCGCCTTGACCAAGCTGCAAGCCGCGCGAATGCTGCTTTGCCCGGTGATCCTTATCCATTTCAACAAGATCCGAGTATCCCGTTGCGTCCACGTGCGTTTGCTGGCTCTGAATCAAAGGCGGTAAAGCAAGAGAGCAATCACACCACGCATTTAACAGTGAGCGATAAAGACGGTAATATTGTTGCTTATACTTATACAATAGAAGACTGGGGTGGTAATGGCATGGTGGTGCCGGGCTATGGCTTTTTACTCAATAATGAGTTGAGTGATTTTGATTTCACAGCACCGCATCCGAATATTCCTGAAGCAGGTAAGCGTCCGCGTAGTAGCATTGCTCCAGTAATTGCGTTTAAAGATGGCAAGCCCGCGTTTACCGTTGGTAGCCCAGGTGGTTCTACGATCATCAGCACGGTTTTGCAAACCATTGTCAATCATATTGACTTGAATATGGATATGCTGCGTGCCCTAGCTGCGCCACGTATGTCAGAGCGCAATGCGGAACAGACCCAGGTTGAGCCCCAATTTATCGGCGGCGCGCAAGCAACGGGTTTGGCGCGATTTGGTCATCAATGGAAGCTCGATAAGAGCGATGCGGAAATCGGCGCTGCGAGTGCGATTCGTTTTAATCCCGACGGTACCGTGACTGCGATTAGCGAACCTGCGCGCCATGGTGTGGGTAGTGCCTTGGTACAGAAAAAATCGCACTGAAGTCGCGACGAGAATGCTAGTACAACAATTTGTTCATGAAGTTCAGCGCTGTTTGCAAACAAATGCAAACAGCGAACATGCACCAGCGATGCGCGCCTATATGCGTGATCAGTTTGATTTTCTGGGTATCAAAACGCCCTTACGACGACAGTTGTTAGCGCAAATTGTCAAACCTATGGGAAAGTCAAAGTTCAACGCGACCGATGTTTTACAACTGGCAGATTTGCTGTGGGAATTGCCGCAGCGTGAGTACCAATACATTGCGATTGATTTATTGGCTCTGCATAAAAAGCAATTGGGTTTACAGGACATTTCTGCATTGATTCAATTAGCGCAGAAAAAAGCATGGTGGGATAGCGTTGATGGTTTGGCCGCAGTGATTGGCGACATCGTATTTTTGTCACGTGCAAATTCACCGGATGCGCAAGCCTGCATGGATCAAGCATTGCAGCATGCATCGATGTGGGTTCGACGGATTGCAATGACGCATCAATTAGGCTGGCGTTTGCAGACCGACACTACACTTTTGTTTTCATACGCATTACAACTCGCGGCAGAAGAAGATTTCTTTATTCGCAAAGCGATAGGCTGGGCCTTGCGTGACTACGCAAGGTGGCAGCCAGCTCAAGTGCGTGATTTTGTGTCAGCACACCAAATGCAGTTGTCGTCACTCAGTGTGCGTGAGGCACTGAAGCATTTATGAGCTGGTGTTGACAGGCGCCTTATATAAACGACAGCCAAACACTGGACCAGCGGTCTTGCCATTTTTGGGGTTGAAACGTACACGGATCTTTTCTTTGCCTTGGCTTAAGGATTCTGGAATCAGATATTCCTGTTCAATAAACTCGCCAGCTTTGTTGCCGTTCAAAACGATATGCGCGATTTCTACATCGTCGACGGTAATTGTGAAATCACGATTTTTCTCTTCGCCGGAATAAGTCGCTTGTAGAATCAAAGGGCCTGGCTGCACTTTCATCGTGAAACTGAAGAAACCACCTGTGCGAGCATCTCTACCATTTTTACCACGATACACCACTGGGTAAGAAATATCCGCCTCCAACTGATGATCACGTTCGGCTTGCATTTCACCTAGATGCATTACATCAACCGCACGTAAGCTCAATTCGTGTAAACGAGCTTGTTCACGTCGCACTTCAGCTTCGGCTTGCTGCCAAGCGGCATCATCATAAATAGAAAAATACACTGCTGAACGTCGTGTGTACTGCGCATAAAAAGGCTTGAATTGCAAATCATGTGGACGCCCAATTCCCTTGCTTTGATAATGCGCGGCGCTCGATTGTATACTAGAAAAAGCCGACAAAATATCTTTGCCGACTAAAGCTGGCGCGATGCCATCGTATGTCGCTTCGCTGCTACCAAGATCCGCTGCCAGCACCATAGGGCCACGTAATATCGCCGCTACATTTGTACTACCTTGTGCGTTTTCCATACGCAGAGCCATCGGCAAAACCAGTTTCACTACATCGCCCTTGCACCATTCTTTTTGTATGACGAGATAATTTTTTTCGAGTTGACTCGATACTGGCTTGCCATTGACACTAATTTGATAGTCCTTCGCCCACGCTGGAATACGAAACGCTAGATTCAATTTTTTACGGCGAGCGGCTTGCTGTACGCTAAAAATAATCTCGTCTTGATAGGGGTAAGCTGTTTGCATTTCTAACTGCAAGCCTTGTTGTCGCCAATCGAGTTTGGAAGGAATATACAAATTAATCAGTAGACTATCTTGGTGGTGCCAGTAAATCGAATCGCCATGTTTGGCATGACTTTCCATGCCCGATAATACGCAGCACCAAAAGTCATTTTCTTCACTTGAATAAGCGCGCGGTACTCCTGACATCAACGGCGTCATATAGGTGAACATCCCCGTCTTGGGATCTTGATGCGCCAAAATATGATTGAGATGGGTGCGCTCGTAATAGTCAAAGTACGCGGCATCTGGCTGCCAGCTATATAAATAGCGCGTTAGCTTGAGCATATTGTAGCTACAGCAGGCTTCACAAGTCTGTTCGGTTAAATGCTTTGCAATGGTGTCTGCTTCAAAAAAATATTCACGATCACCATGGCCGCCGATGACATAGCTATGGTGTTGTGTGACACGCTGCCAAAAATACTTAGCGGCGTTGGCGTGAGCTGGCTGACCATGCACCTCGTAGAGCCGTGCTAATCCAATCAATTTAGGGATCTGTGTATTGGCGTGAATGTTCGCTAACTCATCGCGTTCTTGCTCTAAAGGTTTCAATACTTTTTGGTGGTACAAACGTAGCGCTAATATGAGCCAACGTCGATCTCCTGTACGCGCGTAAAGTTCTGCAAAACTCTCATTGATGCCGCCGTGCTCGCAATTTAAGATCAGTTGTAATTGCTCATCATTGATCCCTTGAAAGAAACGATCAATATACTCAGCGAGCCCAATTAGTAGTTGTAATGCTTGTGCGTTGCTCGCTAATTGATGTGCGTCGAGCAGACCTGCCATCAATTTGTGCCAGTTATAAAAGGGAACCCAACAACCATTCAAATCAAAACCCGCAGATCGAATTTCTCCTTGCAGCATTTCGGCGAAAATCTCTTTACCATCAACGATGCTGCCATCACGCCGTTTGCGCATGAAACCGCCCATGTAGCCGTCGCCATGCGCCTTTTGTACACGTGCTAATTCCGTGATGATGTAATCAATTCTGCTTTTGAATTCCATTTCACCAGTTTGCGCAAACATCAAAGCCAGCGCGGATAGATAGTGACCTAAGCCCTCGCCAGCAATCGTGTCCGATTCCCAACCACCGTAAATCTTTCCTTTGACCGCAAGTCCAGCAAAACGGTGGTAATTATGTAGAAAGCGATCAGCATCGAGTCGTAACAGATAGGCTTGGTTTGCTGTGAGCGCTTTCAAATACGGCGACGGCAGCAAGCGAACTTGATTTAGAGGTATCGCTGTTGCTTGGCTTGGGATGTGTTGGCTATGTTTGCTGTGTTGTCCATGAGAGAACGGACTTAAAGACAACGCACTGAGAGTCAGCGAGCTTTGTAAAAAGTTGCGACGATGTTTCAGTGTCTTTGTATTAGCCACAATGCGTCTCCCTTGCCGTTCAAATTTATACGAACATAAAATATACGGGAAGGGGATTATCCGGTCTTGACCCAAGAGGGTTCATGATGTGACGAAACCCGCATAGTGAAATTCGCTATTCTTTCTCATAAAAAAATATAGGCAGTCAACGGCGGATCAATGGGCTTCGTCATATTGTTTGGTTGGCGACAGTCGTACGCTGTGCAAAGCTTTTCATCGAAGTTTAGGAAAGCACAAGCTCGTATCCTTGATCTACCCAACCAGTGACGCCACCTAACATGATCTTCACTGGCCGTCCTAGTTTGGCAAGCGCGATAGCAGCTTTGGTAGCACCGTTGCAATGCGGCCCCGCGCAGTAAGTTACAAACAAGGTATCGGGTGGATAGTGATTCAATTTTGAAGCAATCATCTTTCCGCGCATCATGTGAATCGCACCAGCAATGTGTCCTTTTTGATATTCGTCTATCGTACGAACATCAAACAAAACAAATCCCGGATCACCTTGTGCGAACGCTTCATGTACGTCCCAACAATCGGTTTCATATTGCAAGCTAGCGGCAAACCGTTGTAGCGCGTCAGCACTATTGGCAGCGGCAACTTCGAGTACGGCATTGGTGGTCATAAGTCCTCCTTGAGTGAAATAAACGAATTCCGAACAAGGTGATTGTGCGCGACAGACGAATCACAGTATAGTGTCGTAAATGACAGTATTCAGTCAAAAAACGTCATTATTATTAATCGCTATTTTTCCAAGTATTTCTTTGCTATAGCTATGTCTGCACCCCGCGTGATTGCGCTTGCTTATGATCGACTTTGTACATTTGAATTCGCGTGTGCAGTCGAACTATTTTCTTTACATCGTCCTGAACTCAATGTTGAATGGTATCGATTTCAAGTCTGTGCGATTGAAGCTGGCAAGTTGCGCGCTGCTGGCGGAATTTTAGTTGAGGCACCTTATTCGCTGCGCCGTCTTGATCAACTGCAACGCGGAGATATTATTGTCATTCCTGGGTGGCGAGATATCGAAGAGACACCTCCAGAAATGTTGCTCAAAAAAATCCGCTTGGCCTATGCACGAGGCATACGTTTTTGTACTATTTGTTCAGGAATTTTCGTGCTGGCTGCAGCGGGTATTTTGGATGATAGAAAAGTCACGACGCATTGGCGTTATGCTGAAAAGCTACGACTAACTTATCCAAGCCTGCAAGTCGAAGCAGATGATCTGTATGTTGATGATGGGCAGATCATTAGTTCGGCTGGATCTGCAGCTGGACTGGATATGCTGTTATATCTGGTCAGAAAAGATTACGGTGTGAAAATTGCGAATCAAGTGGCACAGCGCTTAGTCATTCCGCCGCATCGTGAAGGAGGGCAAGCACAATTTATTCCGCGTCCCATCGCTGAAGATGAACGTGGACGTTTGTCGCAATTGCTCGATTGGATACGCGCACATCCAGCGCGTGATCATAGTTTATCCACATTAGCAAAGCGTGCCGCGATGAGTGAGCGTACTTTACAAAGACAATTTCAACAATTGACCAACACGACACCAAAAGAGTGGATTGCACGTGAGCGGGTTGCGCTAGCGAAAGAGTTGCTTGAATCTTCATCGACTAGCTTGGCACGAATAGTCGAGTTGACCGGCTTTGGTTCAGAAGAAACCTTTCGACGCCAGTTTAAGCGCATTACAGCGACAAGCCCACTTGCTTATCGTAAACAGTTTTTTGGTAGTTAGGTTCAAACAACATTAAAAATGAGAGCGGTTCGCGCTACATGCTGGTTTGCCAAGACGATTGAAATCAGGCGCTAGGTTTGTGTATCGCTATTTACCCACGCATTTTTGTGTTTGTAGGGATTAAAACTCGGTCATAATAGTTCTAGATTGATTGCGGTTCACCAGATTATCTATTCACAGCACAAGAGAGGCCATGCATGTACACACTTTTTATCGCGAACAAAGTTTATTCATCCTGGTCTTTGCGCCCGTGGATTATGATGCGCGAAATGGAATTATTGTTTGAAGAAAAACTGGTGACTTTTGGTACTGGTAGCAACTGGGAAAATTTCCGAAAATTTTCTCCTGCGGGTAAAGTTCCTTGCTTACATGATGGTGTTGCGGTCGTGTGGGATTCTTTGGCGATTATTGAATATCTGGCAGATCGTCATCGTGGTGTTTGGCCAGAAGATGCGCAAGCAAAAATCTGGGCACGTTGTGCCGCAGCCGAAATGCATTCTGGCTTTAATCAATTGCGCTCTACTTGTACTATGCACGTTGGTTTGCGCATACGGTTAAAAGAAGTGAAAGCCGATCTGCAAGCAGAAATCGATCGTTTGAATGAGTTGTGGTGTGAAGGCTTAAATCGATTTGGTGGACCGTTTTTGGCAGGTGAAAAATTTACCGCAGTTGATGCATTTTTTGCTCCAGTCGTGTTCCGTATTCAAACGTATGGTCTTGCTATGAATCCACAAGCCAGTGCGTATGTAAAACGAATGTTAGCGCTACCATCGATGCAGCAATGGCAGACCGAAGCTTTAAGAGAAAAATGGCGTGAACCTGGACACGAAAAAACTGCTTTGGCTGCGGGTGAAGTGCTTGAAGATAAGCGTATGCAACCGTAAGTTAGGAATTCAGGAGTAACAGTGTGCATGGTGTATGCACACTGCGTATGTCGATTAAGAATTTGAAGAAGTTTAAGAACCTGAGGAAGTTGCTTCGTTTGATTTCGGTGCTTTGGATTTTTGGTGAATAATCTTCATGGTTCCTTTGTCGCAGCTTCCCAATACCCTGCCTTTAATTTGGGTATCTTTGCTTACCACCACCATAGGGTAGTCTTTAACCCCTTTTCCTGCGACCTTCTTTTCAATCTTAGCCTTGAGATCGTCACAAGATAACACGCCGGCCGATGCTGAAAACGCCATGAACAGCAGGCTGATAGTTAAGATTGCACGTTTCATAATCGCCACTCCCATCTTGATATTGTAAATTGTTGGCACTTAGTTGAGACCGCCTTGAGCCGTCTTTGGGCTGTCGTTGCCACTCAGTTGGCATTCCGTTTGCATACAAATGGATGCGTCGTAAGAGCACTGAATAAAACCTTATCACTCAGAAACAATTCCGAATAGAAATATTCGATATCTGTGTAGATTACTGTTGTAATTGTCACGAACTCAGCGAACATGGTCTTGGGTTGCCGCCATACACGACCGTTTTAGGATGCAGCTGCAGAAAGACTGGTAAAACTGGAAGATTGTGAGAAGTGCCTATTTGAGCGTAAAAGATAGGCTCACAAAAACTTGGCGCGGTGCGATTGGAAAGGTGTTGTAGGTGCTATCTGCGGCTCCTACTACCAAAGTTGAAGTGCCACGGCGATTGGTTAAATTATGCACGTGAAGACTGAGCTGACTGTGACCATGCGGTGACGTCCATGGCAATGGATATTGCAAGCCAAAGTGCATCAGGAAATGCGCGGGAACGCTTAAGTCATTGGTGTAGGTGGCGTAGCGTTTGCCAACATAGTCGGCAAGCAACTGCCATTCGAGCGCGTTCCATTTTAATTTCAACATCGATTTGTTAAGCCAGCTTGGGCTGGCGGGCACTTGTTTGCCTTTAGTACTGATCCGATTGCTGCCGCTTAAATAGTCGTCTTGATAGCTGGATTGGTTATACGATAAGGCATTAAATAGCGAAACCTGCGTACCAAATTGCAGCGTGGTTGCGATATCTATCCCATAGGTTTTGACATCGCCGACATTGGCCAAAATCGGATTACCATTGACGATAGAAGAAATCACCGGAGTTGGGCTGATTTGTAGCAGACGATCGCGAAAATTCACATAGTAAAGTGTGACTTGATTCTCGATTCCTGATAGACCAAATCCTTGCTTATCCGATTGCTGATTAGATTCGCCAAATTGACGGCGTGTGCGAATTCCCGTTTCAAAACTAATCGCAGTTTCTGGCTCAGCGGTGCGTTTGAATAGGTCAAATGCACTTTGACTATTTAAGCTCCACGGTGATGCGCCGACGGCGCCATAAGTGATGAATTGACGCAAATTTTTCTGCAAATTGACATAGACTTGATCTTGATTGGGCAGACGCCATATCGCACCGAGTTGTGGTAAGAACCAGGCCTTGGTCGTGATGCTTCCCTCTGGTAGCGCGCTTGAACCGCCATTGATCGCACCGAGCTTAGGTTGAACAGGAAAGTATCCTTGTGCAAATTGCAGACTCGATTTAAATCCTGCTTGCAAAGTCAAAGTGGGCTGAATTTTCCATGCATCTTGCCAATGCAGTTGCACGACGCGATTATCGATTTCGCTGCCATATTGGGTGATGAGCGGATCACGCGGACGTTGATAAGGGCTAAGCGGACGTTGCTGATCGAGTCCGTACCAACGTCGGTAAGCATCCGAGCGGTTTAGTTCTATCCAAATGCCCGCCTGCCATTGATGCGCGCCGTATCGAGCTTGCCAGTTTGAGATCAAGCCACCGCGATTGATCGTGTATTCCGTGGTTCTGACCGCATAGCCTGAGCCACCAAAAGTTTGCTTTAAATCTTGGCTAGGAAAATAAACTTTAAATAGTGCAGGCAAGCCAGCCACTTCGATCGGGCCGGCGACCGCACCAAGACCATCGTGTTGATGCCAATAAACTTGATTATTCCAACTCGTACTTGCATCGATATCGCTTTCTAACTTGAGATAAGCTAAATGGTCTCGACGTTGAGCAACGCCAAAATAATTTCGATAATTTGGACCATCGCGGCGCGGCGGTTCGCCTTTGGGGCTTAAATAATCTTTTGCAAAAGCAAAATCGGGATAAGTGGTTGGGCGCGTGTAGGGGGCAAATTCTTCTCTTGCATTACGAACGATACTATCCTCGTTTGGTTCGGTTTTGTCTGAGAAGTTGTAGTAAGCAATCAATTTCGAATGATTAAAATGCTTGACCCATTTGGCATTCAATTGTTCGCCACCTTGTATGCCTTCAAAATCCCAAGCGCGTGCGCGTTGGCGTAAGGCTGAAATATAGAAAGATTGCGGAGTCGAGGAGGCATCTTCACCGCTATCGAAACGCAAATAGCTGCGGCTAGCGTGATAGCTGCCTAAGCTTTGTGTCAAAGTCCATTGTTGCGTTCTATGTGGATCGCTAGAAAAACTCTCTATGGTGCCGCCCAAATTACTAGTTGAGGCTGTAGCTAAGTCGCCAGCACCGGAGTTCAACATGACACTGCGTAAGTTCTCGCTGCTAATCGCCCGTTGCGGCGACAAGCCGTTGTAGTTGCCATATTGTTGGTCGCCAAGCGGCACGCCGTCCAAGGTATAGCCTAATTGTTGTGCGCTAAATCCATGAATAAATAAGGAGAAATTTTGTTCGTTATTACCCCAAGGATCAGCCGATTGAAAAGTCACGCCAGCTAATTGCTGCAAGCCTTTTAGCGGGTTCATGCCCGGCAATAAACTTTGCAAAGTGGTTCCCGGTAGGCTTAGACTGGAACGACTTCTTTGGGTTTGAATCACCACAACTGGTACATCTTTATCAGTCGCTTCTGGCTCTGTTATCGCATTCGCGGTCGTATCATTGCTCGCCTTTGCTGCATCGGTTTGTCCCAGCGCTGGCATACCGCAAAACAAAGACAATCCCCCCAGCACCGCAAGTGCAGCCATGCATGGTTTTAATTTGTGATGGGCGACTAGCTTTGACATAGCGTCCTCATTTCATCTTGGGATGAAACCACAAGGATGGGTTATGAAGTGGCGTTGCTTTTGGTAGTAAGTAGTTTTGTATTTCAATAATACGGCGATTTTTAAAATTCACCGCTTCAATCGCCTTGCCATTGTATTTCCAGAAAATCGCATCAAACGACCCGTCTTTCAGCATTTTTTTGAGACCAGTCTCAAGACGCCTATGCAAAATTTGGTTATTTTGGGATACAAAAAAATAATACGGCCATGGGTAGTGAATCAAGATATTTTCATCAATTACTAACTCAGGATTTTGTGCCGATTCTTTTTCAAACTCGCTAAAAATTTCATTGATACCGCGTGGGAATAAATCGAAGCGTTGATAGCTGAGCATACGGAAAAGATTGCTGTATTTTGCCTCGACAACGGCAATGCCATTGGTTTCATATAATTTAACGTCGTCCCAACCTACGCCTTGTCCTATCGAGAATTTTTTTAAATCTGCTAAGGTACGAACGTTTTTGAGTAAGTCTTGCTTGTCTTTGTGTACTAATAAAATCCGATAGCCAAGTAACCCTTTGCGTAAAGGAATGCGGATCGGTAGATAGTTGCGTTCTTTATCTTCTGTGGTGGAACTCCAAACGACATTCAAATCATAGCCATTGGCGAGATTATTTAAATAGCGCAAGCCATTGGTGTGTTGCCTGGATGCGCGTAATTCGTAAGGACCAAATTCGGTAACTGTCTTTTCTAGGGCCGTCTTTAAGATTTCTTTAACATCGTTAAATCGTGGGTCGCCTTTTTCTTCATCGGCAGGATGGATGACTACAGTGACACCTTTCGCTTCAACGCAAGGGGACACACTACAAGCAAGAGTAAGCAGTGTAAAAACAGCGATAAGCTGTTGTTTGAATATTTGTGGGAAATGAGTCGTCTGCATTGAACTAACCGAAGAACTGCAATTATTATTATCAAGCCTGCTATCGAATCGCTGTTCCTACAAGGCAAAATCAAATGTAGCACACCTATCCTGAAGATTTGATGACAATCATGCTTGGTGAAG
>VFQS010001591.1_pt1 | contig 20476 bp, 20 predicted proteins | sample 3512361 | NCBI WGS metagenome assembly VFQS01 (sample SAMN10412375, study PRJNA504923) | tailings metagenome | isolation source: Relicate 1 Philex TSF3 active mining | place: Philippines
GCACTGGGCATGGCAAGCGCTGTTGCGGCGGTCATCTTGCTTACCGGGTCGATTGTCGCGGGGGAACAGGTTATCCCGACTGTGTGGTGGCCAGTTCTGTTGCTTGCGTTCACGTCACAGTTTTTCGGGCAAGGATGCCTGACCTATGCCTTACCGCATTTTAGCCCGCTGGTGATTGGTTTGGCCTTGTTGTTTCAGCCTGCTTTATCGGCCGCGGCTGGGTGGCTTGCCTTTGGTGAAACGCTGACCGCGATGGATTTTACGGGCAGCGCGTTGGTGATGATTGCGCTCGTGCTGGTGCGTAAGCAATAGACCTTTTCTTGAGGGCGCCGAACGCCTACATAATGTTTATGTCCATATCACCACTTCCTGCTGACCCGACGCTCGACGAAGTTCGTGCAGCCCTTGCCCCAATCATCGCGCGTAATGCGGGGTTTGATGGCTGGTCTGACGCCGCTGTTCATGCGGCTGCTGATGAAGCGGGCGTAGACCGTGATGTCGCGAAACTTGCGTTCAAGGATAACGCCATCGACATGATTGATGCGTGGATCGACAGCATTGATTTGGAGCTTGCCCATCGTTTGCCCGCCGAAAATCTTGCGGCGATGAAAATCCGTGACCGGATTACAGCATTGCTGGCAACGCGGCTGGAAATCATGGCGCCGGACCGCGAATCCCTGCGGCGCGCAATGGCGATCATGGCCATGCCGCAAAATTTGGTGCGCAGTGCAAAGATCGGATGGCGATCTGCCGACCGGATGTGGCGTCTAGCCGGAGACACCGCGAGCGATTTCAACCATTATACCAAGCGCATGACACTATCGGCAGTGTATGCGAGCACGCTGAGTGTGTTCGTCAACGATGACAGCGACAATTTCGCCGATGCGCGGGCTTTCCTTGATCGTCGCATCGACAATGTGATGCAGTTTGAGAAAGTGAAGTTTCAGGCGAAACAGCGTCAGGAATATGTGCCAAGCCTTTCCCGCTTCATCGGCCGCCTGCGCTATCCGGCGCGTTAATCCAAATCTCTATTGATGTTATTGCGAATCGGTTGCAAATAAGCGCCCGTGCAGCTTGACCATCTTCCATTAAACCGCGCCGCGGTAATTCGATCCATCAATTGGGATGTTTTGCCCGATCAGGAAGGGCATCGTCTGCGCTCACTTGGCTTTGAACCCGGGGTCACCATCGAAGCATTGCACAAGGGCATTTTGATGTGGCGCGACCCGCTTGCCGTGCGGGTTGGCCGAATGACCGTGGCCTTACGCACCAATGTTGCCGCGGCCATCGATTGCGAGCTTAAGCCATGACGCAAATGCCGCCCCTCGTTGCCCTTGTCGGAAACCCCAATGCCGGAAAAAGTGCGTTGTTCAATGCGCTGACCGGTGCACGGCAGAAGATTGCGAATTATCCCGGCGTAACGGTTGAGCGCAAATCAGGGCGGGCGATGTTTGACGACGGCCAACCCGTTGAAATGATCGACTTGCCCGGTGCGTATAGCCTCGATCCCGATAGCCTTGATGAAGCCGTCACCCGCGATGTCGTTTTGGGCAATCTGGAGGGCCATCGCCGCCCGGACGCGCTTGTGATCGTGCTGGATGCGGGCAATCTTGATAACCATCTGCGCTTTGCGCTCGAGCTGATTGCGCAGGGCCTGCCGACGGTGGTCGCGTTGAACATGGTCGATCTTGCCGAACGCGATGGCTTGCAACTGGATGCAGAAAAGCTCGCCCGCGCATTGGGTGTGCCCGTTGTTGAAACGGTGGCGGTACGCCGTCGTGGTCTCGCGCCGTTGATGGCGGAGCTTGAACGCACACTCAAAACGCCGCGGCCTTCGGTCGAACCAGTTGCGGTATCGTTTGGCGCGAAAAATCAGCAGGCACGCGACATTGCACGCTCTGTGATTGTCAGCGAGACCGCAGGTCGCCAGTGGACGCGCAGGCTCGACTCTATATTGCTCCACCCGGTCGGCGGGGTAGTCATTCTGCTCGCTTTGTTGTTCCTTATGTTTCAGGCGGTGTACGGCTGGTCTGAGGCACCGATTGGTTGGATTGAAAGCGGCTTTGCCCTGTTAAGTGATGCAATTACGGGCGCATTGCCGGATGGATTATTCCGGTCATTCCTGACCGATGGCGTCATTGCAGGCGTCGGATCGGTGGTCGTCTTCCTTCCGCAGATTTTGATCCTGTTCCTGTTCATTTTGCTGCTTGAGGCATCGGGTTATATGACGCGCGCTGCGTTCGTTATGGACCGGGTTATGGCGGCGGTGGGTCTTTCGGGGCACAGCTTCATTCCGCTTTTATCATCCTTTGCCTGCGCGATTCCCGGGATCATGGCGACCCGCACGATCATGGATCAGAAGGAACGGCTGGCGACCATATTGATTGCGCCGCTGATGACCTGCTCGGCGCGGCTGCCGGTATATACGGTCATAATTGGGGCATTCATTCCCTCGGTCACTGTTGGACCGGGCATCGGGTTGCAGGGCCTTGTTCTCTTTGGCCTGTATATCGCAGGCATATTGGGTGCAATGCTGGCCGCGTCCGTCATCCAACGCTTTGTTACGCAAAGCCGGACGAGCAGCTTCCTTATCGAAATGCCGCGTTATCAATGGCCGCGCTTGCGCGATATTGCGCTGAACCTGTGGCAGCGGGCGTGGGTGTTTTTGCGCCGCGCGGGCACCATTATTTTTGCGGCGACTATCATATTGTGGGCGCTTTTAAGCTTTCCCAAAGCACCCGTGGGCAGCGGCATTTCGCAAGTGGAATATTCGGTCGCTGGCCGCATTGCCGACGGGCTTGAACCGATTGTCCGGCCGATTGGCTTCAATCATGACATTGCGCTGGCGCTCATTCCGGCGATGGCTGCGCGCGAAGTGGCCGTCTCTGCCTTGGCGACAGTCTACGCTATTGACGCCGCGGATGAAGATGTGGCGGCGTCTAGTCTTGGTCCCAAGCTGGCGGCGGACTGGTCACTTGCGACGGCCCTCGCCTTTCTGGCGTGGTTCGTCTTTGCGCCGCAGTGTATTTCCACCATTGCGGTGACGCGCCGTGAAACCAACGGCTGGAAATGGCCAATCTTCATGGTCACCTATCTTTTTGCGCTGGCATATGCCGCCGCTGGCATAACATATTGGACAGCGCGGTCCTTCGGCTTATAGCAAGTTCACAAGATCATTTGATTAGAGGGCAGGAACATGGCGGGAAGCGTCAATAAAGTTATCATCGTGGGCAATTTGGGTGCGGATCCCGAAGTCAAATCCTTCCAGAACGGTGGGCGCATTTGCAACTTGCGAATCGCGACGTCGGAAGACTGGAAAGACCGCACGACGGGCGAGAAAAAAGAACGCACCGAATGGCATAGCGTCGTGTTGAATTCCGACGGCCTTGTTGGCGTGGCCGAACGTTTCCTGAAAAAAGGCAGCAAGGTTTACATCGAAGGCCAATTGCGCACCCGCAAATGGCAGGATGCTTCGGGTAACGACCGTTACACAACCGAAGTGTCGGTTGCTGGCTTTGATGGTAAGCTGGTCATGCTGGATGGTCCAAAGGGCGGATCAGGCGGCGGCGATGGCTGGAGCGGCGGCGCATCTGGCGGTGGTTCCTCAGGCGGATCATCCGGTGGCAACAATTGGGGCGCCGGTGGCGGCGGTGGAAGCTCTTCCGGCTTTGGCGGCGGTGATTTCGACAATGATCTCGACGACGACGTACCGTTTTGATCGCTAGCCAGCAGCCAATAGCAATAACAGATTGAACAGGGGCCAAAATGAAAAAAGCAGTTTTGGCTCTTGTCCTGATTGGCGCGATTGCGGCCTATTTTATTTTTGATTTGGGCCAATGTTTAAGCCTCGAGAATTTCAAAGCCAGTCAGGCAGACATTATCGCGGCAAAGGATGCAAACCCGGCTTTGTATATCGCCGGGTTTTTCCTCCTTTATGTCGCGGTGACGGGATTATCGATTCCAGGCGCTGCGATCATGAGCTTGGTCGCCGGCGCTTTGTTTGGCGTTGTCATTGGCACGCTGATTGTATCCTTTGCATCAACGATGGGCGCAACATTGGCGTTTCTCAGCTCGCGTTATCTGCTGCGTGATTGGGTGCAGGGCAAATTCGGCGAACGCTTGCGCGCGGTTGATGACGGACTTGAAAAAGACGGCGCATTTTATTTGTTCACGCTGCGTTTGATTCCGGTATTTCCGTTCTTCGTCATCAATCTGCTGATGGGTTTGACGCGGATTAAAACCGGCACATTCTTTTGGGTCAGCCAGATCGGCATGTTGCCCGCAACGATCGTGTTCGTGAATGCAGGCACCCAGATCAGCCGCATAGAAAGCACCGCCGGATTGTTGTCGCCAACACTCATTGCCTCATTTGTGGCGCTCGCGTTCTTCCCCTGGGCGGCAAAGGGCATTGTAGCGATTGTAAAGCGCAGCCGTGGCTAAACGCTGGCAAAAGCCGAAGCGGTTTGACCGCAACCTCATTGTCATTGGTGCCGGATCGGCGGGCTTGGTCTCGGCCTACATCGCGGCAATGGTCCAAGCGAAAGTGACCTTGGTCGAAGCGCATGACATGGGCGGCGATTGCCTGAATACCGGATGTGTCCCGTCCAAGGCGCTCATCAAAAGCGCAAAGGTTGCGCATCAGGTTGCGGACTCGCCCCGCTTTGGCATTCAGAGCGGCGCGCCTGTCATTGACTTCCCTGCGGTCATGCGCCGCGTCCGCGACGTCATTACCGCGATTGAACCACATGATAGCGTTGAACGCTTTACAGGTCTGGGCGTCGATTGCGTGAAGGGCTATGCGCGCTTCATTGATCCGTGGACTATCGAAATTGACGGCGCACGCCAGTTAACCGCAAAATCCTTCATCATCGCCACGGGCGCAGCGCCGTTCATCCCGCCGCTGCCGGGCGTGGAGGATAGCGGCTATCTGACAAGCGAGAGTTTGTGGGATGTCATGGCGGATCGGCCAAATGCGCCCAACCGTCTGGTGATTTTGGGTGGCGGTCCCATTGGCTGCGAACTCGCACAGGCATTTCAGCGTTTGGGGTCAAAAGTGACCATCGTCGAAATGGCGGATCGGTTGCTGCTGAAAGAGGACGCCGATGCCGCTGCATTGGTAACCGCGCGATTGCAGGCAGAGGGTGTGACCATTCACACCGCCCACCGCGCACTGCGGTTCGCGTCTGGAAAATCTCTGGTCGTTGAAGGACCCCAGGGTGAAAAATCGATAGCCTATGATGACATCATCATCGCCGTCGGTCGCAAGCCGCGTGTGTCGGGCTTTGGTCTCGAAGAATTGGGGTTGGTTGTGGGTGGCCAGCTTCAGAATGACGATTTTCTGCGCACGAACATGCCGCATATATACTGCGCGGGCGACGTTGCCGGACGCCAGCAGCTGACGCATGGCGGCAGTCATGAGGCATGGTATGCCAGCGTGAATGCACTGGCGCGGCCGTTCAAAAAATACCGCACCGATTACCGCGTTCTGCCGCGTGTCACCTATACCGAACCCGAATTGGCGACGGTCGGCCTGACCGAAGCGGAGGCGCGCGCGCAAGGCCTGTCGTTCGATGTCACGCGCTACGATCTTGATGATCTCGACCGGGCGATTGCCGAAAGCGAAGCGCATGGCTTTGTCAAAATTCTGACCGCCAAAGGCAGTGACCGCATTTTAGGCGCAACGATCATTGGCCAGAATGCGGGCGAAATTCTCGCCGAAGTCACCTTCGCGATGAAGCATAAAATGGGGCTGCGCAAGATCCTGCAGACCATCCACCCCTACCCAACATGGGCTGAGGCGAACAAATATGCTGCGGGTCAGTTCGGGTTGGCGCGCAAGCCCGAAGATTTGCTGAAATGGGCGGAACGTTGGCTCCGCTGGCAGCGCGGTTAGCGGAAGCTTTTGGCCGCGAACGCAACGCGCTGGGCAACGGTCAGTACACACAAAGCGGCAAATATCAGCGCCAATGTCGGGAAAAATGCCGGGAACAGGCAGAACAGCAAAAAGAACGCGATGGTCTCCCCGCCCTCCATCAATCCGGTGGAATAGATAAATGCTTTGGGACCATGCGCACCGTCATCATCATTGCGCCGCGCGGCGATTGCCGCATACCCCAGAAAGCTGACTGCTGTCATGGTGAAGCTCGCCGCCAGCAAAAGCGCAGGCATTTGATTGTCCGCGCTTAGCATGCCGAACGCGACCGGGACGGAAACGTAGAACAGAAAATCACACAGCGAATCCAAATATCCGCCAAAGTCCGTCGGTCCGTTGATCCGGGCAATCGCGCCATCAAGGCCGTCAAAAATACGGTTCAGGACGATGCAGATTAATGCAGCCGTATAGTCCGCCTGCGTGATGAAAAATGCCGCGCCCAGTCCGATGGCGGCACCTGTGATCGTCAGCGCATTTGCCGAAAACCGCGCGGCTGCCAGCACGCGCGCGACGCGGAACAGCGCCGGGTCGACCAGTCGGCGCAGCGCCACATCAAACATGGCGTGGCCCCATCATTTTTTCGCCAGCAAGTCCTTCAGCCCGGCCAGCGCGCCCACTGGAGCGACGTCTTCTTCGCTTTTGACACCGGCAGCCTTCAAGATTTTCTCTGCCTCAGGGCTGCGTGGATAGGGATTGAGCGCGAGACCCATTGACTGCGCAACCGCCTCACCCAAATCAATGGTCTGGCCATCGTGGAACATCGTGTCGCAATCTTCGGGGGCGAGCTCGAGTTCCACTTCGCCATTTGATGTGGGTTCAGCAATAAATTGGATATGGATGGCCTCATCCAGTTTCGCAGGAACGGGATCATGCGTTGCGATGCAAAATTGTGCGAGGCTGGCCGTAAAGCGTCCGGTTGCAATCACGGCGTCCGCTTCATGCTTCAACGAAATTTCAGCCTCAAGATTGTCCAGCGCCGCCAGATCAAAGCGCGCCATCAGGCCATTGCGCGCTGCCTCATCCGCCGAAAGCCGAAGGTTGCGGCTGTGATTCCCAACTTCGGAAATTTTGATGACATGGCTGAACTCGTTGGCGGTCACCACTTTGCGTCACCTTCAACGATCATATCGGGCAATTGCGCCCCCAATGCACGTTCGACATCCAACAAAGCTTGGCGCGTGTGGGCAAGCGCGCCAGCTTCGGGGGCTACACCCCGGTAAATATTCCGCACAATGGCTTCATCAAGCTCCGCCGTATCGGACAAAGCCGAGCGCAGCGCACCGAGGCGGCCACCGACCGCGCTCATAATCTGGCCAATATGTTTGCCAACAATCATATCGCCAATGCCAACTTCACGCAGCTGCCCATCCATGTCGTCAACAAACACTTCGGTAAGGCGCGCCATGTCGAGTGCGCAATCACCGCTGTCCTCAAGCCGCAGAAGGACTAGCGACAATATAGAGGCAACCATATCGAAGCGTCCGTCAATGCTGTCCGGAACCTGACCATCGATATACCAATGCGGCTCACGCGCTTTGGCCACGATCTGGTTATACAATGGGATCAGCTTAAGCTTGGGGTCGGGTTCCCCTTTCCCGAAAAGTCTTTTCAATAATGTCATTTTGACGCGTTTTCATCCTTACTCATCGGGCATTCATCTGGGATTGCATATTGATATTGCGCCTTAAGGATGCAATGGCAAAGGCCCAACTTTAGTGGATTAGCGGAGAAGTTTATGCGCGCGACGCAAATTGCAGGTTTTGCAGCATTATTGGCCGCTATGACATTGGCGTCTGGCTGCACCCGCCTTCGCTCGCATCAGGGTTATATTGGTGACCAGACTTTGCTGAACTCTATCCAACCCGGCGTAGACAATAAGGAATCGGTTCAGGCATCGCTTGGCCGCCCGACATTTGTGGGTCAGTTCGATCAAAACGACTGGTATTATTATTCACGCGACGCAAAGCAACTGGCGTTCTCGCAGCCAAAGGCAGATTCGCAATATGTGCTGAAGGTCCGGTTTGACGCGGCCGGAAATGTCGCCTCGGTTACGCAAACGGGCAAAGAACTTATTTCGAAAATAAGCCCTGAAGGCGACAAGACGCCGACGCTTGGCCGCAACACCAGCTTCTTTGAAGAAATCTTCGGCAATATCGGTGCTGTCGGCGCAGGCAGCGGTCAAGGCGCGACACCGAACAGCCCGAACTGATACGGACGTAACGTTACGATATTGGAAAAGGCGGGGTCAATCGCCCCCGCTTTCCAGCCGCTTATTCGGTGACACCTGCCGCCGCAAGGACAGCCAAGGTTACCAGGTCGCCGGCGCTTGATGCCATGGTAGCCACCTGCACCTGACGTTCGATACCCAGCAGCATCGGTCCGATGACTTGGTCACCACCCAATTCGCGCAACAGCTTTGCCGACAGGTTTGCCGATTGAAGTCCGGGCATGACCAGCACGTTGGCTGGTCCGGACAAACGGCAGAACGGATAGTTTTTCATCAACGCTGGGTTGAGCGCAACATCCGGCGGCATGTCGCCTTCATATTCGAAGTCGGGGCGGCGGGCATCCAATATGGCAACGGCATCGCGGATATTGTTGAGCCAGTTTCCAGCCGGGTTGCCGAAGGTTGAGAATGACAGGAACGCCACGCGCGGGACATGGCCCATGCGGCGGGCAACGCCGGCGGTTTTCTCGGCAATATGGGCAAGTTCTTCAGCTGTTGGGCGCTCATTGACTGTGGTGTCGGCGATAAACACCGTATGTGTTTTTCCGACCATGACGTGAATACCAAACGGTGTCGCATCCTTCTTGGCATCGAGCACACGGCGCAACTCGCGCAAGGTTTGTCCAAAGGTACGTGTCACGCCCGTGATCATCGCGTCGGCTTGGTCCATCTGAAGCAGCAGTGCGCCAAAGATGTTGCGGTCGCGGTTAACCATCCGCTGAATATCGCGGCGCAGATAGCCGCGACGCTGCAGGCGGCCATATAACCGGTCGACCATTTTTTCGACCAGTGGACTTTGGACGCTGTTATGGATTTCATACTCGTCCGGATTGGCGCCGAGTCCGATCAGCTTTTCGGTAACGCGCGCATCGCGTCCGATCAGCACGGGAACGCCATAGCCATCTTGTTTAAACTGAACGGCGGCGCGCAACACGACATCTTCTTCGGCTTCGGCAAAAATAACGCGCTTTGGCTTTGCCCTCGCGGCTGCATAAACTTGCGTCAGAACCGACGTTGTTGGATTTTGACGTGCGCGCAGGCTCGCGCGGTAGGCGTCCATATCGGCGATTGGCTTTTGCGCGACGCCCGAATCCATTGCTGCTTTTGCCACGGCCGAGGCTACGATTTCCATGAGACGCGGATCGAATGGCGACGGGATGATATAATCACGTCCGAATTTGTGCATCATGCCGCCATAGGCAGCCGCCACTTCTTCGGGCACGGTTTCACGCGCCAATTGTGCCAATGCATGCGATGCCGCAATCTTCATGGGCTCGTTGATCGTCGTGGCGCGCACGTCGAGCGCCCCGCGGAACAGGAAGGGAAAGCACAGGACATTGTTGACCTGATTTGGAAAATCCGACCGTCCTGTTGCAATGATCGCATCGGGCCGCGCCGCGCGCGCCACAGGTGGCGAGATTTCGGGATCGGGGTTCGCCATGGCAAAAATGATCGGCTCAGGGGCCATCGTCTTTACCATGTCGGCGCTCAACGCGTTGGCGGCGGAAAGGCCAAGGAACACATCTGCGCCGACGATCGCTTCTGCCAAGGTGCGCGTAGTGGTTTTTGCGGCATGCGCTGATTTCCACTGATCCATGCCTTCCGTACGGCCCTGATAAATCACGCCGGAACGGTCGCACATAATCACATTGTCGTGCGGGACGCCCATGCCTTTTATCAGCTCGGTGCAGGCAATCGCCGCTGCGCCTGCGCCATTGCAGACAACCTTTATATCTTTCAACGAACGGCCCGTAAGCTCGCACGCATTGATCAATCCTGCCGCCGCGATGATGGCGGTGCCGTGCTGGTCATCATGAAAGACCGGAATATTCATCCGTTCTTTCAACGTCTGTTCAATGATGAAGCAATCGGGCGCGGCGATATCCTCAAGATTGATACCGCCAAAGGTCGGCTCAAGAAGTTCGACCGCGTCAATGAAACGCTGCGCATCTTCGGTCTTCACCTCGATATCGATCGAATCAACATCGGCGAAGCGTTTGAACAGCACCGCCTTGCCCTCCATCACGGGCTTGGATGCCAATGCACCCAAATTGCCCATGCCAAGAATCGCTGTACCATTTGAGATAACGGCGACGAGATTACCCTTTGCGGTATAATCATAGGCCGTTGCCGGATCGTCATAAATGGCCTGCACCGGCACTGCGACACCCGGCGAATATGCGAGCGACAAATCACGTTGCGTCGCCATTGGTTTGGTCGCCACGATTTCGATTTTCCCCGGGCGGCCTTGGGAATGGAAATCCAAAGCTTCCTGAGCTGTAATCTGGACGTCGCTGTCGTTCATTTTTGGCTTTGACCCTATTTTATAATATAAACTGCCCTAACGCGGTGGTGCCGCTAGGGCAAGCATTGCCCCGCAGGAACGGCTCCGCTATCGCGTTGCCCATGACGGGGACAATGAAAGCGACATCGGGACCGACACCAATGATGGTGCAGTATCTCGCGCTGAAGGCGAAGGCCGAGGATTGCCTGTTGTTCTACCGCATGGGCGACTTTTTTGAGCTCTTCTTTGATGATGCGCGCGCTGCTGCTGCAACGCTGGATATTGCGCTGACATCGCGCGGCGAACATGATGGCAGGCCCATTCCGATGTGCGGCGTACCCGTGCATGCAGCCGAAGGCTATTTGGCGCGGCTCATTAAGGCCGGGCACCGCGTTGCGATTGCGGAGCAAACCGAAAGCCCAGAGGATGCCAAGGCGCGCGGCGGTTCAAAGACTTTGGTGGCGCGCGACATCGTCCGGTTCGTGACGGCAGGAACGCTGACGGAGGACAGCTTACTGGACAGCTGGACTTCCAACATGCTGGTTGCCGTCGCGCCGGTGGGTGACGAATATGGTCTGGCGGCGGCAGATATTTCGACCGGCTATTTCGAACTCGTCACTGTTGCGGCGAGCGCACTTGAAGCGGAGCTTGCACGCCTTTCTGCAAGTGAACTGGTCGTTCCGGATGGTTTGGCCCAACAACTTACGGGCGCAATCATTCGTCCGCGCGCTGACTTTGAAAGCATTGTTGGCGGCGATGTGTTGAAGCGGCATTTTGCCCTTTCGACCCTGGATGCCATCGGTGCGGTCACGCGGGCTGAGCAGGCTGCCGCTGGCGGGCTCATCGCCTATCTGGCGCATGTCGGGCAGGGCAACATGCCCTTCCTCAAACTGCCGGTCCGGCGTGAAGTGCATGCCCATTTGCTGATTGACCAAGCAACGCGCGATAGCCTCGAAATCAGTGCAGCGAACAAAGGCGCACGCGCTGGATCATTACTGGCCGAGGTTGACCGCACGATAACGGGTGCCGGCGCACGCCAGCTGGCGTCGGACCTGTCTGCGCCGCTGATGGACCAAAATATCATCGAAGCGCGCTTGTCGCTGGTGCAGTGGTTCCATGACGCGCCCTTGACCCGCGATGCTGTCCGGTCCGCCTTACGACAATTGCCGGATATCGCCCGCGCATTGGGCCGTGTTGTTGCCGGACGCGGCAGTCCACGTGACTTGGGACAAATCCGCGATGGGTTGGATGCCGCGCGCCATCTGCGGGAGCGATTGGGCGCCATGGCCGACCGCCCCCAATTGCTCGACCAATTGCTGCCGATGTTGGATGGCCACGGCCATATGGTGGACATACTCAGCCGTGCGCTTGTGACCTCTCCGCCCACCGACACCGCGCAGGGCGGCTATATCGCCGAAGGCTATGATGCGGCGTTGGACGTGCTGCGTTCGGCTGGCCGTGACGGGCGGCAAGCGATTGCCCAATTGGAGGCGCGCTATCGTGATTCGACCGGCGTGGCTGCGCTTAAGATCCGCCATAATGCCGTTCTGGGATATTTTGTCGAAGTACCCGCCAAGCATGGCGATGCGCTCATGGCGGCCGGGTCAGGCTTTGCGCACCGGCAAACGATGGCCGGCGCAGTCCGTTTCAATTCGCCTGAGCTTCATGAAGAGGCCATGCGCATCACACAGGCCAGTGGACACGCCTTGGCGGCTGAAGCCGCGCATTTGGAGGAGCTGACCGCGATTGTACTTGCGCGGCGTGATGCAATCGCCGCGAGCGCCGACGCCTTGGCGCGGATTGATGTTTCGGCGGCGCTGGCGGAACGCGCTGCAGAGGGCAATTGGTGCCGTCCATCTTTTGTCAGCCACCCATGCCTTGAAATCGAAGGCGGCCGACATCCGGTGGTTGAAAGCGCGCTCGCGAAATCGGGCGACCGGTTCATTGCCAATGATTGCAAGCTTTCGCCCGATAAGCGGCTGTGGCTGGTCAGCGGTCCCAATATGGGCGGTAAATCGACCTTCCTGCGGCAGAATGCGTTGATCGTTTTGCTGGCACAGGCGGGCAGTTATGTCCCTGCGACATCGGCAAAGCTTGGCCTTGTTGACCGCCTTTTCAGCCGCGTCGGCGCGTCGGACAATCTTGCGCGCGGGCGGTCGACATTCATGGTCGAAATGGTCGAAACGGCGGCGATTCTTGCGCAGGCAACCGAACGCAGCTTTGTGATTTTGGACGAGGTTGGGCGCGGTACATCGACTTATGACGGCCTTGCCATTGCATGGGCGGTTGTCGAAGGTATTCACGAAACCAATCGCTGCCGCTGCCTGTTCGCAACCCATTATCACGAACTGACCCGGTTGTCGGACAGCCTCGATGCGCTGTCGCTGCACCATGTCCGTGCCAAGGAGTATAAGGGCGACCTTGTCTTGCTCCACGAGCTTGGCGATGGTCCCGCCGACCGCAGTTACGGGATCGCAGTGGCAAAGCTTGCCGGTCTTCCGCCGCAAGTCGTGTCGCGGGCAAAGACCGTGCTGGAGAAACTCGAAAAAGGGCGCGCGGAAACAGGTGGCCTGGCCGCGGGTCTGGGTGACCTGCCATTGTTCAGCGCCGCGCTCGACGCTGCCGAAGCCAAGGTCGATGCCTTGCGTGAAAAGCTGACTGGCCTTGATATTGACGCACTTAGCCCACGGGCTGCGCTTGACCTGCTTTATGAATTAAAGCGGGCAGCTGGCGAAAATTAATTAGCTCAAAGACAGGAACAAACCCGCCAGCGCCGCGCTCATCAGGTTCGATAGCGATCCGGCAGCAAGCGCTTTCACACCCAGCTTGGCAATCATGGGCCGCTGGTTTGGCGCAAGGCTTCCCGTCACGGCCATTTGAATGGCAATCGAGCTGAAATTGGCAAATCCGCACAAGGCGAAGGTAACGATGCCGACGGTCGGTGCGGAAAGTTCTTTCAGCGCGCCCAAATCAATGAAGGCGACGAATTCGTTCAGAACGATTTTGGTACCGAACAGGCCGCCGGCCTGAATCGCTTCATGCCATGGCACACCCAAAAGGAACATTACGGGCGCAAAGGCATAGCCAACAATTTGCTGGAAACTCAGGTCCGGCTGGCCAAACCAGCCGCCGATGCCGCCCAATATGCCGTTGGCCAGCGCAACCAAGGCAACGAAAGCCAGGACCATCGCACCGACCGCCACAGCCAGCTTAACGCCGGTTTGTGCGCCCTGCGCCGCAGCCATGATGATGTTGGCGGGTTTTTCTTCGCCATCATCATGGACCATGATCGGTTCATCATCCGGGTGCGGGTTCGCGAGCGCAGGATCGCCCTCGGCAAGCACCACCGCCGGCATGTCGGGCATCATCAGCTTCGCCATCAAAATGCCGCCCGGTGCGGACATGAATGCTGCTGCGAGCAGATAATCGATGCGGATGCCCATCGATGCGTAAGCGGCCAATATGGTGCCGGCGACGCCCGCCATGCCCACAGTCATGACGCAGAAAAGCTGTTCCGGTTTCAAACTGGCCAGATAGGGGCGGATCACCAGTGGTGATTCTGACTGGCCCACGAAAATATTGGCGGCAGCGCACAGGCTTTCGACTTTTGAAATGCCGGTAATTTTTTGCAAACCGCCACCGATCCAGCGGATGACATATTGCATGATGCCCAGATAATAGAGGATCGAGATTAGCGACGCGAAGAAGATAATGACGGGAAGCGCCGCAATCGCAAAGCTGTTGCCGCCGATTTCGGGAGAGGCGAGCGGGCCAAAAATGAACTGCGTGCCTTTCGCTGAATAGCCAAGCAGGTTCGAAACGCCCGTAGACGCGGTATTGAGCGCGACTTTACCCCATGAGGTGTAGAGGACGAGGGCAGCGACGCTAGCCTGCAAGGCAAAGGCTGCACCAACCACGCGGAACTTTATGGCGCGCCGGTTTGACGAGAGCAAAATGGCGATCGCGAGAATGACGATCATCCCTGCAAGGCTCAATAAAATATGCATAAAGTCCCCAACCCTGATGTATTGCCGCGATACCTAGCGCCATCGTTGGCCTTGCGCCAATAAAATTAGACGCTAGTCAGTTTCTCATGACTGACCAGACCACATCCGGCGTATCATTAAGCGCCATTCCGCGCTCCTTGTTTGTTTTTGCCATCTTCTATGGGGGCATGGTCCCCTTGGGCGGATTTTTAGGTGCCAAGCAGGTTGCGATTGGGCCGCTTGCCGTTGAAGCGGGTATTTTTCCGTTTCTGACGCTGATCGCGGTTTCCAGCGCCATTGCCGAAATGCATGGACGCGCCATCGCTGACCGTTTGGTGCGTTATGGTTTTGTGCCCTTGTTCATTGCGATTGGTCTTTCCTATTTCGTTCTTCAGTTGCCGACCGATCCAGGCATGTATGAACCAGCCAAAGAAGCCTTTCCGGTTATCGTCGGTCAAAGCGGGCGGATGATGGCAGCAGGCATACTCGCATATGGCGTATCGGTTTCGTTGAATGTCTGGTTATTTGCGCGGCTGAAAGGCACGTCGGGCAAGTTTCTTGCGGCTCGTGGTTTTGTCGCCGCTGCCTTGTCGCAGATTGTCGACACGCTGATCTTCATCACCGTGTCCTTCTATGGCGTGCGTCCTATCGCTGATCTGATGGTCGGGCAGATGATTGCCAAAATTGTCCTGTCGGCGGTCATGGTGCCGCTGGTCATTGCCCTCGTCGTCCGTATTGGCTGCAAACTTGACGCCGAAGGTGCGGCATGACGATTAATCCCGCCAACCTAGCCAAAGCCGAAACGCTTACCGAGGCTCTGCCTTATTTGCAGCGTTATGCGGGCAAGACCTTTGTCGTAAAATATGGCGGCCATGCGATGGGCGATGCCGGTCTGGCGCGCGATTTTGCCGATGATGTCGTGCTTTTAAAAGCCGTCGGCATCAATCCCGTCGTCGTTCATGGCGGCGGCCCGCAAATCGGTGCCATGCTCAAAAAATTGGGCGTGGAAAGCCAATTTGTCGACGGTTTGCGTGTCACCGATGCTGAAACGGCCAAGATCGCCGAAATGGTGCTTTCAGGCGCGATTAACAAAGAACTGGTCGGCTGGATCAACGCGGCGGGTGGCAAAGCGCTTGGCATATCCGGTAAAGACGGCGGCTTTGTTACCGCAACGAAGGTGCAGCGGACGCAGAAAGACCCGGACAGCCATATCGAACGCAATATCGATTTGGGTTTTGTCGGTGAACCGACGACGGTCGACCGCAGCGTCATTGATACGATCAGCGCCGCGGGCATGATTCCGGTCATCGCACCCATTGGCGTTGGTGCAGACGGGCATACGTACAATATCAACGCCGACACGATGGCGGGCGCGGTGGCGAGTGCGCTTGGTGCATCACGGTTGTTCCTTTTGACTGATGTTGCCGGCGTGCTCGACAAATCGGGCGAGCTGCTGACCGATCTGGATCCTGCGGCGATTGCCAAGCTGCAAAGCGACGGCACGATTAGCGGCGGCATGATTCCCAAAATCCAGACCTGCGTCGATGCGGTGGAATCGGGCGTGGACGCCGCGGTCATCCTCGACGGGCGCACGAGCCATGCGATGTTGATCGAAATGTTCACCGTGAAGGGTGCGGGCACGCTTATTCATAAGTGATATAGGCCATTGCTGTTTTAGGGTGTTGATACAGCGGCTTGGCTCCGCTAATTGCCAACGCCAGACCTATCCGGAGAATATCATGCTTCTCGCGCTCATTTCCATTATTGGCTATCTGATGACGATCCTGTCGACGGTTGTCATCGTTCAGTTCATTTTGAGCCTGCTCATCGCGTTTAACGTCGTCAGCCTTTCGAACAATATCGTCTCGTCAATTTGGCAAGCGTTGAATGTCATTCTTGACCCGTTTTTGAGGCCCATCCGCAAAATCCTGCCCGACACCGGTATGATTGATTTTTCTCCAATGGTGTTGCTGATCGGTCTGCGCATTCTGCAGATGCTTCTGATGGGCCTTGCCAGTGATATCTCAATGGCGGGCATGTGAGCACAGCTATGGTCATTGACGGCAAAGGCTTTGCAGCCAATTTGCGCGAGCGGATCGCGGCTTTAGTCCCTGCTTTTGTAACCAAAACAGGCAGAAGCCCGGGTCTTGCGGTTGTGCTGGTGGGCGAAGACCCCGCAAGCCAAGTCTATGTCGGGTCCAAGAAAAAGGCGACGGTCGAAGCTGGAATGAAAAGCTTTGAACATAAGCTGTCGGCTTCGGTTTCGCAGGATGAACTGATCGCATTGGTCGAAACGCTCAATGCCGATCCGGCTGTCGATGGCATTCTGGTTCAGCTGCCCTTGCCGGCGCATATGGATGACAAGGCGGTCATCGCCGCGATTGATCCCGCCAAGGATGTCGACGGGTTCCATGTGGTTAATGCAGGGCGCCTTGCGGTGGGTGAGGATGCTTTTGTGCCCTGCACGCCTTTGGGCTGCCTCATGCTCTTAAAAGACCATATGGGCGATTTGTCCGGTAAGAATGCTGTCGTGATTGGACGTTCCAACATTGTTGGCAAACCAATGGCGCAATTGTTGCTCGCTGAAAATTGCACCGTCACCATCGCGCATAGTCGCACGCAGGATTTGCCCGATGTGGTGCGGCGCGCGGATATTGTTGTCGCAGCCGTCGGTCGCGCTGAAATGGTGCGGGGCGACTGGTTGAAAACGGGCGCGGTGGTCATCGATGTCGGCATCAACCGCCTTGCGCCCGCCGATGGGCAAAGCAAGGGCAGGCTGGTCGGCGACGTTGCCTTTGATGATGCCCTCCGTCATGCTGGCGCAATCACACCTGTGCCGGGCGGCGTTGGCCCCATGACTATTGCGTGCTTGTTACGCAACACGTTGGTCGCCGCGCATCGCCGTGCAGGGATCACAGTGCCGGAAGGGATATGACGTCATGAAACCCGTTTTCGCCCTCACACTTGTTGCGGCGTTGACGGGTTGTGCCTCTGGCCCGAGGCCAGAGTTTGGCACGTTCCAACCCAAGATTGCCAATCCAAGTGCGATCATCGCGGCGGACATAGCGTTTAACCAGCTTGCCCAAGAAAAGGGCCAATGGACGGCATTTCGCGCAACGGCTGCAAAGGATGCGGTGATGTTTGTGCCGCAACCTGTGGTCGCGTCCGAATGGTTAAAGGGCAAGGCTGATCCGGCAGCATCGGTGAAGTGGCAACCGCATAAGGCATTCATGTCCTGCGACGGCAAAACTGGCGTCACGACGGGTGCATGGCAACGGCCCGATGGCTCGGCTGGCTATTTCACCACCGTGTGGGAATTTGTCGAAACGAACAATCGCGGCGATGGCGAATGGAAATGGGTGCTGGATCATGGCGACGCCCTGACCGCGCCGCGCATGCCAAAGGAAATGATTGAGACCAAGGTCGCGAGCTGCAAGGGCCGTGCGCCCGCTATGCTGGTCGCACCACCCGAGGGCGCAAAAATGAAGATCGGTCATGCGCGGGATCAGTCACTCAGCTATGGTTGGATCGTGCACCCAAATGGCGCGCGGACCATTGGAATCAAATTGTGGAACGGTGAAGCGACGGAGACCGTGATTACCGATCAGGTTGCGGCTCAAAGATGATGGACCTGTTCCTCTCGGCCTTCATTACATTTTTCGTGGTCATCGATCCGCCGGGATGCGCGCCAATTTACGCGAGCCTGACCAAAGGCGCAAATGCCGCGCAGCGCCGCAATATGGCGTTTCGTGCGGTCATCGTCGCGTCGGGCATATTGCTGGTGTTTGCGTTGTTTGGCGAACAGTTGCTGTCGGCATTGCACATTGAATTGAACAGTTTCCGAATCGCTGGTGGTATCATGCTGTTTCTTATCGCCATCGACATGGTTTTTGAAAAGCGCACGGAACGCCGCGAAGAACGCGCGCAGAAAATCCTCGAGACCCCCGAAATCGAAGACGTCTCGGTCTTTCCTATGGCCATGCCAATGATTGCTGGGCCAGGATCGATCGCATCGGTCATGCTGTTGATGTCGCAAAATAGCGGCATGGATCGCGCAGGCGTGATTCTTGGGGCGCTTGCCGCCGTGTTGGTGCTCACCTTGCTCGCGCTTTTGGCCGCTGGCCCGATAATGCGGGTGCTGGGCGCAAATGCAGAGGCTGTCATCACGCGGCTTCTTGGCGTGCTCCTCGGCGCACTTGCGGCGCAGTTTGTTATGGATGGATTGCGCGCAAGTTTTGTTGGCTGATTATTGCAGCGTTACCCGATCGTCCGATCCGTCATGCCGTCCGAAAAATTGCATCAGTTGAACGATTGTATCTGCCCGGTCTGACAAGCCCCGTGCTTCCAACAAGGCCTGTTTTGCGGCATAGTCAAATGGCGCGATCTGGGCGATGGCGTTGACCAGTGAATAATCATCCAGCTGCGACACCGCACTCCAGTCGACACTATATCCCTGCGCTTCGGCAAAACGGCGCGATTCGATTTCGAGCGAAGCGCGTTCCGCCAACGATAGGGCGTCGCCAATTTCGTCTTCTTCCCAAAGCTCGGCCTCGACTTGCCGAAAGCTGGTGGTGACATTCAGTTCATTGACGATCGAAAAGCGCTGCACGCCCTCCAGAATGATATTGTACCTGCCATCGTCGAGCGCCTCCACATCGTGGATGCGTGCAAGGCAGCCGACGGTGAACAGCGGTGGATTATTACCCTGTCCCTTTGGCTGGATCATGCCGATTTTGCGGTCACGCGCCAGCGAATCACCAACAAGGTCACGGTAGCGTGGTTCAAAAATATGCAGGGGCAATTGCATGCCCGGAAAAATAATGGCCCCGGTGAGCGGGAAAATCGAGATACGGCGCGTGGTCATCCGAACAAGATCGCAGACAATTTGCGGCGTGTTGCCGACACCCATGGGTCCTCAAGGCCAATCACGGCAAATATTTCCAGAAGCCGCGCTTTTGCCGCGCCTTCATTCCATTCGCGGTCCGCTGCGATGATATGCAGCAGCGCATCGGCTGCGCCATCGCGATCACCGGCGGCCATTAACGCATTTGCGAGATCAAGCCGTGCCTGATGGTCGTCGGGCGCTGCATCGACGGCTGCTTTCAAACCGGCCAATTCTTCCGGCGGGACAGCAGCGGCGGCAATGCTCAATATCGATCCCGCCTTTTCGAGCGCGGGATCGCTGCGCAGTTCGTCGCTCAAGCTGTTATAAACCGCTTGCGCCTCTTCCAGACGGCCAATAGCGGCCAGAGTTCGGATAAGGCCCGACAATGCAGCAGGATGCTCCGGTGATATCGTCAGCGCCTCTGCAAATAACCCATAAGCCTGCTCGGCATCATCATGCGCCAAAAGATCTTCTGCAGCTTCCATCAGCGGTAAGAGTGCCGCGGTGGGGTCATCCGCAACTGGCCCTGTCGATATGGGCAATTTCGCAAGCAGCTGGTCCAGCATTTGTTTCAACTGCGGTTCGGTGCGTGCTGGTGACAGGTCCGCAACAGGCTGTCCCTGAAAAATGGCATAGACGGTGGGGATCGAGCGCACCTGAAACTGCGACGCGATGAACTTATTTTCATCGACATTGACCTTCGCCAAAACGACGCCGCGATCTGCATATTCTGCGGCAACCTTTTCCAATATTGGCGTCAATTGCTTGCACGGGCCGCACCATTCGGCCCAGAAATCCAGAATCACCAATTTATCCATCGACGGCGTAACTACGTCGTTCCGGAATTGCTCAACGGCTTTTTGCTCGTCGGTGGTAAGGCCCATCGTCGCCACTGCATTCTCCATTCCACAGGATTCGTTTCGCCCTATGTGGGCAAAGAGACAGGTTTCACAATAGAGGCATTACCCCAGTTTTCGTAAAAAGCCGATATTTGGGGCTTGCAGGGGAATATACCCCATGCTAACGGCGCGCCTCACCCGTCAGGATTTCAAGAACCTGACCGCCAGAGCGGGCGTAGCTCAGGGGTAGAGCACAACCTTGCCAAGGTTGGGGTCGAGGGTTCGAATCCCTTCGCCCGCTCCAATGATTTCAATGACTTAGG
>VFQS010001592.1_pt1 | contig 20474 bp, 20 predicted proteins | sample 3512361 | NCBI WGS metagenome assembly VFQS01 (sample SAMN10412375, study PRJNA504923) | tailings metagenome | isolation source: Relicate 1 Philex TSF3 active mining | place: Philippines
GGGTCGGGCCGCAGGGCCTGGATCGCCTTGTCACTGAGCATGGCGGACAGCGCCGGAACGCTGGCGCGGGAGGGGATGTCGGCGGTTCAACAAGCCAAGTGACGGTATAGACCCGATCCCGGCTGGCTATACCGTCAAAAATACCGTCATCCGCAGCGGCTGTAGCGGGCTCTCAGCGGATCTACTCGGACGACCCAAAAGCGCAGATCGGCTGCACTGCAGTGGTTTTGGGATTTCCGCGGATCCCTTCGGATCCTGTAAAAACGGAGAGGGTGGGATTCGAACCCACGGAAGGTTGCCCTTCAAACGATTTCGAGTCGTTCGCTTTCGACCACTCAGCCACCTCTCCAGCGCCACCGCTGCGTTCCTCCCGGGGAGGCACACACCACTGGCAGCGCCCACTGTACGTAGTCGTCAGGCGGGGGAGGCCAGCAGCGATCCACTGCGGCCGCTGGCTTGCCAGCCCCGGGGCAGGGGGCTGCGGCCGGGGGCGGCGCCGCTGAGCCACACCCGCTGCGGCGGGGCGCCGGCGTGGCTGAGGGCGCGGCGCTCGGCCGGGCGGGCCGGGAAGCCGAGCCATACCGCCGGCGGCGGGGCCTGGGCGAGCTGCCGCCAGGACCAGAGCGCCTGACGATCGGGCAGCAGCAGCCAGCGGCGCGCGCCCACGCTCAGCACCAGGGCGTGGCTGTCCATGGCGAGGGCCTGCACGGCCAGGCCAGGGCTGGCCAGGCGCTGGCCGGCCTGCAGTGGCGGCCCCGCCTCGCCGTAGGCCAGCACCCGGCCGGCGCGCCGCTGCCAGCAGGCGGGATCGGCCGGGGCCACGGGATCAAGCAGCAGCAGCCAGTCGAGCCGGGGCACCCCGAGCCCCTCGGCCAGCTGCCCAACCTGGCGGCAGGCGAGGCCATCGCCGCGGCTGCTCACCAGGGCGGCACGGCCGTGGTGGCGGGCGAGCAGCAGATCCCGCGTGGCCTCGCCCTGCTGCTGGTGCACCAGCAGCAGCTGGTCGGCGCTGAGCAGCTGCAGATGCGCGGCGGTGGCGAGCGCCAGCAGCAGCGGCGGCAGCCGGCGCAGCCGCGGCAGGCCCTCGGGCAACAGCAGCGGCAGCAGACCCGCGGCCAGCAGCAGCACCAACCACCCCGGCGGCCGCCCCACCCACCACTGGGCCAGGGGCAGCCGCGCCACCAGCCGGGCCAGCAGCAGCAGCAGCTGGGCGGGCAGCAGCACCGGCCAGGCCAGCGGCCCCAGCAGCGGCGGCGCCAGCAAGGCCACCAGGGCCAGCCCCATCGCGCCGAGGGTGAGCGGCGTGAGCAGCGGCGCCGCCGCCAGGTTGGCCGGCACCGCATAGAGCGGGATGGCGCCGAAGTGCAGCAGCTGCAGCGGCAGGGTCCAGAGCGTGGCGGCGAGGGGCACCGCCAGGGCCGGCGCCAGCCGGCGCCGCAAGCCTTCAGGCCCGGGCAGGCGCGGCAGCAGGGCCTGCTCCAGCGGCGTGGCGCTCAGCACCAGGCCGGCGGTGGCGGCCACCGACAGCTGGAAGCCCACATCCAGCAGCCAGCCGGGCTGCAGCAGCAGCATCACGAGCACCGTGAGGCCGAGGAGGCCCAGGGGCCGGGCCCGCTGGCCGGTTTCCAGCGCCAGCAGGCCGCAGGCGCCCATCACCACGGCCCGCACCACCGAGGGCTGGGGGCCCGCCAGCAGCAGGAACAGCAGGATCGCCCCGGCCGCCAGGGCGAGCCGCAGCGGCCGGCCCAGGCCGCGGCCCACGGCCTGCACCAGGCCCAGCAGCACGCTCAGATGGAAGCCGCTGGCGGCCAGGGCATGGGAGAGGCCCGCCGCCCGGAACGACTCGCGCAGCTCCGCCGGCAGCGGCACCACCGCACTGCCGAGCACCAGGGCCGCCAGCAGGCCGCCCCGCTCCGGCCCGGCCGCGGCGATCAGGCGGCCGGCGATGCGGCGGCGCAGGTCGGCGATCGGGGTGGCGGGCCGCTCCAGCACCCGCCAGCGCTCCACCCGCAGCCGGCACCAGATCCGCTGCCGCTCCAGCCGCTCCGCCGGCCCCGCCAGCAGCGGGTGCGGGGCAGTCGCCAGCCGCCGCAGGCTCCCCTCCGCCTCCAGCTGCCAGCCCTCCTGCAGGCGGGGGCAGCGCTCGAACGCGAGCTCCACGCGGCCCCCTGAGGCCTGAAGCGCGCCGCGGCACCCGCCCGCTCCTCCAGCCCCGGCCGAGCCGCTGGGCTGCAGATCGGCCAGCAGCTGGCCGCGGATCAGCACCGGACGCGATCCCGCACCGCCGGCCAGCAGCAGCACCGGATCCCGCGGCCCCGGCCGGGGCGGCGCCTGCCAGACGATCCACCCCAGCAGCAGGGCCAGCACCAGCAGCAGCGGCAGCCAGCGCAGGCCGCCCGGGGGCCGGGTTGATGCCAGCGGCGCAGACATCCGCATCAATGCAGGCCCCAAGGCTTCTGCAGCTCAGACTTCCCGGTTCCAGCCCCAGAGCAGCCAGCGCAGGCTCACCACCGCCACCAGCATCTGCAACGCATGGAAGGGCCAACCGTTCCAGAGGCCCAGGGTGGGATCGGAGAACCAGAAGAAGATCCAGATGGCGCTGGCGGTGGCCAGCAGCCGGGTGCGGTGCAGCGACAGGCCCGCCCAGCGCAGCAGGGCGAACAGCAGAATGCTGGCTGCGCAGCCCAGCAGCAGCAGCAGCGGCACCGCCACCAACCGAGGCAGCCAGGGCAGCAGCGCGAGGGGAAGCAGCGGCGAGGGGGCCGCCACCAGGGGGTCGCCGGCGCTGGCGGAAGCGCTGGCCCAGGCCCCCTGCCGCATCGCCAGCAAAGGGGCACCACCGGTGGGAGCCAGCAGCAGGAAGAACGCCAGCACCAGCCCGGGATAGGACCACCACGCCAGCCCCAGGCCCCGCTCCTCACGCAGGCTGTGCCGGTAGGCCCGGCCGGCGTCGATGTCGAGGCAGGGGGTGTGGCAGTGCACGCAGGTGCTGCGCTCACGCCCCTCAGGCGTGAGCGTGCGGCAGAGGGATTCCGGCAGTTGCCCACGGGGCCGCAGCACCGGCCGCAGGCCCATCAGCACGCCCTCCACCGGCCCCATCGGGCAGAAGAAGTGGCACCAGGTCTTGCCATCCCAGGCCCAGCCCACCAGCAGGGCCGCCAGCAGGGTGGCCACGAACAGCAGCGCCAGAGCCTGGGGATCGGTGTTCACCAGCAGCAGGCGCAGGCTCAGGCCCACGATCAGCAACAGCCACTGCAGGCGCAGGTGATGCCGGCCCAGCCAGGACTGAGGGTGCACGAGGGGCGCCTGTGCCGGACCGCTGGCGCCCGCCGCAGGAAGGCGGCGCTGCCGGCCGAGGGCCCGTGGCAGCAGCGACAGGTGGGCCAGGGGACAGATCCTGCGCCAGCGGGGTGATCCATCCAGAACCAACAGCAATACCACCAGGGGCAGCCCGATGGCCCAGAAGAGCAGGGTGCCCTGCAGGTGCCCCGGGGCTGCGGGCAGCCCCAAGCTGAAGATCAGCCACAGCCAGCCCAGCAGCAACAGACGGCTGAAGGCACGGGCCAGGGATTCGGGCATGAACAGGCCTGAAACCAGAAGAGCACAAAACGAAGGTCTGCAACCATCCCCGGACCATGCGGGGAGAGAGCAGGCCTACAAAAAACACTCCGGGCAGAGAACCACCTGGAGTGCGATCGTCAGAGGATCAATCCGGCCCTCAGGCCAGGCGGCGCTGGCGCAGACGGCGACGCAGGCGGCGGCTCCAACCGAAGGCGCCGGCAGCGCCCAGCAGCGGCAGGGGGGCCGGCACATTGATGGTGCTCACCGTGAAGCGATATTCGGAATCACCCGAAATCTGCTGGATCCAGAAGGTGTAGTCGCCGGCCGGCAGCGGGCTGGTGAGGCGCGGAGAGCCAGTGATCACACTGGCGAACAAATTGGTGGGCTGGCCGGCCAGCGGCGTGGTGTTGGCGGCATTGATGCAGTTGTTGGAACCGCTGACCGTGCCGGGGAGCAGACCTCCGTAGGTGGTGGCGCAGAGACCGCGCCAGCCAAAGTGGTTGTAGGCCAGGCTGCCAGGCAGAGTGCCTGATGTCACCGTGGCGGTGAACTGGTTGCCGGCCTGGAGGGCGATAAAGGCCCGGTCATCGGTGGAGTTGTAAAAGTCGAGGTTGATGCTCGAGATGGCCAGGCCCTGGGGCACCGAGATGGTGATGTAATCGGCACAACTCCAGGGTGCAGTTGGCACACAGGCGGCCCCTGGTGTGGGTGTTGTACCGGCGACACGGCCGTCGAACAGGTACTTGCCGAAGGCGTCGATGCTCACCTGGCTTGGGGCCAGGGGGTTGTCGCTGTAATCCACCGGAGCAGCCATGGCCGAACGGGGGCCGGCGCCCACAGCCAGGGCCAGCAGGCCTCCAGCCAGGCAGGGCGCAAGGGCCCGGAGGGGGCATGGGGAGACGGGGGCATGGTGGGGTGGTGGGTCGTGGTTGCGAATCCTCCAGACCACAAGCCGGAGGTTTTGCGAAAACTACTCGCTTTTTTGACCAGCGCAACAAATTTGACGGTGTCCGAGTCACGACACTTGACACCTGCAGCCCCAGCCGCGAGGACAGGAACATTCCCAATTCAGATATTGAATTGGCGGCAATCCATCCGCACCGCCCTGGCTCAGCCCGGCAGCCGCAGCAGCAGCTCGCACAACTGCGGGCCGGGCATGGCCTGGCCGATCAGGGGCGCCACCAGGGCCGCCAGCGGCCGCAGCCGGCAGGGCCACTGGGCCCGTTCGGTGAGCCGGCCCGCCTGAAAGCTGCCCAGCAGCAGCACCAGCAACAACAGGCCGCGCTTCAGCCCCACCACAGCCAGGCGCCTCAGGCCGGCACGGCCTGGTCGGCCTGGGCCGCCGGATCGGCTGGCGCATCCTCGGGATGGGCCGCGTACCAGGCGGCGCGCTTCGCCTCGCTCAGCAGCGGGAAGCCGAGGGCGCGGCGCTCCGTCAGCCAGGCCTCGGCCACCTGGCGGGCCAGGTGGCGGATGCGGGCGATGGTGGCCGTGCGCTCGGTCACCGAGATCACGCCGCGGGCCTCCAGCAGGTTGAAGGTGTGGCTGCACTTGAGCACGAAATCGAGCGCCGGGGCCGGCAGGCCCGCCGCCACCAGATCGCTGGCCTCCGCCTCGTAGAGGGCGAACAGCTGCTGCAGCCGCTCCGGATTGGAAGCCTCGAAGTTGTAGGTGCACTGGCCCTTCTCGAAGGGCAGCCAGATGTCGCCGTAGGAGCGGCGGCCATCCCAGCTCAGATCCCAGATGCTCTCCACATCCTGGAGATACATGGCCAGGCGCTCCAGGCCGTAGGTGATCTCAATCGACACCGGCCGGCAGTCGAGGCCGCCGCACTGCTGGAAGTAGGTGAACTGGGTGACCTCCATGCCATCGAGCCACACCTCCCAGCCCACACCCCAGGCCCCGAGGGTGGGCGACTCCCAGTTGTCCTCCACGAAGCGGATGTCGTGGTCGGCCTGGCGGATGCCGAGGGCCTCGAGCGAGGCCAGGTAGGTCTCCTGGATGCCCTCGGGCGAGGGCTTGATCAGCACCTGGTACTGGAAGTAGTGCTGGGCCCGGTTGGGGTTGTCGCCGTAGCGGCCGTCGGTGGGGCGGCGGCAGGGTTCGGGGTAGGCAACGGCCCAGGGCTCGGGGCCGATCGCCCGCAGCACCGTGTGGGGGCTCATCGTGCCGGCGCCCTTCTCGGTGTCGTAGGGCTGCAGGATCAGGCAGCCCTGCTCGGCCCAGAACCGGTTGAGGGTGGCGATGATGTCCTGGAAATGCATCGGCCGCTGACGACGGGTGGGGCGCCGCTGGCGCCGGCGGTCATTGTGACCGACCGGCCAGCGGGGCGATGCCCCAGGCGCTGAGGTGCTCGGCCCCGCCGGCGGCCGGCCCGCGGCAACGGCTGCCTCAGCCCTTGGGGATCCGCAGCTTCTGGCCCGGGAAGATGAGATCGGGATCCTCGATCACCTCGCGGTTGGCCTCGAAGATCTCGGTGTAGCGGGCGCCGCTGCCGAGTTCACGCTCGGCCAGGCCCCAGAGGGTGTCGCCCTCGGCCACCAGCACGAACACCGACTGGCCGGCCGAGCCCTGCAGGCCGGCGGCCTCCACCCGGCCCACGCCCTCCACGTTGCCGGCGATCAGCACAGCCTTCTCGAAGGCCGCCGCATCACTGGCGCTGCCGCTGATGGCGGCCACCTGGTCGTTCACGGCCACCTGCAGGCCGGTCACACCGGGGTTGTTCTTCTCAATGTGCTGCTTGAGTTTTTCGGAGGCCTTGGCAGAATCTTCGCCCTTGCCAAACACTTTCTTGCCGATGTTGGCGGCGAAATCAAACAGGGGAACTCCCATGACTGAGCCTGTTGAGCAACCCAGGCTAGGCAGAACATCAGGCCACAACCAACCACCACAAAGTGGAAGAAAGGGTGAACCGACCTGATCCAGCAGCATCCGGTCGAGCCCTCAGGCCACCAGGTCCAGCAGGCCCATCAACCCACCGGCGAGGGGCCGATGGCGCACGCGGCGGAAGCCGGCCTCGAGGGCCAGGGCCTCCTGGCCGGCGGCGGTGGGGAACCGCTCAAGGCTCGCCTCCAGGTAGGCGTACTGCTCCGGCAGGCCGAACAGCCGCGCCGTGGGCACCACCAGCCGCCGCAGGTAGAACCGCTGGAAACCCGCCACCAGCGCCGCCGGGGCACCATCGGCCGGATCGGGACGGTTGAAATCCAGCACCACGGCGCGGCCGCCCGGGCGCAGCAGCCGCCGCAGCTCACGCAGGCCGGCGCCCGGATCGGCCAGGTTGCGCAGGCCGTAGGCCATCGCCACGCCATCGGCCCAGCCATCGGGCAGGCCAGTGGCGAGGGCATCGCCGCAGCGCCACTGCAGCGGCAGCCAGGGGCAGCGCGCGGCCCGCCGCCGCGCCAGCTGCAAGGGGGCCTCGGCGGCATCGAGGCCGAGCACCAGCCCGCCCGGCCGCACCCGCTCGGCCAGCAGCAGGGCCAGGTCGCCCGTGCCGCAGCAGAGATCGATCAGCCGCTGGCCGGGCCTGGGCTGCAGCTGCAGCACCGCCTGGCGCTTCCAGAGGCGATGCAGGCCCAGGCTGAGGGTGTCGTTGAGCAGGTCGTAGCGGGGGGCGATCGCCTCGAACAGCTCACGCACCGCGGCCGGATCGCCGGGCTTCAAGGGGGATGCAGGCGGACGGGTTCAGGAGATGGGGCCGCCGGGGGCGTTCCCATCCCAGGGGAGCACGATCGCATCGAGGCTCACGCCGGCCTCGAGGGCCGGCGGATTGCCCAGGTGCAGCAGGCCGCTGGCCTCCAGCCGCTCCGCCCCGGTCACGGTGAGCACCATCACCGTGGCCAGACCCACCGCCGCAGAGCACACCATGCAGCCGGCGAGCATCAGCGAAAACTCCCGCCGCTCGGCGGCCGCCTGCATCAACTGCAGGGCCCAGGCCACCAGGGCGATCACCAACACCACCACCACAAGGGCGACGCCGGTGAGCAGGGGCGAGGGGAGCAGGAGGAGGGCCGGCACCGATGTGTCGGAAGGCACAGAAGTTTGCCCAATGTAACGAAGTTCTCAGGCAGGTGCGTCCAGCAGGGGGCGCACGGGCAGGCCGCGGCCGAGCAGATCGCGCTTGATCTCCTCCACCGTGAGCACGCCGTCGTGCAGGAGCGAGGCCAGCAGGGCCGCCGAGGCGTGGCCGCCCTCCGGCCCCGGGGCCAGGGCCGCGGCGATGTGGTCGATGCAGCCGGCACCGCCGGAGGCGATCACCGGCACCGGCACGCTCTCGGCCACGGCCCGGGTGAGGGCAAGGTCGTAGCCGGCCTGGGTGCCGTCGCCATCCATCGAGGTGAGCAGGATCTCGCCGGCCCCGAGGGCCACCACCCGTTGCGCCCAGGCCACCGCATCCAGACCGGTGTTCTCGCGGCCGCCCTTCACGAACACATCCCAGCCGGCATCGGCCCCGGAGCGGCGGCGGGCGTCGATCGCCACCACGATGCACTGGCAGCCGAAGCGCTCGGCGCCGCGGGACACCAGCTCCGGGTCGCGCACGGCCGAGGAGTTGAGGCTCACCTTGTCGGCGCCGGCGCGCAGCAGGGCGGTGATGCCCTCCACGCTGGCGATGCCGCCGCCCACGGTGAAAGGGATCGTCACCGCCTCGGCGGTGCGGCGCACCAGGTCCACCAGGGTGTCGCGGCCCTGGTGGCTGGCGGCGATGTCGAGGAACACGAGCTCATCGGCTCCGGAGGCGCTGTAGCGGCAGGCGAGCTCCACCGGATCGCCGGCATCGCGCAGGCCCACGAAGTTCACCCCCTTCACCACCCTGCCGTCGGCCACGTCGAGGCAGGGAATGATGCGCTTGGCAACCATGGCGGTGAGGGGGCGGCGAGAGGGGAGGAAGACGGCGGCGTTGGCGGGCGACGCTGGTAGGGTTGCGCCACTTTCCGATACGCCGCCATGTCCCAGGCTGCCATCACCATCGGCTCGAAGGTCCGCGTGATCCGTGTGCGCGACCGCATCCCCGCCGACCTGGTGGCCGCCCTGAAGGCGGACGCCACCGGCACCGTGAAGGACTTCCGCGTGACCGACGGCAAGGGCGTCGGCGTGGTGGTGGAGCTCAGCGGTGGCGCCACCAGCTGGTTCTTCGACGACGAGATCACCCCGGCCTGAGCCGGCACCGCCCAGACATCCCGTGAGCGACGACGCCCCCAAGCCCGCGGCCAGCGCGCCCGCAGCCAACGCGCCTGCGGCCAATGCGCCCGCCGCCAACGCCGCCGCCCGCCAGCTGCTGGGCATGAAGGGGGCCAGCGGCACCTCCAGCATCTGGAAGATCCGGCTGCAGCTGATGAAGCCGGTCACCTGGATCCCGCTGATCTGGGGGGTGATCTGCGGGGCCGCAGCCTCCGGCAACTTCCACTGGCGCCTGCCCGAGGTGGCCGCTTCGCTCGCCTGCATGGTGATGAGCGGGCCCCTGCTGGCCGGCTACACCCAAACCATCAACGACTACTACGACCGCGAGATCGACGCGATCAACGAGCCCTACCGGCCGATCCCCTCGGGGGCGATCCCCCTGGGCCAGGTGAAGCTGCAGATCTGGGTGCTGCTGCTGGCGGGCCTGGCGGTGGCCTGGGGCCTCGACCGCTGGGCCGGCCACGAGACGCCGGTGCTGCTGCTGCTGGCCCTGGGCGGTTCCTTCGTGAGCTTCATCTATTCGGCCCCGCCGCTCAAGCTCAAGCAGAACGGCTGGCTGGGCAACTACGCCCTCGGCGCCAGCTACATCGCCCTGCCCTGGTGGGCCGGCCAGGCCCTGTTCGGCCAGCTCACCTGGACCACGGCCCTGCTCACCCTGGCCTACAGCCTGGCCGGCCTCGGCATCGCCGTGGTGAACGATTTCAAGAGCGTGGAGGGCGATCGGGCCCTGGGCCTGCAGTCGCTGCCGGTGGTGTTCGGCATCAAGAAAGCCAGCTGGATCAGCGCCGCCATGATCGACCTGTTCCAGATCCTGATGGTTGCTGTGCTGATCGGCATCGGCCAGAATTTCGCCGCCGTGCTGTTGGTGCTCCTGATCATTCCTCAGATCACCTTCCAGGACATCTGGCTGCTGCGCGATCCCGTGGCCTTTGACGTGAAATATCAGGCGAGCGCCCAGCCCTTCCTTGTGCTCGGGATGCTGGTCACCGCGCTGGCCTTCGGCCACAGCTCCCTCACTGCGATCGGCGCCTCGGCGGCGCAGGCGATGTGAGCGAAGCGCGCCAGAGCCGGCGCCTCCCCTTCGGCCTGCTGCTGGCGGGAGCCGCAGTGGGTGCGGGCGTGGCCCTCGCCCAGACAGCCCTGGTGGCCGGGGTGGATTCCCTGCTGCCGGATGCGAGCCGCATCAACAGCTTCAACCGGCCGGGCACCCTCACCATCCTCGATGCCGACGGCCAGGTGGTGTACAAGGCCGGGCCCGCCACCCGCGAGAAACTGCCCAGCGGCAAGGTGCCGCTGCTGGTGCAGCGCGCCTTCGTGGCAGCCGAAGACCGTCGCTTCTACCAGCACGACGGCGTTGATGTGGTGGGCATCGGCCGCGCCATGGTGCGCAACCTGCGCCAGGGGTCGGTGGAGGAGGGCGCCAGCACGATCACCCAGCAGCTGGCCCGCACGGTGTTCCTCAGCCAGGACCGCACCCTGCTGCGCAAGCTGAAGGAGGCGGCCCTCGCCGGCAAGATCGAGCGCCAGCTCAGCAAGGCGCAGATCCTCGAGCAGTACGTCAACTACGTGTATCTGGGCTCGAGCGCCTACGGCGTTTCGGATGCCGCCTGGGTGTACTTCTCCAAGAGCCCCGAGCAGCTCACCCTGCCGGAGGCGGCGATGATCGCCGGCCTGCCGCCGGCCCCCTCGGTGTATTCGCCGCTGGTGAATCCCGACATGGCCCTTGAGCGGCGCGGCACCGTGCTGCGCCGCATGCGCGAAGCCGGTTTCATCGACGACAGCCAGCTGGCCCGCGCCCAGGCGGCCCCCCTCGGCCTGAAGCCGGCCGAACCGAAATACTTCACCAACCCGGCCCCCTGGTTCGTGAGCTGGCTGGAGCAGGAGCTGCCCCAGGTGCTGAGCAAGGAGCAGCTGGAGCTCGGCGGCCTCACCATCCGCAGCGGCCTCAACAGCCGCTGGCAGAAGGAGGCCCAGAAGGTGATCAACTCCTACGCCAGCGGCGGCCTGCAGGGGGCCCTGGTGGCGATGGAGCCCGGCACCGGCCTGGTGCGGGCCATGGTGGGCGGCAAGGACTGGGAGAAGAGCCAGTTCAACCGCGCCACCCAGGCCCTGCGCTCGCCCGGCTCCACCTTCAAGCTGTTCGCTTACACGGCGGCGGTGGAGGCGGGCATGAAGCCCGAGGATCCGATCAGCAACGCCCAGCGCTGCATCCGCGACGGCTGGCCGCCGAAGCAGTTCTGCATCCCCGGCACGGGCGGCAGCGTGGCGCTGATGGACGCCCTGCAGCGGTCGCTCAACGCCGCCGCCGTGGCCACCGCGGAGAAGGTGGCCTACCCGCGCGTGATCGACACCGCGCGCCGCCTCGGCATCGAGGGGGAGATCGGCTCCTACCCGGCCATGGTGCTCGGCGCCAACGAGAAGACCGTGATCTCGATGACGGCCGCCTACGCCGCCATCAACAACCGCGGGGTGTACGTGAAGCCGATCCCCTTCGAGGAGATCTACGGCCCCGATGGCGAGCTGGTGTGGAGCCGCCGGGTGGATGGCCCCCGGCCGAAGCGGGCGGTGAGCAGCGATGTGGCCGATGCCGTGTCGTGGATGCTGCAGCGGGTGGTGAGCGGCGGCACCGGCACGGGCGCCGCTCTGCCCGATCGCCCCGTCGCCGGCAAGACGGGCACCGCCGAGGGCGCCCGCGACCTCTGGTTCATCGGCTCGATTCCCCAGCTGACCACCGCCATCTGGTTCGGCTACGACGAGAACGACAAAACCGGCAGCAGCAGCGCCCTTTCCGCCTACGCCTGGCGCACCTTCATGGGGGAGGTGGTGCGCGATCTGCCGGTGCAGCCCTTCCCGCCCAAGCCCGAGCTGATGGGCCGCTTCGTGCCCTACGTGCCGCCCAAGGAGAAGAAGAAGCCCGCGCCGGAGGAGGCCCGCCGCGAGAGCGAGGCGGTGGAGGATCCAACGGCCGCCCCCAGCCGCGAACCCGACAGCTGGACCCCGCCCGAGCGGGAGGAGAACCGCTGGGAGCCACCCGAGCGCGAGGAACCCCGCAGCACGCCGCCGAGCGAACCGGCCGCACCCCGCTGGGAGCCATCGCCGGCGCCCCGCCGCCGCGAGGTGGCCGCACCGGCCCCCGCGCCCGCCCCGGCGCCCGCTCCAGCCCCCGCGCCCGCGCCGGCCCCTGCTCCGCCCCCCTACATCCCGCCGCCGCCGCCGGTTTCGGCCCCACCGCCGCCGCCCTGAGGCGCCTCGAGCACGGCAACGTAGAAGCCATCGCCCTCGCCCTCTCCGGGCCACCACTGCTGCTGGCGGAGGCAGCGCCAGCCGGGATGGGCCGCCAGCAGGGCCTCGATCAGCTCGCCGTTCTCGCGCGGATGCACCGTGCAGGTGGCGTACACCAGCCGCCCGCCCGGGCGCAGCAGCGGCAGCATGGCCTCCAACAGCCGTTCCTGCAGCTCCACCAGCTCCTCGATGGCCTCGGGCTGGAGGCGCCAGCGGGCATCGGCGTGGCGGGCCAGGGTGCCCAGGCCTGAGCAGGGGGCATCGAGCAGCACGCGGTGGAAGCTGCCCAGCCAGTGGGGATGCAGTGCCGCCAGATCGATGGCATCGGCGGCCTCGCTGCGGATCGCCGTGAGCCCGAGCCGGGCGGCGTTGGCCTCCAGCCGCTGCAGCCGGGCGGCGGAGCGGTCGATGGCCCACACCTCACCCCGATCGGCCATCGCCTCGGCGATCTGGGTGCTCTTGCCCCCGGGGGCCGCACAGGCATCGAGCACCCGCTCCCCGGGCTGGGGGTCGAGCAGGGGCACGATCCGCTGGGCGGCGCGATCCTGCACGCACCAGCGGCCCGCGCCGTAGCCGGGCAGGCTGCGCAGATCGCCGGGCCGATCGCGCAGCACCAGCCCCGTGGCGCACTCCGGCAGGGGCTCGGCGTTCAGGCCTGCGGCGGCCAGCTCGGCCTGCAGGGCCTCGCGGCTGCCCCGCAGCGGGTTCACGCGCAGGTCGAGGCTGGGGGGCCGGTTGCAGGCCTGCGCGAAGGCCTCGGCCCGCTCGGGGGTGAGCCAGCCCGCCAGCTCCTCGGCCAGCCAGGCGGGCAGGGAGTGGCGCAGGCCGAGGGCTTGGGCCGGGTCGGCGGGGAGGGTGAGGCCCAGCCAGGGATCGCTGTGGCCGGGGCGGGCCGCCAGGGCATCGCGGCGGCGCAGCACCGAGCGCAGCAGGCCGTTCACCACCGGCGCCAGCCGGGCCAGCCCGCCCTGCTTGGCCAGGCCCACCGTGGTGTGCACCGCCGCCGCCGCCGGCACCCGCTCGCTGAACAGCAGCTGGTAGAGGCCCACATGCAGCAGCCAGCGCAGGGTGGGGGGCTGCCGCTCGGCCGGCACCCGGCCGTGGGCATCGATCCAGGCATCGAGCAGCCGCCGCTGGCGCACGGCGCCATAGAGCAGCTCCGTGGCCAGGGCCCGGTCCTGCGGGCCGAGGCCCTGGGCGTGGCGGGCCAGCTCCCGCTCCAGGGCCGCATCGGCGTAGGCGCCGGCAGCCACCGCCTGCAGGGCGCGCCAGGCCAGCCGCCGCGGCGCCAGGCCGAGGGTGGAACCGGACGCCACCCCAGAGTCCCCGGCGGTGGGCGCAGGGGCGGCCTGGGTGGCCTCAGAGGGGAGCGGAGCCATCGGGCTTGGCATCTGCTCCACATGTACTGGAGCCCGGGGCCAGCGGCGGCCGCCAGAGGTGGCGGGCCAGCGGCAGCCGGCCCTCGCCATCCACCGGGATGCCCTCCGCCAGCAGCAGTTCGCGCTGGATCCAGTCGCTGCCCTCGCGGGCCAGGCTCATGCTGATCCGGCCGCGGCCGTTCACCACCCGGTGCCAGGGGATTGGCGAGGGCAGCGGCAGGCGCCGCAGGGCCCAGCCCACCTGGCGGGCGCAGCCCCAGGCCCCGATCAGCTCGGCGATCTGGCCGTAGGTGGCCAGCCGACCCGGCGGGATGCGGGCCACCATCGCCAGCACGCGTCGATCGAAGTCGGGATGGGCCGAGCCCTGCTTCGCCATGCGCCTTCGCCCGCCACCACCGCCGCCGGCCCCATGCTGGCGCAGCCCGCGGGCGCGCCGGGCCGGGCGAGAGGATGCCCGCAGCCCCCCCGTGGCCATGCCGCTGCTGCCCCGCCGCTTCCACCGACTCCAGGCCGTGCTGGATCGCCGCATGGCCGATCTCACCCTGCTGCTGGAGCACGTGGACAAACCCCACAACCTCTCGGCGATCCTGCGCAGCTGCGATGCGGTGGGGGTGCTGGAGGCCCATGCGGTGAGCCTCAAGGGGCGCACGCCCACCTTCAACAGCACGGCGCTGGGCAGCCAGAAGTGGGTGCCGCTGCACCGCCACGGCAGCAGCCTGGAGGCGCTCGGCGCGCTGCGGCAGCGGGGCTTCCGCCTCTACGGCACCCACCTGGGCCACGATGCCGTGGATTACCGCAGCTGCGACTTCACCGGCCCCACCGCCTTCGTGCTGGGGGCCGAGAAGTGGGGCCTCAGCGAGGACACCGCCGCCGCCATCGACCAGGCCGTGGTGATCCCGATGCGGGGGATGGTGCAGTCGCTGAATGTGTCGGTGGCGGCGGCCACGCTGCTGGCCGAGGCGCTGCGCCAGCGCGAGGCGGCCGGGCTGGTGCCGGAGCATGGCGAGGGGCTGGGGGCGGAGCAGCGCCAGCGCCTGCTGTTCGAGTGGGCCTACCCCCAGGTGGCCGCCTGGTGCCGGCGCGAGGGCCGGCCCTATCCGGAGCTGGATGCGGAGGGCACGATCACCGAGGAGCTGCCGCGCACGCTGCGGCTGCGCTGCTGAGGGCGGCGCCGCTGGGCGAACCCAGGGCGGCTCAGGGGCGCTCGCGCCGCTCGAAGCTGGCCGCGCTCGGCAGCCACAGGGCCAGGGCCACACCGGCGATCAGCAGCGGCAGGGGCCGGGCGCCGATCACCACCACCAGCAGGGCGGCCACGGCGATGATCTTCTCCAGCAGGGCGATCACCTCATCCCCCTGGCTGAGGGCGAGCACCCAGAGCATCCCGCCCACCAGCAGCAGGCAACCATCGATCCACCAGGGCATGGCCGCAGGCTCTCCTCAGGCGTGGATGGCCCGATCCTAGGGGCGCCGTCAGCTGGAGCGCTCCTGCTGGCCCGCCAGCCAGCTCTCGAGCCCCTCACCGAGGAAGGAGAGGCCGAGCACCAGCACGAACATGGCCAGGCCTGGGTAGAGCGCCGTCCACCACACGCCCGTGGGCAGGGCGGTGAGGGCCTGCTGCAGATCGCCGCCCCATTCGGGGATCGTTTCCGGCAGGCCGAGGCCGAGGAAGCCGAGGCCGCCGAGCACCAGCACCGCATCGGCCGCGTTGAGGGTGAGCAGCACCGGCACGGAGGTGATCACGTTGCGCAGCAGGTAGCGCCGCAGGATCCAGATCGGCCCGGCCCCGAGCGAGCGGGCCGCCTCCACGAACAGCTCGGCCTTCACCTGGGCGGTCTGGTTGCGCACCACGCGGAAGTACTGCGGCACGTACACCACGCAGAGGGCGGCGGCGGCATTGGGCAGGCCGCGGCCCAGCAGGAAGGCGAGCACCACCGAGAGCAGCAGCACCGGCAGGGTGTAGAGGGTGTCCATCAGCAGCACCAGCACCCGGTCGACGCCACCGCCGAGGTAGCCGCTCACCATGCCCAGCGGCACGCCCACCAGCAGGGCGCACACGAGGGCGATCAGCACCACCTGCAGGGCCACGCCGCTGCCGGCCAGGGTGCGCACGCACACGTCGCGGCCGAGCCGATCCGTGCCGCAGAGGTGCTGCAGAGACGGGGCGGCGTGGATCGGCTGATCCAGGCCTGCGTTTGGATCACTCAGCCAACCGAGCTGAATCAGCCATGGGGTCAGCAGGGCCGCCAGGGCGTAGAGGGTCACGATCCCCACGCCCCACAGGGCCAGACGAGCCGAAAGGGAACGAGGCCGGAGGCCCTGAGCCAGCAACGACACGGAGGCGGCGCAGACGCGCGCCCATTCAAGCGGCAGAGACGCGCACCGCCGTGGCAGGAAAACGCAGATTTTTAGCGAAAAGTTCTAATCACCCTGCCACCCCCGGGGGGGCAGCCCTAAGGTCCGGGGCGGTTACATCCAGCACAGAACCCACCTGGAGGCACCGCCGCCGACGCCACCCCATGAATCCCCCTCGCCTGCTGGTCGTCGACGACGATCCCGAACTGCGCAGCTTCCTGATCACGGAGCTGATGGTGGAGGGCTACGTGTGCGACGAAGCCGCCAGCGGTCAGCAGGCCCTCGCCAAGATCCGTGGCACCAACTGGGACCTGGTGCTGCTCGACTGGACCCTGCCCGATTTCAGCGGCGTGGAGGTGTGCCGCCGCATGCGCCATGGCGGCATCACCACCCCGGTGCTGATGGTGACGGCCCGCGATGAGGTGCGCGAGCGGGTGGAGGCCCTCGATTCCGGCGCCGACGACTACCTCACCAAGCCCTTCTCGATCGAGGAGCTGCTGGCCCGGGTGCGGGCCCGGCTGCGCCGCACCGGCCTCGATGAGGTGGAGGATGGCTGGCTGCGGGAGGGCGACCTCTCCCTCAACCCAGCGAGCCGCGAGGTGCTGCTCGGCGAAGAGATGATCCACCTCACCGCCCGCGAGTTCGACCTGCTCCACTACCTGATGCGCCACGCCCATCAGGTGCAGGAGCGCCGCGCGATCCTGCATGCCCTCTGGGGCGAGAGCTGGGTGGGCGACGACAACCTGCTGGATGTGTACGTGCGCTACCTGCGCCGCAAGCTCGAGCCCCCCGGCCGGCCCACCCTGATCCAGACGGTGCGCGGCGTGGGCTTCATGCTCAAGATGGGTCCACCCCGCTGATCGCAGCGGACGGCGCCCCCGGCCGCCAGGGGGGCAGGTGCAGGGTGAAGTCGGCGCCGCCTAAGGGGCCATCGGTCACCGTCACCCGGCCGCCCATGGCCTGCATCAGCAGCTGCACCACGGAGAGGCCGATGCCGCTGCCGCGGGTGTCCACCGAGCTGGAGCCGCGCACGAAGCGCTCGAAGATCGCCTGGCGCTCCGCCGGGGGCACCCCGGGCCCCTCATCGCGCACGTGCAGCTCCGTCCAGCCGTCGCGCCCGTCGAGGCAGAGGGTCACCGGGCCGCGGGTGTAGCGCAGGGCGTTGTCGATCAGGGCGGCGAGGCACTGCTGCAGCCGGTCGGGGTCGCCCATGGCCAGCAGCACCTCGCCCTCCTCGGGGGGCAGGGCGAGGCGCAGCCGGCCGCCGCTGGAGGGGGCCAGCCGCTCATACGACTCCAGCAGCGAGGCGGCGGGATCGATCCATTGGCGGCGCAGTTCAAGGCGGCCGGCATCGCGGCGGGCCAGGTCGAGCATGTCGCTCACCATCGCGCCCATGCGCCGGGCCTCATCGATGATCAGGGAGAGCTGGCCGGCCAGGGGGCCCGCCGCCGGCAGGCGGCGCAGGCTCTGGGCATGGCCGGAGATCAGGGTGATCGGCGTGCGCAGCTCGTGGGCCACCCCATCCACGAAGGAGCGCTGCCGTTCCCAGGAGGCCAGCAGCCGGGCCTGGAGGTCGTTGAAGGTGGCGGCGATCGGCTGGAGTTCCACGGGCTGGGCCGCCACATCCAGCGGTGGCGGGGGCTCCAGCGGCGAGCGGAAGGCGCTGAGCTGGTCGCCCAGGGCCTGCAGCGGCTGCACCAGGCCGCGGCGCAGCACCAGCCGCAGCAGCGCGGAGGTGAACAGGGCCGACACGCCGGCCGCCACCGCCAGAAGCTGCAGGGAGAGGTCCTGAACGGCCAGGGAGGAGGTCACATCGTGGCGGACCCGCAGGGCCAGCTGCTGGCCGTTGCGCAGGCTGATCGGCGTGAGGCTCTCCATCCACACCCGGGCGCCCTCGCGCCGCAGCCTGGGCCCCTCGCGGGGGGCGGGTGCCTGCAGCTGCACCTGCAGATCGGGCAGCAGCTGGGTGTCGATCGTGCGGGGCAGGCCGTCCACGGCCGCCACCCGCCCGGGCAGCACGGCAACCATCTGGTCCTCCAGGCGGCGGTGCTCGGCCCGGCGCTCGAGGCTGCTGAGCCCGATCTTGAGCAGCATCAGCAGGGCATAGCCGGCCAGCACGGCGAGCACGGTGCTGGTCTGCAGCCAGCGGCGCAGCGAGAGGGGCTGCGGCCTGGCGCCGGCTGGATCACCGGAGAGATCGCCGGAGAGATCGCCGGAGGGATCACCGGAGGGATCATCACTGTTTCTTAACGGCCTTCTCACCTCGCCAGTGGACCTGCCCGCGCCGTACTGCTAAAACTCAATCACAACCTGCAGCAACCATGGCGTCGATTCACCGCAGCACATGCCGCAACCGCCGCAGCCCGGGCAGCAGTGTGTTCCGTCACCGCCTGGTGGTGGCCCTGATGGACCGCCGGCGGCGCCGCAGCCATCCCCTCAGCGCCGGCTTCACCCTGATCGAGCTGATGATCGTGGTGGCGATCATCGGTGTGCTCTCGGCCATCGCCGTTCCCAACTTCATCAACGCCCGCAATGCCGCCGTGGTGGGTGCCCGCGTGGGTGAGGCCCTGGGCTTCTCCAAGGAGTGTTCGGTGCTCACCGTCACCGGTGTGGGCTCGTGGACCGCTGGCCTGAGGAGCGGCACAGCCGCCGATGGCGTAACCGCCGGCTCCTGTGGCGAGAACGCCGGTGGCACCGTCACCGCCAACTGGCCCACCGGCAGCGTTGGCGTGAAGTGCCTCGACAAGACCAGCGCGGCGGGCAACACAAAAGCCACGATCACCATCGCCACCGACGGCAAACTCACCTGCGTCTTCAGCTGATCGGGCTCCAGCGGAACCCTCCAGCCATCCAGAGCCGATCAGCACCGCTGACGGCCACCAGCCGGGCAACCAAGCAGCCCGGCTTTTTTGTGGGCTGAGCCCAGCAACCCTGCGGGGATCCGCATGGGGCCTGCCTGGGCAACTCTGGGTAGCATGGGCACAAGCGAAAGGTGGTTGATGCCTCTGCACGCCCTGCGGCACTGCCGTTCACCCCGGCGGGTGAGCGTGCTGCAGCGGCTTGTGCTGCTGCAGGCCCAGCGCCGCGATCCCGGCCTCACCCTGCTGGTGGCCCTGGTGGCCGCCGTGGTGATCGTCACCGCCGCCGCCAGCCTCACCGCGCGCACCCTCTCCACCCAGATGGGCGCGAGCAGCCTGGGCGCGAGCCGGGAGGCCCATGAGGCGGCCGAGGCGGGCCATGCCACCGTGATCAGCGAACTCAACCGCCAGCGCAACCGCCAGTTGCTCACGGCTCCGGTGGGGATGGCGGCCTGGAGCCTGGCCGCCAACACAGCGGCACTCACCAACGCCTGCGCCAACAGCACCGAACCCACCCCGGATCCCAACACCCTCGCCCTTGGCCAGGGCACCGCTCGCGAGGTGATTGGCAGCAACGGCCAGCTCAGGTTCACCCTGGTGTCGATGGAGGTGAACACGGCCGATCGGCGCGAATCCTTCCGCAGCGACAGCACTGGCGCGGCCACGGCCAGCGCCGGCTACAGCCCGCGCAAGATCAATCCCGATGAACCCAATGCCTACGGCTATCTGCGCCTCGTGGTACGCGGAGACGCCACGAGCAAAACCGGGAATGTGAGCTCCACCACCATCATCAAACGCGATTACAAGCTCATCCCCAAAGGCTGCAGCCGCAGCCCTGCCGCTGACTACGGATACGGAAACGACACGCGTCCCATACTGATGCGCCCGCTGATCGTGGGCTTCAACGGTGGCGGCTTCACCAGCATCAGTCAGGGTTCTAACATTAATCCAGGCCTCAACCAGGCCATCTGCCTGATCCAACCCAACACCGGCAGATGTGGCGGCGACAACCCAGCCAATGTGGATCGGATTCCGGTCTTGCCGATGGCTTTGGGGGCCACCTTTGACACCTGGCTGCCCCCAGCCCAGCGCTACCCCTGCCCAGGGGGCGGGCTCTGCACCACGCCAGCTCCTCCGGTGGATCCAGCGGACACGGCAACCGTTCCACCACCCCCTGTCCCCCCAGTCAGCACACCAAACTATTACATCGGCATCGGAGAAGACGGAAACGTTCGCTACTGCAGCACCGCAGGCAGCCCAGGTTCAGGCATCAGCCCCCTAACGTGTGGCATGAATTCCCTTGTCCTTAATGGCTTCTGCGAACCCTCCCCCACAACTCCAAACACACCAAGGCACTGCAGGCTTGACCGCATCAGCCTGGCGGCAGAAAGCAAGCTATACATCGACACCTCCCGAGCGCCGATCTACCTTTATATCAATGATAGCTGGTCGAACAACACACCAATTTCAATTGCACCCGGCCAAGGAAACCTTTCCACCAGCATCATCCATACCTATTGCCCCCCTAACACCCCTGGCCTGACAGGAGACAATGGCTGCATGAATGTTGCACCACTGCCATCGCCAATCACACAACCAAGGGCGATGATCTTTACGGATATCGCCTCAACCTTGAGCCTCTCTAGTACCGAAACAATTAGCGGGGTCTTTCTGTGGGCCCCAAAGCTCACACTCAACGTTGGCAACGCAAACAACCAACCAGCCTTCCACGGCAGCCTTTGGGTCAACACCCTCAGCCTCGGCCCGGGCAGCGAGGTCACATTCTGGGATGATATCCCTGCCGGCTCCACAGCAACGGGAACCCCCTTCCCCGAGATGACCAACGCCGGCAAACCCATCGGCCCCT